>OGDN01000075.1_pt1 | contig 168505 bp, 163 predicted proteins | sample 1570271 | NCBI WGS metagenome assembly OGDN01 (sample SAMEA4384481, study PRJEB24528) | human gut metagenome
AAACCATGCCGGGGAAAGAGCCGGAAAGACGATCAAGGAAAACGGCTGCAAGTATGCAGGAAACACAAAAAAGTGCGGATGAAGTGGCGGCTTCCATTGCAAAAAGTAAGAGTGAGGCGAAGCCGAATGTTGCATATAAATTTCCACTGCTTTCGCTCCTTAAGAAAAAGGCTACAACAGGAAATGGAAATTCCAAGGCAGAATTGGAAAAAACAGCAGATAAGCTGGAACAGACCTTGCGTAATTTTGGTATCAATGTTGAAGTGACCGATGTAACCTGTGGTCCGACGGTAACCCGCTATGAATTACAGCCGGAAGTTGGCGTGCGTGTAAATCGAATTACGAATTTAGCAGATGATATCAAACTGAATCTTGCCGTGACAGATATTCGTATTGAAGCACCGATTCCAGGGAAAGCAGCAGTTGGTATTGAAGTTCCAAATAAAGATAAAGTGATGGTATCTTTTGAAGAATTAGCATCTTCAAAAGAATTTAAGGGATGTGAATCAAAAGTTACTTTTTGTGCAGGACGTGATATTGCAGGTAATGTCATTACGGCTAATATTGCCAAAATGCCGCATCTTTTGATTGCAGGAACAACAGGATCAGGAAAGTCTGTCTGTATTAATACCATTATTATGAGTATCTTATACAAGGCACGACCAGACGAAGTAAAGTTTATTATGATTGATCCGAAAGTCGTAGAATTAAGTATTTATAATGGGATACCACATCTTTTGATTCCAGTCGTGACAGATCCAAAGAAGGCTGCTGGAGCGCTTCATTGGGCAGTGACAGAGATGGATGACCGTTATCAGAAATTTGCAGATGCCAGTGTGCGTGACATTAAGTCTTATAATAAAAAATTAGAAGAACATGATTATAAACTTCCAATCAATTCCAATGGAGAGCTGGGAACATTTGAAAAAATGCCAGAAATGGTAGTTATTGTAGATGAGCTTGCAGATTTGATGATGGTGGCGGCAAAAGAAGTGGAAGAATCGATTTGCCGGCTGGCACAGAAAGCCAGAGCGGCAGGTATCTATCTCATTTTAGCAACACAGAGACCATCGGTTGATGTTGTGACTGGACTAATCAAAGCAAATATGCCATCACGTATTGCGTTTGCTGTAAATAGTGGTGTGGATTCCAGAACGATTCTGGATATGTTTGGCGCTGAGAAATTATTGGGTAATGGTGATATGTTGTATTATCCACAAGGATATACAAAACCACTTCGTGTACAGGGGGCATTTGTTTCGGATGAGGAAGTGCAGGATGTGGTAGATTACATCAAAGGCAATAACGATGAAGCAAATTATGATGAACGCGTGACAAACCATATTGAATCCGGTACAAATGGAACAGAGGGAGCTACTGCTATTGGTGGTGGTAGTGGATTTGAAGACACAAGAGATGCTTATTTTGCAGAGGCAGGCAGATTAATTGTATCCAAGGAAAAAGGCTCCATTGGTATGTTGCAGCGTAATTTTAAAATTGGTTTTAATCGTGCTGCCAGAATTATGGATCAGTTAGAAGAGGCTGGCGTTGTCGGCCCGGAAATGGGGACAAAACCAAGAACGGTACATATGACACAGATACAATTTGAACAATTGTTAAATCCTGCAGCAAATAGTTCTGCAGTAGAGGAAGAATATCCAGTCAGTGATGACTTTTAGGGTATAAGGTACAAGTTATAAATTATTTATGAATGGTAAGGAGAGAATCATGAAAACAGACATCCAAATTGCACAAGAAGCAACCATGCTTCCAATTACAGAAATCGCCGCAAAGATTGATCTTAGTCCAGATGACTTAGAAATGTATGGAAAGTACAAAGCAAAGTTATCTGATGAGTGTATGGCTCGTTTGGAAAAGGAAAAAGATGGAAAATTGGTATTGGTTACTGCCATCAATCCAACACCTGCGGGAGAAGGTAAGACAACGACTAGCGTTGGTTTAGGACAGGCATTTGGCAAACTTGGGAAAAAAGCAATTCTTGCGCTTCGTGAGCCTTCCTTAGGACCTTGTTTTGGAATCAAGGGTGGTGCTGCCGGAGGTGGATATGCACAGGTGGTTCCAATGGAAGATCTGAATTTGCATTTTACCGGGGATTTCCATGCCATTACCTCTGCAAATAACTTGTTAGCAGCACTCTTGGACAATCATATTCAGCAGGGAAATGAATTGGGAATTGATCCACGTCAGATTCGTTGGAAACGCTGTCTTGATATGAATGACCGCGTTCTTCGTAATATCGTTGTTGGTCTGGGAAATAAAATGGATGGTATGGTTCGTGAAGATCATTTTGTTATTACAGTGGCATCTGAAATCATGGCAATTTTATGTCTGGCGGATGATATGGCTGATTTAAAGAGAAGATTAGGACGTATTATTGTAGCCTATAACTTTAATGGAGAACCCGTTACTGCAGCAGATCTTCAGGCAGTAGGTTCTATGGCGGCACTTTTAAAAGATGCTTTAAAGCCAAACATGATTCAGACATTAGAGCATACACCAGCCCTTGTGCATGGTGGACCATTTGCAAATATTGCACACGGATGCAATAGTGTGCGTGCAACAAAAATGGCATTGAAAATGGCAGATATTTGTGTGACGGAAGCTGGATTTGGTGCAGACCTTGGAGCAGAAAAATTCTTTGATATCAAGTGCCGTAAAGCGGGATTGAAGCCGGATGCAGTGGTTTTAGTTGCGACCATTCGTGCGTTAAAATACAATGGCGGTGTTGCAAAGGATACTTTGGCAGAAGAAAATTTAGATGCACTGAAAAAGGGTATTGTCAATCTGGAAAAACACATCGAAAACCTGCAGAAATTTGGTGTTCCGGTTGTGGTTACACTGAATTCCTTTATCACAGATACAGAAGCAGAGACTGCATTTGTACGTGAATTCTGTGAGCAGAGAGGCTGTGCTTTTGCATTATCCGAAGTATGGGAAAAAGGTGGTGAAGGCGGCATTGCTCTAGCAGAGGCTGTGCTTGATGTATTAGAGAATAAAGAAAGTCATTTTGCACCGATTTATCCATCTGATATGCCTTTGAAGGATAAAATTGCAACGATTGCAAAAGAAATCTATGGTGCCGAGGATGTTTCTTATGCACCTGCTGCAGAAAAAGAATTGGCGCGTATCACAGAACTTGGTATGGGAGATTTTCCTGTTTGCATGGCAAAAACACAGTATTCTTTGTCGGATGACGCAAAGAAGCTTGGCAGACCGGAAGGATTTACGTTAAATGTGCGCGAAGTGTATGCAAGCGCTGGCGCAGGTTTTGTTGTTGCTGTTACCGGTTCTATTATGACAATGCCTGGACTGCCAAAGAAACCAGCTGCGTTTGGCATTGATGTATCGGATGAAGGCGTAATTACCGGATTATTCTAAGAAAGTCAACGGAAAGAGAGATTATAACATGGCGGAAATTATTGATGGAAAGAAGATTTCACAGGAAATAAAGGATGAATTAAAAGAAAAAGTACAATGCATGAAGGCCGACGGAAAAGAAGTGACACTTGCGGTTGTTTTGGTGGGGGAAGATCCAGCATCCTGTGTTTATGTGCGGAATAAAAAAAGAGCCTGTGAATATATTGGAATCCGTTCGTTGTCCTTTGAATTACCAGAGGAAACGACGGAGGAAGAATTGCTGTCTTTGATTGATGAACTAAACCATAGAGAAGATGTAAATGGTATTTTGGTACAGCTTCCACTTCCAAAGCATATGGACGAGGATAAAGTAACCAGAGCCATTGATCCAATAAAAGATGTTGATGGGTTTCATCCGCAAAATGTGGGAGCGCTTTCCATTGGTATTCCTGGCTTTGTTTCTTGTACACCAGCAGGAATTATTCAGCTTTTAAAGAGAAGTCATATTGCGATGGAAGGAAAGCATTGTGTCATTGTTGGCAGAAGTAATATTGTAGGAAAGCCGATGGCACTTTTGATGTTACGTGAAAATGCAACGGTTACCATTACACATTCTAAGACAAAAGATTTAAAAGCCATTACAAAAGAAGCAGATATTTTGATTGTTGCTATTGGAAAGAAACAATTTATTACGGCGGATTATGTGAAAGATGGCGCTGTTGTCATTGATGTGGGAATGCATCGTGATGAAAATAATCATTTATGCGGAGATGTGGCATACGATGAGGTTGCTTTAAAATGTGCAGCGATAACACCAGTTCCAGGCGGTGTTGGTCCAATGACAATTGCAATGCTTATGCATAATTGTGTAGAATCTGTGGAATTGCAAAAATAGGAGATGACGATGAAGTGCAGTAAATGTGGTGCTGAAATTGAAACAGGCAGTGTATTTTGCAAAAAATGTGGTGAACCGGTACAGATGGTTCCGGATTATAATATTTTAGAAGATGATTTTTTGGTTTCTTTGTTAGATGAGCAGCAAAACGCAAAACAGGAATCAAAAACCTCAGAAGAAAAAGCAGTAAAAAGTGAAAAAAACACGTCAAATCGTGTTGGAAAAGAGAGCACAAAGAAACAAAATGGTTTTGCTGCGCTTTGGAAAAATAAAAAAGCAAGAGGTGGCATCATAGCAGGCATAATCGCATTGGTGATACTTATTGTTTTTCTTGTACTGTATTTGACATCGTATGATCATTATGTGGCAAAGGGGAAAGCTGCCGATACGAAAGAGGAATATACGGAAGCTTTGACATATTACAATCGCGCAATCAAAAAAAATGATGCTAAGGCGAAAGCCAAAATACTTGCTGCCAATGATTATATAAAGCTGACAGAATATGATAAGGCGGAAGAACTTCTGTTATCTGTGATAGAAAAAGATTCCGATAATGTATCTGCGTATAAGTCATTGATTGTGCTGTATCTGATGACAGACTCTTATGATAAGCTGGATTTTTTACAAGCACAGGTAACAAATCAAAAAATTATAGATTTGTTTAACGATCATTTGGTGTCAGCACCAGTATTTTCTGTGGACGGAGGCAAGTATGATGATGATGTCATTGTAGAATTACATGCGAAAACAGGAAAAATTTATTATACATTAGATGGAAGTGATCCGACAGAAGGAGGAATCCTTTATACAGAACCATTCACGTTGAAAGAAGGTACAACAACGGTGCAGGCGGTGTGTGAAGATGGTGAAAAAGTCAGTGAAGTCATTGCAAAGAGATATAAGATTTCCTATGCAGATCCAGAAGCTCCGGCTGTAATACCAGCGGGGGGAAGTTTTACCACTCCAACAACCATTACTGTGGAAGTGCCGGAAGGTGCGAGTGTATATTACACATGGGATGGAACGACACCTACGCAGTCATCTGCAAAGTATACGGCTCCGATTGAAATGATGGAAGGGAATAATATTTTATCGTTGCTTCTGGTTGATAAACACGGTAAGACAAGTAATGTTTCCGAATATAATTATAAATATATTCCGCAATAGGAAAAAGTATTAAGGAAAAATCTATGAATATAACGGTTTTATGTGTTGGACAAATCAAAGAAAAATACTTTCGTGATGCTATTGCAGAATATAGCAAGCGGCTGAGTCGTTATTGTAAATTGCAAGTGATTGAAGTCGCGGATGAAAAAACAAAAGAAAACGCATCGGAAGCAGAGTGTGATTTGATTCGTAAAAAAGAGGGCGAGCGACTGCTGAAACATATCAAGGATACGGACTATTGTATTACGTTAGAAATTGGTGGAAAAATGCTTGATTCTGTGGGATTATCCAAGGAAATGAATCGTCTTGGTGTGACGGGGAATTCAAATATTGTTTTTGTGATTGGTGGTTCTATTGGATTGGATGCCGCGATCTTGAAGCGAAGTGATTATGCACTTAGTTTTTCAAAAATGACATTTCCACATCAACTGATGCGTGTGATTTTATTGGAACAGATTTATCGTAGTTATCGAATCATGCGAGGGGAACCATACCATAAATAGAAATTGCTTTACATGGTTATATACAGAAGAATTTTTCATATAGTAAAATATGATGAAAAATAATGAAAAGATAATTGGCAATCTTTTGGGACGGGAAGAACCGTTGGAAAATCCACTGATGATTGGGATGATTCAACTGACCCTGCTTGGAAATCGTAATGCATTGATAGAAAACTATAAAGGATTGATAGAGTATCATGATAAACTGATTGTTGTGCAATCCAAGGAGGAGGAAATCAGTATTATTGGAGAACATCTAAGAATTCGTTACTATACACGAACAGAGATGAGAATTGCTGGCGATATTGAAAAAATTGAAGTAAAGGAAAAAAATCATTGAATGTATTTCGTTTTTTGAAAGGCTACGTTTGCGTTTTTCTTACAGGAGATGAGTTACCCCGTCTGATCAGAATATGCATTAGTCGGGGGATTTTTTTATGGGATGTCGTTAGTAAAGATGCAGAACATATGCAAGCTAAATTATATGGATGTGACGTGTGGAAATTGCACGAAATTTTGCATAAAACAAGAACGAAAATAAAAATTCGTAAGAAAATCGGACTGCCTTTTCTTTATTACAAATATCGTAAAAAAGCAGGCTATGTATTTGGCATTTCTGCGATGCTGTTGTTACTTTTTTATCTTTCCGGATTTATATGGATCATACAGGTTCATGGAAATGCAGCAATTACAGAAGAGACGATCACTAAATATTTAAATAATAATGAGCAGGGGATTGGTGCAAAAAAGAAAAGCATAGATACAGATATGCTGGAAAAACAATTACTGCAGGATTTTCCACAGATGATCTGGGTATCAGCGCATTTCAAAGGCTCCACACTACATATTGCAATGAAAGAGCAAATAGAGGAAAGTGCTGCATCAGAAGATCAAATGACAGAAGGAATGGATTTACTAGCACCGATCGATGGCATTGTGGATGCGATGTATGTGCGAGATGGAACAGCAGCTGTAAAGCAGGGAGATGCTGTGAAAAAAGGGGATGTTTTGATTTATGGCTGGATTCCTATATTAAATGATAGCGGAGATCAGGTTTTACAATATATCAATAAAAATGCAGATGGGGATGTACAGATTTTAGGGGATTATGTGTTTTCTTATGAAGAGAAACTGACATATGAAAAAAGAATTTCAACTGGGAAACAGCGAGAATATATCATCATTGGAACAAATCATAGCAACTTGAATTTGATTCCCTATATGTTGGGGAGAACAACACACACAACCATGACAAAGGTAAAACAATTGCGATTTGGTGGAGTATTGCCACTACCCATATATTGTAACCATTTGACAGAAAAATCTTATATATTGCAACAGTCGACACATTCAAAAAAAGAAATGCAGGATATCATGCAAAAACACCTTTTTGACCTGAATAAAAACTTTAAGGAAAAAGGTATTCAAATTGTGGATAAAAATGTTATTATGGAATATGGTAGTGATTCATGCGTAATGCAGGGGACGCTTATACTTCGTGTGTCAGCATCAGAGAAACGTATGACAGAATTACCGCAAATATCTTTGATAAAGGAAATGGTAAATGAGTGATAAAGAATGTATTCTTGCGATACCGGCAGATCATTTAGAAAATATTTTTGGTCAGTTTGATGCTAATATAAAAATCATAGAGCAGGAATTATCGGTTACGTTTATTACAAGAGATGATACGTTAAAAGTAATCGGAAGTGAAGAAAATATAAAATGCGCATCCGAGGTTATGGAACGTTTGTATGCGCTTTCACAAAAGAAGGAAATTATTACAACACAACAAGTCAATTATCTGTTAGGACTTGCAAAGCAAAAGCAGCCAACAAAGGCTGTAGAAAATCTGGTGGATGATTGTATTTGCCATACGACGTCCGGAAAACCGATCAAACCGAAAACAATCGGACAGAAAGCATATGTAGATGCCATTCGTGAAGAAATGATTACGTTTGGTATTGGACCGGCAGGAACAGGAAAGACATATCTGGCGATGGCAATGGCAATCACTGCATTTCAACGTGAAGAAGTAAGCCGGATTATTTTGACGCGTCCGGCAATTGAAGCAGGGGAAAAACTTGGGTTTTTACCAGGCGATATGCAAAGTAAGGTGGATCCATATTTGCGACCGCTTTATGATGCACTGTATCAGATTATGGGGGCAGAGAGTTTTGCACGCAATATGGAAAAGGGACTGATTGAAGTGGCACCACTTGCTTATATGCGAGGCAGAACATTAGATAATGCATTTATTATTTTAGATGAAGCACAAAATACAACGCCGGCACAGATGAAAATGTTTCTGACGCGTATTGGCTTTGGCTCCAAAGCGGTAATTACGGGAGATGCGACACAAAAAGATCTTCCTATGAATGTAAAATCTGGATTGGATGTGGCTGTTGAGGTACTTTGTTCTGTGCCGGAGATTCGCATATGTAAGTTGAGTGGAGCAGATGTTGTGCGTCATCCACTTGTGCAAAAGATCGTGCATGCATATGAAGTGTACGAGAAAAAAGAAGAAGCAAAAGACAAAAAGAAAAAGGTTGGAAAGACACATGGAAAAGACCGTGGAAGAAAATAGTATTTCCAGTAAAAGACTGGCATATAGCATAGGTGTTTTTGTACTCTTTTTGCTTGGTGAAGCAGGGCTGTGTTTGGGACAGGAGATGCTTCTGGACCGGTTATTTTGCCTATGCATCATAGATATTGTTTTTTGCCTTGTGTTCGTTTTGGCGCTGTTAAAACATCGTTTGTCAGGAAAGCTGCCGCAAAAACATTCTGCAAACTATAAAAAAGTTTTTTTATCGTTTGTTCTTGCGTGGTGCGTGATACTTCTGGGTATGTTTTGTCCTGCATGTTTTGCACCTATGTTACTGGTAGGTGTGTTTTTGTATCCGTCAATGGAGGAAGGATTAGCGATAGGGGGAGGCATGGTTATGCTTCTTCTGTATTCCATTACACGAAGCAGCAGCCTTTATGAGGTGGTTTGCTATGGCTTGTTGCTTATTTGTGGCGTTTTATTAGCAGATTATCTTAAAGAAAAGCAAAAAGATATTCTGATTGGCATACATGTGATTTACTTTTTGCTGGGATTTTTGTTACCGGTTATTTTTTATTATCTGGCAAACCATACAATAACTATGAAACAGGTTTTGTTTGGATTAGGGGATGGTATCCTCTATAGTCTGCTGCTTGTTACCGTTGTTCCCTGGTTCTTACAAAGAAATCAATTGGAATTGGAAAAAAGTTATACGCTCTTTTTGGAAGATACGTATCCGCTTGTACAGGATATTCGCCATTATTCCTTGGCAGAGTATAATCATGGAAAACGAGTATCCAGACTTGCAGGCGTATGTGCAGATGAAATTGGAGCGAACGTGCCATGTGCCATGATGGCAGGTTTTTATTACCGGCTGGGCAAAATGGAAGGGGAACCAGAGATTGATAATGCACTTCGCCTTGCAAACAATCATTGTTTTCCGATGGATGTAATGGCAATTATGGAAGAATATGGTGGAATTCTTCGACTGCCGCAGACCCCGGAATCTGCCATTGTACATATGGTAGATGCGTTAGTGACAAAGATTGAATTATTAGATCAGGATACAATGTCTAGCACATGGAACCAAGATATGGTAATATATCAGACGTTGAATGAATTATCGCAAAATGGTATGTATGATGAAGCGGGTATCAGTATCAATCAGTTTTTGCATATTCGAGAAAAATTAGTCCGGGAGGATTCGTTGTTATGACATTATTATTGGAAGAAGAGGTAGAGATACCATTTACCTTTGATTATCGAAAGGTGGCAGAAGATGTGATTTCACAGGCACTGGAAGTGGAAAACTTTCCATATGATGTGGAAGTAAGCCTGGTACTTACAAATGATGAAGAAATCCATACGTTAAATCAGCAGTTTCGTGAAATTGACCGTTCTACCGATGTGTTATCTTTTCCGATGATGGATTATCCGGCACCGGGAGATTTTTCGTTGCTTGATTTGTCAGCAGTTTCTGAGAATGAGGAACTGATTTTGGGAGATATTGTGATTTCTGTAGAACATGTTATGGCGCAGGCAAAAGAATATGGTCATTCTTTTAAGAGAGAATACGCTTTTTTGATTGCGCATAGTATGTTACATTTGATGGGTTATGATCACATGAGCCCTGAAGAAGCTTCTATTATGGAAGAAAGACAATCTTATATCTTAGATTTATTACATATTACGAGGGAGGAAGAAAAAAATGTCTAAGAAAGCATGGATCGGTATTATTTGCGCTGTTGTTGTTGCACTTACAGGTGGTACAGTAGCATTTGCTGTAACACACCAGAAGAAAGCAGATACGACACCAAAGCAGACAGCAGCAAAAGAGGAAGAAGTAAATCACGATGGACAGGTAAAAAGTTATCTGACTGGAGAATGGGTAGATCCGGAAATCGGAAGAAATCGTGCTGTTGCAGTGATGACAGAGAACACGAAGGAAGCATTGCCACAGTATGGAATCAATTCAGCTGGCGTGTTATATGAAGCACCGGTAGAGGGTTCCATTACCAGAATGATGGCTATTTATGAAGACTATGCAGATCTGACACAGATAGGAAATGTTCGTAGCTGTCGTCCTTATTATGCAGAGTTTGCGGCAGAATTTGATGCAATTTATGTTCATTTTGGTCAAAGCGTGCAAGGAGAACAATTGCTTGCGACAGGTATTGTAGACAACTTGAGCGGTTTGGATGGTTCCTTGGGAGATACTTTCTACAGAACAAATGAACATCCTGCACCACATAATGCATATACAAGTGCTGAAGGCTTAGCAAGCGGTATCGCAAAAAAAGGATATGACACAAAGTATGATGCATCTTATGAAGGTCATTATACGTTTGCAGAAGATGATAAGCCAAATACATTAAAAAATGGTACAGATTGTGCTGTTGTAAAGCCTTATTACTTCTACAATCATCCTTATTTTATTTATAATGCAGATACAAAGACATATGCACGTTTCCAGTTTGGCGACAAACAGATTGATACTGTAGATGGCAAACAGATAGAAGTATCGAATATTATTTTCCAGAACGTGAACAATAGTATTTATGAGGGTACACAGTACTTAAATATCACGGTTTCCGGTTCTGGTGAAGGTAAATTTTTTACACAGGGTAAAATGATTGATATTACCTGGAAGAAGGGAAATGATGGTATTACCCATTATTATGATGCAGATGGCAATGAAATTGTCTTAAATCAGGGAAAAACATGGGTATGTATTATCCAGAATCAATATGCAGATGATTCAGAATTCTATGCGACTGAGGAAGAATTTTCGCAAGCAAAGTAACAGTGAAGAGGTAAAAATTGGGTAAGTCAAAGAACAGTGATGCCAGTTTTATTATGCAGGGGTCTATCCTTGCAATAGCGTCAATTATCAGCCGCATTGTGGGACTTATTTATCGCATCCCACTTACGGCAATTATTGGTAAGACCGGTAACGATTATTATGGAACGGCATATAGCATATACAATATCATATTAATCATGTCATCCTTTAGTTTACCGCTTGCGGTGTCAAAACTGGTGGCATCCCGTATGGGAAATGGCAGAGTCAAAGATGCATTTCGCGTATTTAAGGGCGCTTTGGGATTTGCGATAGTCAGTGGTGGATTAGGGGCATTGCTTCTTTATTTTGGAGCAGATTATTTCACAGGTACACTTTTAAAAACACCATTGAGTGCCATCGCATTAAAAGTACTTGCACCGACAGTATTTGTTGTTGCACTATTAGGTGTGTTCCGTGGCTTTTTTCAAGGCTTAAATACCATGATGCCAAGCGCCTTTTCACAGGTGGCTGAGCAGATTTTAAATGCAATTGTCAGTGTTGTTGCCGCCTATATGTTATTTTCTTATGGGAAAAAGGTTGGCGCAGTTTTGGGTGATCCGGATAGTTATGCGGCAGCATATGGTGCGGCAGGTGGTACTTTAGGTACAGCAGCCGGTGCTTTTTTGGCATTTTTGTTTGTTCTGTTTGTCTATCTGGTTTACCGGAAACGATTCAAAAAGCGCATGCGGCGGGATCATCATCGTCAGGAAGAATCCTATGCACATGTGTTACAAATGCTTTTGATGACGATTTTTCCGATTTTGCTCAGTACCATTGTTTACAATGTAAGTACACTGATCGATCAGGGTGTATTTAAAAATATTGCATCTTTACAGGGCTATTCGGCAAAGCAAATTAGTGAATGGTGGGGTGTATATTCCGGTCAGTTTATTGTTTTGACCAATGTACCAATTTCCATTGCAGCATCACTTGCGGCATCGAGCGTACCGAGCTTGTCAACCGCATATCATGCAAAAGATTATGATACGGTAAACCGACAAATTTCGCTGGCAACACGATTTATCATGGTGATTGCAATTCCATCCACCATTGGTATGGCAATTTTAGGAAGACCGCTTAATCTGCTTTTGTTCCATGATGGAGATAAAACAACAATGATGATCATGTTGTTAGGAACGATATCCATCGCTTTGTTTGGCTTATCGACATTGACCAATGGTCTGCTGCAAGGAATTGACCGCATGAGAACACCTGTTGTAAATGCTGTGATTTCACTGTTGATTCATGTGATTGCCTTATTCCTTTTAATGGAACTCTTTGATTTAAATATTTATGCTGTAGTGATTGCAAATAATATTTATGGATTATGTGTCTGTATTTTAAATGACATTGCATTACGGCGTTATAGTGGAGCAACCCAGGATCTACAAAAAACATATATTATTCCATTGTTTGCTTCGATTGTCATGGGAATTGGAGTATTTTTATCCTATGAAATTGTGCATAAGATTTTAAATTCCAATGCCGTTGCTGTGATTGTAAGTATCTGTATTGGTGTCGTTGTTTATTTTGTCCTGTTACTTCTGATGAAAGGACTAACAAAGGTTGAATTGCAGCGTATGCCAAAAGGAACTACCTTAATCCGTGTGGCAAAGAAAATGCATTTGTTGCAGGAAACAGAATAAAAAATAAGAAAATGCAAATACTGTTTGTGGTGATGAAAATGAAACGAACAAACGGTATTTGTATTTTTTTGGGCGTATGCATTGCAATCATCATTCTGTTTACGGTAGCTATGCTTGAGCATAAATCATCAGAAAGCGAGGAAAATTTAGAGGAGGAGCGCATTCTACTGACGCAGAATGAAACACGACCAAGTGTAAATGCTGCAACGCCAAAATTTATGGTATTACTTGAAGATGATGTGATTGTTGTCTACGAAATTGTAGACTGGAAGAAATATCTGACAACCGATATTACAAGAGATACTTTGCCCGATGCTGTTGTTGAAGATCTGCGTGATGGCATAGATTTTTTCAATGAAAAAGAATTGTATTCTTTTTTGGAAAACTACAGCAGTTAAAACGGAAAAAATAGCGGCAGTGTTGAGAATTGACAGGTGTTATGCTACAATGTCATGTGGTGATTTTTATGAAGAATACAAGAAGTAGAGTATATGACGTTGTAGTGGCAGGAGGTGGAGCAGCCGGACTGGTTGCTTCGATTGTTGCTGCACGACGTGGAGCAGATGTTTTACTAATTGAATATAATGATGTGCTTGGAAAAAAAATTCTGGCAACAGGCAACGGTAAATGCAATTATACAAATCGTAATCTGCGTCTGGAACATTATTTTGGAGCGGAGCCATCTTTTTTGGAGCAGGTATTTGCGACATTTGGAGAAAAGGACACGGAACAGTTTTTCCTGGAACTTGGCATTGAACCGAGTGAAAAAGATGGGCTTTTATATCCAAGGAGTTATCAGGCAAAAAGCGTACAGATGGCATTGATACGTGAAGTGAAACGCCTTTCTATTTCGACTATTTTGAAACAACAGGTAAAACGTATTGAAAAAAATGAAGAAGGCTTTTGTGTGGCGACAGCGGAAAAATTAACATATCAGGCAAGAAATGTAATTTTAGCCTGTGGTGGCAAGGCGTCGGCTATTTCAGGCAGCCGCGGTGATGGCTATTATCTGGCATCATGTCTGGGGCATACCATTGTGCCACAAGCACCGGCATTGGTACAACTTCATTGTGAGGATGTGCTGATGGCACAGGCAAATGGTGTACGTTGTGATGCCGGTATATCCACATGGATTGCAGGAGAGCGTGTTGCGTTTTGGCAAGGGGAATTACAAATTACAGATTATGGTATTTCCGGCATTGTTGTTTTTCAGGCAAGCAGACAAGCCGCATATGCCTGTGCGGCGGGAAAAGAAGTATATTGTGAAATTGATTTTCTACCGGAATATCGAGATGACGAAGCAATAAAAATGCTGCAAAGACGTCTGTGTTGTTATGGAAAAGAAAAAACACTTGCCCAGGCATTAGAGGGGCTGATACAGGATAAACTGATTCAACCTGTTTTAAAAAGGGCACACTTACAGGGAGATTCAGACGCAGCGCAGTGTACGAAAGATATGATAACAATGCTTTTAGGCGCATTGCGTCATTATAAGATCAAAGTGATAGATACGCATGGCTTTCAGCATGCGCAAGTGACGGCTGGTGGTATTGATACAAAGCAAATTTCTCCGACAACGATGGAATCTTTACTTGTTCCGGGATTGTTTTTTGCCGGTGAAATTGTTGATGTAGATGGTATTTGTGGCGGTTACAATTTACAATGGGCATGGAGTAGTGGTGCAATTGCAGGAATGCATAGTAAAAGGAATATAACATGATTTTAATCAGACAGTTAAAAGTGGAAGCAACGTGTGAAACACCGGATTTGATACCGGCAGTGGCAAAAAAATTGCGTATATCCCATACGGCAATTCAACAGGTACATATTATCAAACGTTCCATTGACGCCAGAAAAAAACCACTGCTTTTTTATATTTATGCGGTAGCAATTGCAATGGATACAAATCTGGAAAAAAAGATATTGAAGAAATTTTCCAAGGATTCTGATGTTTCTATCTATCAGCCGATGATATTTCAAATGCCGGAATCTGGAGATATTGCCTTAAAGGAACGTCCGGTTATCGTTGGAATGGGACCGGCCGGTCTTTTTTGCGCCCTTTTGTTAGCTAGGGCAGGGTATGCACCGATTTTGATAGAGAGAGGTCGTGCCGTTGCAGACCGACAAAAGGATGTGGAAAACTTTTGGCGCACCGGATGTCTGAATCCGGAATCGAATGTGCAGTTTGGGGAAGGCGGTGCAGGAACCTTTTCTGATGGCAAATTAAATACATTGACAAAAGATAAAACCGGGCGAAATCAATTTGTTTTAGAGACATTTGTGGAATTTGGTGCACCAGAACAGATTCTTTGGGATGCAAAACCCCATATTGGAACCGATATTTTGCAAAAGGTAATTCAGAATATGCGCAAGGAGATCTTGCGTCTGGGCGGTCTTGTTTATTTTGAAACAAAGTTTGAATCTTTTGTAGAAAAAAATGGAGCATTACAGGCAATTACGGTATCGCAGCCAGGAATGCCTGCGTTATCAATTGATACCCAGGTGGCAGTACTTGCTTTAGGGCATAGCGCACGCGACACTTTTCGTATGTTACACGCGCATGGCATTGCAATGGCAGCAAAGGAATTTGCCGTTGGTTTTCGTGTAGAACATCCACAACAGATGATTCAGGAAGCACAGTATGGAAAAAATCCACCGGAGTTTTTGAGCGCTGCACCGTATAAGATGGCTACCAAACTGCAAAATGGCAGAGGTGTATATTCTTTTTGTATGTGTCCTGGCGGTTATGTGGTAAATGCGTCGTCTATGGAAGGACATCTTGCTATCAACGGTATGAGTTATGCGGCACGTGATGCGAAAAATGCAAATAGTGCTATTGTTGTGTCTGTTGGAGCAGGAGAATATGCACTAGATGACCCATTGGGGGCGATTGATTTTCAAATGCAGTTAGAGAAAAAAGCATATGAGTTGGGAAAGGGAGCCATACCACAACAGCTATATGGAGATTTTTGTCAAAATAAAAAAAGTCAGTCCTATGGAGAGTTTTCCTCTGTAATCAAAGGGGATACACAATTTGCAAATTTGCGGGAATTGTTCTCAGAAGATATCAATACCTCTTTTATGGAAGGAATGGAACTTTTTGGTCAGAGAATGACAGGATTTGATCGGGAAGATGCGATTTTATCTGGTGTGGAGAGCCGGACATCCTCCCCTATTCGTATAGAAAGAGATGCATCCTTAAATGCAAACATTACGGGAATTTATCCATGTGGTGAAGGTGCAGGTTATGCAGGAGGCATTACCTCTGCTGCTATGGACGGAATGAAGGTAGCAGAAGAAATTATTAGGAAATATCGGGTGAATTATGAATCATAAAAGTGTAGATTTTGAACAATTAACGCCTATGATGCAGCATTATGTACAGACGAAGGATGCAAATCCGGACTGTATTTTATTCTATCGTCTTGGCGATTTTTACGAAATGTTCTTTGAAGATGCGGAAGTTGTATCAAAAGAATTGGAATTGACATTAACAGGGAAAAGCTGTGGATTAGATGAGCGTGCACCAATGTGTGGTGTACCATATCATGCCGCAGAAACCTATTTGACGCGTCTGGTACAACGTGGATACAAAGTTGCGGTGTGTGAACAGGTGGAAGATCCTAAGGAAGCAAAAGGAATGGTAAAACGTGCTGTGACACGCATTGTTACACCAGGAACCAATATGGATGCCATGTCACTGGATGAGACAAAAAACAATTATATCATGGGTATCTTTTTTGATGGCGATAAATATGGTCTTGCGATTGCAGATGTCACGACTGCAGATTTTTTTGTCACAGAAGTTGATTCAAATCGAAGCTGTATGGACGAAATTAACAAATACGTTCCATCGGAAATTGTTTGTAATGAGAATTTTACCATCAGTGGGATTGATTTGGATGATTTGCGGGAGCGCATGCAAATTTCAATAGCAAAGCTTGACGCGCATTACTTTGATGATCGCCTTTCTGTCGCCGTATTACTTGAACATTTTCATACGAGTCGTTTGTCTGCACTTGGCTTGGAAGAATTTCCGATGGGAAGTATTTCAGCGGGGGCATTGATGAAATATTTGTCCGAAATCCAGAAGAGTGCGCTCGAACAGTTCAATCATATACAGCCTTATCTGAATGGTAATTTTATGCTTCTGGATTCTTCTACAAGACGTAATTTAGAATTGGTGGAAACACTTCGTGAGAAACAAAAGAGAGGTTCTCTGCTTTGGGTTTTAGACAAAACAAAAACTGCAATGGGTGCGCGTATGCTGCGAAGTGATGTAGAACAGCCTTTGACGAATGCAACGTTAATTGGAGATCGATTAGATGCCGTTGATGAATTGCTGCATCATATGATTCAGCGGGAAGAGTTACGTGAATATCTGAATCCGATCTATGATTTGGAAAGACTTAACACCAGAATTGTCTATCAGACAGCAAATCCAAGAGATTTACTGGCATTTAAAAATTCAGTAGCAATGTTACCGGCGATAAAAACGGTTTTAGCAGATTTTACATCAAAAAATCTGGTAGAACTGGCAGAAAATATTGACAGTTTATCGGATATCTGTGCAGATATTGATGCGGCAATCTGCGAAGAACCACCAATTTCAGCACGTGATGGCGGTATTCTAAAAGATGGATATCACGAAGAAGTTGACCGGTTACGAAAAGCGAAAACCGATGGAAAAAAGTGGCTGGCAGAACTGGAGGCAAAGGAACGTGAACGCACCGGCATCAAGAATTTAAAAGTGAAATATAATAAGGTATTTGGTTATTATCTGGAAGTGACAAATTCGTATAAGGACCTTGTTCCAGAGGATTATCAGAGAAAACAGACCCTGGCAAATGCGGAACGATTTTTTACGCCGGAGTTAAAGGAATTGGAGGATACCATATTAGGGGCAGAAGATAAGCTGATTGCATTGGAATATGAGCTGTTTCGTCAATTGCGCAATCGGATAGCATCCCAGGTGTATCGTATCCAGCAGACAGCAAAAGCCATTGCACGTCTGGATGTGTATGCTTCCCTTGCTTACGTTGCGGAAAAAAATCATTATTGCAGACCAAAGATTAATACGCGTGGCGTTATTGATATCAAAGGTGGGCGTCATCCAGTGGTTGAACAGATGATGGACCAGCAATTGTTTATTGATAATGACACGTATCTGGATAATAAGAAGCAAAGAGTATCTATTATCACAGGACCGAATATGGCAGGAAAATCAACGTATATGCGACAGAGTGCCCTGATTGTTTTGATGGCGCAGATTGGCTGTTTTGTCCCGGCTAAATCTGCAAATATTGGCATTGTAGACCGCATTTTCACACGCGTGGGTGCGTCGGATGATCTTGCCAGTGGCCAAAGCACTTTTATGGTAGAGATGAATGAAGTGGCAAATATTTTGCGCAATGCGACAAAGGATTCGTTGCTGATTTTAGATGAAATAGGAAGAGGTACCAGCACCTTTGATGGTTTGAGTATTGCATGGGCGGTTGTGGAACATATCAGTAATGTAAAATTGATTGGTGCAAAAACATTATTTGCGACACACTATCATGAATTGACAGAATTAGAAGGCAAACTAGAAGGGGTACATAATTATTGTATTGCCGTCAAAGAAAATGGCGATGACATTGTGTTTTTGCGAAAAATTGTACCGGGTGGAGCGGACAAGAGTTATGGAATTGCCGTTGCAAAATTGGCAGGACTTCCGGATGAGGTAATCGACCGGGCAAACCGCATTGTGACACAGCTTTGTGAAAACGATATTGTAGATCTGGCAAAGAATATTGCAGTAGAAGGACAGACGACTCAAAGCAGAAAACAAACGAAGCCATTAGATGACGTGGATAAAGCACAAATGTCATTCTTTGACACAATTAGTGATGATGCGATTATTGATGAATTACGTCACTTGGATATCAGTCATATGACACCACTTGAAGCAATGAATGCACTCAATGAATTACAAGTAAAGGTTAGAAATCGATGGTAAGAAATAAAATTGCAGTTTTAGAAAAAGCAACCATAGACAAAATTGCCGCTGGGGAAGTGGTGGAACGACCAGCTTCCGTGGTTAAGGAATTGGTGGAAAACGCCATTGATGCCGGGGCAGATGCCATTACTGTGGAAATCAAAGATGGCGGCAAGTCCTATATCCGTATTACAGACAATGGATGTGGCATACCGGAAGAGGAATTGCCGATTGCTTTTTTGCGTCATTCTACATCAAAATTGCGTGATGCATCGGAACTTTCTGATATTCATACACTAGGCTTTCGTGGGGAAGCACTTTCAAGTATCAGTGCCGTATCACGAGTGGAAATGATTACAAAGCCGCAAACAGAATTGATGGGTGTGCGTTATGTTGTTGAGGGATCACAAGAGGTTTCCATGGATAAAATTGGAGCACCGGATGGAACAACCATTATGGTATATCAGCTCTTTTTTAACACACCTGCACGAAAGAAATTTTTGAAATCTGATATGACAGAAGCCTCTTATATTTCAGAATTGATGGAGCGCTTAGCACTTTCACATCCGGATGTATCGTTCCTTTTCATTTCAAATAAAAAGGAAAAAATACATACTTCGGGAAATGGTAATCTGATGGATACGATTTATCAGATTTATGGCAGACAAATAGCATCGAATTTATTAGCGGTAGAAAAGGAAACAGACTTGCTGATGGTAAGCGGATTTATTGGAAATTCAAATGTTGCACGTGGAAACCGCAGTTTGGAAAACTTTTATATCAATGGCCGCTATATAAAAAGTCCTCTGTTATCGAAAGCAGTAGAAGAAGGATATGTGGGATATCTGATGCAGCATCAGTATCCATTTTGTGTGCTACAGATTACAACAAAAGAAGCGGCTGTAGATGTCAATGTGCATCCGACAAAGCAGGAAGTACGATTTGATGATGAAATTGCAATTGCAGATATCTTTAAAACACTTGTTTTTGAACGTTTGCATCAGCGGGAAGATATTACGGAAGTGACACTTGACGAGGAGATAGAGAAAGAGAAAGAGCAAAGCAAACCAGTTACAGAAGAACGTACCCCAGAACCTTTTGAAAAGGCACGTTTACAGCAGATGCGTGAAAAAATCACAAAACAAATTCATGCGGATACACCTTATGAACGCAAATATCAGGAATTTTATCAAAAACGTGAAAGCGACGCAAATGCACATGCGTCAAAGCAGGAACTTCCGGAAACATCAAAACCTGTCACATATGAACAGACAAGTTTTTTGACGAGAGAAGCAAGGGCAAAACATCATATTATCGGACAGGTTTTTGACACATATTGGCTGATTGAACACGATAATAAGTTATACATTATTGATCAGCATGCAGCACATGAGAAAGTGTTGTATGAGCGTATGATGAAACAATTAAAAAATAAGGAAATGACAACACAATATGTCAGTCCGCCAATCATACTGTCACTTACAAGAGCAGAACAGGATATCTTAGAACGCTTTGCAGATGTGTTTGCAGAATTGGGATATGTGATATCACCGTTTGGTGGCAATGAATTTGCAATTGAAGGTGTTCCGGGAAATCTGTTTTCTTTTGATGTGAAAACTTTTTTTATGGAGCTGTTGGCATCTTGTGATTCTTTGAAGGGAAATGATGGTCATGATATGATCTTAGAGAAAATAGCATCTATGTCATGTAAGGCCGCAATCAAAGGAAATAACCATCTTTCGAGACCGGAAATAGAAGCATTGTTAGAAGAACTGCTTTCCCTGGAGAATCCTTATCATTGTCCACATGGCAGACCGACCATTATTTCGATGACAAAATATGAGATAGAAAAGAAATTTAAGAGGATTGTATAAAAATGACAAAAAAACCACCGCTTATTATTTTAGCCGGTCCAACGGCTGTGGGAAAAACAGAATTATCGATTTCGCTGGCAAAAGCGATTGGTGGAGAGATTATTTCTTGTGATTCTATGCAGGTATATCGTTATATGGATATCGGATCCGCAAAAATCCAGCCACACGAGATGGAGGGAGTGCCTCATTATCTGGTGGATGCATTATTGCCGAATGAACCATTTCATGTGGCACGCTTTGTAGAGATGGCAAAAGATGCAATGCAAAAAATCTATGCAAATGGGCATATACCGATTGCTGTTGGCGGAACAGGATTTTATATACAGGCTCTTTTGTATGATGCTGATTTCTCAGAAGAAGCATCCGATGGCAGGATTCGAAGCGAACTAGAGGCTTTTGCAGCAAATCACGGCGCCAAAGCGTTACATGAAAGGCTGCGTCAGGTGGATTCGGAAAGTGCGGATACGATTCATCCGAATAATGTGAAGCGCGTTATTCGTGCAATTGAATTCTATGAGATGCATGGCATGCCAATTTCCTTACATAATCAGACACAGCGACAAAAAGAATCGCCATATGATTTCCGTTATTTTGTGCTGAATGATGACCGCGTCAATCTCTATCAAAGAATTGATGCGCGCGTTGATCGGATGATGGAGAATGGTCTATTTGAAGAAGTACAGAAGCTATATGATATGGGATATACAAAAGATATGGTTTCGATGCAAGGACTGGGCTATAAAGAACTGATTGATGTCATTGAACAGAGGTGTTCTTTAGAAGAAGGAATTTACCGTATCAAGCGGGATACGAGACATTTTGCAAAACGACAGTTGACCTGGTTTCATAGCAAACCGGAAGTTATATGGATAAATAAACCGGATTATCAATACAATGATGAGCAGATTTTAAATGCAATGTTAGAAAAGATACAGAATAAATAATGGGAGATGATAAGAGAAATGGAAGAAATGTATAGAAATTTTGGGATTTCAGAGAATGTTTATAAATATTGTATGGAAGTAGAGCAGTCCTTGAGGGAGCGCTTTGCACAAATGGATGAAGTGGCAGAATACAACCAGATGAAGGTGATTGCAGCGATGCAAAAGCATCATGTAAATGCAGAATGTTTTAATGCTACTACAGGGTATGGATATAACGATCTGGGACGTGATACATTAGAAGAAGTTTACGCGACCTGTTTCAAAGGAGAGGCAGCATTGGTGCGCCCACAAATTACATGTGGAACCCATGCGCTTGCACTTGCTTTGATGTCGAATGTACGTCCGGGAGATGAAATTTTATCGCCGGTCGGCAAACCATACGATACGTTAGAAGAGGTGATTGGTATTCGCCCATCAAAAGGATCATTAGCAGAATATGGAGTAACCTATGCGCAGGTGGATTTGCTGTCGGATGGTTCTTTCGATTTTGAAGGTATAAAAAATGCAATCAATGAGCGTACAAAACTGGTGACCATTCAACGTTCCAAAGGGTATGCATCAAGACCAACACTTTCTGTGGAACGTATTGGTGAATTGATTGCGTTTGTTAAAGAAATTAAGCCAGATGTTATTTGTATGGTAGATAACTGCTATGGTGAATTTGTAGAAAAAAGAGAACCCCTTGAAGTGGGAGCGGATATGATCGTTGGTTCTCTCATCAAAAACCCTGGAGGTGGATTGGCACCAGTCGGTGGTTATATTGTTGGAAAACAGGAATGTGTAGAAAATGCGGCATATCGTCTTACATCACCGGGGCTTGGGAAAGAAGTAGGTGCGTCACTAGGTATGATGCAATCATTCTTCCAGGGATTTTTTATGGCCCCGACAGTGGTGAACAGTGCCTTAAAGAGTGCTGTGTTCGCAGCCAATGTTTTTGAAAAAATCGGATTTGATGTAATACCAAACAGTACCGAATCAAGGCATGATATCATTCAGGCAGTAACGTTTGGCACACCGGAAGGTTTGATTGCTTTTTGCGAAGGTATTCAGGCAGCAGCACCAGTGGATAGTTATGTTGTGCCGGAACCATGGGATATGCCGGGATACGATAGTAAAGTCATTATGGCGGCAGGTGCTTTTGTACAGGGATCCTCAATTGAACTGAGTGCAGATGGACCGCTTCGCCCGCCATATACTGCCTTTTTCCAAGGTGGTCTTACATGGTATCATGGTAAGCTTGGTATTATGATGGCATTGCAAAAACTTTACGATGCGAATCTTGTTAAGGGTATGTAATTATGCTAATATAAAGTAATGTAGCCGTAAACGATTTGATAAAGGCAACGGAGGAAAAACAAATGAGCAATTCATATGGAATTGATATGGGAACAAATAACCTTAAAATTTATAGCAGTAACAATAGTGAGATTATAAATGTCAAAAATACCATTGCTATTGTAGATAAAGATCAGATGTATGCATATGGAGATGATGCATATTCTATGTATGAAAAAGCACCAGAGACCATTTCAGTATCTTTTCCAATTGTCAGTGGTGTGATTGCCGATTTTGATAATATGCAGACAATGCTGTTTGAAGTATTAGAAAAGAAAGCAAAGGCAAGAATCAAAGGTTCAGATATTGTGGTTGCGGTACCTACTGATATTACAGAAGTGGAAAAGAAGGCATTCTATGATATGTTTGCACGTTCTAAGACAAAGCCACATAGTGTGTTATTATGTGAAAAACCACTAGCAGATGCGCTTGGTATGGATCTTGATATTACAGAACCAACTGGTATTATGGTGGTTGATTTTGGCGCAGACACAACAGAAATCTCTGTCATTTCTTTGGGTGGATTAGTGCTTACTGAATTACTTCCGTTTGGTGGCAATCATTTAGATGATGCTATCGTTACACATATGAAGCGTAAATTTAATCTTTTGATTGGACGTAAAACAGCTTGTCAGTTAAAAGAAAATATTGGAAGTGCAGTTCCAGGGAAAGAAGCATCTATGACAGTGGTAGGTCGCGATGTTGTCAGTGGACTTCCAATCGAAATGGAAGTTTTGGCATCTACCGTATATGATGGTATGAAAAGTGAACTGGAGAGTCTCTGCAATTCAATAAAAATGATTTTAGAGAGAGTTCCACCGGAACTTGCAAAAGATATTGTATATTCAGGAATTTATTTAACCGGAGGCAGTGCAGCCATTGCAGATTTGGCAGAATTGTTCACAGAAGTGACAAATATTAAGGTTAATGTAAGTGAGCATGCGAAAGAAACGACAGTACTCGGTCTTTCTAAAGTATTGACAGATACCAAATACAAGAGATTTGGTTATGGTATGCGAACAAGAATTTTTAAATAAAAGGTAGGATTTTATGAAGCGCAGAGGAAGATCTTTTTTGCCAAGTAAATATATTTTATTGCTTTTGACGGTGATTTGTATCATGTTATTGTTTGCCGGATATGCAACAGGCTATTCTGGAGAACCGGTACGAACCATTTGTAATTATGTGTTTGTGCCGATGCAAAAAGGTCTGGATTATGTGGGCGAATCGATTTCCATCAGCAATGATGACACAAAGACAAAAGAACAGCTGATTGCGGAGAATGAACAGTTGCAGGAAAAAATTGACGAACTTTCTACACAGCTGACCAATACCAGACTGCAACAGTCAGAACTGGATACATTGCGTGAACTTTATGATCTGGATCAGAATTATGCTGATTATAAGACAACCGGTGCACATGTGATTGCAAAAGGAACCAGCAATTGGTTTAACACGTTTACCATTGATAAAGGTTCTAAAGATGGCATTAAGGCAGATATGAATGTTATAGCTGGCAGTGGTCTTGTTGGTATTGTCACAGATGTTGGAAAAAATTACGCTGTAGTACGTTCGATTATTGATGATAATAGCAATGTCAGTGGAATGATGTTGTCGACAAATGACAATTGTATTGTTTCCGGTAATTTGAAATCAATGACCGAATCCAACATGATCCTGTTTTCAAATTTAGAAGATGTGGATCATAAAGTGAGCACAGGAGAATCTGTGATTACAAGTAATATCAGTGATAAATATCTGCCGGGACTTTTGATTGGTTATGTAACAGAAGTAACCGATGATAACAACAATCTGACAAAATCCGGTAAAATCACGCCAGTTGTTGATTTTAAGCATTTACAGGATGTACTTGTCATTACACAGTTAAAGGAAACGGGTAAAAAATAATGGAAATCAAGAGTACAGTGAAATATATTCTTGTGATTGTAGGTATTGTAATTGTTGGTTTCCTCTTGCAGACATCTATTTTTCCAAGAATGCAATTAGCAGGAGTTACACCCAATATCATGGTGATTATCATTACTTCTTTTGGACTTATGCGGGGACGTAAACAAGGGATGATGATTGGCTTCTTTAGTGGACTTCTGTTGGATTTTTTTAGTGGAACGAATTTTGGCTTTTATGCCATTATATACTTATATTTAGGCTTTTTGTGTGGTCTTTTTAAAAAGCTTTTTTTTGGTGATGATATCAAATTGCCACTTGTGCTGATTGGGTTGAGTGATGTGATATATGGTGTGGTGATTTTTGTCTTGTTATTTTTGCTTCGTGGCAAATATGACTTTTTGTTCTATTTGACGAATGTGATTTTACCGGAAGCAGTCTATACCATTTTGGTTGCGATTCCAATTTATTATGTAATTTTAAAGATCAATCAGAGATTTGACAAAGAAAGTAAAAGGAGTGCAAGAAAACTTGTTTGAGCAAATAAAAGATTTTTTTGTTAATCGCATATTTACATCACGTTTGCGTGTATTGATGTCTGTGATGGTATTATTTTCTTCCATTCTGATCATCCGTCTTTTTGTGTTACAGATTATGCGTGGTGCCGATTATCAGGCCAATTATGATCTGACTGTTGAAAAGGACGAAACAATTCCGGCAACACGTGGTAATATTTACGATCGTAATGGAAAATTGCTTGCCTATAATGAATTGGCATATGCAATTACCATTGAAGATAGTGGTAGTTACAATACAAAAAAAGAACGTAATGAGAAAATGAACGCAGATATTGCAGAAATCATTACACATATTGAGGCAAATGGAGATAGTATTGACAATAATTTCGGTATTATAAGATCATCATCCGGCCAATATGAATTTGTAGCGTCTGCCGGCACAGCATTACAACGTTTTCGTGCGGATGTGTTTGGCTATGCCAGCATTGATGACCTTACGTATAATGATAAGTTAAAACTTGACGAAGCAAGTGCAACGCCGGATCAGATTATGGATTATCTGATGGGTGATACACGCTATGATATCTCTGACAAATATGATGCAGAAATGCGTTATAAAATATGTATTGTCCGTTATAACATTGGTCAAAACAGTTATCAGAAATACATTGCTACAACAATCGCAAGCAATGTGAGTGACGAATCTGTTGCCTACATCAAAGAGAATAGCAATGAATTGACCGGCGTGGATATCAAGGAAACATCCATTCGAAAATATGTTGACAGTGAGTACTTTGCTCATATTATTGGTTATACGGGAACCATATCGACGGATGAATACAATGAAAAGAAAAAAGAAGACGAATCCGTAGAGCTGACCGATGTTGTGGGAAAATCCGGTATGGAACAGGTGATGAATGATTATCTGTCGGGAACAAAGGGACAACAAAAACTATATGTTGACAGCGTTGGAAATCTGATTCAGGTGTCCGATTATAAAGAGCCTGTTTCCGGGGATGATGTTTATTTATCAATCGATAAGGATTTGCAGGAAGCAACGTATCGTTCTCTTGAAAAAGAAATCGCAAGTATTGTGTATTCCAAGATAGCGAATATAAAAACGTTCCATACAACAGGAGAAGAATCCGACATCATGATTCCTGTGTATGATGTATATTATTCATTTATCAATAATAACCTGATTGACACAGCTCATTTTTCTGATGCAGATGCGACGGACACGGAGCGTGCGGTAAAGAGTGCATATGATAGAAAAGAGGCCGATGTATTGGCACAGTTGCGCTCGCAATTAGCATCGACAAGCGGCACAGTTTATAAAGATCTTCCTGAGGAATATCAGGATTATGATACGTTTATCGTTACTTACCTGAAGAAGAAAGGCGTTTTTGACAAAAATGCCATTGATGCCTCTGATGAAATGCAGACAAAATGGACGAGTGAAGCTTTGAGCGTGAATGAATATTTGCTCTATGCCATTGAAAATAACTGGATTGATATAACAACCTATGCAAAAGAAACAAAATATGTCGATACGGATGAATTGTATGCCCGTTTGATTGATTATGTCATAGAACAGTTAAAGACAGACAGCTCTTTTGAAAAACTAGTCTATAAGTATGTATTACAGCAGGATATGATTTCAGGAAATCAACTGTGTGCATTGTTATACGAGCAGGGCGTTTTGCCGGCAGACGATGCGACACATGATGCACTTTTGTCTGGTGGTATTTCTGCATATAGTTTTGTATTAGATAAAATCAAGAACTTAGAAATCACGCCGGGACAGTTGGGACTGGATCCGTGCTCAGGTTCTGCAGTTGTGATTGATCCTAAGACGGGGGAGACACTGGCATGTGTATCTTATCCGGGATATGATAACAATAAGCTCGCAAATTCAGTGGATTCTTCCTATTACAGTTATTTGACAACCAGTCAGTCAGAACCACTTTACAATCATGCAACGCAGCAAAAAACAGCTCCGGGATCTACTTACAAAATTGTTAGTGCCACAGCAGGTCTTGCAGAAAATGTAATTACAACATCTACCCAGATATTAGATTTGGGTAAATTTGAAAAAGTCAGCAATAAACCGGAATGTTGGATTTATCCACGTGGAACACATGGTTCCATTAATGTCGCAGAAGCGCTCCGCCATTCTTGTAACTATTTCTTCTATGAAGTTGGCTATGATTTAGCAGGGGGCAACAGTTATAATGATGCGACAGGTATTGAAAAATTGTCAAAATATGCATCTATGTATGGATTAGATTCCAAAACCGGTGTGGAGATTGAAGAATCAAAACCAACGCCGGCAACGGAATTCCCTGTCATGGCCGCCATTGGTCAGTCAGATAACAACTTTACAACGATTTCACTAGCTCGTTATGTGACAGCTGTTGCAAACCGCGGTACCGTATACAATCTGACATTACTGGATCATGTGGAAGATCCGGCAAGTGGTAATACCGTTGCAACATATGAACCATCTGTGAAAAATCAGATAACAGCACTTTCCAGTGATGAGTGGAATACGTTAAATTCCGGCTTGCGTATGGTAGTAGAAGATTTATCAGCCTTTCGTAATACGCAGGTGCAGGCAGCCGGTAAAACCGGTACTGCCCAGGAATCCCTGTTGCGACCAAACCATGCGTTATTTGTTGGGTATGCACCATATACAGATCCACAAATTGCTGTTGCAACCCGTATTGCACATGGTTATGGTTCTAGTAATGCATCGGTCGTTGCTGCAGAAATCATGTCGTACTATTTTGGTGAAAAGACACTTGAAAATATTTCAGAAAATGGTGCCAATGCGCAGACAACGACAAATAGTGTAACCGATTAATAATATTTCGGTCAGGAGGAGATTTTATGGCAGCCAAAGATTCTGTTGTAATAAAAAGTAGCGCCCACGGTTTGACACTGGTATTGAATCGTGATATTGCTTTTGAACAGTTGGTACGGGATATTTGTAAAAAATTTGCAATGTCACGCAGTTTTTTTGGAAATGCAACATTGGTATTGTCTTTAGAAGGACGAACCGTTAGTGCAGAAGAAGCAGCTGTTATTGTAGAGGCCATTCAATTAAACTCGGATATTACGATTTCTTTGATTGAAGAAAACAATGAATTAAAGAATATCGAAATGATGGAAAAAATCGACAGATTTTACTATGAAAATATTTATGAGAATGCTAAAATTATTATGGGTAGTGTAACAAAGAAAGATGTTGTGCAATCCGATGGAAGCATTGTCATTTTAGGTGATGTGAAATCAAAAGCAAGTGTTCAGGCAGCAGGGAATGTTATTGTTATGGGAAGTATAGATGGCAGTGTTTACGCCGGATTTCCAAAGGATAACAAATGCTATATCACAGCAAATCAAATCAATGCAGCACATCTGCAGATTGGTTCTATATCTGGAGAGGTGAATGTGGCAAACAAATGGTCCTTACGTTCTAGAAAGAGTGATAGTGAACCGTATGCAGTTGTTGTCTGGGAACATGAGCTTCTGGCAGAACCTCTTCGAAGTGGACTACTAAAACATTTATAGTATAAGGAGTAAAGGTGTGAGCGAAGTCATTATGGTTGCTTCCGGCAAAGGCGGCGTTGGTAAAACAACGTTATGTGCCATGCTTGGAACACAATTCGCACGCATGGATAAGACCGTTGTCATGTTGGATACAGACTTCGGACTAAGAAACCTAGACTTATATTTTCATTTGGAAAATAAAATCATTTATAATTTGGTGGATGTTCTTTCTGGTGTTTGCTCTTATCGGCAGGCGTTGTTGCCATTAAACGAAACGCGTACGCTTTATATTATGCCGGGAAGTAAGAATTATGATTTTAAATTACAGGAAGAAGCATTTTTAGCTTTATTAACAAAGTTAAAACAACAATTTGATATCATTTTGATTGATACACCGGCTGGTATTACACCGGTACACCAGACGATGCTCCCATGGGTGAAGCAGTGTTTACTAGTGACAACATTAACAGAAACATCATTATCGGATGCGTTGACATTCGAACATATATTGGAGCAAAATAATATACGGACGCGTTTGGTGTTTAATCAGGTGAATCGTTCGCTGGGCAGCAGAAAGCAATTTGCAGATTTGCAGGATTTTGGCAGACAGATTTACCGGGCAGAAAGTGTTTGCATTATTCCAAGATTACAAGAAAGAAATCTTTCTATGATGTCATTGCCGGTGAATCACAAACCAGTGACATCACTATGTAAAATGCTGTTACAGCAACCAGAGATGGAAATAAAAGAGAGTAGATTATGTTTCGAACGTACAAATTAAAGAATCTAAATATAAAATTGATTGTTGGCATTTTGGCACTGACCATTATAGGTATTCTTGTTATTGGAAGTGCGAATGAAGAATATCAATCCAGGCAGATACTAGGAATGATCTTAGGAATCGTTGTCATGGGTGTAGTTGCACTTATTGATTATGATTTTGTATTACAATTTTCTAAATTATATTATCTCGCTGTGATTGGTTTGTTATTACTTGTTTTGATTATGGGAGATGATTCCGGTGGTGCAACACGATGGATCGATGTAGGAATTCGTTTTCAACCATCGGAATTAGGAAAAATTTTATTGATTTTATTTTTTTCCAGTTATCTGATGCGTAATGAGGAGGAAATTAACAACCCCAAATTTATTGTTCAGACAGCAATTCTCGCAGCAGTTCCACTGGCGCTTATTGTAAAAGAACCGGATTTGTCTACGACAATTGTTACATTTTTGATTATTGCATCTATGATGTTTATTACAGGACTGAGCTATAAATTAGTTGGCATTGTTTTAGGAATTACGATACCTTCTATTCTTATTTTACTTCTTGTCATTGTAAATCGGGGAAGCTCCATTTTGGAAGGCTATCAGAGTTTGCGTATTTTAGCATGGCTTAAGCCGGAAGATTATCCTGCCACCGCATATCAACAGCAGAATTCCATTATGGCGGTAGGATCTGGTCAGTTTTTAGGGAAGGGACTTTATAATACAAGTGTAGATTCCGTAAAAAATGGTAATTATATTTCAGAACCACACACAGATTTTATCTTTGCGGTAGCCGGCGAAGAACTTGGATTTATAGGTTCGGTTTTGATTGTATTATTGTTACTCTTTATTGGGTATCAATGTATTCAGACAGCAAAGGTTGCAAAAGATCTTTCCGGCAAATTAATTTGCTCCGGCATGGCAGCACTTGTTGGATTTCAAAGTTTTGTTAATATCTGTGTAGTAACAGGTCTTTTTCCGAATACCGGATTACCGCTTCCGTTTGTCAGCTATGGATTGACATCGCTGGTGACGATGTATTTTGGTATGGGATTTGTTTTAAATGTTGGATTACAGGCGAAAAAATATTAAATTAGGGGGACTTGCATTATGAACATCGGTTTAGTAGCACATGATTCCAAGAAAAAATTAATGCAGAATTTTTGTATTGCATATCGTGGTATTTTATCAAAAAATGAACTTTTTGCGACAGGAACAACAGGAAGACTTATTGAGGAAGTAACAAATCTTTCTGTACACAAATATTTGGCGGGGCATTTGGGAGGATCACAGCAATTAGCAGCCCAGATTGAACACAATGAAATTGATCTGGTCATCTTTTTGCGAGATCCGTTGACGGCGAAGTCACACGAACCGGATGTGAATTCGATTGTTCGCTGCTGTGATGCTAACAATATTCCGTTGGCAACCAACTTGGCAACAGCAGAACTTTTGATTAAATCCTTAGATAGAGGAGATCTTGAGTGGCGTGAAATGTATCGATAAAATCATTTCCATGTTGATGATTTCAGTTCTTGGCCTGGGACTAGTATCTTGTGGTAAGAACAATGTGGATGAAGGAACCTACAATTTAGAGACAACATCGTATCAATATGGAATTACAAAGGTGAATAACATATCAGATGTATCTTTTTTTAGCAATGATTTATGCGTAACAGATCAGGATAATTTTGGCATAGATCAAGTTGATTCCCAGGTTGCTGGTGGAGGTGGCGTTTTTAATCTGGCAACAGGTGAATGTACCTACGGTCAGAACTTATTTGGAAGAATGTATCCGGCAAGTACAACAAAGATACTTACTTGTTTAGTGGCCATTGAACAGGGAAATCTTAGTGATATGGTTACGGTCAGCGAGCATGCGGCAGATCAAACACCAGACTCTTCCGTTGCAGGTCTTGCTGCTGGAGACGTGATGACATTAAAAGATTTGTTGTATGGCCTGATGCTTCGAAGTGGTAATGATGCTGCTATTGCAATAGCCGAGCATATTGGTGGCAGTGAAGAGGGGTTTGCAGAACTGATGAATGCAAAAGCAAAAAGTCTGGGTGCAACGCAATCGCATTTTATAACACCACATGGTTTGCATCAGGACGATCATTATACTACAATTTATGATATGTATTTGATTTTTCAGGCAGCAATTCAAAACGAGACTTTTTTAGAAGTTATAAGCAGTGCATCGTATGATGTGAGTTATACAGGAGCCTCAGGAGAAGCAAAATCGCAGACCTGGGTTTCTACCAATCGTTATTTAAATGGAAAAGAAAAAGCACCGGCCGGATTTACCGTTATAGGGGGGAAGACCGGAACTACATATGAAGCAGGGTATTGTCTGGTTCTTTACAGTTATAATGACCAGAATCAACCGATTATTTCTATTGTATATAATTCAGATTGTACGCTGAATTTATATTATCTCATGGATGAATTATTATATACATTCGGAGAGGCACCATCGTAAAGCACAGAGAAGGAGTGGAGACTATGGTAGAAATTATTGTTGGAGAAAAGGGAACGGGCAAAACAAAACATTTATTAGACCGCGTAAATCAGGATATTACGTCAGTACAGGGGACTCTTGTTTATATTGACAAAAGCCCAAAGTACATGTATCAATTGGATTCACGTGTTCGCATGATTAACATGCCGGATTATCCAATCAGTGGTACGGAAGAATTGATTGGTTTTCTATGTGGTGTTATTTCACAGAATAGCAGCATAGAAACAATCTTTATTGACAGTTTCCTTACCTTAGGAGATATTGATACTTCTGAGGGATTACGAATTGCTGTTGATAAACTAGCAGTTCTTAGTGAAAGATTCCATGTGAATTTTGTACTGAGTGTTTCACAAAAAGAAGAAAAATTACCGGAAGAATTAAATGCAACCATTTGGTTGTCACTTTAAAAGAATGGTGTCAGTAAAAAGGTGTTCGGTTTGATGGAACACCTTTTTGCTTGAGTTATGATTCATTTGAGCGAATTCGTCCATATGCACTGATCATGTAGAGTCCACTCAATCCCACAAGAGCATAAATGATGCGGGAAAGCCATGACATATTACCAAAGATAAATGCTACCAGATCAAATTGGAAAAAGCCGATGAGCCCCCAATTGATAGCACCAATGATTACAAGAGTCAGCAATGTATAATCTAAACCTTTCATGATAGACCTCCTTTTTCTTTTAGTATAGACAAAAGAAGGAAGATTATACAAAAAAAGGAGAAGTTCATTGAAACGTAATGATAAGATTATTAAATTTCATAAACAAATCCAAATTAATGTTGGACTGATTATTTTTGGCATTATTTTTATCTATGTGCTATTTCATGTGTTCAGTTATATTACTGCAGATAATATAACTGTTTACGAGGTGAAAGAAGGAACCATTGCTCAAAATTATACATATCAGGCATTGGCTATTCGTCAGGAACAGGTAGTAAATGCAGAGACAGATGGTGCAATTTTTTATTATGCATCCAATTTGGATCAGGTAGGTGTCAAATCGAATATTTATTCCATTGATCATTCCGGCGAAATTACAAAACAGTTAAAAAGTCATACACAGGAAGATACAGCAATATCAGATCACGATATGACACGTCTGCAGAAACAAATTGGTGATTTCATATATGATTATAATAATAATAAATTTCAAAAGGTTTATACGTTTAAATCAGATCTTTCATCAAATTTGCAGCAATATTACAGCAATAGTCTGATGACGGAAATTGCACCACAGATAGAGCAGGCAACACAACAAGGCAAATTTGCCATATATACGGCACCGACTTCCGGCATCGTCGTATACCAGACAGATGGATACGAGGGGATGACGCTTGATCAGGTCACGTCTGAATCATTTGATATGGGAAAATTGAATGTCTCCAATCTAAAGACGCAAGAGAGTGTAGAGGCAGGGAAACCGGTCTATAAATTAATTGTATCGGATGACTGGGATCTTATTATGCCAATTGATGAAGCGCTTGTATCTATGATACAAGAGGAAGAAATGCAATATATCCAGATTCGATTTGAGACAGATAATGCAACAACCTGGGCAGCATGTGAGGTGATAGAAAAAGCCGGGGAACCATATTTGGTGTTACATTTGGATGATAGTGTGGCACGTTATGGGGATGCACGCTTTGTCCCAATTGAACTTCTCATTCATGAAGAATCTGGCCTAAAAATACCAAATAGCGCCATTGTAAAAAAAGAATTTTTTACGGTGCCAAAGAGCTATTTCTTTATGGGAAACGATTCAGATTCTTCTGGTCTTATGGTGCAGAGCAAAAAGGGAGATGCACAGTTTGTTACGCCTACGATTTATTATGAAACAGATGATGTTTATTATATTGACTCTGAGGATATAGCAAAGAATACGGTTATCTTAAAACCAAATTCTCAGGAGACTTATACGGTTGGAGCTGATACAGCGACTTTACAAGGGGTCTATAATATTAACAAAGGGTATGCTGTATTTAAACAAATCAATATATTATATCAAAACGAAGATTATGCGATTATCAGTACAGGAACGACATACGGTCTTGCATTGTATGATCACATTGTATTACAGGGTGATGTGGTAAAAGAAAACCAGGTTATTCGTTAGAAGAAATGACAGAGGAGGCAAATAGATGTTAAAAGAAAATTTAGCAGAAGTACAATCACGCGTGGAACAAGCTTGTAAAAGGGCAGGAAGAGATGTTGCGGAAGTGACATTGATTGCGGTCAGTAAAACAAAACCCGTTACAGATTTACAGGAAATATATAATGCCGGTGTGCGTGATTTTGGCGAAAATAAAGTGCAGGAAATGTGTGACAAAATGGAAAAAATGCCAAAGGATATCAACTGGCATATGATTGGTCACTTACAGCGTAATAAAGTAAAATATATTGTTGGTAATGTGGCATTGATTCATTCTGTAGACAGTTATCGTCTGGCAGAAGAGATTAACATACAGGCGAAGAAAAAGGGAATTGTGGTGCCAATTCTTGTAGAGGTCAATATCGCAGATGAAACGACAAAGTTTGGTGTATCCAAAGAAGACGCCATGGAACTAGTGCGTCAGATTGCTTCTTTAGATGCATTGTCCATCAAAGGACTTATGACAATAGCACCATATGTTGTAGATCCAGAGGAAAATCGCGCTTATTTTCGCAAAATAAAGGAGTTATCTGTTGACATAGATAACCAAAACATTGATAATGTATCTATGGATATTCTGTCTATGGGTATGACAGGTGACTTTGAAGTTGCTATTGAAGAAGGAGCAACGATGGTTCGTGTTGGGACAGGTATCTTTGGCAAAAGAGATTACCAAAACACATAACAGATAGATATTAAGGAGAGATAACGCATGGCTTTTTTTGATCGTATGCTCGATGTAATGAAATTAGGCGAGGATGAAGACGATTACTACGATGATGATGAAATGTATGATGATGATGACTATGATGATTATGATGATGATAATCATTCTATCTTTCATCTTTTCGGTAAAAAGGATGACGAAGACGAGGAAGAGGATGACGTTCCTGTAACAAAGACAAAGGTTACGCCAAATGTTAAGGAAAAATCATCTGTTAAGTCAACACCGAAGATAACACCAATGCGTGGTGGTAGAAAGGGAAATAGTACTAATATGGAAGTATGTGTAATAAAGCCATCTTCATTTGAAGATGCAAGAGAAATTTCAGAGACATTACTGGCAGATCGTACCGTTATTTTGAATATGGAAGGTCTTGATTTAGGTCTTGCGCAGAGAATTATCGACTTTACGTCCGGATGTTGCTATGCAATCGATGGCAATCTTCAAAAAGTAAGTAATTATATTTTTATTATTACACCGGCAGCTGTAGATATATCCGGTGATTTACAGGGAATCGTTGATGCATTTGACTTTTCCGGTATTCAGACAGGCTTTTAATCATGCGTAAAAACGATCAGGCAGAGGAACTTTTACACCGTTTTTATGATTTGGCAATACAGGCAGATCGTAAAGGAATCGTGTTATTTTCAAATTTTCTAAATATGTACGAAATTAACCTTTTAAAACAAAATGAGAAGACAATATATACTCATTTCTCATTATATGGAGGTTATCAGGGAGCAGAGCGTCAGATGGTAGCATTCCAGCCTGATGCTCTTTATTATAATTGGGATTACCCGATTGCCTGTGTAAAAATACAACCGTTGCATCAGCGTTTTGCAGAGGAACTGTCACATCGAGATATTCTAGGTGCACTGATGCATTTAGGAATTGATCGATCCTTACTCGGGGATATTGTTTTGCAGGAAAAATTTGCATATGTTTTTTGTGTAGAAAATATGGCAGATTTTATTGCGAAAGAATTGTATCAGATCCGTCATACACAGATTATGACAGAAATTACGAGTCCGACAAATATACAGATTCAGATACAATATCGTACAGAGCAGGGCTTTATCGCATCTAATCGTTTGGATGCATTCGTGGCACAGGCGTGTAAGCTGTCACGCGCACAGGCCGCATCGTATATTCTTGGAGAAAATGTATTTATCAATGGAGCTCTTATGACAAACCATAACCAGGGAGTGAATCCGGGAGATATTATATCTTTACGAGGCTATGGGAAATTGCGCTTCGATGCATTTTTAAATACAACCAAAAAAGGAAGATTACATATACAATATGCATGGTATATGTAGTAGAGGTGAAAGTATGGCAAAAGAACTGCAAGTGAATTATGAAGGGAAACCGTGTTATAAAATTATTTTGGAACACAATTTTTGCGGATTTATGGAAGCATTAGAAAGAGAAAAGTTAAATGTGGACAGAAAAATCTGCATCGTAACTGATTCTAACGTGGCAAAACTATACTTAAAAGATGTACAGAAATTATGTAAAAATACATTTAAAGAGGTTTTTGCTTTTACATTTGATGCTGGAGAATCCTCTAAAAATATGGATACTGTGCAAAAATTATATGAAGAATTAATAAAGCAGCACTTCGATCGTAAAGATTTGTTGCTTGCATTAGGCGGTGGCGTAGTTGGAGATTTGACAGGATTTACGGCAGCAACGTATTTGCGTGGTATTGACTTTATTCAAATGCCAACAACTTTACTTTCGCAGGTGGATAGTAGTATCGGTGGTAAGACAGGTGTTGATTTCTTGCAGTATAAAAATATGGTAGGTGCCTTTTACATGCCTCGTATGGTGTATATCAACATTCATACGCTATTATCTCTGCCGGAAGTCCAGTTTGCATCAGGTATGGGAGAAGTGATTAAACATGGGTTGATTCAAGACCACGATTATTATACCTGGCTTATGGACAAACAAACTGCTATTTTAGCAAAGGATGAGGGAACGCTGACAGATATGGTATATGGCAGTTGTGTGATCAAAAAGAATGTTGTTGAGACAGATCCAAAAGAGAATGGCATCCGTGCCTATTTAAATTTTGGTCATACAGTAGGACATGCGATTGAAAAAATGTCAGATTTTTCATTGTATCATGGACAATGCGTTGCTATTGGTATGCATAGTGCTGCTTATTTATCGTATAAACGCGGATTTCTTACAGAACAGGAATATCAGGCAATGCTTGGGGTTATACAAGGATTTGGCTTGCCTGTGCATGCTTTAGGATACAATGCCCAAGAAGTGCTTTATAATACCAAATCAGACAAAAAAATGGTTGGCGGAAAGATTAAGTTTGTTATTTTGCAGGAAATTGGTAAGGCTGCAATTGATACAAATTTTACAGACGATGAACTTCTAGAGGCAATCCGTGTGGTTACAAATTCTTAAAATGAGTTGAGGTATTTTGTTATGCAAAAAACATCTATAAAAAAATATATGATAGCGGCGCTGGTATGTGCTGCATTACTTTTCGTGGATCAGTGGACAAAACAGATGGCAATAAATTATCTGTTTGGCGGATATGATATAACGTTAATTCCAGGAGTATTGGAATTGCATTATCTTGAAAACACAGGAGCGGCCTTTTCTATTATGGAAAATAAAACATTGTTTTTTTGCATCATTACACCGATGCTATGTGCCTTTATGATTTATTTGTATGCAAAACTTCCTGAGAAAAGAGAATATACTTCTCTTCGCATCATTCTTGTATTTCTGGTAGCAGGAGCTGTGGGAAATCTGATAGATCGTGTATGGCATCATTATGTTGTCGATTTTATCTATTTTTCATTGATTAATTTTCCAGTATTTAATGTTGCAGACATTTATGTAACCTGTGGCGTGATCTGTCTGTTTATAATGATTCTTTTCGTGTATTCGGATCAACAGTTTGATGAAATCCTGCATGCAGTTTATCACAAAAAACAGGAGAATAAGTAGATGATATGACAGAGTATAGAGTATTAGATGAAGAGAATGGTATGCGTCTGGATCATTTTCTTAGCCAGCGCGAATCAGAACTTTCCAGAAGTGCAATTCAAAAACATATCAAAGAAGGGGATGTACTTGTTCAGGGAAAACAGGTTAAGGCAAATTATCGTGTTGTGGCAGATGAACAGGTATCAATGGATATTCCAGAACCGGTAGAAGTGGCAATTGTGCCGCAAAATATACCGTTGCAGATTCTGTATGAAGATCAGGATATATTAATCGTAGATAAGCCAAAAGGGATGGTCGTGCATCCGGCACCGGGACATCCGGATCAAACACTTGTCAATGCAGTTATGTATCATTGTAAGGATTCTCTTTCCGGTATTAACGGAGAAATTCGTCCTGGTATTGTACATCGCATTGATCAGGATACAACAGGTTCTTTGATTATTTGCAAAAACGATACGGCACACATTAAGATTGCAGAACAAATTAAGGTACATTCCATCCGGCGTATTTATCGTGGGATCGTGATTGGCCGAGTGTCAAAAGAGGAAGGCGTGATACATGCACCAATTGGCAGAAATCCAAATGATCGAAAGAAAATGGCCATCAATGAAAAAAATGGGAAAGATGCTATCACCCATTATCGCGTACTAAAACGCTATAAAGATTATACCTACATGGAATTCCAGTTGGAGACAGGACGAACCCATCAGATACGTGTACATATGGCATCCATTGGTCATCCGTTGTTAGGTGATATGGTGTATGGTCCTAAAAAATGTCCCTATAAGCTGCAAGGACAAACACTTCATGCTGCCATTATTGGTTTTGTGCATCCATCCACTGGTGAGTATATGGAAGTAGAAGCGCCGATTCCGGAATATTTTTCTCATTTGCTTACTATTTTACCGGAATAAAAAGATACATGTGACATAAGGTACAGTTACCTCAAATCACATGTATCTTTTTGTTTGTAAGAAAAATACATCAAAACAGTATTCTATTAAAACGAATATTTAAAAGAAACGGAATACACCAAATACTACACCGAGAATCTGACAGTCTGCAACAATAATTGGATCCATAGTATCGTTTTCTGGCTGTAGACGGATATGACCCGCTTCTTTGTAGAATGTCTTAACAGTCGCCGAATCATCAACGAGAGCGGCAACAATTTCTCCATTTCGTGCAGTGTTTTGTTGCTTTACTAAAATAACATCACCATCAAAAATACCGGCATTTATCATACTTTCGCCCTTAACATGAAGCATGAAAGTATCTTGATTTGGCATATATTCCGATGGAATTGGGAAATAATTGTCAATATTCTGGACAGCTAAAAGCGGTTGTCCTGCAGCAATAGAGCCGACAACGGGAACATTTACAACTTCACGTCGTGTTAAATTGAAATTATCATCGACGATTTCTATCGTACGGGGCTTCGATGGATCACGACGGATATAACCATTTTTCTCTAAAGATTCTAAGTGCGAGTGTATAGAAGAAGTAGACTTCAGATGTACAGCATCGCACATCTCGCGCACAGTAGGAGGATATCCTTTGTTTAAGATTTCCTGCTTGATATACTCTAAGATTTCACGTTGTTTATCGGTAATACGACCATATTCCATAGGAATCTCCCTTCGTCTGTAACAAATAATAATTGATGAAAAAATTATAGCATAGCTGATTGTAAAAAGCAAACATACATTCCGAAAATATGTTCGAAAAAAGTTGTTGACAAACACATGTTCGTATTGTATGATTTAACCAGAACAAAGGTTCGACCATGATTTTTGAGAAAGAGGATGTGTGATATGACAAAGAGAGTACAAAAGCAGCATATGTTATTTTATTCATTAGTAGCCATTGCTATTATGGTTACTGTAATCTGTACATTTGCGATGACTTCCAGTGCAAAGCAGGAACATAATATGTACAAATATTATACCAGTGTGGAAGTACAAGCCGGCGATTCTCTTTGGAGTATTGCACAGGAATATGCGGACATTGATGCGTATCACAGCTATAGTGATTATATTTCTGAGGTGAAGCAGATCAATCATCTTACAGGAGAAGAGATCCATGCAGGACAATATCTGACAGTACCTTATTATTCAGAGGAAGTCTTGTAGTTTGCTTGTTTTTTCCCGCTGTTACAAGTATAATATGTAGAAGTAGAAGGGGATTATTTCTACAGAATAGAGGGAGAAGTTAAAGACATGTTACGATTTATTTTAGTAGTACTTGCCAATGTAAAGCGTGGACCGTATCTGATTCCAAAGATGCGTAAGATGTTTAAGCATCCGGAACGTTATTCCGAGCAGGTTCGATATGCGTTTGCGCAGAAGTTAATTGATTATATGAAATCATCCGGAAAGATTAAGACGGAGGTTTATGGCACTGAGAATTTACCGCTAGAAGGCGGCTATGTGATGTTTCCAAATCACCAGGGATAATATGATGCATTAGGAATCATATATGCACACAAGCAGCCATGTTCTTTTGTTATGGATAAGGCAAAATCATACTCATTCCTGGTAAAAGAATTGGTTGATATGCTTGGTGCTAAGCGTTTAGAATTAGACAATGTTCGTCAGAATTTGACAGTCATCAATGAAATCACAGAGGAAGTAAAGCAAGGAAAAAAATACATCCTGTTTTCTGAGGGTGGTTATGACAAAAATCGGAATAAAGTACAGCAATTTAAGCCAGGGAGCTTTAAATGCTCTGTGCGTTCGAAAACGCCAATTGTTCCTGTAGCATTGATTGATTCTTATAAGCCATTTAACAGTTTAGAACTAGGACCGGTAACCACAAAGGTTATCTTTTTACCAGCAATTTATTATGATGAATATAAAGATATGAAAACACCAGAAATTGCTAAAATGGTTCGAGAACGCATCATTGCACGTATGGCTGATTTTGGTGTAGATGCAGGTTGATTTTATGAAGATGCTGCTATGTAAGATTGTTGCCACATGATTTCCATGATGGGAAATCCCAAATCGTTATGATGTGGAGAACGTTCGTGAGCATAGCAGTGTTTTTCTTTAAAATATATCATGCGGATAAATATCTGTTTTTCCGTATGATATTGCAAAAATAGAGGAGATATCGTATAATATATGTATCAATCGTTCAAAAGGAAAATATTTTATGGGAAAAGATTCTGTTTATTACAAGACAAAAGCTCGTACACAAAAAGTAAAATTACGGGAATTGATTGATCAGTTACCTACCTTTGCTGCAGATTATATCTATAGCAAAGAACTGACAACGCAGCCAAGTACACTGATATCATATTGTTATGATTTATTGACGTTCTTTCGCTTTTTACAGGCGCATAACAGTACGCTTTACGGTATTGCGATAAAAGATATGCCCCTTTCTATTATGGAGCATTTACAATCGGAAGATATTGTGGAATACCAACGGTATCTGGAATTGAATTTAGACGGTGAAATGCATGAAAATGGGAAAAAAGCCATTGCACGTAAAATGTCGCCGTTACGTGGACTTTTTCAATATCATTATGAACGTAAAAATATTAATGATAATCCGATGGTTCTGGTGAAATTACCAAAACTGAAAAAGGATAAAAATATTGTCCGGATGAACAATTACGAAGTACAGGCAATCTTAAATGTTATTGAAAATAACGCAGGTGTTGCAATGACAGACAGACAACGTAAATATGCTGAGAAAACACAAAAAAGAGATCTGGCCATTATGACATTAATGCTTGGAACAGGAATTCGTGTTTCAGAATGCTGTGGTTTGGATTTAAATGACATTGATTTTCACGTGAATTCTATGACAATTGTTCGAAAAGGTGGCGGTCAGGATGTTTTATATTTTAGTGATGAAATTCATCAGGTGCTAGACGACTATATTACATCAGAACGCGCCTGCATTACACCATATGAAGAGGATGCTCCTGCCCTCTTCTATTCCATGAAAGGACGCAGAATCAGCGTGGATACGGTGGAACGATTGGTAAAACGTTATGCTATGATGGCAGTGCCGAATAAGAAAATAACGCCACATAAGCTTCGTAGTACGTATGGAACCGCTTTATATCGGGAAACAGGTGATATTCGTCTGGTTGCAGACGTTCTGGGCCATGAAAACATCAATACAACCATTGATTATTATGCAGCTATGGAGGATGAACATAAGCGTCAGGCTGCAAATGCTGTAAATTATAAGCGCAAGGATACGTAAATCCTTGCGCTTTGTACATCATTCATTCAAATAGTTAAATTTATTCAAATTCTTCCGGTGATAAAACAATACCATCTTGCCAGATTTTTTCTAGATTATAGAAAAGACGATCATCCTGTGAAAACAGGTGAACAATGACATCCTCGTAATCCATTAAAATCCAGGTAGAAGAACGATTACCTTCTACTTGTTTTGCATGAATGCCATGTGTATACATTTCTTTATCTACTTCATTTTGCATAGCAAGTAACTGATTCTGGCTGCCACCGCTGGCAACAATGAAATAATCAGCCATAACAGAAAGACCTCTGATATCAATCACTTTGATGTCATCAGCTTTTTTCTCATCTAATGCATGACATACTAATTTAACCATTTCTTTGATTTCCATAATTGTTCTCCTTTTTCTTTCTATCCGATGCTTTCCTGTTTTGTTACATCATTCTGCAGGAAACATTCTTTATAATAGTTATAGGTTTCAAGGGTAAGAGGATCCATGTCCTGTGGCATGGAGCTCAAATACGCTACAGAATCTTCTAGAATCATAAATAAGCAACGATCGATGTCTGTATATGCCATATGTCGTATTTCCTCTAAATGAGGCGCCTTGTCGCGATGAGGCTCGATGTAATCTGCAATATAAATAATCTTGTCTAATAGATTCATATGAGGACAGCCGGTGGTATGTACGGCAATCGCATGTTGAATCTGTATGTCATCGATCTCGTATTTATGTTTGGCTAAATAAGCGCCGACTTTTCCATGCAACAAATGCGGATGACGATACTCGATCTCTGTGATCGGAATATCATGTTTGTTACAAATCTCTAATCGCTTTTCATCACTCATACATTTGGCACAATCATGTAAAAGACCGGCAAGCATTGCTTTTTTTACCGGAAACCCATGTGCAAAAGCCATATTTCCTGCAGTATACATTACACCTAAGGTATGTTCAAACCTCTCTGGTTTGAGTTCTTTTGCCATCTTTTTTTGCAAAGCATTTATGCAATTCATGGAGGCATCCTCCTGATACAATTGATGCTCATCAATATAGGTAAGCACTTTCTGTGGAAGCATAAAACGAATGTTATCTACCGTATGATCATGTATGCATTGACGAATATAGGAAGAAGAAATATCCATTTTTTCTATAGGCATTTCTATAAAATCCGTTGCAAATTGTTGGCGATATGCCAAAAGACGTTCCTCAAAGGACATCGGATGCACATCTTTGGTGCAAACATGTTCTAACGGTCGTCTGGCTATCACAATTTTACAACAGGCACAAATCCGCTTGGGATGAACCCATTGTTCAAACATAGCAAAAGAATCTTCCCCAATGATAAAGTAAAACTCGCATTGTTCACCATAGTGCTTTTTTAAGTTCTGAAGCGTCTCCCAGGAATAACATGGCGTTTTTTTCTCCAATTCCATGGTACAAAGCTTAAAATGCGGCTCATCTGCAATAGCGGCTGCAACCATATTTTTTCGATGTAAAACACTCACATGTGAAGCTACGTCTTTATGTGGTGGTGTTCCCGCTGGCAAAAACCAGACTTCATCTAAATGCAGATACGTATAAGCACATGTTGCAATATTTAAATGTCCATTGTGAATGGGGTTAAAAGTCCCCCCTAAAATTCCGATTTTTTTCACAGTCGTAGACCTTCTATTTATTTTGGTAATTCAATCTTTGGCTTCTTTGCGGCACGATATAATACAATCTTTTTTCCAATGACACGAACAACTTCAGAATGTGTACGTTCTGCCATCATTTCTGCGATTGCTCTAGGGTCGTCAAAACAGTTTTTTAAAACAGAAATTTTAATCAACTCTCGTGCTTCTAATGCCTCATCAGCTGCACGGATGATTTCCGGTGTTAAAGAAGATTTTCCGATTTGCATGATGGGTGTTAATTTGCTTGCTAAACCTGATAAATAGGCACGTTGTTTATTGTTCATTCTAGTTTACTCCTTATTTGTAATAATCAAACATGAGGCCATACATACGAACCGTATCACCTTCTTGAATCCCCAGCTCTTCTAACTGTTTTAAGATGCCCTGTTCCTTCAGGAAACGCTGGAAGAATAAAAATCCCTTTTCTGAGTCAATATTGGTATATCCAAGCATTTTTTCAATGCGCGGACCTTCTACAACATATTCACCATCTTCATTTAATTCCACGGTAAATGGTTCATCATCGAAGAAACGTAGTGCTGGATCAAATTCAGGCTCGTATATGGTAATTTCATCCGGACAGGTCTTTAACAGCTCCTGTACATGATATAACAGCTCTTTTATGCCTTGTCCGCTGACTGCAGAAATAGCAAATACCTGAACGCCCTTTGGCTCGAATTCTTTACGTAATGTTGCAATGATTTCATCAGAGCCTTCCATACAAACATCCATTTTATTTGCTGCAATTACCTGTGGCTTTTCTAAAATGGAAGGGTCATAAGCTTCTAATTCTTTGTTGATTGCTAAAATATCAGCAAGAGGATCGCGACCTTCTACAGAAGCACCATCAACCATATGAATAATAACTTTTGTACGTTCAATATGGCGCAAAAATTCATGTCCTAAGCCAACGCCTTCCGATGCTCCTTCAATCAGTCCTGGAATATCTGCAATAACAAAGCCGTTGCCATCTAAATCAACAACACCAAGATTTGGATTCAGCGTTGTAAAATGATAATTTGCAATCTTTGGTTTGGCATTTGTTACGCGCGATAAAAAGGTAGATTTACCAACGTTTGGAAATCCAACCAATCCAACATCTGCAATGACTTTTAATTCTAATTGTACCTCAATCTCAATGGCTTCTCCGCCCGGCTGGGCATATTTTGGAGCCTGCATGGTAGAAGTTGCATAGTGCTGGTTGCCAAGACCACCACGACCGCCTGTCAGAATAATCTGTCGTTTGTTATCACCCGACATATCTGCAATGACTTTGCCGGATTCGGCATCTTTAATGACGGTTCCTTCTGGAACTTTTAAGACAAGGTCTTCCCCATTTTTACCGTGGCAATTCTTCTTACCACCCTCTTCGCCGGCTTTCGCTGCAAATTTTCTGCGATGGCGATAATCTGTCAGTGTATTCAATCCTTCATCCACTTCAAAAATGATGTCGCCGCCTTTTCCACCATCACCGCCATCTGGTCCACCATTTGGTACAAATTTTTCACGACGGAAACTAACATGTCCGTCACCGCCTTTTCCTGATTTGATTATAATTCGTGCGCGATCTGCAAACATAGTTTTACACCTTTCCAAAAATAATTGCTTGGTACGTTTTACTTTGTTATGTAGTAGTATCTGCTCATAAATACTATTATATAACAAAGTAGACTCGGCTAAACAATAGTCGAGTCTACCAAAATGTTCTTAGTTTTCGCTTGCTACTGGATAAACACTAGCCTGCTTCTTGTCGCGGCCCTTTCTTTCGAAACGAAGAATACCATCTGCTGTTGCAAATAATGTATCATCACCACCGATACCTACATTAGTACCTGGATGAATCTTTGTTCCACGCTGTCTGTAAAGAATATTTCCAGCCTTAACGAACTGTCCGTCCGCTCTCTTTGCGCCTAATCTCTTAGACTCTGAATCACGTCCGTTCTTAGTAGAACCAACTCCCTTTTTGTGAGCGAAAAATTGAAGATTCAACTTTAACATGTTTACACCTCCTCAAATTTTAGTGCGAGATACGTATCACCGTATTGCTTATTAATCTCTGTTAAGCCTAAGACCAAAACATCCATAAGTAAATCAGATTCTTTCGAAACATCTTCGGTAAAACGAAATTGAATCAGATTGTCTGGTTCTGTTTTTGCAGAAAAGAATCTTTTTTTCTTAGGTGCTGCATCATCGTCTTTGGTATCAAGTGTATAGGCATCTTCTGTAAATTGATCAATACCATTGATGGTATTGATGACAAGCATAGAAACTGCAGAACAGACAATGTCTTTTCCGGCTTTTTCATAGCCTGCATGCCCGATACATGTAATCCCGCGATAATGCGATTGATCTTTTAAAATCGTTATCGAAATCATAACAATTCCTATCGATTATCCATTAATCTTATTGATCTGTACTTGTGTGAACGCCTGTCTATGACCGTTCTTATTGTGATAGCCAGTCTTTCTCTTGTACTTGTAAACGATTACCTTTTTACCTCTGCCCTCTTTAACGACAGAAGCTTCTACAGTTGCTCCTTCAACGGTTGGATTACCAATCTTTAATCCGTTATCGCTGATTGCAAGAACCTGATCGAATGTAACCTTTTCACCAGCTTCTACTCCAAGCTTTTCAATGGTAATGATATCGCCTTCAGATACTTTGTACTGTTTACCACCTGTTGCTATAATTGCGTACATATGGCACCTCCTATTATCATTACTCGCCAACTTCGGTGTGCTTATATGCAACTTAAACCTCGTTGTGCGGCATACCTTGATATATTAGCATAGGACTTGGTATTCGTCAATGTTTTACAAGATTTTTTGCGATAAAATTGTATTTTATTGCATACAATCTCCGAGAATCTGTTGCAAAGATGCATATTTCTTTGCACGTGTAATTTCCATAAGGTTCAAACGTGTAAAATCAACCACATTCGCTTTGACATAATCAGTAATCAAAAGTGACTTCATGTAGGAAATCAGTTGGTCTTTCTGCGCCGGGTCTTTTAAATTAATGAAATCAACGATAATGATTCCACTGATATTACGTAGGCGTATCTGTCTTGCAATTTCTGCGGCTGCTTCTAAGTTATTTGCCAGATAATAATCTTTTTGTTTTTTCTTTTTTACGTTATGACCACTATTGACATCGATAACGGTCAACGCTTCTGTTGGTTCAATGATTAAATAACCACCCGATGGTAAGTAGACTTTTTTCAGTAATGCTGCATCTAGCATATGCTCTATTCCGTAAAGCTGTTGTAGGGAATAGGCGGGATCGTTATATAACCGGATGGATGGAATCGTAGGATATTCTGTCTGTAATCTTTCAAACCATACGGCATCATCCGTTACAATTTCAAGGAGATCTTCTTTTTGTAAACGATCCAAATGTGAAAAAATAGGATGTCTTGCCAAAAGAAGTATTTGTCCGGGCACCAGATGCTTGGCACGGGAAATTAAGTCGTGCACCTGCTTGCAAAGTGTGTGATATTCTCCGAAAAGTATGGATGCATCACAGTCTTTGGCATTGGTTCGTACAACAATACCAAAAGGTTCGTGTGTGATTTTATCCAGAAATGTCGTTTGTAGATGACTTCTGGATGCACCATTGATTTTTCTGGAAATACCATGTATGGAATTCCCGGTTGTAAGCAGAAGATGCTCCGATGAAAAAGAAATGTTTGTTGTTACACAAATCTCTTTGGATTTGATGGCATCACGCGTCACCTGTACCAATAGCTCATCGCCCTGTATGAGTGTATCCGGATTACCATTTTTTTTGGTAAAAATCATTGTGGATGTATCCATTGTATCAAATGGACAAAAAAATGTTAGATTTCCTGCTTTTAAAAAGGCAGATTGCATTTGCAGCATAACATTTTCTACACGTGCGATATAAATATTGCCCACAAGGGACGGATGCGTTGTATCATAGGGATGGATTTCTATCGGGCGATCATTGGCATCCAGATACAGTAATACATCAAAGACACAATGGTTTCTGGTTATCTTTGTGATAAAACAACGGTTATTCTTTGTCATCGCCGATTTCTCCTAAAGAAACAAACTGTCCCACTTCTCCGGTTAACATATCCTTGCGGTGAATAAAGAAATCATATCTTCCAAGATCTTCTTTTCCCAAATGTTTAAAAAAGTGTTCTAAGACAAGCTCCGGCTTGATATTATCCGTACTGCCGGTAGATACTACAAGCGAAAAGAGAATACTGCTGTCTCCACAGGAATTGCAGACCTCAGAGATGTTAAAATCATAAATCAGAGGTTTAAGATCCAGTTCGCGCTCTCCCTTTTTTGTTTTTTTGATGATGGGAATGGTCCCAGCATCATCAAAAAAGGCTTTCTTAGAAGCTTGCAATTCTGTAATCGTATACGGAAACTCATCCGGGTGTTTATAGGATAAAAGATAAGAGGCAGCAGTCACAGAGGACATGGCATTTTGCGCGTTGTCAGGCAAATAGCGGAAAGATGCAATCTTCATGCCTTCTACCATCGTATCCTGCAAACGTTCTTGTGCTTCTTTACTAGGTACAAATTCTTTTAATTCAATATCCATATATTCGCCATCACTGGTAATACCAACACCAAGAGGAGCTGCAAAGGACATGATCTGATGTGGATTAAATCCCTCTGAATATTTGATTGGCAGGCCACTTCTTCGTATTGCTTTCTGGAAATAACGCATAATATCCAAATGACCAATATATTTCATACTTCCATATTTACAAAATTTAATTCTTGCCTTCAAAACAAATGCCTCCTCCAAATGATGCTGCACCGCAACCGGAACATTTCATTTTACAGTTTGGTGTTACTTCCTGGTCTATCGTTGCACGATTCCATTCACGCACAAAGAACTCTTTGCGTACACCTACATCGATAAAGTTCCATGGCAAAATCTCATCCAATGGCCGTTGACGATAAACATAAAAATCAAGTGAAATACCATTTTGATCCAGAATTTCTCTCCATTTATCTGCGTCGAAATAGTCAGACCATGCATCAAACATACAGCCTGCCATATAAGCTTCATAAATGGCGGTAGAAAGACGACGATCCCCTCTGGCGAATAAGCCTTCTAACACGGTAACATCTGCTTCATGCCAGTTATAGCGTAGACTCTTATGGTTTAACTGCTCTTTCATGGTATCGTTTACAATCTTCGCGCGACGTAAATATTCCCCTTTTTCATACATCGGTGCCCATTGGAATGGGGTAAATGGCTTCGGCACAAAAAAGGAAGTACTCATCGTAATCTGACATTTTCCATGTCGCTGCTCTTTTGGTATTTCATAATAACGAACGGCAATTTCATTTGCCAGTTCTGGAATGGCGCGCATATCCTCTTCCGTCTCTGTTGGAAGTCCAAGCATAAAATAAAGTTTTACTTTTTGCCATCCGCCCTCAAAAGCCAGACCTGCGCCATTTAAAATATCATCTTTTGTAAGTCCTTTATTGATAACGTTACGAAGTCTTTGTGAACCCGCTTCTGGAGCAAAGGTAAGGCTGCTCTTTCGGACATCCTGTACTTTTTTCATTACATCCAAAGAAAACGCGTCAATACGAAGGGAAGGTAGCGAAATATTAACGCCATCACCGCAACATTCATCGATCAGGAAATTGATCAGCTCCGGAAGTTCTGTATAATCACTAGAACTCAAAGAGCTCAAGGAAATTTCTTCGTGTCCCGTATTTTGCAGCATTTCTTTTGCATATGTTTTTAATAAAGCAAGACTTTTCTCGCGATTTGGACGATATACCATACCCGCCTGACAGAAACGACAGCCCCGGATACAGCCACGCTGAATTTCTAAAACGACACGATCCTGTGTGGCACGCACAAATGGAACCAGTGGTTTCGTTGGATAAGCACCTTCATCCATATTTACAAGTACCTGACGTTTTACGGTTTTTGGGACATCCGAAAAACGTGGTGTAATGGCCGCAATCGTACCATCCTCTTTATAGGACACATCGTATAAAGAAGGTACATAAATTCCAGGGATTTGTGCCGCTGCACGTAAAAAAGCTTCTCTTGTATAGGTGCCGGATTGTTTCATCTCTTTATAAAGGTCAAATAGGGCGTCGTAGCGGATTTCACCCTCTCCGATATAGCAGATGTCACAAAAGTCTGCAATTGGCTCTGGATTATACGTACATGGACCACCAAATAAAATAATCGGATCAGAATCACTACGTTCTTTTTGCCATAATGGGACTTGTCCAAGATCTAAAATCTGTAAGATGTTGGTATAACACATCTCATATTGCAGCGTCATACCAATGAAATCAAAATCTTTGATGGGATCTTGTGTTTCTAGCGCAAAAAGAGGTATATCCTCCTCTTTCATGATCTTATGAAGATCTGGCCAAGGAGAATATACTCTCTCACAATAGACATCATCTCTACGATTAAACATTTCATATAGAATCTGAATCCCCAGATGTGACATACCGATTTCATATACATCCGGGAAACACATGGCAAAACGAATTGCTACATCATCTGGATTCTTTTTTATCATATTTAATTCATTGCCAATGTATCTTGCAGGTTTATCCACCTGCATTAAGATATCATCTGACAGTGCCAATTTATTCATAACTTATCTGTTCCTTTCACATGTTAACGCTGGGCAAGCTCTCTTGTAATATCTTCCCATGTCAAACCTTTTTCTACCATAAGAACCATCATATGATAAAGAAAATCAGACATTTCATATTTCACTTCTTCATTATCCGGGTTCTTAGCGGCAATGACAATTTCTGTCGCCTCTTCGCCAACTTTTTTCAGAATCTTGTCGATCCCTTTGTCAAAGAGATAATTGGTATAAGAGCCTTCCTTTGGATGTTCTTTGCGGTCTGCAATCACCTGATAAACAGATTCAAACACCTTTAGAGGATTGCGCTCTATGTATTCTTTTTTGATAATTTCATTGAAAAAGCAGCTTGGAGCTCCTGTGTGACAGGCAATACCACCAACCTGGGAAATTTTAGCTAAAATCGTGTCATGGTCGCAATCTGCTGTCAATGACTTTACATATTGTGTATGACCACTTGTTAAGCCTTTGATCCATAGTTCCTGACGACTTCTGCTGTAATACGTCATTTTCCCGATGCGGGTTGTGGTGTTAAATGCCTCTTCATTCATATAAGCAAGCATTAATACTTCATTTGTCTGATAATCCTGAACAATAACCGGAACAAGACCATCTGCATTGACCTTTAAATCTTTCCATGCAAGTTTAGGCTCAAAATTATCCATTTTAATGCCAGCATCAGATAATTCGCATTTTACCTGCATAATATCTGTGTGTGTATCATTGATAAAGGCACCACAGATGCCACGGATTTTGTCAGATTTTAAAAGTGTTGCGATATCTTCTATATCATAAGAATCAACATCAACAATATAAGGTACATTTGTAATGCCTTCAATGCTGTCTAATAATGCTCTGTTATAGATGACAAGTTCATGTACATGATCTTCTAAAATATCTTTTGTTTTAAACAAAAAATCAACGGTTGTTAGTGATACAAGGATTTTTTCGGAACCAAAACGTGCACTCGCCTCATTTAAGATTTCAACGGCAGATGGTTTTGAACCATTTAAGATAACTTCAACACAACCGGCATAAAGATATTTCTTAACATCCTCAAGTCGTTTGATATTACCACCACCACACGTTTTGATTTCAATGTTACGGTTGATTTCACGAATGGCAAGAATGTTTTTCTCATGTTCTTCATCTTCATCGGAAAGATCATAACAAATAATCTTATCAATACCACTGTCGTTATATAAACGGGCCAGTTCTAAAACATCCTGCTTTTCATCGGTATGTGCCGGGTCTTTTACGGCCATACCATCTTTTAAATAAATTGTTGCTACAATATTTTTGTGTTCCATAGTATGTATGTTCACTTTCTGTTTTATTTATGCCAGGCTTCCCTTTGTAGAGAGAATGTCTGCGATACGCGGATCTTTCGTAGTTGCTGCATCAAGTGCTTTGGCAAATGCTTTAAACATTGCTTCTGCCATATGATGATTGTTGCCTGCTTTTAACACCTGTATATGAAGGTTCATACCGGCACTATAGGATATGGCATAGAAAAACTCACGAATCATTTCGGTATCCATATATCCAATGCGGTTGGTTGTAAATTCAGCATCAAAAGATAAATATGGGCGGCCGGAAAGATCAATGGCACAGAGAACAAGCGTCTCATCCATTGGAAGGATACAGCTGCCATAACGACAAATACCCTTTTTATCACCAACGGCCTGCTTGATAGCTTCGCCTAAGACAATGCCGCAGTCTTCGATGGTGTGATGACAATCAACAAGTAAATCACCCTTTACCGTCACATCTAAATCAAACAATCCGTGTCTGGCAAATCCATCTAACATGTGATCAAAAAAACCTATATCCGTGGTAATGGATGACTGCCCACTTCCATCAATCGTAAACATTAGATCAATATCCGTTTCTTTGGTCTTGCGTTTGCAATGCGCACTTCTGATTTCGCTCATCATGCATCCCTACTTTCTAGTATATTCTAAACCTCTTCAAATCTTACTTTAATCGAATTTGCATGAGCCGTCAACTGCTCACATTCTGCAAATTGTACAATGTCTTTATAAACGTCTTGTAATGCTTCTCTGGAGTAACTGATGATGCTGGATTTTTTGATAAAATCATCAACACTCAAAGCAGAAAAGAATTTTGCGGTTCCATTGGTTGGAAGTACATGGTTTGGTCCTGCAAAATAATCACCTAATGGTTCACTGCTGTATTCTCCGAGGAAAATAGCTCCGGCATTTTTTACTCTTGTCATGGTATCAAACGGATTTTTGGTGACAATCTCTAAGTGCTCCGATGCAATCTCGTTTACAGCATCAATGGCTGTTTCCATGTCAGGTGCAACCAGAAGATAGCCATAATTATCTAAGGATTTTGTGATAATGTCTTTTCTGGAAAGCTTAGCTACAAAGTAGTCAATTTCTTTTGCAACTTCTTCTGCCAAAGCTTTACTTGTTGTAATCAAAATGGCAGAAGCCATTTCATCATGCTCCGCTTGTGACAAAAGATCTGCAGCAACATATTTTGGAGTTGCTGTCTCATCTGCAAGGACAAGAATTTCACTCGGCCCTGCTATGGAATCAATACTTACATGACCAAATACTGCTTTTTTTGCTAAAGCAACATAAATGTTTCCGGGACCCACAATTTTGTCTACTTTTGGAATGCTTTCTGTTCCAAAAGCAAGTGCTGCAATTGCCTGTGCACCGCCAACTTTGTAAATGACATCAACACCAGCTTCTTTTGCTGCAACTAATGTAGAAGCACAAATCTTTCCATTGGCATCAGGTGGTGTTGTCATATAAATATGTGGTACACCGGCTACTTTAGCAGGAACAACATTCATTAATACAGAAGAAGGGTAAACTGCTTTTCCTCCTGGAACATAGACACCGACTTTATCGAGAGGTGTTACTTTTTGTCCAAGAATTGTTCCATTCTCTCCACTTGTAAACCAGCTGTTTTGTAACTGTTTGCTGTGAAAATCACGGATGTTTACAAGAGATTTGCGGATTACCTTTAGCAACTGTGGATCTACGTTTTCGTAAGCTTCGTTGATTTCTTCTTCTGTTACAATCAAATGATTGGCATCTATTTTTGCATGATCAAATTGCTCTGTATAGGCAAAAACAGCTGCATCGCGGTTTTTGCGCACTTCTTCAATAATTTCTGCAACGCGTGCTTCATATTCGCCATAGCTGTTTGGACTTCTTTTTAATAAAGATTCCAATATATTGGAGGTTGTTTCTTTGTTTAAATCTAGAATTTTCATCTGTCTTACCTACCCTTCCATTGATAATGCTTGTTTTAAGTCAGCAATTAATTTTGTAATGCGTTCATATTCCATTTTCATACTAACCTGATTTACCACCATACGTGCAGATAAAGGACATACTTCCTCTAATACTTCAAGACCATTTTCACGTAAGGTACTGCCTGTCTCTACAATGTCAACAATGACTTCAGAAAGTCCTACGATTGGTGCTAATTCAATGGAACCATTCAATTTGATGATTTCAACCGTCTGGTGCTTTTCATTGTAGAAATAATTTTTGGCAATTCTAGGATACTTGGTCGCAACACGAATGAGTTCCTGATGTTTTAATAATTCTTTAGATTCTTTTGGACCACATACACACATACGACATTTTCCAAAGCCAAGATCTAAGACTTCATAAATATTGCGTGCTTCCTCTAAAATGGTATCCTCGCCAACAATACCAATATCAGCAGCTCCATATTCTACATAAGTAGGAACATCTGGACCTTTTGAAAGAAAGAAACGTAATTTTAGATCTTCATTGACAAAGATTAGTTTTCTGGTATCAGGATCTTTCATCTCTTCGCAGGTAATGCCTATTTTTTCAAATGTTGCCAGGGTTTGCTTTGCCAATCGTCCTTTTCCCAAGGCAAATGTTAAATATCTTTGTTCTTCCATACTATTCGTCCTCCAACACAATCTGTTTGTATGCGGCATACCGTTTGCAATATTCCTCTACCGAGTGTTGCGCAGGATCCATCAAAAGCAGTTGTACACAATTGCCGGCATTTCTAAGTTCTTCTGCTGTTGTTACCGCTATCTGCCGTTGCTCTTTGGTATATAAGATGATTTCCGGCTGTACATGTGCGGGAATTTGGATTTTTTGTCGTTCTAATGCAAGTAATAATTGATCGACCATCAAAGCAAAACCAATGGCCGGTGCTTCCTTGCCAAAGTATGATAGTAAACCGTCATATCGACCACCTTTTACAATAGGTTCTCCACTGCCAAAGGTATAACCACTGAATAAAATACCGGTATAATATCGATACGGACTAATCAAACCTAGTTCAAAGGAAATATATTGTGTCACATCATATACTTCTAATAATTCATAAAGATTTTGCAGATAAGAAAGTGCATTTGCAACTCCTGTATACTTAGAAGCAAGCGTTTGCATCTTGCTCCATTCTTTTGGAGAAGCATACATTTTACCGAGCATAGAAAATAATTGGCGTAAATCGGCAGCTACATTGTGGCGCTCTAAATATTCTTCGACACCGAAGAAATTTTTATTTAAAATCAAATCGCGTAACTGTGTTTCCTCTTCTTCATGAAAACACGCTTCTTTCATCAATTCCCGAAATAAATTTGCATGACCGATACTAATCTGAAATTGTTCTAACCCGACTGCTTTTAAATTATTAACGACAAGAGCAATGATCTCGCCATCTGCATCTACAGAATTTTCTCCAATAAATTCAACACCTAATTGGGTACTCTCTTTCAAACGTCCCTGATAACTGTTGTTATTGATGAAAACATTTCCTTCATAGCATAAACGCGTTGGTTCTGTCTCTATCGGAAAATATTTGGAAGCAGCTCGTGCAATGGATGGCGTCATATCCGGGCGTAAGACAAGCGTATTTCCTTCACGATCAAAAAATTTGTAGAGTTCTTTGGATGGTGTAGTTCCCACTTCCTGTCCAAAAATATCAAAAAATTCAAATGTAGGTGTTTCAATAAAACGATATCCATAAGACTGAATAACGTGACGCATACGGTTTAAAATGTAATGTTTCTTCTCACACTCATCATTATAAATATCGCGAACACCTTCCGGTGTGTGTAATCTTTTGTTTTGCATAGTGTCACCTCTCTGATACTTTACTATAGCGCAGTGCTAAATAACTAAACTATCCATATTATAAAGAAAGCTAACATCTCTGTCAAGCATCACCGCAAGGACAAATCTAATTGTAATGGATCTAAATAAGGAACGAATAGTCCGGGTTTTGCTGAAAAAAAGAAAGCCTGATCCAGCTCTTCGCGGCGAAAACTTTTTCGTCCTCCTTCTAAAGCCCGATTCCAATAGCGCATCACTTCGCTTAGACGTAAATAATAAAATTCATCACGCTCAGTAAAATAAAGTAATAAAAATGCAATCCCCTGCTGCTGTTCAAATGCCTGCATAAAGCTAAGCTGATGTTCATGAATGTTCTGCAATGGGAAAAGATCACTATGACACTCTTTTGCATCAAAGCAAACAGGAATGCCCTGTACAACACCTATATAATCTACCGTACTTTTTTTGTCAAAATATGCTAGTGTAATGTGTCGGGTGTCCTTATCGATATTGATTGGTGTAATTGGTGTTGGTATCTTTTGAATCAGGCATAAATTGCTGTTTTGATAGATATCGTTTGTTCGATTGATTAAATCTTCAAAGGTAGAGCCTCTTAAACCTCTTGAATGCCAGGTTGCCATAATTTATCCTCGTATCATGTCCGAAAAATCCGTTGGTTCTTCTGCAATATAGCACGTACCATCCGAAAAAGTAATCGAATATGCGTGCAGCAATTGTGATGTTATATGATATTTTTGCCGAAGCATCTGATTCCATGTCGGGTCTCCATACTTGGGATCACCTGCAATCGGATGTCCGATACTTGCTAAGTGTGCGCGGATCTGGTGACTGCGGCCGGTAATCAGATGCACTTCTAAAAGGGTCGCATCTCTTCCGATCACAAGTGGTTTATATGACGTAGCAATTGGTTTTGCATCTGGCTGTGGTGTATTTACCACACACACCTGATTGGTGGATGCATCTTTTACCAGAAATCCCTCCAGATGAGAAGCTTCCGTGATTTGACCTTTTACGATACAGTGATATATTTTCTTTGCACTGCGTTCGCGAAGCATTTCCGCTAATTTTTGCTGACCGGCAAGTGTTTTCCCAGCTAAAACAAGTCCGGATGTATTTCGATCCAGACGATTGGCGATGGAAGGATGAAAAATGGCATATTGTTCTGCAGATAAAGAACCAGCATGAATCAAATACGATAAAATCTGCTCATTCAGTGAAATGTCATGATCGGTTGCTTTTTGCGAAAGAACACCACTTGGTTTATTTACAATTAAAATATCATCATCTTCATAAATTACTTGAAGGTCATGAGAAACAGCACGAAGTGCTTCGTATTCCACCTCAGTATCGGCAAATCCGCGCATTTTTGCAAAGGTTTCATCAGAAAAGAAAATCTGGATGGAATCATTTTTCTTTAATATTTCCGTTCCATCTGCTTTTTTCTTATTTAAGGTAATATTCTTTTTTCGTAACATCTTATATAAGAAACCACTGCCAGCAGCCTTAAAGTATTTCTTTAAGAACTTGTCAAAACGTTGTTGTTCCTCGCGTTCGGTAATTTGTATTTCTTTCATCGCTTTTTTTGTTTCCTTTTTCCAGTTGTTTTGCCATGTTTTTGTTTTACAGTTGTCTGTTTTCCAGATACCTGTTTTGTATTTTGGTCTCGTTGCTTTGCTTGTTTGGTTTTTACATGTTTTACTGCTACGCCCTTTGTAGATGTTTTCTTTTCTTCTGAAAGCTTACGTGGGCGAATCAGACAATGTTGATCAAAGCCAATCAAATCTTCACGATGCTCTTTCTTTAATGCCTCATAAACCAAATCGTAATTCGCTGGATTACGATATTGAATCAATGCACGCTGCATGGCTTTTTCATGTGGATTATGTGATACATAAACTGGCTGCATTGTCGCTGGATCCAATCCTGTGTAATACATACAGGTTGAAATGGTGGATGGCGTTGGATAAAAGTCCTGCACCTGCTCCGGCATATAGCCAAGATCCCGCAAATACTCTGCCAATGCGATGGCATCTTTTAATGTTGAACCTGGATGCGAAGACATCAAATAAGGCACAAGGTATTGTTTCTTTCCAATCTGTTCATTGATTTTACGGTATTTTTCTTTAAAACGGTCATAGACTTCTACCGGCGGTTTTCCCATATAACGCAAGACATTATCACTGATGTGTTCCGGAGCTACTTTTAATTGACCACTGACATGGTATTGGCATAGCTCACGGAAAAACCGGTCATCTTTATCCTCTAACAGATAATCAAAACGAATACCGGAACGTATAAATACTTTTTTTACACCAGGCAATTGTCGTAGTTTACGAAGCAAAGATAAATAGTCCTTATGATCAACGGTCAGATTTTTACAAGGCGTTGGAAACAGGCACTGCCGGTTGGTACATACGCCCTTTTCTAACTGCTTTTTGCAGGAGGTATGTCGGAAATTGGCTGTTGGTCCACCAACATCATGAATATAGCCTTTAAAATCTTTGTTTTGGATCATCTGCTTGGCTTCAGCGAGAATGGAAGCATGACTTCGCGTTTGGATAATACGTCCCTGATGAAAGGTCAAGGCACAAAAATTACATCCGCCAAAGCAACCTCGATTGCTGATCAGACTAAATTTTACTTCTGAAATCGCAGGAATCCCGCCATCTTTTTCATAGATAGGGTGATATGTACGTGTATATGGCAATGCATAAACATCGTCCATCTCCTGCATAGAAAGCGGTTTTTGTGGCGGATTTTGTACGACGTAAATACCATGCGGATAGGCTTCTGCCATTTTTTTGGCTTGAAACGGATCTGTGTTTTGGTATTGAATATAAAAACTGCGGGCATATGCCTCTTTATTTGTGCTGATTTCATCGTAAGAAGGCAAAACAATTGCATCCTCTATAAAGTAAGGGTCTTGCGTGCGAAAAACAGTACCTTGTATATATGTGATGTCTTTCACATCAATGCCGGCTGCTAACGCTTCCGCGATTTCAATGATGGAGCGTTCGCCCATACCATAGGAAATCAAATCTGCACCGGAATCTAATAAAATGGAACGTTTGACTTTGTTAGACCAGTAGTCGTAATGTGCCAGACGACGCAGGCTACCTTCAATCCCTCCAATAATAATCGGTGTTTTCTTGTAAGTACGTCGTATTAAATTGCAATACACAACAGCCGCATAGTCGGGGCGTTTTCCCATGACTCCTCCGGGAGAAAACGCATCTGTTTTACGTCTTTTCTTTGAAACGGAATAATGATTTACCATGGAATCCATATTCCCGGCAGAAACCAAAAATCCCAGACGAGGTTCGCCAAGTATGGCAATCGAATCATTTTGTTTCCAATCCGGCTGTGCTATAATTCCAACCGTATACCCATAGGATTCCAACAGACGTGTGATAATGGCATGCCCAAAAGACGGATGATCTACATAGGCATCGCCGCATACGTAAACAAAGTCTAATTGTTCTATGCCACGACGTCGCATGTCTTCTTTTGAAATTGGTAAAAAATCATTATTTTGTTCCATGGTTGTTTCCTGTCCAATCGATTTGTGTATAGTCATCTATATAAGCATCCGCCAGTGCTTTTTTTTCTGCTGTGATATCCTTAGAGTAATCATCATAAATAGCGCATACTTTCATACCTGCATTTTTAGCAGCCATAATACCAGGACAAATATCTTCAAATACAAGACAATCCTGTGGTAAAACTTGCAAACGATTTGCAACTTCCAGATAAATGTCTGGTGCGGGTTTCCCTTTGTTCACTTCATTTCCTGTCAAATAACAATCAATATAAGTATCCATAGAAAGAGCATCTGAAACAGCTTTTAACAATTCTTTGGAATTACTTGTTGCAATTCCCGTAGCGATGCCACGTTCTTTTAGCTGCATCAGAAATTCTTTTGCACCTGGTTTCCATGTGACCTTGTGTGCATATGTTTCCATTGCCATAGCATTCCACTCCGCCATCATTACATCTATGGAATCGGTAATCGCAAATTGCTGTTGAAAAAACTTTGCAGTTTCGCGCATACTCATGCCTTCAATATCTTTTTGCAGGGACTCTGGCATACGTATATTCCTGCTTCCTAAATAATCTAAGTCGATCTGTTTCCATACCCACATGGAATCAACTAAGGTACCATCCAAATCAAACAGTACTGCTTTTATATTCTGTAACATAGCTCATTTCCTTTTCTGTAAATGGTCGGTATTCTCCTGGTGCTAGCGCATCATCTAGTGTGAATTTTCCCATGGTAAGCCGTTTTAAATAGATCACTTCTTTTCCTATGGCATGTACCATACGCTTTATTTGATGAAACATACCTTCTGAGATGGTGATGTATACATGTGTTGCATCCTGCACATCAATGACAAGCTGTGCGGGCTTTGTAAGTCTTTTTTCTCCAATATCGATGCCTTCTGCAAATCGGATAACATCAGACGCATCCGCCGGTTGATTCAGATAAGCTAAATATGTCTTTGGAACATGTTTTTTGGGGCTTAGCAACGTATGTGAAAAATTCCCGTCGTTGGTAATTAAAAGCAATCCTTCCGTATCAAGATCTAATCTCCCTACTGTAAACAGATCACCTTTGGGCGTCATAGGAACACAATCAAATACCGTTTTATGTATGGCATCTGTGTTCGCACATACACACCCGGCAGGTTTGTGGAATACATAATAAACGAGTGGCTCAAAGTGTAAAATCTGCCCTTGATAGGTAATGGTATCCTTTGTTTCATCAACCTGATACTTACCATCAGAAATCATTTTACCGTTTACGCACACCATACCCTTTTTTAGTCTTTTTTTTACTTCTGAACGTGATGCAATACCATAATTGCTGAGGAATTTATCTAATCGAATCATATTGATACCCTATCTTTCATAGATTGATAACATGAAATTTGGACTTATATTATCAATCATTGGGATTTTAATTGCATTATGTCAACCGAAAATTACATTTGCCGGTGCTGTTAGTGGTTTGAACATCTGGTTTTTTCAACTATTGCCATCTTTATTACCTTTTATGATTTTATCTAATATTCTCTTATCAGATGCCTGTCAAAATTATTTGTTTGGCAATCGAAATTTCGATTCTATGCGACGTATACGTCTGATATTTACAATTGCAACCGGATTTACGTTTGGTTTACCCATTGGCGCTAAAATCACAAAAGATATGTATCAAAAAGGCTGGATCAATCAAAAAGATGGACAATATTTATTGAATCATTGCAATCTGATTGGTCCTTCTTTTGTTGGGAGTTATGTATTATCCACAAAACTTAACTTACCAGAATATTTTTTGATGACTGTATGTATCCTATACCTTCCGCATTTGGTATGTATTCTGCTTTATTTTTTTAAAAGACAGCCGGATACGCAGGCGAAACATAATGTCTATATTCCAGATAATACCTTTACAACAAGAAAAGCGACACCAAGACTTCGAAATTGCTTTCAAATCTTAAATGTCGCTATCATGAATGGATTTGAAACAATAACCATTCTTGGTGGTTATCTGATCCTGTTTGGTATCTTTTGCAGCTTTATCAAAGAACTTTCCGTGATACCGTTAGAACTGCGCGCCATACTCCTTTCATGTATGGAAATCACCACCGGAATACATGAAATAGCATCTCTGTCTCTGGCGCCAGCTATAAAATATGTATGTGCAGTACCACTTCTATCCTTTGGTGGACTATGCAGTGTCTTACAAACACAATCGGTAATTGCAGGATGTCCTTTTTCTATGCGCAGGTATATAAAAGTACGCATATTGTTCTCGCTGCTTTGTTTTTTCCTTTGCCTTGGAACGTTCTTTATTCTTTGTTAAAGAAAGATTCTGGAATATCCAGTGCAGGAACGTTGTCGTCAGAAGCTGCCTCTTCTGTCTCCTGTGGTTCCACTGGTTGTGGTTGTTTTACGGAAGGTTCTGGTTGTGCTACTTCCTGTGGAACTAATTCCTGACGGTTTGCAACAACAATATCTAAATATCCCTGCATGGTCTGCATGAAAGTTTCAGTTCTAGCTTGTGTTGTTTCCATAGAATTGGAAATGACGCTTTCAATTGTATTTAACAGATCATCTGTATATGTAATTGCGCCCATGCGAATACTATTGGCATCTTCTGTGGCTTTATCAAGCATATCCTGTGCGTTTTTTGTTGCAAGCATAATGATTTCATTTGCTTTTGCATAGGCCTGTTGCATGATTTGATGTTCACTAACCAATTCATTTGTCTGAATCTGTGCCTGTGCAATGATGGCATCTGCTTTATTCTGCGCATCTGCTAAAATAGCTTCTTTGTTGCTAATAATTTTCTGATAACGCTTAATTTCTTCCGGTGTTTTTGTACGCAACTCCTCCAAAAGACTTTCTAATTCATCTCTGTTAACGATGATTTTGGATGGAGAAAATGCTGATGGTTTACATTCGTCCACGTATTCTTCGATTTCTTCGATAATTTCTTCAATACCACTTGCCATAATAGAATCTCCTTTTATGAATTATACTTTGCCTGAATTAACGGAATAATTTCCGCAGGTACAAATCGGCTAATATCACCACCGTAAGCTGCAAATTCTCTTACAATCGTAGAACTCAAATAAGAATAATGCAATCCTGTCGTCAAAAAGATGGTCTCAAGTTCAGGATACTCGACTTTATTTGTTTGTGCAATCTGAATTTCATACTCAAAATCTGTAACTGCACGAAGCCCACGAATAATTACATTTGCTTCCATTTTCTTTGCGTAGTCTACCAACAAACCATCGAAAGCATCAACCTTAACATTGGGATATTTTTCTACCAGACTTTGAATCATGGAAACACGTTCCTCTGTTGAAAACAGGGCATTTTTCGCGCTGTTATTCAGCACACCTATGATGACGTCATCAAAAATTTTGGCGGAACGTTCAATAATATCTAAATGTCCAAATGTAACAGGGTCAAAACTTCCTGGATAAATTGCTCTTTTCATCTGTTTTTATTCATCCTTTGCTAAAAAGATATGTTTATTTGTCTTATAAACTTTTTCGTTCAGTATGCGATATCCCAGATCTTTTACAAAGGAAAACTCTGTATACAAATCTGCTTCTACAATCACATAACCATCTTCTGCCAATAAATCCGATTGCAAGATTGTTTGTAAAACATTTTCTTCCAATCCACTATGATATGGCGGGTCGATAAAAATGATATCAAACTGCATACGCCCTTCTAGATTGCGTAGTTCATAAATGACATCACCCGGCAGAATAAATGCTTCATCTTCAAACTTTGTATGAACAATATTTCGTTGAATACAATCCAGTGCCAAGCGATTATTTTCGATAAAGTAAGCACAGGCTGCACCACGGCTTAATGCTTCAATGCCCATCTGTCCACTTCCAGCAAACACATCCAAAAACTGTGCGTCACACAAATCATTTTGAATCATATTAAAGAGTGTTTCTTTGATACGATCCTGTGTAGGTCTTGTATGCATGCCAGATACTGTATGTAACTGTAAGCGTTTTCTTGTACCGGAAATTACTCTCATATTCGTATTAATACTCCTTGAACCATCTCTGTAGTAATGATAACATTGATTATTTTTGTTCTTTTAATACGTCTTTATTCTTCGCAATATAGTCGATCAAAGATACAATCGTCAGTATCAGTGCTACATAAGTTAAAATGGTACCTAACACTGCGAAAAATGGCAGATTGATATTTGCAATCAGAACAATAATCATTAACATCTGAAATACTGTCTTAAATTTGCCCCAATAACTTGCAGCAATGACGATGCCATTATCGGAAGCAACCAGACGGAATCCGCTAATAATAAATTCACGGCTGATTATAATAATAACAATCCATGCTGCCAGCTGCCCGGTTGCAATCAGACAGATCATAGCTGCACTGACTAACAATTTATCTGCAAGTGGATCCATAAATTTTCCGAAGTTTGTTACAAGATTGTATTTTCTTGCGATCTTACCATCGAGCATATCTGTAAGACTTGCAATGATAAAAATAGCATCTGCAATATAACGATATGTCTGGTTGGATGCATCTAATAATAAAAAGATTACAAAAAATGGAATTAAAATAACTCTGAAAATTGTCAACTTATTTGGTAAATTCATGCTAATTCTCCTATTAAATCATATTCATACGAACCGGTTACCTGAACAGATACCATATCACCTGTCATAAGTTCTCTGGTTGTCTGAATAAATAAATAACCATCTACATCCGGTGCATCACGATAGGTTCTGGCAACGTAGACATTTTCGTCTGCTACTTTCCCTTCCACAAACGCATCTAATGTACGACCAATATATGTTTCATTACATGCGGCTGAGATATCCTGCTGAAGTTCCATAATCTCTGCCACGCGTGTCTGCTTACATTCTTCCGCAATCTGATCTGGAAAAGTATCTGCTGGTGTTCCCTCTTGCCTGGAGTATGCAAAACATCCCAGACGATCAAATTTCATATCGGCAACAAATGTTTTTAATTCTTCATGCGCTTCTACGGTCTCACCAGGGAAGCCACAAATCAGTGTCGTCCGAATACAAATATCAGGCATTGCCTCTCGCAATGATGCAACAATATGTCGGATATCTGCCTGCGAAGTCTTCCTTCCCATGCGTTTTAAAATATCATCATTTGCATGTTGGATAGGAATGTCAATATAATGGCAAATTTTGGAATTTGTAGCCATTGTATGAATCAGCTCCTCTGTGATTTCTTCTGGATAGCAGTATTGCAGGCGAATCCAACGAATCCCTTCGATAGCACTTAAGCGCTCTAATAATTCTGGAAGCATTTTTTTGCCATAGAGATCTACACCATAAAGTGTTGTCTCCTGCGCCACTAAAATCAATTCTTTTACACCGTCTTGTGCAAGTTTTTCTGCGTCTTTGATGATTTGTTCCATAGGAACAGAACGATACGCACCACGAATCGATGGAATCACACAATACGTACAATGCTTATCACAACCTTCTGCAATCTTTAGGTGGGCAAAATGTCCTCCTGTTGTCAGTGTTCTTCCTGCATAATTCTCTGGCAATCCACTTAATGGCTTTTCTATTTGGATTTTCTTCCCATCTAAAACATCATGGATAACCGATACGATTTCATCATAGGAATTCGTACCGATGATCGCATCCACTTCCGGAATTTGTTCTGTAATCTCAGCAGCGTAACGCTGTGCGAGACATCCTGTAACAATCAAAGCCTTTAAATTTGCAGTTTCTTTCAGTGTTCCCATATCAATCAATGTCTGGATACTTTCTTCCATCGCATCGCTGATAAAACAACAACTATTGACAACGATTACATCTGCTTCGTTTTCATCATTTGTGATTGTAATACCATCCTGGGTAATCATGGAGAGCATATGCTCTGTATCAACCAGATTTTTATCACATCCCAGTGAAATAAAAAGAAGTTTCATTATGCTTCCTCTTCCTGTTCCTCGTCATCTTCTGAAATAATCTGTAATTCGCCATGATATAATTCATCTACAGCGATGGAAAGTGGCTTTTCACCCTTTGTAACGCGAACAAGAGGTTCCTGACCATCAATAATTTGTCTGGCTCTTTTTGCTGTTGCACAAACAATGCTATAACGGCTGTTTACTACTGGTTCTTCACCAATTTCGTCACTGTTCTTGTTCACTACTTTCATTAATTCTACATATGATGGATGTAACATACTTCCTATCTCCCTTCAAATTTCTTTAAATCTTGTTGAATCATGTCTATTGTATCTGAATTTCTTGTTGTTTTATAATGTTCACAAGAAATAATAGCATGCACATTTTCTACACTCTTTTCAATCTGATCATTGATGACTAAATAATCATAACCTCCCATATACTGGGATTCTTTTGACGATATAGCCAGACGCTGTGCGATCACATCTGGTGTTTCCGTACCTCTGCCAACAAGACGCTCTTTTAAAGCATCTGCAGATGGTGGCATAACAAAAAGAAGCAATGCCTCCGGATATAATTTTTTTACTTGCAATGCACCTTGAATTTCAATTTCAAGAATCACATCTTTTCCTTCATTTACTAATTTTTCTACATAAGAACGCGGTGTGCCGTAGGAATTACCATTGAAAGTGGCATATTCTAACAATTCACCCTCTGCAATCATCTGATCAAATTCTTCTCTTGTCTTGAAAAAATATTCTCTGCCATCTTCTTCTCCCTGACGTTTTTGTCTGGTAGTCGCAGAAATAGACAAGTGGTATTCTCCCGGATGTTCTTTTAACAGGTTTTTCATGATCGTGCCTTTGCCAGCGCCTGAAAAACCGGATAAAACAATGATCATTCCTTTCCTTGTCATAAAACATCAGCCTCCTTCTTTTTTATTGCTGCTTCTTTTGATCTTGTGGCAATCGTATCCGGCAATAATGCAGAAAGTACGATATGCTGATCTGTGATAATAATACCTCTAGTGCGACGTCCTTGCGTTGCATCAATGATGTTGCCATCTTCTTTTGCACGCTGTACCAAACGTTTTGCCGGCGCAGAATCCGGCGTTACGATAGATACAACCTTATCTGTATTAATGATATTTCCAAATCCTATATTGATAAATGCCATAATGCTTATGATCCTATTCTAAGTTTTGAATTTGTTCACGAACCTTTTCAATCAATGTCTTCAAAGAAATACCAACACCGGCAATTTCTACATCTGTTGATTTTGAAAGAATCGTATTCGCTTCGCGATTCATTTCCTGCGCAATAAAATCAAGTTTACGTCCAACTTCTTCGGCATCGGATAACATATGTCTTGTCTCATCGACATGACTGCGAAGACGTACCATCTCTTCATCTATGCAGACCTTATCGGCATAAATGACGACTTCAGCGGCAATACGATTCTCATCAATAGACGTATCTCCTAACATCTCTGCAACTTTTGTATGTAACTTGTCGCGATATTCTTCCACAATCATCGGTGAACGTTTTTCTAAAAATGAAACATATTCCGACATTTCATCCATCTTTGAAAGCAAATCCTGTTGTAGGCGCATGCCTTCCTGTGTTCGATTTTCAACAAATTGATCGAGTGCACTTGTCAAGGCATCCATCAAAAACAGATGCAGCATTTCATCATCTTCTTCAGCTTCTGTGATTTCTAACACATCCGGAAAACGAGCCAGTGAAGATGCTGTAACATCAAAAGGTATGCCATAATCCTGTGACATTTTACGCAAATTCTCCATATACATATCTGCAACATGGGTATTATAATGCAAAACATCCGATGCTTCTTTTGTCTCTTCTAATGTAATAAATACATCTACTTTACCACGTACAATCCGTGATTTGATTACATTACGAATCTCTACTTCGTATGCATTTAATTTTCTAGGGAGTTTTACATTCAAATCCAAATATCGATGGTTTACAGATTTGATCTCCACTATAATCTTTCGTATCTCATCACCGGCTTCGCCTCTGCCAAAACCTGTCATGCTCTTTATCATGCCACCGGCACCTCCCATTTGCATAAAAATACCTATGCATAGATATTTATATTATATTAAATCCATTACAAAAGGTCAAATTATTTGTATTTGTTTTTTCAATATAAACATTTATAATATAATATGATAAAAGACAGACAAAAGGAGATACTTATGGCTTTTGACGGTATTACAACAAATTGTATTATGCAGGAACTAAAACAGATGCTTGTTGGACAACGCATCAGCAAAATTGCACAACCGGAACGTGAAGAACTTCTCTTTACCTTCAAAGGTGTTACCACGAAAAACAACCGCCTTTTGATATCCGCTAATGCATCCCTGCCTTTTTTATATATGACACAGACAAACAAAACAAGTCCTATGACAGCACCTAATTTTTGCATGCTTCTTCGCAAATATATCGGAAATGGTCGCATAACGGATGTTACGCAGCCTTCTATGGAACGTGTTATTTGTTTTACCATTGAACACTTAGATGAAATGGGTGATCCTGCGGTAAAATACCTTTATGTAGAAATCATGGGAAAACACAGTAATATTATTTTTTGTGATGAGAACCATACCATCATCGACAGCATAAAACATGTCTCCGGTCAGATGAGCTCTATTCGCGAAGTACTTCCGGGACGTGCTTACTTTATACCTGCACAGGAAGGACGTATCAATCCTTGGGATATGACGCAAGAGCAATCTACAGACATGATTTTAAGCAAACCATGTTCCATTGCAAAGGCAATCTATACGACGCTGATTGGTTTTTCTCCAATCATTGCTACCGAAATTGCGTATCGAGCAGGACTCGATGCAGATCTTTCTACGGCATCGCTTTCTGTAGAAGATGGTATCCATCTTTATGAACAGATACGAATGATATTACAGGCATTGAATGAGCAAGCCTTTACCTACTGTATTTATTACGATCCGATTACCGGTGCACCGAAAGAATTTTCTCCTCTTCCACTTTCTATTTATAGTGATATGGAATGTAGGGAATATGATTCTATGTCCGAGGTTTTAGAATCTTTTTATGCCAAACGCAATAAATATACAGTAATTCATCAAAAATCTACGGATCTCCGCAAAATCGTAAGTGTACACTTAGAACGCGATCGAAAAAAATATCAATTACAGAAAAAGCAGTTGGCAGATACAGAAAAAAAGGATAAATACCGGATTTATGGCGAAATGCTGCATACGTATGGTTACGCTGCAACCCCTGGCGCAAAATCCATGGACGTGACCAATTATTATACCAATGAGCCGCTTACCATTCCGTTAGATCCAACTCTTGATGCTATGGATAATGCAAAAAAATATTTTGATAAATATGCCAAGTTAAAACGTACTAGTGATGCACTTTCTTCCTATATCGTCGAAACCGAAAACGAAATCCATCATTTGGAATCCATTGAAACATCACTAGCCATTGCAGAAACTGAAGGTGATCTTGCGGCTATCAAAGAAGAATTACAGGAATTCGGTTTTATCAAAAAGCACTATGGTAAAAAGAAAAACCGGATACCAAAAAGCCAGCCATTACATTTTGTAGACGACAATGGCTTTCATATTTACGTTGGTAAAAATAACTATCAAAATGATCAATTGACCTTTAAGTTTGCAACCGGAAATGATTGGTGGTTTCACGCAAAACAAATGACCGGTTCGCATGTCATTGTCAAAGCCGAAAACCAGGAATTGCCGGATTCCACTTTTGAATATGCAGCTGCACTTGCTGCATATTACTCTAGCGGCAGAGAAAACGAAAAAGTAGAAGTTGATTATTTGCAAAAGAAAAATGTAAAAAAACCAAATGGTTCCGCCCCAGGTTTTGTTGTTTATTATACGAATTATTCTCTTGTTGCAACGCCATCGCTTGCGCATGTAACGCTTATCAGCGATAAATAAGTTTAAACATAAAAATGCCTGTGGATATGGTAACGCCCCCCCAAAAGTTAGATTTAAAATCTAACTTTTGGGGGGGCGTTATTTTTATAGGATCATATTATTATCTGTCGCAAACGACGATAATTGTTTTTGGATTTCTGGATACGCCAATAGCGTATGATCTTCTTTTAAAAGCTGATTTACATCCTCAGAAGCCTGTTGTAATACATCGGCATCTCCGATAATATCAGCCATACGAAATCCCAATTCTCCACTTTGGCGGATACCAAAGAAATCTCCTGGACCACGCAACCGCAAATCTTCTTTGGCAATAAAGAATCCATCATTTGATTGATATAAAACATCCAGTCGTTCTGTTTTTTTCTTACCCTTAGATTTGTCCATTAAAATGCAATATGATTGCCATTTTCCACGTCCAACACGTCCGCGTAGCTGATGCAATTGCGCCAGTCCGAATCGATTAGCATCTTCAATCATAATGACAGTTGCGTTTGGCACATTAACACCAACTTCTACAACCGTTGTGGATACCAAAATTTGTATTTTTCCATCAACGAAAGATTGCATAATTGCATTTTTTTCTTTGGGTGACATTTTACCGTGTAATGCTTCAATGCTCACTTGTTTACCGAAAATCGAGCGGATTTTTTCTACGTAATCCGTCACATTTTCTGCTTCTGTTTGTTCACTTGCTTCAACCAGAGGGCAGATAATATATGCCTGATGTCCGGCTGCAAGTTCCTTTCCAATCATTGCATAGCCTTTTTGACGTAAATCCTCTTTGATAACACACGTCTTAATCGGAATACGATTGGCCGGCAGTTCATGTATCGCTGATATTTGCATATTTCCATATAAAATCATCGCTAAGGTACGTGGTATTGGCGTCGCACTCATAACCAGCATATGTGGTGTAACACCTTTTTTTGATAGTTTTTCACGCTGTTTTACACCGAAGCGATGTTGTTCATCTGTCACAACGAGTGCCAAATCCAGGTATTCCACTTTTTCCTGTATCAGTGCATGGGTACCAACCACAAAAATGCCAGGTGTTGTTGCTATGATATCATATGCTTTACGTTTTTGTGCGGCAGTCATAGAACCTGTCAGACAAACCACCTGATACGGAAGAGAAAAATCGTGGCACATCTCTTGAAAGGATTGTGCATGCTGCATCGCAAGTACTTCTGTAGGTGCCATAATAGCAGCCTGATAGCCATTTGCAACAGCATCTAACATGGCAAGAAAAGCAACAATGGTTTTTCCGGATCCAACATCACCTTGTATCAAGCGCTGGGACACATAAGGTCCTTGCAAATCACTACGGATTTGTGCTAGCGTTTCTGCTTGTCCCTTTGTCAAATCATATGGCAGTTTTTGCATGACCATATCCGTCGTTTTTGTATCCGAAAATGTCCACGGATTCAATATGCCCGTTGTTCCAGCTTCTAAAATACGACTGTGTAATATAAAATAGAAAAATTCCTCGTATACAATGCGTTTGCGCCCTTCTGCGAGAGATGCAAAATTTTCTGGAAAATGAATCTTATGTATCGCTTGCAAATGAGACGGAAACTGTTCGCGCTCTACAATCGCTATTGGTAGACATTCCTGTTCTATGTCATCGATTTCATCCAATGCTGCTGCTGTTATTTTGCGAACCATTTGCTGCGTCATTCCTTTGGTCAGGCTATAAACCGGCTGTAAGCAGTTTCGCATGGAAAGGTATTTATCTGGTGTATATACGGCTGGCTGCTCCATTTTAAAGCGATTTCCCTCTTTGCTTAATACACCATAAAAAATAAATGGCTGTCCTACGGTAAGCTGCTTTGCCAGATATGGCATACGAAACCAGATGCATTCGAGTGCAAGATCTTCTGAAAATACAGTAGCAAGCGTAATGTCCATCCGCTTTCCTCTGCGATAGCTTGCTGGTGTGCGTAACTTGCCGCAAACAGCAACAAGATGACCACAATCCTCTGTACAAACACCACCTGCTTCTGGAAATTCCTGATATCCTCTTGGAAAATGAAGGAGTATATCCCTTACGGTATATACTCCTATCTTTTGAAATAATTGTTCTGTTTTTTCTCCTACGCCTTTGATTTCACGTAATGAAGAATATAGATTCATAATACTCCTATTCTACAGATGCAATATAATAATAAACCGGCTGACCACCCATCTGTAATTCTACTTCAAGGTCAGAGAATTTCTCTTCTACAGCAGAAGCAAGTGCTTCAGCATCAGCTTCTGTAATATCTGCACCATAATAGATACTAACAATAGCAGAATCATCATCCACCATCTCTGCAATCATATCTAAAAAGACAGCCTGAATATCTGTATTGACTGCAAGAATACCTGCATCTCCAATACCCATGTAGTCGCCTTCATGAATCTCTTTGTCATCAATGACGGTATCACGTACCGCGTATGTGACTTGTCCTGTCTTGACATTTGCGATTTCTTCATTCATGCGGGCTTCGTTTTCTTGCGCACTCTGCTCTGGAATGAAGTTAATCAGTGCTGTAATGCCTTGAGGAATCGTTTTGGTTGGAAGTACGATAACTTCTTTGTCCTCGCATAAAGATGCTGCCTGATTTGCAGCTAAAATGATATTTTTGTTGTTTGGAAGAACAAAAACAGTCTTTGCTGATACTTTTGCAATGGCATCCAAAACATCTTCCGTACTTGGGTTCATGGTCTGACCACCTTCGATCATGTAGTCAACACCTAATTCTTTGAAGATTTCATTTAATCCTTCACCAATCGATACCGCTACAAATCCCATTTCTTTTTCCGGTTCTGTGCTTACGGGTGCTTCTTTTGCTGCTTCTTCTGCCGCCTGCTGTGCAGCTGCTTTTTCAGCGTCTTTGATCAGACGTTCCTGATGTTCTTCACGCATATTGTCAATTTTGATTTTGCTAAGAGAACCATGTGTCAAAGCCTTCTGAATTGCAAGGCCCGGATCATTGGTATGTACATGGGTCTTAACAATCTCATCATCAGCGACAACGACAATCGAATCGCCAATAGATTCAAGATATCCCTTGTACTCCTGTTCCTGTGCCTCTGTTAATGGCTGGTTCAGCACGATAATAAACTCTGTGCAATAACCGAATTTAATTTCTGCTTCTGTCTCAGGAGTGATTTTAGTTACCTGACCAGAAGTCTGATCTGGTGTAATCGTATAATCTACTTCTTTGCCCATCAGACAATCGTAAGCACCCTGCATAACAACAACCAGACCCTGTCCGCCGGAATCCACAACACCTGCCTGTTTTAATACAGGAAGCATATCTGGTGTCTTACTAAGAACAAAATCCGCCTCTTTGATGATTTCATCAATAAAATATACGATATCATCTGTTGTATCTACTAATTCCAACGCTTTATCTGCGGCACCCTTAGCAACGGTAAGAATGGTACCCTCTTTTGGCTTCATAACAGCCTTATATGCTGTCTCAACCGCACGTTGCAATGCCTCACATAAAATATCAACATCTACTTCGTCTACTTCTTTAATAGCTTTTGTAAATCCACGTAACAACTGTGAAAGAATAACACCGGAGTTACCACGCGCTCCGCGAAGAGAACCAGATGAAATAGCCTTGGCAAGAGTCTTCATATCGACTTGTTCCAATGCGCTGACTTCTTTAGCCGCAGACATAATGGTCATTGTCATATTTGTTCCCGTGTCTCCATCCGGTACTGGAAATACATTCAATTCATTGATCCATTCTTTTTTTGACTCTAAATTCTTTGCACCCGCTAAAAACATCTTGGCAAGCGTAGCTGCATTAATTGTATTGGCTTCCACTATCGTAAATCCTCCTTAGTCAATCACTCTTACGCCTTCAACGTAGATATTCATTGCTTTGACTGTCATACCTGTAAAGGATTCTACCTTATACTTAACAGTCTCCATTAAATTGTCTGCAACGGTTGCAATACTGACACCATAAGAAATAATTACATGAAAATCAAGTGTAATCTCATTGTTATCATCAATGAAAACAGATATTCCATGATTCAGATAATCTTTTTTTAGTAACTTCACAAGACCATCCTTCATATTCACTGCAGCCATACCTACGATACCAAAGCATTCTACTGCCACAGAACCGGCATAGGTTGCAATAACATCTGATTCAATCACAATCTTACCTAAATTGGTTTCCATTTGACCTTGCATATATATACCTCCACATTAATCGTCCATAATATAAATGACATAATATGTATTAATTATATACGTTTTTTCATAAAATACAATCTTATTTTTCCTATATCAATATTTTTTCAAAAAAAGAAGTAAAAAAACGTTGCTTTTTAGAAAATGCTCTGATATAATATGCGTGTTGCGATTTTGTATCGAATACAGAAATTACAAAACCATAATCCAAGGAGGTGCAGTCATGGCTAAGTGTGCAGTTTGTGGAAAAGGCGCTCATTTCGGAAATAATGTGAGCCATTCTCATAGAAGATCAAACAGAATGTGGAAATCAAACATCAAGTCTGTTAAATGTAACGTTAACGGAACACCTAAGAAGTTGTACGTATGTGCATCTTGCTTACGTTCTGGTAAAGTTGAACGAGCTTAATATTTCGTCAATCAGGGAATTGTCTTTTAGACAATTCCTTTTTTTGTTATAGCAACAGGAAAAAACACCGATATTCCACTATTCTTCTCTAACTTTATGCTTCACAGCAAAATAGTTTCATTCCTAGAGCAATAAGTGATACTGTAAGCAGTATGCAGATACATCCGCTTTCTATGAGGCTCCCAATCACAACGCCAATACCTGTAAAAATCATACCAAAACCAATTATTTTTTTCATAATAATAAAAGACACATAACATATGCTCTGTTACATATATTATATGCCTTTTTTCTTTTATTATTTCTCTGTTGTATTATTTACAGCATCATTTAAAATGTCTTCCATCTCATCATGGGCAGCTTTTCTCGCTTCCGGATCTTGATGTGAACCATTTTTTCTACTTGTAAATTTATCTACAAAGTCAGGCACCATATCAAGAATTTTTTCGATACCGGAATTGCGGTCTACACTAATCATGCGTGTTACTCCATTATGAATAACAAGCACAGCGCTTGGGGTCAATTTACCTCCCATTCCACCGCCCGAGTTGTTTTTTCTTTCTCCGCGAAAAGCGCCTGCAGCTACACCAAAGGTCACATTCACAAGGGGTACCAAAATCGTATCACCAATATAAATGGCATCTCCTACAACGGTTTTGGTGGAAATAAATCCATCCATCCCCTGAAATAATGTATTTACTGTCTCATTAAATACTTCATTGTTCTTTTCCATGTCACTTCTCCTTTTCATGAATCAAGAATATCTGCAAACATTATAAATGAAATAATTTTTTACAATCCTTATTAAAATAAACACTAATTATAAGATAAACGATATGCCATAAAAAAACAATTCCCTTTAGGGAAATACTTCCCCAAAGATAAGGATCATCACTTTCAAAATCTGGAATGATACGACATTTTTTCCCATAACATACGGGCCAAAGGCTTATGATGCCTGTCGCACCACCAGTAAGTGCAGGATCTCCCAAAGAAAAATCCAAATCTGCTTCCATGACGGTCGGTTTTATACGACTTAATATCCAAAATGTCTTCTTAATTAAAAACAGAACGGCATTTTTATTATGCTCTGCTGTCACATTTTTATGAAATGATTCCCATTTTCTCTGAAAACCAGTTTTTTTTGTTCGTGTCTTCTTTTTTTGTTTTACATGTGAATCTTTTTTTTCTTGTTTAGCAGTCTTTTTGGGTTTTACTGCTTTTTCATTTATTTTTGTTTCGCCAGATTGCTTCTCCACAGTGGCAGCCATTCGTTTCACATCGGCAGCAGATACCGTCTTATCTTCTAAGATCTCTTGCATCTCCGCTTCATCAAAACCTTCTGCGCAAAAACCTTCTCCATCAGAACATTCTTCATCCATGAATGACTGTTCTTCATCCTGTGTGGTTTTCTTATTTTTCCACGGATATACCTGTAATTTCCCCCAAAATCCATAGACACGAAGTTCATATTCTCCAGAAAATTGTGCCATTTTTATCTGCCAGAAATGCAAAAAGCCCGCAATAGAAATATCGCCTTCCCAGCCTTTTTCTGTCGTGTGACTGCCTGATAATTTATAATGAAGTGGCAAAAAAAGCAAATACAGAAAAGCGACTAGTATGAGCAACAATAAAACAAGTAAAATAATACCAATTACTTTTAAAATAGATAGTAACATCATTAGAATCCCCATCTATACGCTCTCCTCTTCTTTTAATTTTTGCCGGAAATAATCTTTCACCGCGCAATCACCGGTTTTGGTATATACATCACCATAAATCTGTTCTACGAGACTTCTGGCATGATAATACCCTTTTGCAACACCAATAATATCATATGACTGCTGTCGAAAAGCCGGCAATCTTAGTGTTGCTACCGGAATGATTTCTAATTGACCATCCAAAAAATCTGAAAGAACAATCAAATAGATCGGTCTGATCTGCCACTTATGTTCCACCATAAACTGTATATATTTCAGACTCCCTGTAATATTTTCACTGATATATAAATCTTTATACCATTTCATATAGTATTACCCATGATTCCATGATTTAGTATGCACCAAAATAGCTGTCGAAAATTTTCTTTGTAGCAGGCACTGCATAGTGTCCCCCGGATGCAACACCTTCCATAACAACAGCTATGGCAATCTCTTTACCTTCTGCGTTTTTGGCGTAACCTACAAACCAGGAATGATCTTCATTTTTATTGGAAGAAAATTCTGCTGTTCCTGTTTTTCCATATGCTTCGTAAATATCGCTATTTAATACATTTCCGGTTCCATTCGTCACAACAAAACGCATATATTCCTGTAACTTATTGGCATCCTCTTTACTTATAAGTTCACCATAACTGGCTGCATCATACTGCTTAACGATGGTTCCGGTTTCATTCTGCGTATGGTCAATGATATAGGGTTCCATTAATGTTCCATCATTTGCAATAGCACTGGCGACCATAGCCATATGAAGTGGAGAAACCATGGTTTCCCCTTGCCCAATAGCTGTCTGCATGATAAGAGCGGACGGTGCACCTTCTTCTAATGTCATTTTGCTGACCGCAGTATTCTTCAAAGAAGTTGGCAATGGCTTGTTAAATAACATATTTTGACACAATTTATGGTAAGAATCTAAATCTAACGATAAGCCAATATTTGAAAATGCACAATTGCAGGAATTTCCAAACGCATCCATAAGATTTTCGGTTCCATGCGCCTTATTGTTATAACAATGCATGGCATAGTTATTGTAGTCAAAGGTTCCATTACAATCATAGGAAAATGCATTTGGATCATTTCCCTGCTTTAAATAAGATAGCAAAGTAAAAATCTTAAAGGTAGATCCCGGCGCATATAGTCCTTGCGTTGCGCGATTTAAAAGTACCGTAGAATCTGAATCGGCCGCCACATAAGAATCCCAATTTTGTGCAATGGTATTTGGATCATAATCCGGTTTTGATACCATCGCTAAGACTTTCCCGGTAGCAGGATCAATGCAAATTGCTGCACCATCCTGAGAGCCCATAGCATCGTAGCACGCCTGTTGTAAGGATACATCTAACGTCGTTACCACATCATCTCCCGGATTTTTCTGATCTCTGATTTCATTAAAAATACGTGTCAAAGCAAATGCGTTCGAACGAAGTAAATTGTAATTAGCATCTAATTCTACCCCCGACATACCATTCACCGAATAACCAACTGCATGCGCAAACACATTGCCATACGGATAATTTCTTGTTTCATTTCCTGCCTCATCCACATTGGTTGTTGCAAGAACCGTTCCATCACTCGCTAAAATATCACCTCGCACCGTATAATCTGCAAGTGTTGCAAGTCGTGCATTATAAGAATTATTAATAAAATCATCACTTTTGAATTGCATAAAGTACACAATCCATCCGGTCATACAAATAAACAATGCTAAAAAAACATAGGTGACAATAGCATATTCTTTGTTGCGTGATGTAGTACGCCGTTCTATATTTTGTTTTTTCGGCAATTTCGTCTGCTGTTTTTTGCTATTTTTCGCCTGTCTTGTTTTCTCTTTTGTATTGGCACGTTTTCTTTTTCGCGAATCGTTAAAATCTAGGATTTCAACTTCTTTATCGTCGTTTCGTTCGTGTGCGTTCCATTCCTTCATTTATGTCTCCTTCATCCACTCGCATAACATATAAGCCCTGGATAATCGCAAATAATATAATGGTACTGAGCAAAGAACTTCCACCATAACTAACCAGTGGCAGCGTGACACCTGTAGATGGAATAAATTTTGTTACACCGCCAAGTGCCAAAAACACCTGTGTACCATATAATGTTCCGATACCAAGAGCAATTAATTTATAGAAGATATCCCTTACCTGCATCGAAATATTAAAAAACATCAAAAAACAGCTAATACAGATAAAGATGATACATATGGCAAATAAAACACCAAATTCTTCTGCGATTGCTGAAAAAACAAAGTCTGTTTTTACAACGGGAATACGATCTGGCATACCCTGTCCCAGACCGACACCAAACCATCCGCCAGAACCGATTGCAAACAAGGATTGGCTGATCTGATATCCCTGATCATCAATCACACTCAAGGGATCTTTCCAGGCAATTACACGATCGCGTACGTGAGCAAACAAATGATATGCTACAACAGATGCAAGGGCTCCGGAAGACAAACCTAAAATCATATAGATCGGTTTTCTGGTAGCAACATAAAGCATAACCAGATAAGTAATCAAATAAATCAATGCTCCTCCTAAATCTCGGGAAGCTACCAAAATCAATACATGAAGTGCTGCAATCATAGTAACTTTGACGATATGTTCAAATTCTACAGATTTGTATAACATACATGCTGAGAAAAATATAAATAAAATCTTGATAAATTCAGATGGCTGTAACACGACAGATCCTATACTGATGCTAAGTTTTGCACCATAGGTTGTTGATGCTGCCACACACACAAATGCAAGACCTCCGATACCAATCAGGCCATATAAAACACCAAGCTTATCCCAGACTTTGAGCTTTGCTACCAAAATAGGTATAAAACAGGTAATCACAACGGCTACTGCCGCAAAGGAAAACTGTTTGATTGCTTTATCCATATTAAGTCTTGTTAATATCAAAAAACTGATCGCCAAAAGCATACACATATTGTTGACGAGTGCTTTCGACGCATACGCGTATATTTTCTGATAAATCAGAAGTGTAATGGCAAACAATAAAATCTCACACAAACAAAGACCCAACACGCGTATATCATTCATTACCAGATATAAAACAAGATTTGCATTGATTAAAAGTCCATACATCAACGTTGTCTGTTTTTTGTATAGGCGATTCTGGTTACGCTCAGAAATATTCTTTTTTAATGCTGAAAAACAATAATAGGTATAAATCGCTATCATAAATAGCATGGTAAAGCGACTAACCGATACAATCAAATGAACCACTATTCTACTCCTCGTTTAAAATGGCCTTTTGTATAAATACCATCGTTCTCTGCCTTTCGATACGCAGATACTGATTTACAAAACGTTCTTTCATACTGTGCTAGTACTTTTTTCATTTCCTCCGGTTGTTCCAAAGTAAAATCCATACGATATCCTAAAAATCCCATAGATTGCAATGTCTTATTTTCTGAAAGAATATTATAAATTTTACTGTTGTACAACTCATTATAACAAAAAGTACAGTTATTTTTAACTGGAAATCTTTCTTTATAACGATCTTCTAAAAAGAGTAATGTCTGTGTTTTATTACATCCATAGCAATTTGCATTCTGACAATTTGCCGTTACCATAAGCATCATTCTGCCATAAACAGGCATATAGCTATCCGTACAATCCCGATGCATTAATTCTTTAGCATTTAACTCTAACGGCGCTGTATTTCTGCAATAGCCCATTTCCCGAAATGCATTTACACTACGATTAGAAAATGTATACAATCTATGATCCAAAAGCACACGTTCCTTTGGAATACCAATAGCATCTAACATTTCCAGTTCATCATAAGAACAGGCAATGACACCATCAAAGATATCTTTTATATGAGAAATAGAAAGTGTCTCAAGGCACTTATGTTCTTTTTCTCTAAAAATCACCGGCAGTAAGAGAAAGCACGCTTTCTTTCTATCATGCAATGTTTGGCTTATCTGTTCCATCGTTTTTATAGGATTGTTTGATATGCGTTTTTTCGATGCATCCCATAAAAACATTTCCAGTGGCAATGCAATTTGCTTTACAAAAGAAGTCTGCATCGCAATTTCACATTGTTCTTTTGTATGACATACTACTAGTAGAGGTTTTTCTGTGTTGCTGGTAGAAACCTGCTTGCTTTCTATTAGTTTTGTCATCGGCAAAGCCTTACTTCGTTTGTTTGTATTATTTTGTTCCAGACGTAGCTGTAGCTGTTCTATGGCCGTTCTGCGTAATTCGTTAATCTTTCCCATAGGCATAAATGCGCCTTCTTCCAAATCTATAGAAAGATGTTCAAATACAAATGGTGTGTTGCCTGTTTTTTGTAATTTTTCCAGTACTTGATCTTTGGTAATAGGTTGTCGGGCAGCGCTTTCTACCGATTCCCCACAAATCGAAATCTCTGCTGCTCGTTTTTGACCGCTATATGTAATAGTAAGTTTTGCAGGTTTTCCAATCCGTAACTGGCAAACGCCTTGCAGCGGTAACTTTGCTGTCACATCTTCTGTTGTCATAACTTCAGATTTTTCATGCGACGGCTTGGTATAGGTAATCATATTGGGATCATTTTGCTTTGTAAAATAAGCCTGTGTAAATCCTTTTCGATTGCCTAGATCAAAAATTTTCTTCTGGTCTGCTTTGCTTACAACAACGTCTTTTCCTTCCAGATAAGCATCCATATATTTTCGATATAATGATACAACACCAGTTGCATATTCCTTTTGTTTCATACGTCCCTCAATTTTAAAGGAATATACACCAGCTTCTGCTAATGCTTTGATCTGTTCTATACCGCAGAGGTCTTTTGGACTCAGAAGATATTCTCCCGGCATAGAGCACTTCTTTCCGCGCTCATCCCAAAGTGTATAGGGCAGACGACATGGTTGGGCACACCGCCCACGATTTCCACTTCTGCCACCTAACATGCTGCTCATCAGGCATTGACCGGAGTAACATACACACAGCGCACCATGAATAAAGCTCTCAATTTCTACCCCTGTTTTATCGTAAATATTATGAATTTCTGCGATCGAAAGTTCACGCGCTGTCACAATGCGCGTTGCACCCATTTTTTGTAAAAAAGCTGCACCATCTGCTCCCGTAATTGTCATCTGTGTACTTGCATGCAACGGCAATTCCGGGAAATAACTGTGAAGCATAGAAAATACACCCATATCCTGAACAATAACTGCATCTATGCCGGCTTCATAATAAGTGCGGATGTATTCATAAAGATGACGCTCGATTTCTACATTTTTCAAAAGCGTGTTGACGGTAAGATAGGCTGATTTTCCATACAAATGCGCATAACGGATGGCTTCGCATCCCTCATCCATCGTAAAATTTTTAGCAAATGCTCTTGCGCCAAACATTTCTCCGCCAAAATACACAGCATCAGCTCCTGCGCAAATTACACTCTTAAAAATATCAAGATTTCCTGCCGGCGACAGTAATTCTAATTCCTGTATACTCATAGTTCCTCTCTTTTCTCATCCATTCACAATATCATAACAACGATTATCAAATAACTTCGAGCAAGCTCGATGTATTTTTCTCGTCGCCATAACAAAAAGGACAGTTTGCACTGTCCTTATTTATCCTCTGTTATATCACCAAGTAATGCATCTTCAAGTGATGCCTCTAATTTTGATTTTTGGACGAGCAATTCCTGCTTATCCGCTTCTAATGCACTGATTTTTTCCTCATAATTTTCAATTTTGATTTGATCTGCAATCAAATCATGCTTTAAATCGTAGATTTCTTTTTCTTTCTGATCCATATCCATCTGATATTTATCAACTGATTCTTTTGCTTTGAAATAATCATCTGCAATATTGAGGGCAAGAAGCGTACTTCGGGTATCCGCAGATAATCTGCGAAATTCCTCCATCTCATTAAACTCATTTATTTTATTATTGATGTATGCACCTACTTTTTGCAAATAATCTTCTTCCTCATATCCGCTTAATGTATAAACCTTACCATCAATAATGACTTCCGCGCTTTTTTTCGCAGCCATAAACCGCTTCCTCCTACTGTCTACAATATGTCTATTATATCGAGTTATATTTAGAATTACAAGACTCTTACCTTATTTTTCCAATCCCAGTTGCTGATATGCCAAATCTGTCGCCACACGTCCCTTTGGGGTACGCATAATCAGTCCATTCATCACAAGATATGGCTCTATCACATCTTCAATGGTTCCGGAATCTTCACCAATCGTTGCAGCTAAAGTATCTAGTCCTACTGGTCCTCCTGAAAAATTCGAAATGATGGTTTCAAGGATTTTTCGATCGTTTCGATCTAATCCCATAGAATCCACATCTAAAAGATCAAGTGCTGCAGCAGCAACTTCTTTTGTCACAACACCATCATAGCGCACTTCTGCAAAGTCACGTACACGACGTAAAAAACGATTGGCAATACGTGGTGTTCCTCTGGATCTGCGCGCTAATTCATATGCACCTTCTGCATCTATTTTTACATTTAATTTATCTGCGGACTGCAACACAATGGTCTGCAATTCTTTTGCATCGTAATATTCCAAATGATGCACTACACCAAAACGATCACGAAGAGGTGCGGATAACAAACCGGCTCTTGTGGTTGCGCCGACAAGAGTGTAACGCGGCAATTCAATACGCACGGACTTCGCCGAATTCTCTTTTCCGATTAAAACATCCATGGCATAGTCTTCCATTGCTGTATATAAAAATTCTTCCACCTGTTTATTCAATCGATGAATCTCATCAATAAACAAAACGTCGCCTTCACGTAAATTTGATAAAATAGAAGCCATATCTCCCGTTTTTGCAATGGCAGGTCCCGATGTGATTTTAATATTAGAGCCCATCTCACTTGCAATAATGCAAGCAAGCGTTGTTTTACCTAATCCCGGTGGTCCATAAAAAAGTACATGGTCAAGCGCTTCCCCACGGTTCTTCGCTGCTTCTATATAAATTTTTAAATTATCTTTGATACGATCTTGTCCGACATATTCCGCCAATTTTACCGGACGTAGCGAAGATTCCACACTTCGTTCTTCTGTCAAAATTTCTGTTGAAATAACACGTTTATCCATGCTTTGCTCCTATACAAAAGCCATTTTTTTCAAGACTTCTTTTAATACTACTTCTACCGTATCATCCTCTGTAATATCCATATCTTCCATAGCGCGAAGCGCCTGCGTTGCCGAATATCCAAGTGACGTCATCGCATCCATAACATCTGTTTTTACAGAGCTGATGGTATCCTTTACAGGCATTCCACTTGCACTGCCTGCAGGTGCAATTTTATCGATCTTGTCTTTTAAATCAATAATAACACGTTGTGCTGTTTTATTACCAATGCCGGGTGCTGCAGCAATTGCTTTCGCATCCTCTGCCAAAACAGCAAAGCGTAAATCCTGTGCACTTAAAACACCAAGAACAGCCAATGCCCCTTTGGGTCCAATACCATTTACGCCAATTAGTAGTTTAAAAAGACCTAATTCTTCTTTGGTACGAAAACCAAAAAATTGCATAGCATCTTCCCTGACATATAAATAGGTATAAATTTTTATGTTACCACCAATACCTGGCAGCTGATAGATGACGGATTTTGGCACAAAAAATTCATAACCAATACCATGATTATCGACCACTATGGTTTCCTCATTTATTTCTACTAGTTCTCCTGAAATATACGAATACATAAGCACTCCATCATTTTATTAATTGTTTTGTTCTGCTATAAATTTCCTGCGCAAGCAAACCGATCAGTAGGCCTGTGATTGCGCCGCCGATAAACAGAAAAGGAAAATAACCAAATAAATAGTAATTATCTACGACAATCATAGCAACAACGATTTGTCCAAGATTGTGTGTAATGCCACCACAAATACTTACCCCAACCATATGAAATAATTTTGTTTTCTTTAGAAATGCCATAACAAAAAGACTGAGGAGTCCGCCTGCCAGACTATAAATAATACTGAATGCATTACCAAACATAAATCCCGCAAGCAGAATACGCATAAACGATACCGTAAGTGCCTCTTTTGTTCCGTAAAAATAAAGAAGCAATACGACAACAATATTGGTGAGCCCCAATTTCATTCCTGGAACACCAAAGTAAAATGGAATCAGGGATTCTACATAACTACAAATCAGTGCCAGCGCCAGAAAAACGCCAAGCATAGCCACTTTTCTTTTCATAGAAACCTCTAATTTGCTACAGAGTCAATCCCGGTTGTCTCATCAGATACAACGGTTACAACAACTTTATTTGGTAAACAGACAATCGTTTCTTTATCATGACGAATCTTCCCTTGTTTTTCACAGAGTTTGTCCGGACATGTTGCATCCTGCATAAAAATCTCACCGTCTGCAATTACCAGGACATTTGTCACGGTAGTTTTCTGTTTTATTTTAATTGTCTGATCTTTGTTCAGATTATAAGTACCGTACTCTTTGCCGTCTACTGTCACAACCGCCTTTGTTGCGGCTGGCTTTTCCATAAAAGTGGAGTATCCCCACATACCAACTCCAATTACAGCAAGCACACATAACAAAATCCAGTCATTTTTTCCAAATCTTTGCTTCATCAGATGCGCTCTCCTATATAATAGAAGCCTTTACATTGTTCAAGCTTTACTGGAATAATCTGCCCAATCAAGCTGCAGTCGCCCGGGAAATGTACCGTTGAATTATTACTCATACGGCCTGTCATCAGACTTGCATCATGTTGATTTTGTTCCTCAACTAATACCTCAACTGTCTTTCCTTCATAAACAGTAGCCTTTTCTGCAGAAATTGCCTGAACACGCGCAAGCAGACGGTCAAAACGGTCTTTTACAATGTCTTCCGGAATTTGATTTTCCATAGCTGCAGCAGGTGTTCCTGTTCTTTTTGAATAAATAAAGGTAAAAGCACTGTCATATCGAACTTTTTCTACCACATCAAGCGTTTCTAAAAAGTCTTCTTCTGTCTCACCAGGAAAGCCTACGATGATATCAGTTGTAATTGCCATATCCGGCACAGCTGCACGAATCTTATCAACCAATGTCAAATAATCTTCTTTGGTATAACGACGATTCATTTTCTGCAAAATATCGGTACTTCCCGACTGTAGTGGCAAGTGCAAATGCTTACAGATCTTTTTGGAACGTCCTAAAACTTCAATGAGTTCATCCGAAAGATCTTTTGGATGTGATGTCATAAAGCGGATGCGCTTTAAGCCTTCAATCTGTTCAATCTGCTCTAAGAGCTGTGCAAATGTGATCGGATCCTCTAAATTCTTTCCATATGAATTAACATTTTGTCCGAGCAACATCACTTCTACAACGCCATCTACTACTAATTTTTCTATTTCACGTATAATATCCATCGGTTTACGGCTGCGTTCTCGTCCTCTGACATATGGCACAATACAATAACTGCAGAAGTTGTTACAGCCAAACATGATATTGACACCGGATTTAAATGCATATTTTCGCTCTATTGGCAAATCTTCTACAATCTGATCGGTATCCTTCCAAATATCAACAATCATAGATTTTGATAAAAGCGAACGAACCAAAAGTTCTGCAAATTTATAGATATTATGTGTACCAAACACAAGATCAACAAAACGATATTTCTTGCGAATGGTTTCCACAACATGTTCCTCTTGCATCATACAACCGCAAAGTGCAATCATCATATGCGGATTTTTCTTTTTCTTATTATTAAGATACCCCAAATGACCATACACCTTATTGTTGGCATTTTCGCGTACCGTACATGTGTTATAAAGAACAAAATCTGCATCTTCCGAAGGTGCCTGTACATAGCCCACCTGTTCTAGGATACCGATTAATTTTTCGGAATCTCTTGCATTCATCTGACACCCGAACGTATTTACGCAAAAGGTTAATTTTCGTCCTGCTTCTGCTTCTTTTTCCTGTAGAATCTGCTTTGCAACTTCTATAAAATAATATTGTCTTTCAACTTCTACCGTAGGTATCTTATCTTCTGAAAAGACATCTTCTAATGTTATCATAAAATGAAATCTCCTTAACAAATCCATTATGGACGAACTTGTCCATTACCATAAATGATGTATTTTGTGCTGGTTAAAGCATCCAGTCCCATCGGTCCTCTGGCATGTAGCTTTTGTGTGCTGATACCAATTTCCGCACCAAAACCAAATTCATACCCATCGGTAAAACGAGTAGATGCATTCACATAAACACACGCTGCATCAATTTCATTTAAAAATTGCTGCGCATGATTATAATCTTTTGTAATAATCGCTTCGGAATGTCCCGTATTGTATGTATTAATATGAGCAATCGCTTCATCCAGATCAGATACAATCTTTACGGAAATCTTATAATCTAAATATTCTGTACCCCAATCTTCCTGTGTTGCCATCGTAAGCTCCGGGCAAATACTTTTTGCCGTAGCATCTCCGCACATTTCTACATTATGAGAAAACAAACGGGTTTTAATCATAGGAAGTACTTTGGATGCAATGTCTTTATGGATGACAAGTGATTCACAGGCGTTACATACACCGATACGTTGTGTTTTTGCATTTTCGATAATATCTACCGCCATAGTAAGATCTGCTGTTTCATCGACATAAATATGACAATTTCCTGTGCCGGTTTCAATTACAGGAACCGTCGCATTTTGAACTACAGCGCGAATCAGACCAGCTCCGCCACGTGGAATCAAAACATCCAGATAATCATTCATCTTCATAAACTGATTGGTAACTTCACGATCGGTATCCATAATGAGTGCCAATGCATGTTCTGTCACGCCTGCTTGCTTTAAGCTGCGTTTAATGCTTGCTACCAATGCAATATTTGAATAAAGTGCATCGCTGCCACCTTTTAAAATCACTGCATTTCCTGTTTTAAAGCAAAGCCCAAAGGCATCGGCTGTTACATTTGGTCTTGCTTCATAAATCATACCAACAACACCAATTGGCACACGTTTTTTACCAATCGTAAGACCATTCGGACGTTGTTTCATAGAGAGGACTTCACCGATCGGATCATCTAACGCAACCACCTGACGTAATCCTTCTGCCATTTGTGCAATACGCGCCGGTGTCAAAAGCAAACGATCTAACAGTCCTTCTGCCATACCATTTTCTCTACCATTTTTCATGTCTTTTTCATTCTCAGCCAAAATGATATCTGTATCTCTTTCCAGACCATCTGCCACCATTGCAAGTGCCTGGTTTTTTTGCGTTGTCCCCATAATGGCTAATTCTTTTGAAGCTTCTTTTGCAAGACGACCAATCTGTTCTAAATCACTCATATTTCATCCTCATTTCTTTTACAGGCTATCCAACCGGATTGTGTAACAATATAATCCATTGGCAAATCATTTTCTTCGCAGGCAATCTGATGAACCAGTTGTCCATCAAAGCAACAGCCTATGCGTAGCAATTGGGGATACGATGCCAAATATCTGTCGTAATATCCTTTTCCATAACCAATCCGGTTGCCGCTACGATCAAACCCCAGACCAGGCACCAGACAAATACCGTTATCATATTGCATCCATCGGTCGCTGCTTGGTTGCGGCTCCATAATATGAAATGCCCCTTCTTTGAGTACCATATCCTTTGAAATTGCATAAAACTTCATGTTCTCTCCACAAACGGCAGGCAAACCAATCATTTTTTCCTGGGATAGCATCTCCATAATCAGATGCTGTAAAGATACTTCTGATGCTATGGCACTATATGCATAGATGTGTTTTGCTTCCTGCAAAAGGATATGTTGCAATAAATAATTGCAAATCTCCCTACTCCAGATTTCGCGTAAAGTTGCATCCACACTATTTCGCCATGTTCGTAACTGACATCGTTGTTCTTTTTTATTCATTCTTTTTTCCAAATTTTTCTCCGAGGTTTACGATACTTCCATCTGCCTCTTTGATATCAATGTTATTCAACTGACTTTTTAAATTTTTACGTACATTATCCAAGTATTCCTGGCGCAGCGCATGTTGCTCCTTTGCCTCTTCTTCTGTCAGCCCCTCTGTTTTCGCCTTTTTATATAATTCATTAATTCTTGCAATCTTTTCTTCTGTCATTCGTACATATTCTCCTCTATAAAATCTGCAATAAAGAAGTCTTCTTTTGCATCTGCTTTAAATACCGTACCAACAAAATCATCTGCCATAATCTGATGCAAAACACCAACATCTTCCCCATTGGCAATAATCATATCTGCACCCGAATACGTTGCAATACGTGCAGCATTTAATTTTGTGGTCATACCACCCGTTCCTACATCGCTGCCTGCTTTTGAACTTGCCATATGAAGATAGCGTTCATCCAATTGTTCCACAATCTCAACCAACTTTGCATCTGGATGTGTCTTTGGATCAGCTGTAAAAAGACCATCGATATCTGAAAGCAGTACCAAAAGATCTGCACCAATTAAGGATGCAACGATTGCTGCCAACGAGTCATTATCACCAAATTGAATTTCGTAAGTGTTAACCGTATCATTTTCATTTACAATGGGAATCACACCCAGACGAAACAATTCTTCAAATGTATTTTGTGCATTCTTTCTTGACACATTATCTGTCATGGTCTTTTTTGTCATCAGAACCTGACCACATTGCTGATGATATTCTGCGAACAATTTTTGATATGTCATCATAAGACTAGCCTGTCCTACTGCAGCGCAGGCCTGCTTTGTTGAAATGTTTTTCGGACGCTTGGTGATGCCCAACATTTTTCGTCCAACCGCAATTGCTCCGGAAGAAACCAGACACACATCAAGATCCTGGTTTTTCAAATCACACAACTCTCTTACTAATTTTTCCAATTTAATAAAATCAAGTTGTCCTGTTTTTTTATGCTGTAAAGAGGATGAACCAATTTTGACAACAATCCTCTTCTTATTTTTAAAGCGATTCTTCTTCATATACCTTTGCCTTTCCAATCCCTAATAAACCAATGTAATTATAGCGAATATCTCTTTTTTATGCAATTCATTTATGCTATCATTAAAAGACGAAAAAACGAGGTACTTTATGATGAAGAAAAAATTATATATATTTGCCCTATCATTTTGTTTGCTTTGTTCTTCTATTTTTCTAGGTGGTTGCAGCAGTCCAAAGGATCAAATCTCCAAAACAGACTTTTATTTTGATACCGTTATAACGATCACACTCTATGATGCAGCCTACGAAAAAGAGTTAGAACACTGTTTTTCTATGGCAGCCAGGTATGAGAATCTGTTCAGTGCACAAAAAGAAAATACAGAAATATGGCAAATCAATCACAGTAATGGAAAGCCTGTTACCGTCAGTGATGAAACCATCGCTCTATTAGAGGCTGGTATTGAATACAGCAAAAAAAGCAATGGAACCTTTGATATTACGGTTGGAAAGTTATCTTCCCTTTGGGATTTTTCAGAAAACTCTGCCAAACACCTTCCCTCAGAAGATGAAATTGCTGCAGCGCTAGCAACCATTGACTATCATAATGTCATCATTGAAGGAAACACAGTTACACTGACCAACCCAGACGCAGCCATTGATCTTGGTGGCATTGCTAAAGGCTATATTGCAGATCAAATGAAAGCTTATTTAAATAAGCAAGGCATTACAAGCGGACTCATCAATCTTGGTGGTAATGTATTATGTGTTGGTCCTAAAACCGGCGAAGAAAAGACATATACCATTGCTATTCAAAAACCTTTTTCGGAAGATGGTACGGTTTTAGCTACGGTAAAAGTCAGTGATGCTTCTGTTGTTACATCTGGTACTTATCAGCGCTATTTTGAAGTAAATGGCAAACGATATCATCATATTCTGGATTTAACAACCGGATATCCATGTAATAATACACTTGATTCGGTAACCATTATCAGCAAAAAATCTGTCGATTGTGATGCATTAAGTACAACTGTATTTTTAATGGGATTAGATGATGGTCTTTCCTATGTAGAGAATCTTTCTGGCGTAGAAGCTATTTTTGTTACAACAAATGGTGACATCAAATATACTTCCGGCATTGGAAAGACAATTCCTTTTGAACAAAGATAAACATAACAAAAAACGGATTGCATCTGATGGTAAATCACCAATCAAATACAATCCGTTCTTTTTATGTCTTATTTTGTAAGAATGATTTTCTTTGGACACTTCTGTGCACAAACACCGCATCCTACACATTTATTCTGATCAATGTAAGCTACATTGTCAATAACATGTACTGCATCATGCTCACAGTTCTTTTCGCAAAGATGACATCCGATACATCCAACAGAACATGCCTTCATAACATCTTTACCCTTATCTTTTGAACTACACTGTACTAAAGTAGTAGCCTCATAAGGAACCAGTTCAATCAGATGCTTTGGACATGTATCCACACACTTACCACATGCCTTACAAGCTTCTGCATCCACCTTAGCAATACCATCAACGATATGAATTGCATCAAAAGGACAAGCCTTTACACAACTACCATATCCCAGACATCCATAATTGCAGGATTTAGGTCCGCCACCTGGTACAAATGCCATTGCCTGGCAATCTTCAACGCCGGCATATTCATAATCTTTGCCAGCTTTTTCGCAAGTTCCGGCACATTTTACAAATGCTACCATCTTGACGCTTTCTCCAGCGGCAACACCCATGATCTCGCCAACTTTTTCTCCAACTGGTGCCCCACCAACCGGACAACCATTCACTGGTGCTTCTCCTTTTACGATGGCTGCAGCCAAACCAGAACATCCGGCATAACCACATCCACCACAGTTATTTCCAGGTAAAACACCAAGAATTGCTTCTTCTCTTTCGTCTACTTCTACTTTGAATTTTTCTGATGCAAAACACAAGAAAAATCCCATAAGACATCCTGTACAGCCGACAATGACAGCGGCCGCAATAATTCCTGTTACGCTCATCCGTCAGCCCTCCTACTTAATAATTCCTGAGAATCCAAAGAATGCAATTGCCATCAGTCCTGCTGTAACAACAACGATAGCAGAACCTCTAAATGGCTTAGGAATATCATTGAATTCCATTTTTTCACGAATACCAGCCATAATTACAATTGCAATTGTAAAACCTACAGCTGTACCAAATCCATTAATGACACCTTCTAAAATGCTGTATCCCTTTGTAACGTTCTTGATTGCAATACCAAGTACAGCACAGTTCGTTGTAATCAAAGGAAGATAAACACCAAGTGACTGATATAATGCCGGAATTTGTTTCTTTAAAAACATTTCAACAAACTGAACCAATGCCGCAATTACAAGAATAAAGACAATTGTCTGTAAATATGCAAAACCGGTTGGTTCCAAGATAAATTTGTAAATCAAGCCTGTTACAAAACTTGATATTGTGATAACGAAAATAATGGCACCGCCCATACCGGCAGCTGTCTCGATTTTCTTGGAAACACCAAGGAAAGGACACAGACCGAGGAACTGGCTAAGTACTACGTTATTTACGATTGCTGACGCAACCAAAATCAAAAGTAATTCTTTCATTGATTTTCCTCCTATTCCTTATCCTTTGTTTCTTCTTTTTTTACTTCTACTGCAGCTCCATTGGACTTACCTGTGCAAGATTCCATACCGCAGCTACTGCAATGGCCGGCAAGACATCCTGTTACAGGTGCAATATGTTTGCCCTTCTTTTCAGCTTTCGCACGAATCACATTCATGATAGCAATCAAAAATGCCAATACAAAGAATGCACCAGGAGCAAGTACAAAAATAGTAATCGGTGTATAACCAGCCTTACCTGTTGCAGCATCTGCAAGTGGAAGAAGCTGGAATCCAAAAATCTGACCAGCACCTAAAATCTCACGGACAATACCAATGCATGTCAAACCAAGTGTAAATCCAAGACCCATACCTAGACCATCAAAAATGGATGGAATAACCGGATTCTTAGATGCATATGACTCGGCTCTTCCTAAAATAATACAGTTTACAACAATAAGTGGAATATAAATTCCCAAAGCAGAGTATAAACTTGGAATAAATCCCTGTACCAAAAACTGTACCATTGTTACAAAAGATGCAACGATAACAATAAATGCTGGTACACGAACACGATCTGGAATAATATTTCTAAGTAATGAAATCATCAGGTTGGACATAACCAAAACAACTGTTGTGGAAAGTCCCATTCCCAGTCCATTGATTGCTGATGTCGTTACAGCAAGTGTTGGACACATACCAAGCATCAGAACAAAGGTAGGGTTTTCTTTAATAATACCGTTCTGTAAACGTTCTACGATCTTATTCATTTGTCGCACCTCCTACCAGACTGTTGTAATAAGCAAGACCGGCGTCAATACCATAAGTCACAGCTTTAGATGTGATGGTTGCACCACTGATTGCTTCGATTTCTGTATCTGCTGTTTTGGCAGATTTTGTAACTTCTAACATCTGTGCAGGAATGCCTGTAAACTGACTCATAAAAGCATCTTCTTTCGCTTTCATACCAAGACCTGCTGTTTCACTAATATCTGTAATAGAATATCCATTTAATGTACCATCTTTTGTTACACCCATAGAAAATGTAATGTCTCCGCCATATCCGGCATGTGATGTAATGGTAATAACATATCCGATATCTTCGCCTGCGTCATTTTTTGCAACAACACAATTGGTAATATCATCATCTGTATAACCTGCATCAGCGGCAATCTTTGTTGCAGCAGCGGCATCAAATCCGTCTAAATCTGCAAAAGATGCTGCATCTGCAAATACTGCTTTGTAAGATTCCTGTGTTGCTGCTTCCTGTGCGTCTGCAATTGGTTTTTTCGTAATTTCATATACACCGCCAAGACAAACACCGGCAATCACAGTAATTGCAGTAAGAACTAATGCGTCTTTTACTAATTTATTCATTATTTGTTGCCTCCCTTCTCGCTTACAACGCCGAAAGCTTTCGGTATTGTAATTCTTTCGATCAAAGGAACAAGTAAGTTACTGAAGATGATCGCATAAGAAACACCTTCTGCAGATGCACCAAAGATACGGAAAATTCCAGTCAGGATACCCAATGCGATACCATAAAGGATTTTACCCTTTGGCGTAATTGGTGAAGTCACATAATCGGTTGCCATAAAAAAGGCTCCCAGCATAAGTCCACCACCGCACAACTGTGCAACCAGATAATTCATATCAAATCCATGTCCACCGAAAAGCAATACAAAGATTGCAAAGGTAACAATATAGGTTCCTGGAATCCGAAGATCAATAATACCAAACAAAATCAATATAATGGCACCAATCAAAAGGGCAATAACAGATGTCTCTCCAATGGTTCCGGCTGTTTTACCAAGAAGCATTGCCATAGTATCTACGCTCTCTCCTGCCTTTAATGCAGCAAGAGGTGTTGCTCCTGTAACACCATCATAGGTAAAGGTTGTCATAGAACCTGTAAAAGAAATCAACAGAAAACAACGTGCTCCCAGTGCTGGGTTCATAAAGTTCTGACCCAAACCACCAAATAACATTTTGACAATAACAATAGCAAATACACCACCAAGAACAGCCTGCCACCATGGTAATGTTGGTGGTAAGTTAAGTGCTAACAACAGACCTGTAACAACTGCACTCAAATCTTTGATAGTACTTTTTTTATGTACGATTTTTTCATAAATCCATTCAGAAGCCACACAGGAAGCAATTGTTACAAGAATTAAAATAAGTGCATGAGCTCCGAAATTGCAGATACCAAAAATAGATGCAGGAAGAAGTGAAATCACAACCAATCCCATAATCTTCTGGGTATCCATTTTATCTCTGACATGTGGCGAAGATGTAACGTTTAATAAATCACTCACAAGATTCACCCCTTTCTAATTTTTCTTTCTCTTTTCAGCAAGAACAAATTTTTTCATTGTCTTAACTGATTGTGCTAATGGTCTACGTGCTGGGCAGACATAACTACAACTTCCACATTCCACGCATTCAAGACCATACCATTGTTCAAACATATCCATCTGATGATGCTCGGAATAATCAGCGAGTCTGGATGGAACCAATGCCTCTGGACAAGCATCGACACAACGTCCGCAGTTAATACATGCTGTTGTTTCGTATTTTGATGCTTCATCTTCTGTCAGGCAAAGAAGCGCTGATGTTGTTTTTGTTGTAGGAACATCGATTCCAAACAACGCAAATCCCATCATTGGTCCGCCTGCTATCATTTTTTTAGCCGGTGCTACCAATCCACCTGCTGCTTCAAGCAACTGGCTATAGCTTGTACCAATGCTAATATAGAAGTTTCTTGGTTCACATACAGCATCACCTGTTACGGTAAAGATACGATTGGTAAGTGGACGTCCAAAACGTACGGCATTGTAGATGGCAACCATAGTCTCTACATTGTCAACAATACATCCTGCATCTGCTGGCAACATCTTAGAATTGATGCTTCTGCCAGTTGTAGCAAAAATAAGCTGACGCTCGCCACCCTGTGGGTATTTTGTCTGTAAAGGACAAACTTCCATACGGGAATCTCCGGCAACAAGCGCCTGTAACTTTTCAATACAATCTGGCTTGTTATCCTCTACACCAAAGATACCTTTTGCATTTGGGAATAACTGTAAAATGATTTTCATACCTTCTACTAATTTTTCCGGTTCTTCTATCATTCTACGATAATCAGATGTCAGATAAGGTTCGCATTCTGCACAGTTTGCAATAATATACTCGATCTTATCCGGCTCTTTTGGAGACAACTTAACATGTGTTGGGAATCCAGCGCCACCCATACCAACAACGCCGGCTTCTTTAATCTTTCCAATAATTTCTTCGTTAGAGAGTTTTGTTACATCCTCTGTTTCTTCGTAAGCAACTTCATGAAATTCTCCATCACTCTCGATGATAATGGAATTCACCATGTCACCAACAGTTACGCGTCTTGGCTCAATTGCCTTAACGGTTCCTGATACCGATGAATAAATTGGAGATGACACAAAGCCACCTGCCTCTGCGATCTTCTGTCCTTTTAAAACAGCATCGCCAACAGCAACGATTGGTGTTGCTGGAGCACCAATATGCTGGGATAAAGGAAAAACTAATTCTCCCTCTGGCAGCAATTCTTTAATTGGCTTGGACTTGGATAAGTCTTTGCCATCCATTGGATGAACGCCGCCCTTAAATGTCTTTAGGCCCATGAACTGTACCCCTCTTTCTTTCGATACTTAGGTGTTTACACACTTTTAATACATTATATCACTTTTACAAACAAATCAAGACTTACATTTTTATCTTTTTGTATCTTTTTGAGTACCATTTTAATATGTGATATACTATTGAAAACACAGGATTTCTCTGTTAATTTTTTAACCAATAAAGGAGGTTATCATGCTAACATTTACGGACACCTATTGCTATACTCCGCAGCATAACGAATTACAATTTTGGGAAGAAAATTATCTTCTATTTGATATCGAAACCACAGGGCTTTCGGCAAAATATAACACGATCTATATGATAGGATGTGCCTATCATCATGGAACACAAATCACACTTTTACAGTATTTTGCAGAAAATTCTTCACAGGAAGCAGAGATTTTAGATGCCTTTTTTGAGCTGGCACAAAATTTTCAGGGACTTCTTTCTTTTAATGGCATTCGGTTTGATGAAAATTTTATACTGGAACGTTGTCAAAAATTACATATTTCATCTGATGCGTTGCCTGCAAACCATTTTGACATTTATAAAGCATGCCGCAATATGAAATCTGTTTTGCAACTCCCATCCTATCGGCAAAAAGCCATAGAATCTTTTCTTGGAATTCATCGGATGGATCGGTATTCTGGAGGAGAACTCATATCTGTTTATGAATCCTATACAAAAGAACCAAATGAGGACGCTCTTTCCCTTCTAAAATTGCACAATTATGAAGATGTCGCCGGAATGGTTGAAATTCTTCCTATTTTAGCCTATACACAGTTAAAGAACGCCACTTTTTCTATTTCCGATGTAACGGTAGTCGATTATACGGATTACACTAAAAAAACACAGGAAGAACTACAGTTTCATGGAACGATTTCTTTCGCACTGCCGGCGCCTTTACGCCTTCATAATGATTATTACTATATGGTATTAGAAAACAATACGATTCGTGGTTCTATATTTTTACTTCAGGAGAAAATGTATCATTTTCTTTCGAATCCAAAGGATTATTATTATCTGCCAGGTGAAGATATGGTGATACCCAAAGCGTTAGCCACACATATAGATTCCTCACAAAAACAAAAAGCTACCGCAGCAAACTGCTATATAGCAAAAGATGACCGCTATTTGTTTGTTCCTGAGGCACTTACCTGCAGCGATGATATTTACTTCTTTCGCAGGACCTACAAGGCAAAAGAAAACTTCATTCCTTACCAGGCCTCTTCTATTGACACAACTTTTCTTTCACAATACATAAAAAGTCTATTACAATAGGAAAAGACTCTGCATCTAGTAAGGGGTGTGATTTACAAAATCACACCCCTGCACTTGACTTAGAGTCTTTATTCTTGTCCTTTTTCATAATAGAACGAATATCTTCTCTTATATCCCATACTCTTATAATCTGTCACCTGTTCTGTACTACCAATAAATAAGATTCCACCATCTTTCAAAGATTTCGCAAACTTCTCGTAAACCTCGTTTTTGGCATCTTCTGTAAAGTAAATCAGCACATTACGACAGACAATCATATGGCAATCTCTCGGATATGCATCCGAAAGCAAATTGTGTTCCCTAAATTCCACACATTTTTTGATTTGTTCTGAAATTTGATAAGAACTACCAACTTTTGTAAAATATTTTCTTTTGAATTCTTCCGGTACATTTGCAATACTCTTTTCAGAGTAGAGTCCTACTTTCGCAGATGCAATCACCTGTTTATCAATATCTGTAGCAATTATCTTAATCCTGCTAAGATCTAAATGCTTAGACAATGCCATAACAAGAGAATATGGCTCATCCCCTGTAGAACATGCTGCTGACCAAATACGTAAATTGGATCCGAACTTCTTTATGAGTTCCGGCACAAATTCGCGCGTCAACAAATCCCATTGTTCCGGATTTCGATAAAATTCAGATACGTTAATGGTAAGAAAGTTTACAAACTCCTCAAAAACTGCAGAATCTGATTTTAACAATTTGACATACGCATCGTATGTATCGCATTTACGTTTTCGCACCAGAGAATCAATACGCCGACGCATCTGTTTTTCTTTGTAAGAACTCAGATCAATCTTTGTCAGCGTATACACAACCCTTTTGAAAGATTCATAATCATCCATACAACTTGTCCTCAATCGGAAAAAGAATTATTCCTCTGTTTCTTCCATTTCGTTTGCAACTGCATCAATATCAACATCTGCAAATTCAGCATCATCATCTTCTTTAACTTCATCTTCAGGAGCTGCAAGAAGTGCTTTCATGCTAAGGCTGATCTTCTTGTCTTCCTCACGGAATTCTACAATCTTAACCTCGACTTCCTGTCCTACAGAAAGTACATCTGATGGCTTATCAATATGTTCCTTGGCAATCTGGGAAACATGAAGAAGTGCATCTACACCAGGAGCAAGCTCAACAAAAGCACCAAAGTCTGTCATTCTTGCAACCTTACCAGTTACAATTGTTCCTACTGCGAAACGTTCAGAAGCATCCTTCCATGGATTCTCATCATCAAACTTCATAGAAAGTGCAATCTTCTTATCGTTGATATCCTTGATAAATACCTTAACCTTGTCTCCAACATGGAATACCTTCTTAGGATTTTCAACTCTTCCCCAAGACATCTCTGAAATATGTAACAGACCGTCTGCTCCACCAAGATCAATAAATGCACCGAAGTCTGTTACATTCTTAACAGTTCCTTCTACAACATCACCAACATGGATTCTTGCGAATAATTCTTCTGCAAGCTTTTCTTTTTCTGCAACAAGAAGCTGCTTTCTATCACCAATAATACGTCTTCTTCTTGGATTAAATTCTGTAATAACAAATGAGATTTCCTGTCCGTTGTACTTTGTAAGATCCTTCTCATAAGTATCAGATACAAGGCTTGCAGGGATGAAAATCTTAGCCTCGTCAATAACAACACTAAGTCCACCATTTAATACCTGTGCAACATTAGCTGTAAGAACTTCATGGTTCTCAAATGCTTCTTCCAAACGCTTGTTACCCTTTTCAGCAGCAAGTCTCTTGTATGAAAGAGCAACCTGACCTTCACCATCGTTTACCTTGATAACCATAGCATCAATCTTATCACCAACAGATACAACCTGTGTCAAGTCAACGTTTGACTCGTTGGTATACTCACTACGGTGAATAATTCCGTCTGATTTGTATCCGATGTCAACAGCAATCTCATCAGGCTTAACATTGATAACGGTACCTTCAACTACCTCTCCATTTCTTATTGTTTTAAATGATTCTTCTAACATTTGTTCAAAACTCATTTCTGACATATCTTTTGAACCTCCTCAATAATTTTGTTTGGGGTAGAAGCCCCTGCGGTAATACCTACGTTGCTAATGGATTGAAGTACCGACAAATCGAGATCCTCTTTTGTCTGTATATAGTAAGTATCTTCACATTCTTTTTTACATATTTCGAATAATTTCTGCGTATTGGAACTATGCTTCCCGCCAATCACAATCATGGCATCCACAACATGTGCAATGGTCGCCGCTTCGCTCTGACGCTCCTCAGTCGCATTGCAGATAGTATTCAAAACAAGTATATCATACCCTTTTTTTCGGATAATTTCAACTAATTCTTGAAATTTATTGTAGTTAAATGTCGTTTGTGAAACAATACAGATTTTTTCATTTTTTAAGGATAAACCATCCAAATCATCTGCAGAAGAAATTACCGCATAACGATCTCCTGTCATCCAGCCGACGATCCCCTGTACTTCCGGGTGGCTGGCGCTTCCTACAATCAGAAGAAAATAGCCTTCCTGCGAGTATTTTGCAACATACTTATGGATTTTTTGTACAAAAGGACATGTCGCATCTACAATTGAAAAGCCTGCATTTTTCAGGGATTCCATCACATTTCTTCCCACACCATGAGAGCGGATAATTACCGTACCTGGCGTAACCTGTGAAATATCCTGATCCTCTGCCAATACAATGACACCTTTTTCAGATAACTCATTCACCACTTCTTCATTGTGAATGATTGGACCATAGGTATAAATCGGCTTTTCATCTTTTTGTTCCACCTGCTCATAAACCATATCAACTGCTCGTTTTACACCGAAGCAAAATCCAGCACTTTTTGCCAACGTTACATTCATGCCATGCGCTCCTTTGCAAGTGTAATAATTGTATTTACTACTTCATCAATTGACATGTCGGAAGAATCTACGAGTACAGCATCTTCCGCTTGTTTTAACGGCGATATTTTCCTATGCATATCGCGATAATCACGATCTTCAATATCCTTCATAATTTCTTCCAAATCACATGCTACATTCTTTTCGCAAAGTTCTTTGTAACGTCTGTTTGCACGTGTTTTGACACTAGCCGTCAAATAAATTTTAAGTGGTGCCTGTGGCAAAACACAGGTTCCAATATCACGTCCATCCATGATGACATCTTCTTTTGATGCCAACTGCTGTTGCAAAGAAACCAGTTTTTTGCGAACGCATCCGTAAACACTTGTTACAGATGCCATATTTCCTACCTCTTCCCTGCGAATTTCTTTTGAAACATCTTCTCCGCACAAAAGTACTCTTTGCTCTCCGCCTTCATAACGAAGTGCCACATCAATATCGTCACAAACAGCTGCAATGGCCTGTTCATTTTTTTCATCAATACCATGCTGCAAAATATAAAGTGCCATAGCACGATACATCGCACCGGTATCTACATAAATAAAGCCCATTTCCTTTGCCACTTTTTTAGCGATTGTACTTTTTCCAGCCCCTGCTGGTCCATCAATTGCAATATTCATACTCATAATTTTTCCACCTTTTATTTAATACTTATCCCAGCCAGATATCCTGTTGACCAGGCAATTTGTAAATTGTAACCACCCGTCATAGCATCTAAATCCAGCACTTCTCCTGCAAAAGAAAGTCCGTCTATTTTTTTAGATGCCATCGTTCCCGGATCAATATCTTTAACAGAGACACCACCCTGTGTAATGATGGCTTCTTTAAAGCCACGCGTTCCCGTAATCGTAAACGGAAAAGCTTTCAATAACTGGACGATTTTCTCTCGTTCTTCTCTTGTAATCTCATTTACCGGTTTTTCTGCACGAATTTCACTTAACTCTATCATAATTGGCACCATCTTTGAAGGTAACAATTGTTGGAAAACAGTCTTTATTTGTTGATTTGGTCGTGCTGAAAACTCGCGTAAAATACGCTCATGCAATTGTTCTTCTGACAGAGCTGGTTTTAAATCAATGGTTGCATCAAACATATGAGGGAATCGTCCGCTCAATTTAGAACTAGCTGTAAGAATCAACGGTCCACTCACACCAAAGTGTGTAAAAAGCATTTCACCAAAAGCATCATAAATCACGCGATTATGATCCCGGATTTTTAAGGATACATTTTTTAAAGACAATCCCTGCATGCGTAAAATGTATTCTTCCTTTGTCGTCAAGGGAACCAACGCTGGTGTTGGTGGTATCATTTTATGCCCGCTCGCTTTCGCCATCGTATAACCGTCTCCTGTTGCGCCGGTTGTCGGATAGGAAAGACCTCCAGTCGCAACAATTACATGATCTGCTTTCACCTGTGTTCCATCCATCAGATTCACACCACAGACCTTGTTCTTTTCGATCAAAAGACCTTTTACCTGTGTATGTAATTTTATAACAACACCTTGTTGTTTCATTGCACGTTCTAACGTCCGAATCACGTCAGAAGAATGATCCGATACCGGGAAGACGCGATTTCCACGTTCCACCTTATAAGGCATTCCTTCATTTTCAAAAAAATCCATAACGGCATCATTTGAAAATGTATAAAACGCACTATATAAAAACTTTGGATTATGTACCACCTGACGCATAATTTCATCAAGTGATGATGCATTTGTAAAATTACATCGTCCTTTGCCTGTAATATAGATTTTCTTACCAAGCTTTTCATTTTGTTCTAAAAGAGTGACATTATGGCCAACCATACCGGCTGCATATGCTGCCATCATACCGGCTGCACCACCACCAATTACAAGGACTTTACTCATCCCCATCTCCTATCTTTGCATATCGCATCTTGATGGAATCATCCACCTGATCAATTTCGTCATTTTCATATACCTGATATTCATCCCAGATATCTTCTAATGCCCCTAATGTTTCAGCTACAGAATCCTGTTTTTTCATACATAATGCAACAATCAACGCATTGATTACACTAAGCGGTGCAACAAGTGAATCTACAATCGATGCCATGTCGCTTCGTGCTATCAGATTACAGGAAGAATACAGATTCATTGGTGAATGCACACTATCTGTCAATGTAATGACTTTGGCACTACGATTATTCGCAAATTCCATTGCCTTTAACGTACGCATCGAATATCGAGGAAAACTAATGCCAACAATCACATCCGATGCTGTCATATGGATCATCTGCTCAAAAATCTCGCTGGAACTATTCGTCTGCAGCAAAATCACGTTATCAAACATCAGATTCAAATAAAAAGCCAGAAAAGAAGCAAGTGGTGCACAACTGCGAATGCCTATAATATAAATACGTCTTGCACTGGCAATGGTGTCAACCGCCTGTTCAAACACGCCCTCATCCATCGTCTCCATCGTTTCTCGAATTTTATCTGCATCCGAGGATAGTACAGAGCTAAGAACCGCATTTTTTTCAATTCTGCCATAGGTAACTTCCATACGTTGTACGGAATTTAATTTATTACGTACCGTTTCTTCCAAAGCTTTTTGAAATTCCGGGTATCCTTTGTATCCCAAAAACATTGCAAAACGTACAACTGTTGACTCGCTGACACCTACTGTTTCTCCTAATTTAGCAGCTGTTAAAAATGCTGCTTTATCATAATTATCCGTAATATAATTTGTAAGAAGCTTTTGTCCTTTACTCATGGACTTATATAATTCGTTCATCTTTTTATTCAGATCATTTTTATTCGACATGGTATAACTTTCCTTTAAACATAAAAATCCATCGGCATGTCTCAACGCACACCGATGGATTTTATTATACTACTTTTCTTTTAAAAATTAAACCGGATAAGCACCATTTTTTGTATCAGCAACTGCTGGGTCTACCCCTGTCTGCTGTGCTTCACGATACTTAAAGAAATCTGTAGCAACCTTAGGGAAGAGTGCATAAGAAAGCACATCCTCATCCTGCTGTTTCCACTGTTTCATTTCTTCTTCGAATTTGGCAAGTCCTGGCTCCAGTAAATCAGCTGGACGACAAGTAATTGCCTGATCCTTTTCATCGCCAAGAACCTTCTCTACAACTTCCGGATTGAACGGACGAACTGTCTGTCCATATTTACCAAGAAGCATATCCTTTGTTTCTTTTGTAGCAACTTTATAACGTTCTCCCATAAGAACATTAAATACAGCCTGTGTACCAACAATCTGTGATGATGGTGTAACAAGTGGTGGCTCGCCAAGATCTTTACGAACACGTGGCACCTCTGCAAGTACCTCTTCGTATTTGTCTTCTTTTCCCTGTTCCTTCAACTGAGAAATAAGGTTGGAAAGCATACCACCTGGAACCTGGTAACGTAAGGTATTGATGTTAACACCAAGAACCTTTGGGTTCATCAATCCTGATGCAAGCGCTTCCTCTCTCATTGGACGGAAATAATCAGCAATTTCAGCCAATTGGTTCTGATCAAGACCTGTATCAAATGCAGTATTCTTAAATGTCTCAACCATAACTTCTGTTGCCGGCTGGCTTGTTCCAAGTGCAAATGGAGAGATTGCAGTATCAATAATATCGCATCCTGCTTCTACAGCCTTTAAATATGTCATAGAAGCTACACCAGAGGTATAGTGTGTATGAAGGTCGATTGGAAGAGCTGTTGCCTCTTTCAGTGTGCGAACAAGCTCATCTGCTTTCTGTGGTACCAGAAGTCCAGCCATATCTTTAATACACAAAGAATCGGCACCCATATCCTCCACACGTTTTGCCATTTCTTTCCAATACTCTAAGGTATATGCATCACCTAATGTATAAGAAAGTGCAACCTGCGCATGACCTTTTTCCTTCTTACAAGCATCTACAGCTGTCTGCAAGTTACGCACATCATTTAAACAGTCAAAAATACGAATGATATCAATACCATTAGCGATTGATTTCTGTACAAAATATTCAACGACATCATCTGGATAATGGCTATATCCTAAGATATTCTGTCCTCTGAACAACATCTGTAATTTGGTATTCTTGAATCCATCACGAAGTTTTCTAAGACGTTCCCATGGATCTTCTTTCAAAAAACGAAGGGATGCATCAAATGTAGCACCACCCCAGCACTCTACTGCATGGTAACCAACTTTATCCATCTTCTCAACGATTGGTAACATCTGCTCTGTCGTCATTCTTGTAGCGATCAAAGACTGATGTGCATCTCTTAATATTGTCTCTGTAATTTTTACAGGTTTTTTAACTACTTCTGCCATGTCATCCTCCTTATATTATACACCGAAAATAGCCATGAATACACCAGCGGCAACTGCTGTACCAATAACTCCGGCAACGTTTGGTCCCATTGCATGCATCAACAGGAAGTTTGTAGGGTCTTCTTCTGCACCGACCTTCTGTGATACACGTGCTGCCATAGGCACCGCGGATACGCCAGCAGAACCAATCAGTGGATTGATCTTGCCCTTTGTAAGGAAGCAAAGTAACTTACCAAAGAGTACACCGGCAGCGGTACCAACTGCAAACGCAACCAAACCTAAAATAACAATCTTGATTGTTGTAATATTTAAAAATGCTTCTGCACTTGTTGACGCACCAACAGAAGTTCCAAGCAAGATAACTACAATGTACATAAGAGCGTTTGACGCAGTCTCCGTCAGCTGACGAACCACGCCAGATTCGCGGAACAAGTTACCAAGCATAAGCATACCAACAAGTGGAGCTGTTGTCGGAAGCAACAGACATACAATGATGGTTACTACAATTGGGAATAATATTTTTTCCAACTTGGAAACCGGACGTAAATTCTCCATATGGATAGCACGTTCTTTTTTGGTTGTAAATAATTTCATAATTGGTGGCTGGATAATCGGCACAAGCGCCATGTATGAATATGCTGCCACCGCAATTGGTCCCATCAAACTACTCTGCCCCAGCTTTCCGGCAAGGAAAATGGAGGTCGGACCATCGGCTCCACCAATGATAGAAACAGCTGCAGCTGCCTGATCACTAAAGCCAAGCAAAATTGCCAACAGATATGCAGTAAAAATACCAAACTGTGCTGCCGCACCAAGCAAAAAGCTGATTGGATTGGCAATCAGTGGACCAAAGTCAGTCATGGCTCCAACACCCAGGAAAATAAGTGATGGCAGAATTGACCACTCGTCCAAAGTATAAAAGTAATAAAGCAAACCGCCCACACCGTTAGACGTTTCTTCCGGGCTTGCAATAATATCCGGATAAATATTAACAAGAAGCATACCAAAAGCGATTGGAACCAGAAGTAATGGTTCAAATCCCTTACGGATAGCAAGATACAAGAATACGCACGCTACTGCGATCATGATAAAGTTCTTGTAGTCTAAGTTTGCAAACGCCGTCTGGGATAGAAGGTTACTTAACGTTTCTGTAACGTAACTCATGAATTGTTCCTCCTAATAAAATCTGTTGCCTGTTACTCATTCATAGTTGCAAGCAAATCTCCTGATTCAACAGCCTGTCCTTCAGCGACATCAATTGTTGCAACAACACCATCTTTTGGCGCTACAACAGGCGTTTCCATCTTCATAACTTCAAGAACTAAAACAGTATCTCCAGCCTTAACCTGTGTTCCAGGAGTAGCTTCTAACTTAAATACTTTTCCAGCAGCTCCAGCTTCGATTTTGATGCTTCCAGCGCCAGATGCAGCCTTAGGTGCTGCTGCCTTAGGTGCAGGTGCTGCTGCGGCTGGAGCTGCCCCTGTACTTCCCTTTTCTTCTACAGTAACGTCATAAACATTTCCATTTACAGTAATTGTATAATTTTTCATTTATAAATCCTCCTAAATTAATATCTTCTCTTAATAGAACGTACTACAAAGTCATCTGTAGAACTTCCTGTACTTGCAGCAATTGCCGCTGCAATAACTGCAATTAATTCTGTATCATCTGTTTCGTCTGTCGCAACCGGGGCTGCTACAACAGCTTTTGGTGCAGGTGCTTCTTCTTTTCCGGCAAACTTTGCCTGAATGACTGGAATGACCTTAAACGCACTAATGACAAGGGAAATCAAAATCAGAATAACAAATACAATTGAAATTGACATTACGGTATTCAATCCTGCTTTCGCCATTGTCTCACCTAGAGAATATACCATCTCTACATTGATAGCTGTCGTTTCCAAACTATTTGCGTTGATTACATAAGTAAGTTTAACATCACGCTGGGTAAACGACATTGTCTGTACTGCTGTAATTGTTTTACCTGCTTTTGTTACACTAAAGTCTTTGTAGCCAACAAAATCTCCAATCTGTGGCTGGATATCTATCCACTGTTGCATCAGATTGGCATAAATCTCACCATCATCCTGAGATGCATAGTAAGCGTAGTATTGTTCGCTCTCGTCTGCACTGAGTCCTTCCAGAACTCCAGCTGTCTGCTCACATGCACTTTGTAATTGAGCCTCAGAAAGACCATTTAAGTCTACCTCACTCTTACCGCAGGAGCATAACGCGAGCATACATACTAAAGTACTGACCATTAATATGAATTTCTTTTTCATATGCTCACCTTTCTATTTTGTTCCGTGTTTCTTATATGGGCCATCAACCCTTTTTGTAAATAACATTTCAAATCCGGCAATCAGATATTTTCTTGCATCTGCAGATGCAACAATACGATCTACATAGCCACGTCTTGCCGCATTTACAACACCACAATTTGTTGTTGCAAACTCTTCCGCTTTTGCTGCAATAACATCTGCAGAAGCATCTGCATACATGATTTTAGCAGCAAGCTCTGCATCCATTGGAGCAACATTTGCATCAGCAAATGCATATACAAGATCAGCGCCAAGCGATTTTGCATTCATTGTCACATATGCGCTGCCCATTGCTTGTCCACACAAGAATGAAATCTTTGGAACCGTAGCATTTGCAAACGCATAAACCATTTTACCAAGTGCCTTTGCCAAATGCTTCTCAGCACATACAGAAGCCTCATATCCTGTTGTATTGGTAAGAGAAAGTACCGGAATATCAAAAGCATCACAGAAAGACACAAAATCTGCTGCCTTCTCGCATCCATCAGCTGTAAGCTTTGTTCCAAGTGTTATAGTCTCATCATCTGCTGTCGTCTCTTCACGATTTCCAACAACACCGACTGTAATACCATTTAATTTGATAAATCCTGTCATCATCTCTCTTGCAAAGCCAGCCTTTGTCTCAACAAAAAGATGATTATCAGAAATCTCTTCTGCAAAAAGAGTAAGATTCTTTACCTTATCTGTAAGACCTTCTGATGCACGATTTAAATCATCCATGCATTCCTCAACACAACCTTCTTCTACATTGCATCCCGGAAGAATTGTAACAAAACGACGAATCTCATCCATTACCTGTGTCTCATCGCCAATAAAGTCAACGTTTCCTGCCTCTGTATACTGGAATTCAGCGCTTGCAGTATCCAACTGGTCTACGCGATTTCCTTCAATTGCATCTGCAGAATTTACAAATAACTTTGCATTCTTTGTCATAAGTGTAAAATCACTTACGGATGTCAAAACACTAAGACCACCACCACAAGGACCAAACACTCCCATAATCTGTGGAATTACACCAGATGCTGCAACTGCCTTGGCATAAATAGCGCCAATGCTTTCCAACGCATCTACAGATTCCTGCAATCTTACACCTGCACAATCCAAAAGGCCAATGACAGGAGCTCCCATCTTCATTGCCATATCATAAACAGACATAATCTTCTTTGCATGCATCTCACCAATGGTACCGTTTAATACAGATGCATCCTGGCTAAATAAAAATACCAGATTACCATCAATCAGACCATGCCCGATAACAACACCATCGGAAGGTGTCTGTTGCTGCTTCAGATCAAAATCTGTGCTTCTTGATGTTACCAGTGCGCCTAATTCAACGAAACTGTGCTCATCAAGCAATTCATTCATCCTCTGAATAGCAGGATTGTTTGTTACATTACTCATGCTACTTTTCCTCCATTTATATAAATTCAAAATTTCTCTACCATAATAATAGCCTTTTGTCCTCTCTTTTTCAATCCTTTTTTGTTAATAATTTCACTATTTTTTAACTCGCTTTTTCATTCTGTTTTTTAATAACACATGGCCCATTTTTTTATTATCGCGCAAAAAAACCAAGCCATATCACATGCCTTTTTTTCATCTTTTATGCATATATCATATGATGCGATTGGTAATGCATCAATTCCCAGCTGTGCCGTTCCTATCCTGCGCTCCCCACATCCGGAGGCATCAACTTTTTTTGGATATGAAAATGTCACAGACAGGTTTTCCCAATCAGCTAAGAGGATTTTCTTTCGTTCACAAATCACATATGGTTGTTCTTTCCATATTTTTTTCAAATCGTAGGCATCGTTTTGTGCACGGGTGCATACTACTTTTTGCAATTGCGATGACATATCCGGTAACTGACGCAGTTGGTAATGTTCCATAATGTACTGATAAAGTAGATCACAATCCTGCCATTTGTAATTTTTATTATTGGGCCATCCACTTCCTAACAATGCAATTACAATTGTTTTTTCACCGGAAGCAAGTGATGTGACATAGCAATACCCGGCATCTGATGTAAAACCTGTTTTTCCGGAAAGGCAAGCTGTATTCTGCTGTAAATAGGCATTATGATTTGTGCATAAAAAACTTCGATTTCCCGAAACAAAGCCCCCATCTTCTTTCTGCTTTAAATCCGAAAATGTGTATTGGGGTGTTTGTGTAATCTCCAAAAAACGTGCTGCCATGGGTGATTGCCAGGTACAGTATCGCATAATACGCGCCAAGTCCGTTGCTGTTGTTCCGTGTGTGTTGTCCCCCTCCGTGGCATCTAATCCATTCGGTGTCAAAAAGCACGTGTTGTCACACCCTATTTCTTTTGCCAATTCATTCATATGATCGCTAAATGCTGCAACACTTCCATCCACATGCTCTGCAATCGCAACTGCAACATCATTATGAGACTCTAGCATTAATGCGTGTAACAAATCTCCCATATAGTAATATTCCCCTTCTGTCACTCCAAGTTTTACGCGAGGCATAGAGGCCGCATAAGCAGAAATCTTAACCGCATCGTTTTCCTGCGCATTTTCGAGTGCCAAAATACAGGTCATAATTTTTGTCGTACTTGCATTTGCACGTTTTGTATTCCCTTCTTTTTCATATAGTACGCGTCCGGTATCACCGTCTAATACCACAGCCGAAAGTGCATGAATACTTTCTGGTGTAATTGTTTTTTCAGAAGCATTTGTATGAAGGGGAAATACTATAAGAATCATCACACAGGCAAGAAAAAAAAACCCCAATTTTTTGATAAACTGCACGTTTTTATCCTTCTTCACAGTTTTTAAAAAAATATGAGATCTTTGCAATGATTATGACAGGGATTATTTTATTCTCCCCCGACATCCAATTTAATTTCTGCTTCTGCCTGCTGTTTAAACTCTTCCACCAGATCCGGTGTAGGAGTTGGCAATTCTTCAATCGAAGATACGCCAAACGAACGTAAAAATTCTTCCGTTGTTCCAAAGAGCATTGGACGCCCCGGAGCATCCAAACGCCCAAGTTCCGTAACAAGCGAATATTCTACTAGTTTACTTACTGCATGGTCACATGATACACCACGAATTTTCTCGATTTCTGACTTTGTAATTGGCTGTTTATAAGCAATGATAGACAATGTTTCCAAAAGTACATCCGTCAGTACATGTTTTCGCGGCTGTTTTGCCATACGAATCAGGTATTCATAAAGTTCCGGTGTCGTACACATCTGATATGAACCATCCAATTCCATCAGTTGTATGCCACGTTCCTGCTCTTTCCAGGATTCTTTCATATGTTCTAATGTTTTTATTACATCTTTTGTTTCAACCTCTAATGCTTTCGCAATACGCGATGGTTCCACCGCCTCGCCAAAAGTAAACAATATCCCCTCTATGATGGATTCCATTTGCTTTTCATCCATAATCTATCTTATCTCCTTATGCTGCAATCTTTGATTCAATCCGTATGTCATCAAACGTATGCTCTTGCGAAATTAAAATTTTACCAGATTTCATCAATTCTAATATGGCAAGAAATGTTACAATGACTTCCATTTTTGAGCTCTGTTTCTCCAGCAACTGACGAAAACTAAAATTCTTGTGTTGGGTGGCATATTCTGACAAACTTACCATTTTATCATCCAAAGAGACCTCTTCCTTGCGGATTTCCCCAAACTTAGAACGAATCGGATCAATTTTATCTTTTTGCCGCTTTAATACGGACTTAAAAATGTCATTCAACTGGTTCAGCGTCAAATCAGATACAAGTTCTTTGGTATCTACCGGTGGCTGGTATGCCAGTACTTCTTCTGGCACCGTTGGCTCCTTGTAAAATATATGGGAAGCATCCACCTGACGATCTTTTAACTCAAATGCCATACATTTATATAATTTATATTCCAATAACTGCTGTACTAATTCTGCACGTGGATCTTCTTCTTCCTCTTCATCCGTAGGATCCGCAGGAAGAAGCATTTTAGATTTGATATCCAAAAGCGTTGCAGCCATAACCATAAATTCACTTACAATATTCAAATCCTGTTTTTGCATCTGCCTGATATATTCCATATATTGATTTGTAATTTCCACAATCGGAATATCATAAATACTGACTTTATTTTTGTCTAACAGGTGTAAAAGCAAATCCAACGGACCTTCAAACACCTGTAATTTAAATTCTAATTCCATTTTCTTACCTCATTGCAAAATCCATTTTATTATATCGGGTTTTATAAGGAATTTCAAGTTTTTGGCATAGACCAACGTTCTTTTTATATACTATGTAATAATATTATTTTTGAGGTGCTTTGATGAATACCCAAAAGCGCTCTTTCTTTGCATTCTTATTCGCTCTATGCATATCCATTACCTTTTTCTTTTCCCTACCGCCTCTTCCTACTTTTGCCGAAGAGAACTGTGACACGGATACGGATGTTCTTTCTCTGAGTTGTCCCAGTGCCATTTTAATGGAAGCCACTACCGGTGGTGTTTTATATGAAAAAGCTTCTGATGCTCCACTTCCTATGGCAAGCGTCACAAAGGTTATGACTATGCTTCTAATATTTGAAGCCATTGATGAGGGACAATTATCCCTCTCCACGGATGTCACTGTCTCCGAACATGCAGCTTCCATGGGTGGATCGCAGGTTTTTTTAGAAGCAGGTGAGATACAGCCGGTAGAGACTTTACTGAAATGTATCAGTATTGCCAGTGCCAATGACGCATCCGTTGCTATGGCAGAAGCCATCGCCGGTTCTGAAGAAACATTTGTTTCACAAATGAACGAGAAAGCTGCATCCCTTGGTATGACAAACACGCATTTCATAAACTGTTGTGGACTTGACGCTTCCGAACATTATTCCTGTGCCAAAGATCTTGCTATCCTAAGCAGGGAACTCATACTTCGCTTCCCGGCAATTTATGATTATTGTCAAACCTGGCAGGAAGACATTGTGCACACAACGGCACGCGGACAGACACCATTCACCTTGACAAACACCAATAAATTACTCAAATCATATCCCTATGCAACCGGTCTAAAAACCGGTTCTACAAGTGCTGCCAAATTTTGTCTTTCTGCCACTGCTCAAAAAGACAGCATGACACTCATCGCGATCATCATGGCCTCTCCCACTTCCAAAGACCGTGTAAAAGATGCGCAAACTTTGTTTACCTATGGTTTTACTAATGCCGCACTCTATCACGATAAAACAACAGATCAATCTTTTTTGGTTAATGTAAAGAAAGGAACAAAAGAACAGATTTTAGCGATTGCAAAACAGGATTTTTCTTATTTGGATCAAAGCAAACAGGATCTTGGCAAAATAAAAAGCAAAAAAAATCTGCCGACAGTGCTTTTTGCACCTATCAAAAAAGGTGATACCATCGGCAGTATCGATTATTACTTAAAAGATACAAAAATTGGATCTGTTCCGGTCGTGGCAACCGAGAACGTTGCATCCGCCGGTTATAAAGATACTTTGAAACAAATATTTTATTCTTACTGTCTTTTTTCTAAAAGTGATGGCAAATAGATGGTTCCCCAGTTTCCATCGGAGGAAAATCTTTTTGCTCGTTCATATAAGCGCAATTTTACATCCACCGGCGAAAGCCACGGTTCCTGTTGTAAAAGTAATGCAATTGCCCCTGTTACTACAGGAACTGACATGGATGTTCCCGTTTTTTGACTATACCAATCCTGATTACTACAACTTATAATATTACTTCCAGGGGCATAGATTTCTGGCTTTTTCACGCATTCTTCTGTAGGTCCCCGTCCACTATAGTCACTTGGCGCACAACCGTTATAGCGGTAGTCAACACTTCCTACCGTAATCACTTTGGGCTGTGTACCAGGAATAGTAACACTTCCTCTATTCGGTCCGTTATTTCCCGCAGCACACACGATAACGATTCCATGATCCCAAGCCATTTCTACCGCATCTAATAATGCCGCTTGTAATTCGTGTTCTACTCTGCTAATCAAGCCAATGGATATGTTTAATATACGAATATGATATTTCTTTTGCATTTTGATACACCAGTAAATTGCTTTCACAAAATCCTCTATCCGACCATCTCCTTGATGATTCAGCACTTTTCCAATTACAAGATTGGTATGCGCAGCAATTCCACGATATTTTCCCCTTGAACGCATACCATTTCCTGAGCTAATGCCCGCTATATGGGTTCCATGTCCATAATCATCATATAAACTCATATGTCCATCTACAAAATCCTGAAACAAAACAATACGCTGCCCGAAATCCGGATGGGATGCAATACCACTATCCAAAACACATACGCCAATTTTGGGTTGGTCATCCCGGATCACATCCATTCTCTCTTCAAAGCCAATCCAACGCCTTACTTGATTCATCTGTATTTCTTCACTTTTTTTCAGTATATGAAAAAAGACCTCCATCGGTTCAAAAACCGACAGAGGTCTCTAATTTCACTATGTTATTATTTTACATCCTTGATAGAGAAACTGATACGTCCCATCTTATCCTTGCCAAGACATACAACCTTAACAACATCACCAAGTGTAAGAACATCCTCTACATGCTCAATTCTTTCTTTTGAAATCTTAGAAATATGAACCATGCCTTCTTTACCTGGTGCAAATTCAACGAATGCACCAAATTCTTTAATGCTTACAACTTTACCAGTGAAAATCTGTCCCTGTTCAAAATCTGTTGTAATAATCTTAATCATTTCAACAGCTTCGTCCATCTTCTCCTGGTCTGTTCCGCAAACAGATACATTTCCTTCATCTGTGATGTCAATCTTAACGCCTGTACGCTCAATGATTTCATTGATTGTCTTTCCACGCTGACCTACGACATCACCAATCTTTGCAGGATCAATCTGAATCTGAATGATCTTTGGCGCATATTTTCCTACGCTTTCTCTTGGCTCTGTAATCGCTTTTGACATACATTCATCCATGATGAAGAATCTTGCTTCTCTCGTTCTACGGATTGCTTCTTCTACGATTGGACGTGTCAGACCATGAATCTTGATATCCATCTGGATTGCAGTAATACCATCTTTTGTACCGGTAACCTTAAAGTCCATATCGCCGAAGAAGTCTTCCAATCCCTGAATATCTGTAAGTACAATATAATCATCATCGGTATCGCCAGTAACCAGTCCACATGAGATACCTGCAACCATTTTCTTAATTGGAACACCTGCAGCCATAAGTGCCATACAAGATGCACATGTAGATGCCATAGATGTAGATCCATTAGACTCAAATGTCTCAGATACGGCGCGGATTGCATATGGGAATTCCTCTGTAGAAGGAAGTACCGGAATCAATGCACGCTCTGCCAATGCTCCATGTCCAATTTCACGACGTCCTGGTCCACGTGAAGGCTTTGTTTCTCCAACAGAGTATGATGGGAAGTTGTAATGATGCATGTAACGTTTTACTGTTACATTCTCATCCAGACCATCTACCTTTTGTACTTCAGAAAGTGGTGCTAATGTAACAACATCACAAATCTGTGTCTGTCCACGTGTAAACATAGCAGAACCATGAACTCTAGGAATCAAGTCAACTTCTGCAGCAAGTGGACGAATCTGATCAATACGTCTTCCGTCCGGACGCTTATGATCCTTTAAAATCATCTTACGAACGGTCTTTTTCTGATACTGATAAACCGCTTCTCCTAAAACTTCTAACCACTCTTCACGATCTGCAAATGCTTCCTCGAATTTCTCAGTCACCTGACGAATATTCTCTTCACGCACCTGCTTCTGATCGGTAAAGACTGCTTCTTCCATTTCTTCTGGTGTTACAATCTGACGCATTTCTGCAAACATTTCTTCTGGAATTGCACAACTTGTATAAGCATGTTTTGGCTTACCAACTTCTGCAACCATCTGATTGATGAATGCAATAACGGTCTGGTTGATATCATGAGCCATATAGATAGCTTCAATCATCTTATCTTCTGGGATTTCATTTGCTCCCGCTTCAATCATAATTACTTTCTGTGATGTTGATGCCACTGTAAGCTTCAAATCACCATTATCCCACTGTACCTGTGAAGGATTGATAATAAACTCTCCATCTACCATACCAACCTGTGTCATAGCACAAGGTCCATCAAATGGGATATCTGAAATAGAAGTAGAAATTGCTGCACCAAGCATAGCAACAAGTTCTGGACGAGCTTCCGGATCCACGCTCATAACCATGTTATTTAATGTAACATCATTGCGATAATCCTTTGGGAAAAGTGGACGCATCGGGCGGTCGATAACACGCGCTGTAAGAACAGAGTTCTCAGATGCCTTTCCTTCTCTCTTATTAAATCCGCCCGGGATTTTTCCTACAGAATATAACTTTTCTTCAAATTCCACACTCAGTGGGAAGAAATCAATGCCTTCTCTTGGCTTTTCTGATGCTGTTGCTGTAGAAAGTACAGTTGTTTCGCCATACTGAATAAATGCTGCACCATTTGCCTGTGCTGCCACACGACCTACGTCAACGCGCAAAGTTCTGCCGGCCAGTTCCATTGTAAATGTCTTTGTCATTTCATATCTCCTTATTCTTTTATTGTTAAGACAGGAACCCGAAACTACTGATAAAGCTCTATTGACACAGGGACTTATCAGTGGTCTCGGATACTTCAGCTGTCATTTAACCAAACATTATCTTGGGTTTTCTTATTCGAAAAATTGGGCGGAATAGCAAACTACCCCGCCCATGCAAGCAAAATTATTTTCTTAAGCCTAAACGCTCAATCAAAGAACGATATCTTTCGATATCCACATCCTTAAGATATGCTAAAAGATTACGTCTCTTACCAATCATCTTAAGCATACCACGTCTTGAGTGGTGATCCTTAGGATTCTCTTTCAGATGCTCAGTTAATTCCTGAATTCTTGCTGTAAGAACTGCTACCTGAACTTCTGGTGAACCTGTATCACCAGGTGTTCTAGCGTATTCTTCCATAATTGCTGTTTTCTTTTCTTTTGAAATCATTTTTCTACCTCCTAAAATATCATACGCCTGTACTCAGCATAAGGTCGGAGTTTCCAAATACCGAATACGGGTAAAATCATACTTGCATATTGTACCATAGGGTACTAACCTTGTAAAGATATTTATTTTATAACTTTTAATCGTTGATTAATCTTGTACAGCAGATTGGAGATCTGTTAAATGCGCTGGAAATAATAATACCGGTGCGCTCTGTACTTGCATGTACTATCTGACCTCCGCCAATATAAATAGCAACATGGCTGATACTCTTTCCGCTTCCATAGAACAACAAATCACCCGGCTTTAACTCAGATGTACTGATGCGGGTACCACAATTTGCCTGTGCTCTGGAAGAATGCGGCAAACCATAGCCATATTTTGCATACACAGATAATACAAAACCGGAACAATCTGCACCTCTGGTCAGGCTTGTTCCACCCCAGACATATGGATTACCCACAAACTGTGTCGCATAATTTACAAGATCTACACGCACATCTGACACGCCTTCACCATATCTTGCTTCTGACATGGTCATAGCGTCTGCAAGTGTCGTTGCGCAAGTGACAAATTCACCGCTGACATAGCCATATTCACCATCAATATTAACCTGAACCCAACCATCTGTCTCTGATACGATTTCAAGTTCTTCTCCCTGTGGCATCGTAGCTAAGATTTCTGATGTTGTGTTTGGCTCCAAACGGACACGTAAAGAATCTGTATTCACTGTAGCTGTATAACGTGCCACTTCGTTTGCTTTTGTAATAGCAGCATCACCCGTTAATAAATATTCTGATAATACATATCCTTCTACTTCTCCAGAAGTAATATGTGTCCAATCACCTTCTACACCAAGGATTTCACATCCTGCATTTTCCGGCAGCTTACCTACCATAGAAGCATCTGTAGAAGCTGCTTCTCGGATATTAATGTTGCCTTCTGCATTTGCAAGTCCTAAATTTGTATAACCAAAGGTACCTAATTGTGTTGCACCTGTCACCGCAACCTCTGCGCCTGTTACCTGTGGCGTCTCTGCCACCTCATCCACATTCACAACTGCAGATGACACGATTCCTGCTGTCAATCCTTTCATCTTACTGCTATCTGTACGATAACAAAACGTAAATACCATACATCCGATACATGCAACGGAAACAGCGCTAATCCATCGTTTTTTCACAATAACCTCCTACCTTAAAACCCAATACACTCTGCGAAATAAATAACATTGAAATGTTTTTTACATTAAGAAAAGACAGTAGCATTTCTACTGTCTTTTTCGAATTATAGCAAAATATATTTCACCTGTCAATATTTTCGTAACATTTATGTAACATATATTTATAACCTTTATATAACATGTTAACAATTAAAATAATGTAAAGCTGCCTGTTTATCACTTGCAATCTGTTGAAACAATGCATCTACATTTTCGAATTTTATTTCATCACGCAAATGTTTCAAAAAAACAACACGAACTTCTTTTTCATATACATCCTGATTGAAATCCAAAATATGTGTTTCTATGCCCATCCGATTCTCCCCCGTAACGGTAGGTTTCACCCCTACATTTGTGACACCGTGATACACATGATGATCGATTTCAATTCGTGTTACATATACCCCATTCTTTGGTAACAATTTATCTTCCGGTGGAATCAAATTGATGGTTGGCATGCCCATTTTACTTCCCAGATGAAAACCATGCACAACCTTTCCCCAGACAAAGTATTCATAACCAAGTAATTCATTCCCTTTTTCTATATGGCCAGCAGCAATTTCTTCGCGTACATACGTACTGCTGATGTCTCTATGGTCCTGCTGTAACTTTTCTAACACTTCCAAGGTAAAGCCATATGTCTTTGCCAGTTCCTGCAGCATAATAACATTCCCTCTGCCCATACGGCCAAAAGAAAAATCGGTTCCACAAACCATATAGCGCATATGATAGTTTTCTACGAGCAAACGGATAAATTCTTCTGGTTCCAAACACATGATTTCATCTGCAAAAGGACATTGTGCAAGATAATCCATTTCCTCTGCTTCAAAAATATGCTCTCTTTCGGCATTCGTAATCAAAAGCTTTGTCATATCTTTTTCTAAACGAATGCGAGGTGAAACATCAAAAGTAAGCACGCAGGATGCCAGTCCTTCTTTTTTTTGTTCGCGCAATTTCTGTGTCAAAAGTTCATGTCCTTTATGAATACCATCAAACTTTCCTACGGTTACTGCTGTATTTTCTTCAATTGTTTCATGAACAAGAGATTTTAAGATTTTCATTCCTTCTCCAAAAACATCTTTTGCAAAACAAATTGATGCCCTTTCACATAATATATTCCCACAAATTGGCCGCTTGACAAATACATACGCACCTGTTCTCCCTCCAAAACCGCCATTTGTTCCTCTGTCCTCTGCGTAACATCTATTGCGTTTCCATTGGTCAGCTTTTTGTCTGCCTCTGCCTTAGCTACAATCTTTGGATAAGAAGAAAATACTTCATCAATTGGTAAGATCAAATCCTCAATCGTACCATCTTTTACTGCACATTCTATATCCGAAAGTTTTACGCTATTTTCCAGAGAAAAGGAAGATACTTTCGTACGCACTAGTTTTTCCATGCAGGCACCACACCCTAATGCTTTTCCGATATCGTCACAAAGTGTACGGATATAAGTCCCTTTTGAACAATGTATAGTCATCGTCACCAATGGAAACTCGATTTTTCCAACGATAATCTCATATATCTTAACCGGACGTGCCTTGCGTTCTACTTCAATACCTTTTCTTGCCAGATCACATAATTTTTTTCCATTTACTTTCAATGCCGAATACATCGGCGGCACTTGTTGAATTTCTCCAACAAATCGGTATATCGTCTGTTGCACAACTTCTTCTGTCAGATGTACTTCATGTTCTTCTAAAACAGTCCCTGTCATATCCTGTGTATCAGTCACGATGCCTAAACGCATGATTGCCTGATATGTTTTATCTTTATCTGTCAAAAGATCACATACTTTTGTTGCCTTACCAATGCATACTGGAAGTACTCCCGTTGCATCCGGATCCAATGTGCCCGTATGTCCTATCTTTTTTACATGAAGGATGCCGCGCATCTTCGCAACAACATCAAACGAAGTAAACCCGGCTTCCTTGTAAACATTTATAATTCCACTTTTCATAAAATTCCTATTGCATTAACTGCTCTTTTACATCAGATACAATTCCATCGATCAATGCCCACGGATCATCACCTTCTACCGTAAATCCAGCTGCTTTTTTGTGTCCACCACCATGGTATTTGACAGCTAATTTTGACAAATCCACTGCATCGGATTTACAACGGGTGCTCACCTTGTAGCTGCCCGGCTCTAACCCATACAAAAAGATTGCAACATCCGCTTCTTTCGTAATACGCAGCTGGCTGACAATTCCGTCCAGATGCTTTGGTAACACTCCAAATTGCTGCATTTCTTCCTGGGAAATCACGGATGCAATGCATCCAGTGCCTTCGTAAAGGCGACTATTTAATAAAGCTTGTCCCATCACCTTATTCTGCGCATATGTTTTTTCGTAAAAGGTCTTATCTACAATGGATGGATAATCTATCCCAAGATCCATCAAACGCCCTGCAATCTGCATTGTATGACTTGATGTACAACCATATTGAAACACACCGGTATCATGAATCAAACCGGTATAAATACATTCTGCAATCTCTTTTGTCACCTTATCCGGATCCATCGTATCATAAACAAGTTCACTTGCAGAAGATGCATCCGCAACAATTTTATTTTTTTGTGCAAATGACTGATTACTCACATGATGATCAATGCAAATCGTCTTTTCTGCTGTACGGAAAAATTTGATTGCATCTCCCAAACGGTTCGCATCTCCGCAGTCTAGAACAATACACAGTTCAAAAACATCATCACAGGAAGTCGCATCACAGATACAATCTGCCCCCTGTAAAAAATAAAAAATGGTCGGAATCGGTTCCAAAAACACACGCACATCTACCGTTGGATAATACGTGCGGATATAATTATACGTTGCAAGGCAGGATCCGACACAATCTCCATCCGGTCGGATATGTCCTGCGATTGCAACACTTTTTACATTTTGCAATTCCTGATCTAATTGCATAAGGAGCCTCCTTAGTTGTTCTGATTTAAATCATCAATCATTTTTGACATACGCACACCATATTCAATAGACTGATCCAGAATAAACTGAATTTCTGGTGTGTTACGCAAATTGATGTTAGATGCTAGCAGCTTACGAATATACCCTGCAGAACTTTTTAGCCCTTCCATGGTATCTGCCTGTGCTTTCTCATCCCCCAGAACACTGATATACGCCTTTGCCGTCTTTAAATCCGGCGCAACTTCTACAGCAACAACGCTGCAAAGAGAACTGACACGAGGATCCTTGATCTCACCGCGAATGATATTACTCAGTTCGCGATGTACCTCTTCGTTAATTCTCGTATTTTTAATACTTCTTTTTTTCATATTCTACCTCGGTACTTCTACCATAATATATGCTTCAATCACATCATCTTCAACGATATCATTAAATCCATCTACTACAAGACCACATTCAAATCCTGCCTTAACTTCCTTAACATCGTCCTTGAAACGCTTCAATGATGCCAAATCTCCTTCAAAGATCTGTTCTCCTTCACGACTCACACGCACCTTACATCCACGTTGGAAATAACCATCAAGCACATAAGAACCTGCAATATTACCTACATCAGAAGCCTTGAAGATCTGACGTACCTGTGCATGACCAATCACTTTTTCTTCGTAAACCGGATCAAGCATTCCCTTCATTGCTGCTTCTACATCTTCAATCGCACTGTAGATAACCTTGTAAAGTCTTACATCAACGCCTTCTCTATCTGCTGTTGCCTTAGCCATAGCATCCGGTCTGACATTAAATCCAATGATAATCGCATTTGATGCGGATGCTAAGATTACATCACTTTCATTGATGGCACCTACGCCACCATGGATGATCTTAACCACAACTTCATCATTAGAAAGTTTTACAAGTGACTGTTTTACAGCTTCTACAGAGCCCTGTACATCAGCCTTTACAATGATATTCAATTCTTTGACATTACCGGACTGAATCTGTGAGAACAAATCATCCAGAGACATTCTTGTCTTTGTATCTTCAATCAGCTTATTCTTTCCTTCTGAAATAAATGTCTCAGCAAAGTTTCTTGCTTCCTTCTCAGAATCCATAGAAACAAAGATTTCTCCAGCATTTGGAACATCACTAAGTCCTAAAATTTCAACCGGTGTAGATGGTGTTGCCACTTTGACTCTACGACCATTTTCATCAATCATAGCACGCACTCTACCATAAGAGCTTCCTGCTGCGATTGGATCACCAACATGTAACGTTCCTTTTTGTACCAGAACGGTTGCAACTGCTCCACGTCCCTTGTCAAGCTGTGCTTCAATAACAAGACCTCTTGCGTTACGCTTTGGATTTGCCTTTAATTCCAATACTTCTGCTGTCAAAAGAATCATTTCCAGCAATTCATCAATACCTTCGTGTGTATGCGCTGATACAGGAACAAAAATGGTGCTTCCGCCCCAGTCTTCTGGAATCAATTCATATTCTGATAACTCCTGCTTTACACGATCGATATTTGCATTTGGTTTATCAATCTTGTTGATGGCAACAATAATTTCAATACCTGCTGCTTTTGCATGGTTGATCGCTTCCACTGTCTGTGGCATAACACCATCATCTGCAGCTACTACAAGAATTGCAATATCTGTTGAGTTTGCACCACGCATACGCATAGCCGTAAACGCCTCATGTCCAGGGGTATCTAAGAATGTAATCTTCTGGCCATTTATGGATACCATATATGCACCGATATGCTGTGTAATACCGCCTGCTTCGCGATCTGTCACCTTTGTATCACGAATTGCATCCAACAATGATGTCTTACCATGATCAACGTGACCCATGACACAGACAACTGGTGGACGTGCAACCATATCGTCTGCTGCTTCCTCATCCTCGCGCAGCAATTCTTCAATAACGTCAACTTTCACTTCCGGTTCACAGATACAGTTGAATTCCAGTGCAATCTCTTCTGCCTGCTCATAGTCAACATCCTGGTTTACCGTTACCATGACACCCTTCATGAATAATTTCTTCACAATAACAGATGCCTGTACCTTCATTTTGTCTGCCAGTTCCTTGATGGTAATATGTTCTGGCAATGTCAGTGTACGAATCTCATTTGGATCCTTTTCCACTGGCTTCTGCTGTGGTGCCTTATTTTTCTTCTTGCCGCCATTTTTTTCTAAGTTAACATAACGTTCCTGTTTCTTAGAACCCAACTGATCGTAATCATGCTTTTTCTTGTTATTACGATTGTTATCGCGATCTCTGCTTTCTTTTTGACGCATATCTGCAGCTGGCGCTGCCGGTGCTGCATTATTTCTGCGATTATCGCCAAAAGAACCATTTCCATTGTTTGGACGATTGCCGCCATTTGGACGTTCTGTACGATTGTTATTGTAATTATTACTTCTGTTACCGTCGTTATTACGTGGGCGACGATTCTCTCCGTTATTCACACGGCTGCTTGGACGGTCACTTCCTGACATTTCACGTGGACGAATTGGGCGATTTTGATTCTGGTTATTTCGATTATTGTTTCCACCTTCGCGTCTTTCCTGGCGTTCCTGACGTTCCTGGCGTTCTCTTCGTTCCATTCTCTCCTGACGTTCTTTTTCCTCCTGCACACGATGTGAAGGTCTTACGGTACGTTCACTTTCTGGACGAATGGTAATTCTTCCCTGTGTCGGGCGTGCTGCGCCAGAACGATCGCTGCGATTATTGTTTGATCTTTCTCCGTTTGAACGATCTCCATCGTTTCTTCTTCTTGGGCGATCTCCATCACGACGCTGTCTTGGCTGCTGTTTGCTATACTGTGCATTAAAGACAGCGGAAATGCTTGATTTCTTCTTAGGACGGGCCCCGTCTTCCTTTTTCTCAGAATTCGCATTCTCTGTCTTTTGTCCGTCCTTCTTTTCTGTTTCTTTTTTTATGTCTTTGTCAACCTCTTTTGAAGGTGCTGTTTCTGCGTTTGCTGTTGATTTTTTAAACTTATTTTCAACAATTGCGATTACATCATCTTCAATACTGTTTTGACTTTTTACTTCTATTCCTTTTGCAGCAAGTGCAGCGACTACTTCCTTCGTTTCTACACCTAACTGCTTTGCTAATTCATAAACTCTCACTTTTGCCATGCTATATCCTCCATTATTCAGTTGTTATACCAATGTGATTTTCTTTTTTACGGCATTTGCCAGATTTTCATCTGTTATCGCTACGGATGCGCGGAATTCTTTACCAATCGCATGCCCTAGTGCATCTTTTTCACCGTAAAAAACAATGTCGCACTCATAAAATTCACACATGTTTGTAAAACTCTTTTTGGTATTAAAAGATGCATCTTCTGCAACAAGCACAAGCCATGCTTTCCCTTCTTTTACAGCTTTTTCCACGGAAAACTCTCCGCTGACAACCTTTCCCGCTTTCGCAGCCATGCCAAGCATCGCTAACGCTTTATCCTGCATCTACATCATCTCCTGTTCCAATTGTTTTACGATATCTTCTGGTATCTTGCACTTCAATGAACGTTCCAAGCCTTTGTTTTTCATTGCCTGACGAAAACACGCTACATCTTTACAGATATATGCGCCTCTGCCATTGGCTCTGCCTGTGGTATCAACAAGAAATGTATCTTCCGGTGTTTTTACAACACGGATGAGTTGTTTTTTATCTTTCATCTCATTGCATCCTACACATTTACGCTGTGGAATCTTTTTTTCATTCATCTTATTCTTCACTTTCTGATGCTTCTTCCTCTACATATGTTTCATCATCATCATATGCTTCCTCTGACGTTTCATATTCATCATCATAATATTCATCGTCATCGTAATATTCATCATCATCATAATCGTTTTCATAATCCAGGAAATCGCCTGCTTCTCTTGCCTGTGTTTCGCTCTTGATATCGATTTTAAATCCTGTCAAACGAGCAGCAAGTCTTGCATTCTGACCTTCCTTACCAATTGCAAGTGACAACTGATAATCTGGAACTACAACCTTAGCTGTTTTCTCATCAGCATCTGCAATGACGGAAATAACTTTTGCCGGACTAAGTGCATGTTCAATCAACATTGCCGGATTTTCGTTCCACTCAATAATATCAATCTTTTCTCCACGGAGTTCATCCACGATAGCATTGACACGACTACCATTCATACCAACACATGCTCCAACTGGATCTACATTTTCATCCTGAGACCAAACTGCCATCTTTGTTCTGCTTCCTGCTTCACGTGCAATAGATTTGATCTCAACAACACCTTCTCGAACCTCTGCCACTTCTTCTTCAAACAAACGTTTTACAAGTTCCGGATGTGTTCTTGAAACAAGCACCTTTGGTCCTCTGGCATTATCTTTAACCTCTAAAATAAGAACTTTGATACGTTCTGTTGGTTCGAAATGTTCGCCTCTGACCTGTTCATTCTCTGCGAGAAAAGCATCTGTCTTTCCTAAATTAACGCTGATGTTCTTTCCGATGTAACGCTGTACAATACCTGTTACAACTGTTTTTTCCATCTTATAGTATTCGTCAAAGACCATCTTTCTCTCTTCTTCACGAATCTTCTGTAAAATGGTATTCTTTGCACTCTGCGCAGCAATACGTCCAAAACTTGTAGACTTGATCTCAACATTTACAATATCACCAAGGTCATAAGCCCCATCCATTGCCTGTGCATCTTCAAGGCTAATTTGTTCTACCGGATCTTCCACATCTTCCACAACTGTCTTTGCCGCCAGAACATGATATTCGCAAGTTTCCGGGTTGATTGTTACGGTAATATTGTCATTTTTGCCAAAATGGTTCTTGCAGGCAACCTGAAGCGAATTCTCAATTGCTTCTAATAAAACATCCTTACTGATATTTTTTTCTGCCTCCAACACATTTAACGCTTCTAACAATTCATTGTTTTTCATCCTTGTTCATCCTCCTAAAATTCTTGTTATAGTACGCTAAAAATCAAATGCCAGACGAATCAATGCAATATCTGACTTATTAAATGTAATTTCTTCTTCCTCAGATTGGATCGTTACTGTAGCATCATCGTATGCCTTTAAAATACCATAAAACTCTTTTGATCCATCCATCGCCTTGTATGTTCGGATTTCTACTTCTTCTCCCATACTACGCTCGTAATCTCTTGGTTTCTTGAGTGGTCTGCCCAAGCCCGGTGAACTCACCTCAAAGGTATAGGCACCATCTACATAATCCAATTCATCCAACAGGACATTCATCTCCCTGCTGACAGCAACACAATCATCAATTGTGATACCTCCTGGTTTATCAATGTATGCCCGAAGGAAATAATCCTGCCCCTCTTTGACATATTCCACGTCTACTAGTTCAAAGCCCTTTGCATCAAGAATCGGAACAATCAATTCTTCCGTTTTCTTTTCATACTGCTCTCGCTGTGACATGTATCCACCACCTTTCTTTCTTTAAAAAATTGAGAGTGGACAAATGTCCACTCTCAATCTAGTAACATATCAACTTGCAACAGTTCGTAGGGGAATCGAACCCCTGATTCCGCCGTGAGAGGGCGGCGTCTTAACCGCTTGACCAACGAACCATAATGTCTTGCCATCGCACCGCAACAACAAGACAATAATATATGAAATACTCTATCCCGTCAAGTACTTTTTTCGATTTTTTTGAATTTTTTCTATTTTTTAAAAAAATCGAATTTTAAGCTTTCTAATCCTCATATCCATTCGGATTATTCTTCTGCCATCTCCAAGAATCAGCACACATTTCTTTGATGCCATACTTTGCTGTCCAGCCAAGTTCTTCCTTGGCTTTTGTCGCATCAGAATAGCACGTTGCAATATCACCAGCTCTTCTAGGCTTAATTACATAAGGAATCTTTACGCCTGTAGCCTCTTCAAAATTCTTTACGATATCAAGTACACTATAGCCTACACCCGTACCAAGGTTATAAACACAAAGACCTGCATTCTCTTCAATCTTTTTCAAGGCTTTCACATGACCAATGGCAAGATCTACTACATGGATATAATCTCTTACACCTGTACCATCCGGTGTGTCATAATCATCACCAAATACGCCAAGTTCTTTTAACTTACCAACAGCCACCTGTGTAATATAAGGCATCAGGTTGTTTGGTATACCATTTGGATTTTCTCCCATTGTTCCACTTGGATGTGCACCAATTGGGTTGAAATAACGAAGCAAAATCACATTCCACTGTGGATCTGCCTTTTGCATATCTGTCAAAATCTGTTCCAGCATAGATTTTGTCCATCCATATGGATTTGTACACTGTCCTTTCGGACATTCCTCTGTAATTGGAATCTGCGCAGGATTGCCATAAACAGTTGCAGAAGAAGAAAAAATAATATTTTTAACGCCATGCTGTCTCATAACATCCACAAGCGTCAATGTTCCTGCAATATTATTATTGTAATATTCCCAAGGTTTCTCAACAGATTCCCCTACTGCCTTTAAACCAGCAAAGTGAATACAGGAATCAATCTGTTCCTTGTCCATAATTTGATTTAAAATGTCACGATCTAAAATATCTCCCTTATAAAAAGTAACTTCCTTCCCTGTGATTGCCTTTACACGTTCCAATGATTTTTCGCTTGCATTAGATAAATTATCCAATACAACAACATCATATCCTGCCTGTAAAAGTTCTACACAAGTATGACTTCCAATGTAACCTGCACCACCGGTAACTAAAATAGCCATTCGTCATTCCTCCTAACAATAATCTGTCCTCTTACTCACCAAAAGAAATTATATCATATCTGATTTTATAAAAAAACAGTAATTTCAAAAAAAGGCTCCGGAAAACCGAAGCCTTTCTCTTATATTATTAAGCTACTTTTGTCTTTGCTAATTCTACTAATTCAGCAAATGCTGCAGCATCGTTAACAGCCATCTCTGCTAACATCTTGCGGTTCATCTCAACACCTGCAAGCTTTAATCCATACATAAACTTGCTGTATGAAAGACCATTGATTCTTGCCGCTGCGTTGATACGAGCGATCCAGAGCTGACGCATCTGTCTCTTTCTCTGCTTTCTACCAGCATAAGAACTTGTAAGTGCTCTCATAACTGACTGCTTAGCTACACGATACTGCTTAGATCTAGCGCCTCTGTAGCCCTTTGCCATCTTTAATACTCTATTATGCTTCTTCTTAGCGTTCATTCCGCCTTTAATTCTTGCCATTACAATATCCTCCTTAACCTATTTGATTAGCTGTAAGGTAAAACCTTTTTCATATTCTTAACATTTGTAGCATCTGTCATTGCTGCTTTTCTAAGATTTCTCTTTCTCTTAGTTGTCTTCTTGGTTAAGATATGGCTCTTGTAAGCTTTATTTCTCTTTAACTTTCCTGTTCCCGTTGTAGAAAAACGCTTTGCAGCTGCTCTTTTTGTCTTAATTTTTGGCATGTTATTTTCCTCCTTAAATTATCTCTTTTCTGCCAACACCATGCTGATACTTCTACCTTCTTGCTTTGGTGCTTTCTCCACTACCGCAACCTCTTCAACTTCCTTTGCGAAATCATCTAAGATATGCTTGCTCTGTGCAATATGTGCCATCTCACGACCGCGGAAACGAAGTGTAATCTTTACTTTGTTGCCCTTAGAAATGAACTTCTTAGCCGCATTGACCTTTGTATTCAAATCATTGGTATCAATATTTGGTGAAAGACGAATCTCTTTAACCTCAACTGTCTTTTGCTTCTTCTTCGCTTCTTTTTCCTTACGTGCAAGTTCATAACGATATTTGCCGTAATCAATAATCTTGCAAACCGGTGGCTTAGCATTCGGAGCAATCTTAACAAGATCAAGTTCTGCTTCCTCAGCTAATTTCATTGCTTCTCTCGCTGACATAATGCCAAGCTGTTCTCCGTTTGAACCAATCAGACGAATTTCTCTGTCTCTGATTTGCTCATTAATCATTAAATCGCTAATGGTCTTATACCTCCAGATAAAAATAAAAAAAGTGGATAGACAGACTATCCACAATCAAACTCACAACACTTCAAAAAGTCGGAATATAAACACTGAGTCACCATTGTGCTCAGGTGAGAGTGGATACTCTACTTTGTTTTCACAACGATGATACTTTATCACAATTATCACGCAGCGTCAATACCTTTTCTATATAATTTTATTTAGCTTCTAAAATATATTTTCGGGCTGCTTCAGCCACGCCGCTATGGTTATGATCACGTGTTGTCACAAAATCTGCATGAGCCTGTATTTCTTTTCTCGCATTGCACATAGCAACACCAATACCTGCCACTTCTATCATAGACACATCATTCTCCTCATCTCCCACAGCAATCGTATCTTTCATAGCAATGCCTAGATATTTTGCCAGCCACGTGATACCTGCTCCTTTATTCTGTCCTTTCGGACAAAATTCATAAAACCAGGGACTCGAAAAGAAAGAATCAAATGGAAACTGCTCATCCGCAACAACGTCACGAAGTCGTTCTAGCGTTGCGCGGTTTTCATAGTCAATAGCCATCACTTTATAAATCTTATATGCGTCTATTTCTTTGGCATTCTGTAAAACAATATAAGGTTCCTGTCCCATGGCATAATACTTTTTTGTGATTTCATTTTCCATCAGGCAACAAAATCCATCATCATAAAATGCTTGAAAGTACAACCCCATTTCTTGTATCGTATACAGTAAACACTGCAATGCTTCTTTTTCCATAAAGGTAGACTTTAAGCAATGTTCCTCTGCAAGATCATAACAAAATCCCCCCTGATAACAAAGCAAATAACAATGTTCCTTCGGCAAATGTGTTTTGGCAAAAAGTTTTTTTGCCCCTCGCAGCGGTCTTCCTGTTGTAAATGCAATATAATGTCCCGCCTCTAACACTTGTCGTAAAACGATTTGGTTTTCTTTACTTACTGTCTTATCCGAACAAAGCAGTGTATCATCAAAATCCAGGCATAACAGTTTAGGCATCCTGACTCTCCTCATCAACTGCCCAGATTGGAACAAATCTTCTCCCTTTCCAGACAATTTCTTCTTCCTTCGCAGCTTTTATTGCTTCCTGGCAAAATGTCTTTTGTGCACCGACTGCCGTTTTTCCTCTACGGCTCATATGCGCATAACTGCCATCCGCATTCATAACATAGGCTTTTACATTATCACGAAGCAATACATCTAAAATATGTTTAACACGTAACTTAATCGTATCATCCTCCACTGGAAAAACAATTTCTACACGACGATCCAGATTCCTTGGCATCCAGTCAGCACTTCCCATATACAGATCTTCCTGTCCATTGTTATAGAAGTAAAAAATACGACTATGCTCCAAAAACGTACCTACAATCGATATAACATGAATATGTTCACTGACGCCTGGAATGCCTATGCGCAAACAACAGATACCTCGGATAATAAGGAAAATTTCTACGCCTGCTGTGGAGGCTTCATATAATTTTTCAATAATCTGACGATCGCACAAAGAATTCATCTTAGCAACAATATATGCCTTTTTTCCTTTTCTTGCATGCTCTATCTCACGTTCAATCAAGGCGATAAAACGATCTCGCAGCCAAATCGGTGCAACAATCAGTTTATTCCATCGCGCCGGCTCTGAATATCCCGATAACATATTAAACACTGCAGTTGCATCTTCTCCATAACTTTCATTACAGGTAAAAATACCACAATCCGTATATAGCTTTGCTGTAGAATCATTATAATTTCCTGTTCCAAGATGTACGTAACGCACAATAGCATCCTCTTCACGACGAACAACAAGTGCAATTTTGCAGTGCGTTTTCAGGCCAACCAATCCATAAATGACATGACAGCCTGCTTTTTCCAATTTTTGTGCCCAAACAATATTATTCTCTTCATCAAAACGGGCTTTTAATTCTACAAGCACCGTTACCTGTTTTCCATTTTCTGCTGCCTTTGCCAGCGCAGCAATAATTGGTGAATTTCCACTGACGCGATACAATGTCTGTTTGATAGCAAGCACATCCGGATCCACTGCAGCCTGCTTAATAAAGTCTACAACCGGGTCAAAAGTTTCATATGGATGCGTCAGAAAAATATCACCTTTTTTGATTTCATCAAATATATTTTCTCCGGCAGCAATACGTGGATTTCTCTGTGGAACAAATGGTTTTTCACGCAAATCATCACAACCTTCCAAACCATACATCTTCATAAGGAATGTAAGATCTAATGGACCTGCAATTTCATAGACATCCTTGGTACTTACTTCTAATTTTTCTTCCAAAATACCAAGCAGACGCCCATCCGCCTTATGCTCAATTTCCAGACGAATCACTTCTCCCCATTGTCTCTTTACAAGCTGTTTCTGGATTTCTTTTAATAAATCCGACGCTTCATCCTCATCAAAAGACAAATCTGCATTTCTCATAATACGGTATGGATAAGCACAGACCACATCATAATGAAGGAATAACTGCGCCATATTTTTTTCTATAATCTGTTCTAATAATATAAAGGTATATCGCTTATTATCACCAGGAATTTGTACAAGTCTTGGCAGTACGGATGGCACCTGCACTGTTGCAAATTCTAATTCCTGTTTACTTCCCTGTTGCAATTTAGAGTCCGGATTCTTTGATTTGATCAGCGCAGCAATATTCAAAGATTTATTTCGTACCAGTGGAAACGGACGGGATGCATCCACCGCCATCGGTGTAAGTACCGGATAAATATGTTCCATAAAATATTTATCAACGTACGCACGCTGTTTTTCATTCAGCTCTTCATAGGCTCCTACAATTTGAATGCCTTTTTTCTTTAACAACGGCATTAGGGAGCGATTATATGTGTTATATTGTTTTTCCACCAATGCGTGCACTTCTTCACCAATCGCTTCCAGTTGCTGACTTGGATTCATTCCTGCAATATCTTTTTTGGTGTAATTAGCATGTTCCATATCTTTTAAAGATGCAACACGCACCATAAAAAATTCATCCAGATTTGACGATGTAATACTAACAAATTTCATACGGTCTAAAATCGGAATATTCTTATCTTTTGCTTCATTTAAGACACGTTGTTCAAACTTAAGCCAACTCAATTCTCTGTTATCGTAATATTGTGGCTTACGAAAGCCTTCTGCCTTGCTCATTTCATCATCTCCTATTCACATACACGAAGTTCGCGCAAAACCGGTCGAATGGTAAAAATACTTTCAAAGAAATCGGCCTTTTCCTCAAACATTCCTTTCTCTAATGCAATAGAATCTGTTGCCTCCATCGTAATATGAAGTCTTGTTCCTCTCACGGACATCTTAACATTTTTAAACTTCTGTCTGTGACTTCGATCTAATGCATTTGCTACTTTTAAAATAGCTAACATTTTTACGATTGTCATATATTCATCCACACTAAAACGATCTGCCATGCTATCGTAGTTCTCCAAAGGTTTACGATTCAAGGAAACAACGGTCGCAACCATTTCACGTTCTTTATGGGTAAGTCCTAATATCTCAGATGACATAATAATAATATAAGAACACTCTGACGCATCCGAAATACTGATATATTTTCCACAGTCGTGCAATATCGCAATCAGACGCATCAAAAGCCGATACCGCTTGTCAAGCCCATGATATTTTTTTGTCACATCAAAAATCTGTGTTGAAATTCGATCCAACGCCTTTAAATGCGGCTGATAACTACCATAGCGTTTTGCAATGGACCACGCTGCCGAAACAATATCCTGATCAAAATCATGCGCAACTTTAAGATTGTTCTTTTGTGCAAAGTAATGATAAGCTATGCCATCATTGACAGATACCCCAGGCACAAAAACATATTTTGCCGGAAGTTTTTCTGCAATTGCATGATGTAACATCAAAAAAGGTTCAATCAATTCCTGGTGATCATTTAAGACATCAAATTCACGTATAATACTTTGCAATGTCTTACCACGCATTTGTTCTAAAAGTTCCAGATAGTGCTCCATTTTAATCGGTTCTCTTGTCGCATCATGTGCGGAATGTTCCATCAGGGTTGATACATGATCGCCTAAAATAATAAGATATTTTAGTTTTACATCCTGCATATGCATTGTCACAAATGCATCCAGTTCCTTATACATCATCTGTGCGATCTGTTCTTTGTGATTTGTCATATAAGACAATCGCTTCATATTCTCACTCATGACAACCGCTCCCAGCATAATATGCTGCGTTGTCTTTACTTTTCCTTGTGAAAAAAGTGTGATTTGCAGACTGGAACCACCAATATCAACTATCGCCGCACTTTCTGCCACCATGGCATCAAAATTATCCTGCGATGCCACAGCACGATAACTCATAAAGCGATGTTCTGAATTACTGAGCGTCAACACTTTCATTCCCGTCCGTAGCTTTATCTGTTCTGTCACAAACAAACGATTCGCCGCTGCTGTAAATGTAGAGCCAGCATAGATCTGATAGTCCTGTATCTGATACATTGCAATTGTACGTTTTAAATCCTCAAGCACGTTGCAAATACGGTCAACCGTTTCTTTTCGCAATTTTTTTGCAACATAAACATCCTGTGCCGTATCAATTGGCGTACGTAGACAGTCTAATTCTTTCAAACGTTTCTTTTGCGTAATTTGAAATACTTTCAAAATAATTTCATATGATCCTATATAAATTGATGCATACAACTTCATGACTGTCCTCCTTTACATGACTCCTAATTTACATGTTCTATGTAAAAATCTGGAATTATCTTTGTCAAAAATCGAATAAAACTAACGCTGCCTGTTACACGCCTGATAATTACCAAGAATTTTAAATGAAGATGTTTCTTCTTTTAGTCCACGTAATGCGTTCACAACCGATTCCTGTTTCAGATTGCCCACAAAATCAATAAAGAACTGGTATCCCCAGGTTCCTCCCTTGCTTGGTCTCGATTCAATGCGTGTCAAATTAATTCCATTAAAAATAAAATGTGACATAATGCGATACAAGGCACCTGCTTCATCATCCGGCAATGCAAAACACAAGCTGACTTTATCCGCTGTTTTAAGATATGTTTTCTCTTTTGCAACAACGATAAAACGTGTCTCATTTTCTTTATTATCCTGTATGCACTCATCTAAAACAGTCAGTCCATAGATGTTTGCATTGTGTACACCGGCAATCGCAGCCTGACTGCAAAGCCCGTCTGTTTTTACTTTTTGCGCTGCAACGGCTGTGTTTTTCAAAGCTTTTCGCTCCATTTTTGGATGTTTGTCCAGATATTCTGCACATTGCATCAAAGCCTGTGGATGAGAATACACTTCTGTAATATCTTCTATTCTTGCACCAGGAACACCTAAAAGTGCATGATCAATTTTTATAATTTGTTCTCCTACAATCGTAACATCATATTCCATTAACAAATCATAATTTTCTGCCACAATTCCGGCAGATGAATTCTCAATAGGAAGAACAGCATAGTCTACCTTGCCACTTTGAATGGCTTCCATCGCATCACGCCATGTCACAACAGCTTCTCCCTGACAATTCTCTCCAAAGAATTGTTTCATTGCCATCTGTGCGTATGCACCTTCCACGCCTTGAAATACAATTCGCTTATTCCGGATATCTATTTTTTCAAGCTCACGAAATTCAAGTGGTTCCAATTGTCCGCATTCTGCCAACATCTGGTACTGTTTTTTCCGGCTTGTTGACATAATCTGTTCAAACAATTCCACAACGCCCTGTTTTAAAAACTCATCCGGTACCAGTTGCGCCAGAGTTTTTAATTTTTCATCTTCCCTCGCCTTATCATAAACATTTTTATGATTTGCAATCTTATACTCTGCCACTTCTGCAGCGAGCCCCATTCTTTGTTCGTATAATGATACGATCTGACGGTCAATTACATCAATATCACATCGGATTTCGCTTAAATCTTTCATGTATTACCTCTCTCGTTTTCCTTTATGTGCCTACGCTGTAAAATCAAAAAATGACAACTGATTGGACTCTGGTAAATCAGAAATAATGTCCAAATCTGATAACAATTCAATGATTGATTTACTAATCTTTCCACGCTCTCGCAAATCGTCTTTTGACAAAAATTTGCCACCACTTGCCGCAATAGCAAGTGATTCTGCCGCCTTATCTCCCATGCCATCAATCGAATTAAACGGTGGCAATAACTTACCATCTACAATTTGAAAATATCTGGCATCCGAACGATACAAATCCAGTGGCAAAAACTCAAATCCACGCGCATACATTTCCTGCACAATACGCATATCACGCAAAGTACCTTCTTCCTTTGCTGACATTTTATCCTTTTTCTTGTATTCTGCAATATAAAATTCCAATTTTTCTTTTCCCTGACACATCAGTTCATAACTGAATGAAGTCGCACGAATACTAAAAAATGCCGCATAATAGGCAAGTGGATAAAACACCTTACAGTAAGCAATACGCCATGCCATCATAACGTATGCTGCCGCATGCGCTTTTGGGAACATATACTTGATTTTTTCACAGGACCAGGTATACCATTCCGGAACACCATGGTCTAACATATCCTGTTTCCATTCCGGCCATTGCTTGCACTTTCCTTTGGCTATAATACCTTTTCTTGTTTTTTCCATGATATCAAAAGCTTCCGCACTATCTAATCCCATATGAATCAGATAGGTCATAATATCATCACGCGTACAGATACAGGTTGAAATGGTTGCTGTTCCATTCTCAATCAGGGTCTGTGCATTGCCTAACCATACATCTGTACCATGCGAAAGTCCGGAAATTCGAATCAGATCTGTAAATTCCTGTGGTTTTGCATCACGTAACATTCCCATAGCAAAGTCAGTACCAAACTCAGGAATACCAAGTGTCCCCATCGGACAACCATTTAATTCTTCTGGCGTTACACCAAGTGCTGACGTATTTTTAAACAAGGACATTACGGTCTGATCATCCAGTGGTATCTCCTGCGCATTTAATCCGGTCAGATCCTCAAGCATACGTATCATGGTTGGATCGTCGTGTCCCAGAATATCCAGTTTTAACAAATTGGCATCAATGGAATGGTAATCGAAATGTGTCGTGATAATGTCAGATGTCATATCATTTGCCGGATGTTGTACCGGTGTAAAGGAAAAAATATCTTCTCCCACCGGAAGTACAATAATACCACCCGGATGCTGCCCTGTGGTTCTTCGTACGCCCACGCATCCCTGCACAATACGGTCAATCTCACAATTTCTTTTATGGATCCCACGTTCTTCGTAATAATTCTTGATGTAACCAAATGCAGTCTTATCTGCTAATGTACCAATGGTTCCTGCCTTAAATGTCTGTCCTTCCCCAAAGATAACCTCCGTATATTTATGAGCCTTACTCTGATAATCTCCAGAAAAGTTCAAATCAATATCCGGTTCCTTATTTCCTTTAAAGCCTAAGAAAGTCTCAAACGGAATATCAAATCCTTCTTTCTTCAAATCCTTTCCGCAGACAGGACATTTCCGATCCGGCATATCACATCCGGCTCGTCCGGAAAATGCCTTTACCTCTTCCGAATCAAAATCAACAAAATGACAATATTCACAAATATAATGTGGACTCAATGGATTTACTTCCGTAATACCTGCCATCGTTGCTGCAAAAGAAGATCCTACAGAACCACGTGATCCTACCAGATAACCATCTTCATTTGATTTCCACACAAGTTTTTGTGCGATGATATACATCACGGCATAACCATTTCCAATAATGGATTTTAGTTCACGTTCCAATCGTTCTTCCACAACATGTGGCAACTGTTCCCCATAGACCGCATGTGCTTTGTCATAACAGATTTTTCGCAGCAAACCATCTGAATTTTCAATAACCGGTGGGCACTTGTCCGGACGCACCGGTGCAATCGGTTCACACATATCTGCGACCAGATTGGTATTTGTAATAACAACCTCTTCGGCTTTTGTGCTTCCCAGATAAGAAAATTCTTCCAGCATTTCTTCTGTTGTACGCAAGAAAAGTGGTGCCTGATCATCTGCATCAGAAAATCCTTTGCCTGCCATAATAATTCGTCGATATACTTCGTCCTGTGGATCTAAGAAATGCACATCGCACGTCGCCACCACCGGTTTTTGAAAAATTTCTCCCAGTGCAACAATCTGCCTGTTAATATTGCGCAAATCTTCTTCTGACTTAATAATACCATCGTCTTTTCGAAGCATAAACGCATTATTTCCAATCGGCTGAATTTCCAGATAATCATAGAACTGCGCAATTCGGCTAATCTCTTCTTCCGGTCTGCTATTTAAGATTGCACGATACAATTCGCCTGCTTCACATGCCGAGCCGATAATAAGACCTTCTCTATATTTCTGCAACTGACTTTTTGGAATCTTTGGTCGCCGATAATAATACTGTAGATGTGACATTGACACCAGACGATATAGATTGATACGGCCAATATCATTTTTTGCCAACACAATACAATGGTAAGATGGCATCTTTCGTATCATTTCATCCGATGCCATACCATCCCGGTTAACATCATCCAGTGTTTCAAAGCCTCGTTCTTTTAGCATCTCTAAAAACTTAACATAAATTTCTGCTGTACAGCCCGCATCATCCACCGCACGATGATGATGTTCCAAAGATACCCCAACTGCTTTTGCAACATTATCCAGTTTGAATTTGCTCAACGATGGCAATAAATAGCGTGCCATCGCAACCGTATCTACATAGGTAAAATCACACGGCAGTCCCATACGTTCACAATTGGCTTTGATAAAGCTCATATCAAAATCTGCATTATGAGCCACCATAACAGCACCCTCGCAAAAATCCATAAAACGAGGCAAGATTTTTGTGATATCTTCTGCACCAATCACATCCTCATCATGTATACTGGTCAGCTCTGTAATTCTAAAAGGAATCGGTTCTTTCGGATTGACAAACTCAGAAAAACGTTCCGTAATCTTTCCATCCACTACCTTTACAGCGCCGATTTCGATAATGTTATTCTTTTTTGCATGGAAACCAGTGGTCTCCAAATCAAAGACCACATACGTACCATCCAGACTCTGATTTTTAGAATCTGTCACAATCCCTTTTGTATCATCAACCAGATAAATCTCGCATCCATAAATAACTTTAAAATCAGAATCCAAATCATGAAGTGCATGATCTGCCTCCGGGAAAGCCTGCACAGCCCCGTGATCGGTAATCGCAATTGCCTGATGTCCCCAGCTTGCAGCTCTTTTGATAATATCCTTTACATCTGAAACACCATCCATATCGCTCATCTTCGTATGGCAATGCAGTTCCACACGTTTGTCTGGTGCATGATCACTGCGCGATGTCGTAAAATCTGGAATACGCATAATACCAAACACTGAACTCATGGTCAGGTCATGATCAAATTTATCAATCATCGGTGCTCCTTTTAATTTGATAAAAGCACCTTTTTTTATTCCCTGACACACTTCGTCTACCTGGTCATTTGCGACAAAGATTTTACTGACAATCGTATCTGTAAAATCTGTGATCGCAAACATCAAAATCGTGCGTTCATTTCGTATCTCTCTCGAGTCAAAACTGATAATCTGACCACGTATGGTAACTTCTCCAATTTCACCAGAGATTTCCTGTATTGGAATCGGTTCATCTTCAAATTCTCGTCCATATATAACATCTGGATTGCTGGATTTTTTCGCTGCAAAGCCACCACGTCTGGCACCAACTTTTTGGAAGCCCTTTTTGTCGGCACCCCCATCTTTTCCGATACCAGCTGCACTTTTTCCTGCACTCTGATCCTGCTCATTTTCCTCAGCATTTAACAGTTCCTTTTGCTGCTGCCGCATCCGATTTTGTCTCGTAATCTCAGCGATCTGATTGTCGATTAAAATCTGTGAATTCTCACGATATTTACTTTCTACCGGCTCTTTGTAGGCAAAATGAATGATTAAATTTTGTCCACAACGTTCACAAAATATTTTATCCAAAATATCATGTAACTCTTCTTCATATCCATGCGCAATAACCGTATCTTCTAAAGTCACAAGCAGATGATCCTCTGTAAACTCCAAATCACCTTTTTTAAATACGCCAAACAACAGTGCACTATAGGCATTGATTTCCTCTAAGATACTATCTTTATAAATATCATACAGCTTTTGCGGTGTATACAACGATGAAAGAGAAAAGGACTCTATAATATGTATGCTGACATTCTCCTTTGCAAAACACTGTTTTTTGATTTGCTGTTCCATTTTCCAGATACGACGTTTCGGAACTAAGGAAGCACAATGAAGGTAAATACGAATGGCACTTCTGTCCCGATTTGTACTTACCTTCTGAATCACTGAGTCCTGCATCATCTGCATCAAATCTTTATCTAATTGTAATGATGGAAATACTTCCTGAAAACTTTTATTCAATCTGCTTCACTCCAACCAAAGGGGATGTTACTCCCCCCAATGATCTAATTCGTATTTTAATGCCATAAGCAATTCATCTTCCGGCATCTTTTTCACTACTTCTCCATGCTTAATTAAGAGTCCTTCTCCGATACCTCCTGCGATGCCAAGATCTGCCTCCTTTGCTTCCCCTGGTCCATTGACAACACATCCCATAACAGCCACTTTGATATCTAGCGGATATTCTGCCACAAGATTCTCTACACGGTTTGCAAGACCTATCAAATCAATCTGTGTCCGTCCACATGTTGGGCATGAGACCACCTCAATACCACCCTGACGCAAGCCAAGTGTACGAAGAATCAATTTTGCTGATTTGATTTCTTCTAATGGATCTCCTGTCAACGACACACGAATGGTATCTCCAATGCCTTGATGTAAAATCAAGCCCAGACCAATGGATGATTTGATATTACCACTCGTAAGCGTTCCGGACTCTGTAATTCCTACATGTAGTGGATAGTTTGTCTGTGTAGAAATAAGTTCATGTGCTTTTACACACATTAAAACATCCGATGACTTAATACTGATTACCAGATTATCATATCCCAGATTTTCAATAATATGAACCTTATCAAGCGCACTTTCTACGATACCCTCTGCGGTTACACCATGGTATTTTTCTACCAGTTCTTTTTCCAAAGAGCCACTATTCACACCGACACGAATTGGTATGTTACGCTCTTTTGCTACATCTACCACAGCTTTGATGCGTTCCATAGAACCGATATTACCAGGGTTGATGCGAATCTTATCCGCGCCATTTTCCATCGCTGCAATCGCAAGTCGATAATCAAAGTGGATATCTGCAACCACTGGTATTTCTACCTGTTTTTTTATTTCGCGAAGCGCCTCTGCTGCCTCCATTGTCGGAACTGCGCAGCGGATAATATCACATCCCGCCTTTGTTAGCTGTCTGATCTGCGCTACGGTTGCCTCTACGTCTTCTGTTTTTGTATTCGTCATAGATTGGATTAGAATTGGATGTCCGCCACCAATCACACGATCTCCAATTTTTATTTCTTTTGTTATCTTACGTTCCATCAAAACTCCTCCTATACGAACAATTTCTGAATATCATTAAACATAACAACCACCATCAAAATCATAAGCAGCATAAAGCCAACCAAATGAATTCTTCCTTCGATTTCTTCATTCATTTTTCTGCCTCGTATTGCTTCCACGAAAAAGAACAAAAGTCTTCCTCCATCCAGCGCAGGTATTGGTAACAAATTCATGACACCAAGGTTTGCAGACAATAAGATAGCAATGTTTATCATATTCATTGCTACATAAAAAGCTCCTGAGCTTAACGATTCATCATACGTATCACCAATTGTTTTGACGATACCAACAGGACCTGACATATCATTTACCGATAATTGCCCTGTCACAAGCATTTTCAAGCTCTGAAAAGTGGCATAAACCTGATATTTCATCTCATAAAATCCATAAGCAAGTGTTGTTGGTACATTTCCGCGAATACGCGTATAATCCCCTTGCAATCCCAAGAGATAACGCCCCGCTTCTTCACTATACTTTGGTGTAATCTGTGCTGTGTATTCTTTACCATCTCTTTCATAGGTCACATCCATTGTTTCACCCGGATGAAAGAAAGAATAAACACTGATTTCCTGATAAAAGTGAACGCGATAATGATTCAATGCGATAATCGTATCTCCTGCCGCAAGACCTTCTTCCTCTGCGGAAGACCCTTCTATCACACCAGCGATCGTTGGTACATCATATCCCATCGCGCCTATCAAAAATACAGACAACACATAGGCTAAAATAAAATTAAACAGCGGTCCCGCCGCAACAATAGCAATACGCTGCAAAAGAGGCTTATGATGAAAAGCGCGGTCGTCCTTGCTTTCTTCATCCTCGCCTTCCATCATACAAGCGCCACCGAACGGAAACAATTTCAAAGAATATGTTGTTTCTCCTTTGGTAAAATGTAAAAGCGTAGGTCCTAATCCCAGACAAAATTCATTCACCTTAACATCGCACTTTTTTGCAACTAAAAAGTGTCCCAGTTCATGAAATATAATAATAAAACTAAAAATGATAATTGCAAGAATAATACTCAATTTACCACCGACTCTCTATATATTCATATGTTGTTGCTTCTGTATCTAAAATTTCTTCCAATGTTGGATTTTCTTTGTAGTAGACTTCTTCCATACTGCTTGCAATAATTTCCGGAATTTGTACAAATGAAATCTTTCCATCTAAAAATTTTGCAACAGCACGCTCATTGGCTGCATTGTATACCGTCGGTACATTGCCACCTGCATCCAGTGCATCATATGCTAAAGATAGTCCATAAAATGTCTCACGATCCGGTCTTTCAAAGGTCAGATTGCCAATGGCAAAAAGATCTAATTCCTCTGCATAAAGCATACGACGTTCTGGATAAAATAATGCATACAAAATTGGTAAGCGCATGTCTGGTGTTCCCATTTGACCGATGACTGCGCCATCTTCAAACATAACTGCCGAATGCAAAATACTCTGTGGATGCACAACAACTTCGATCTGTGATGGTTTTACATCAAAAAGCCACTTTGCTTCCATCACTTCTAATCCTTTATTGACCATGGTTGCAGAATCAATTGTAATTTTTCTTCCCATGCTCCAATTTGGATGTTTCAAGGCATCTTCAAGTGTTACCTTTTCCAACGCTTCGTATGTTTTTCCACGGAACGGACCTCCCGATGCTGTCAATAGAATTTTTTTTATCTTATTCTGACGTTCACCATTTAAAGACTGGAATATTGCACTGTGTTCACTGTCTACCGGTAAAATCGAAACACCACATTTTTTTGCCAATGGAATAATAATATGACCTGCCGTAACCATGGTCTCTTTATTCGCAAGTGCAATATCTTTACCTGCTTCTATCGCGGCAATAGTCGGACGAATACCAAGCATACCCACAATTGCAGTCACAAGAATTTCTGATTCTGGAATCGTTGCTACAGCAAGCAGACCATCCATGCCACTTGCAACCGTAATCTGCGTATCTGCCAATTTCTGCTTTAGCTCGTTCGCACGCACTTCATCCCATACGGCTACAAAAACCGGCTTATATTTTCTTGCCTGCTGCTCTAAAAGTGTAATATTACTTCCCGCCGCTAAGGCAACTACCTGTAAATCTTCAGGATTCTGATCAACAATATCAAGTGTCTGTGTTCCAATAGATCCTGTGGAACCAAGAATTGCTATTTTTTTCATATGCTTCTCTCCTACAATACTCTGGATGCCAAAAAGAAAATAATTGGTGCTGTAATAATGACGCTGTCAAAACGATCTAAGATACCACCATGACCCGGAATTAATTTTCCATAGTCCTTAATGTCATAATTACGTTTGATTGCAGATGCTGCCAAGTCACCCACCATAGAAATCAGTGCACCAATGGCACTCACCCCTGCTAAAATCCAAACTTCTGTCATGGTAATGTCTAGCTGACTGCGGAAAATGGAAACATATAATGCAGTCAAAAGTGCAGCACCTACAACACCACCTACCGCACCTTCGATTGACTTTTTCGGACTCAGTATTGGTGACATTTTATGTTTTCCAATCAACATGCCAACGCAATAGGCACAGGTATCGCTTCCCCAGGAACAAAGGAAAATCAACCATACTAAGTACTTTCCACCATCAAGCATTCTTGTCTGATAAATAAAGGATAACATGAATGCCACATAAAATAAGGCAAAAAAGCATGCCATAATTTGATCTGCTTTATACTTTGGATAAGAAAATACATAGACAGCCAACAACACTATCATAAATAACAATGGTAATACCATAGCATCTGTTATAAATCCGAAATACAAATTCAGATAAAAAACAATGGCTGCCACATAACCAACGATGCCCGCTGCTGATTTTTCTATCTGAAATACCCGGTATAGTTCAAACATACCAATCAAAGAAATGATTCCCATTACTGAAAGTAATACATTTCCACCGGTAATAATTACCACCAATGCAATTGCCACCAGTACAATACCACTGATTAATCTTGTCTTAAACATAGTAAAACCTCTTAAACCTTTCCGTATCTTCGATCTCTATTTTCATATGCTTCCACAGCTTTTCTTAGTTCTTCTCCATGGAAATCCGGCCAGGCAACCGGGGTAAAATAAAACTCTGCATAGGCTAACTGCCACAATAAATAATTAGATAAACGCTGTTCTCCGCTGGTACGAATCATCAAGTCAGGATCTGGCAATTCTGCTGTATCCAGATATCTGCTAAATGTCTCTTCTGAAATATCATCCACCTGCAGCTGTTCTGTTGCAATATCATGCTGCATACGTTTGATACCTCTTACAATCTCATCTCTGCTGCCATAGTTGATAGCAATCGTCAGATTCAGACCCGTATAATCCGCAGACTCTGTTTCCAACACTTTAATTTTTTCCTGCATTGACTCGTCCAATTTGGATATATCGCCAATCACGCGTATACGCATATTATTTTTTTTCGCTGTCTTCAGACAGTTCTTTAAGTATTGATTCAGCAGGTTCATCAATGCGGAAACTTCTTCCTTTGAACGATTCCAATTTTCTGTAGAAAACGCATACAATGTCAAATATTCGATGCCCATATTGTATGCTTCCTCGCAGACAACTTCTACATTTTTTGCGCCTGCTGTATGTCCTGCTGTTCTCGGTAATCCTTTTGCTTTTGCCCATCTTCCATTTCCATCTAAGATGATTGCAACATGTCTTGGAACACTCATACATTCTCCTTTCTACTTGTAAAAAAAGGACACTTACGCGAGTGTCCCCTTTTATCCTAAGACTATACCGTTAAGATTTCCTGTGTCTTTGTCTCAATGGCTTTGTCTATTTCAGCAATATACTTATCTGTAAGTTTCTGTGCTTCATTTTCTAATTCTTTTACTTCATCCTCAGATACATCTGCCTCTTTTCCATATTTCTTGAAAGAATCATTTGCATCTCGACGAATATTACGAATTGCAACTTTTGCATTTTCGCCGTGTTTTTTTACTTCTTTTGCCAATTCTTTACGACGTTCTTCTGTCAATTCCGGGAACACCAGACGAATCACTTTACCGTCGTTTGTTGGATTTAATCCCAAATCAGAAACCAGGATAGCTTTTTCGATATCTTTTAACAAAGACATCTCCCAAGGCTGAATCTGAATCATACGTGCTTCTGGAACACTGATATTTGCAACCTGCTGTAATGGTGTTGGTGCACCGTAATAATCAACAACGATCTTATCCAAAACATGCGGATTTGCTCTTCCGGCACGAATGGTTGTATATTCCTCAAGCAAATTGTTGTAAGATTTTTGCATCTTGTCTTCAAATACTTTTAATTTTTCGTCCATCTTTTCCTCCATTATACCGTCACTTTTGTGCCGTTAAATTCTCCTGAAATTGCCTTTACGATACTATTTTCTTCTTGTAATGCAAAAACATACATTGGCATTTTATTTTCCATACACATAATCGATGCCGTCAAATCCACAACCGCCAATTTCTGATCAATTACGGTCTGGATTGGTAAAACATCATAACGTTTTGCATCTGGATTGGTCTTAGGATCACTGTCATATACACCATCCACTGCTTTTGCAAGTAAAATCACTTCTGCTTCTATTTCGATTGCACGAAGTACGGTTGCTGTATCTGTCGAAAAATATGGATGACCGGTACCACCTGCAAAGAAAGCTACTTTTCCCTCCGCAAAACAACGGTTTGCAGCATCCTTTGAAAACAATGTAGTAAATGCACCACAGGTAAACGGTGTCAACACCTCTGTATCCATACCAACATAACGGAAAATCTCAGAGACATAAATGCAATTCATAATCGTTGCAAGCATTCCAATCTGATCTGCCTTTGTACGATCGATTGTCTCAGAAGTACGTCCTCTCCAGAAATTACCTCCGCCAATCACAATACCAACTTGTGTACCAGCATCTACCAACTGCTTTACCTGATTTGCAACCTGAATACATGTTGCCTCATCAAATCCTGTCTTTTTTTCTCCGGCTAACGCTTCGCCACTTAATTTTAATAAAACTCTCTTCATCGTTCTACCTTCTTTTATGCGAACAAACCTTCAACATCCACATCTGCATAGCACTGTGAACAGAAACCTTCAATAACCGCACCATTGTTAATCTGTACAGAACGTGACTTAATGTTACCCATAACAACTGCAGAAGTATCTACAACAACTGGTCCCTGTACATCAATATCACCCTTTACAGCTCCTGCAATAACAGCAGATGTTGCTGTAATATTTCCAATGATAACAGAACCAACACCAATTTTTGCTGTACCAGAGGTATTTACTTCACCTTCAATCTTTGCAGAATCTGCAAAGAATTCAGAAGATGTACTGTTTCCATGAACCACACCGGTAACAACTAACTTACCATTACAAGTAATGTTTCCTTCAATTCCACCCTTTACATCCACAGATCCAGTAGATTCGATATCACCTCTGATTGTCATACCAGCTGTGATAACTGCTGTCTCGTCATCTACAGGTGCTGTTGGTGCTACAACAGGATTTGGTGTTACCTGCATTGCTGGTGCTGCCTCACGAACTGGTTCATTTACTACTTCTCTTGTTTCCATTGTTATTGTATCCTCCACTGTGTTTTCTCGTTTTACTTCTTCTGGCTTAGCCTCTTCTGCCGTGCCATCCACTCTCTTTGTCACCTGCTCCAACAGGCCGTCTAATTTTGACAATTCAGATTGTACATCAATCTCTTCATCCAATGTACCTGTTGCAGTATCTTCTGTATCTAATTCATCTGCTCCAGGAACAAGATCATTGACTGCCTCTGAAAAGTCATCCTTAAAATCCTTAAAAAATCCCATCTTCATTCCTCCGTATCTTATTGTTGGATACTGACATGTTGTATCACTGTTGTATCCTCATCAATCGGTAAAATCATCGCTCCAGCCTGTTGTAAAGCCTCAATCATTGCCGGCAGCGCTTGTACCGTTGTTGTCTTAACTGTTGCATCGTGTAATAAAACAACCGACGTTTTGTATTTTACCACATCCGACATAACATTTTCAACTAATTCATCTGCAGTAAATGCCCTTGATGTTGCGTCTCCACTCGAAACGTTCCAATCATAGTATGTAATTCCCTGTTCATTTAAATAGCTAATAAATTCCGACATATTGGTATTGCTGACTTTATTGCTACTTCCTCCCGGAAATCTGTAGTAGTGACATTCCACACCTGTCGTGTCATAAATCAGATTCTGAATGCGTTCAAAATCTTCTTGAAATGCTTCTTTGGATGCATATATTTCACTATATTTGTGTGAGTACGAATGCATTGCAATCGTATGCCCTTCTGCAACAATTCGCTGATATGCAGCTTTTGACGCCTCATCTTCTTTGCCTGTCACAAAAAAAGTCGCTTTGATGCCATAATCATCCAAAATATCCAGAATAGCGTTTGTATTTTCACTTGGTCCATCATCAAATGTCAGATATACCTTATGTAAATCTTCCGCTGTTGCTAAATTTTCTTTGTCCATTGTATTTTGCGTTAACTGATTGCTGTCTGTATCACCAGCACTCTGATTTACCTGGGATACCACAGCTGTTGAAGAATCATATTCTCCTGTCATGATATTAATCTGCTTTTGTAACGAAATAACCTTTGCACAAAGAATGCAGGTAATCACAATGGACAACACAATCCAAACAGAAATAACCGTAATAATTCCTGTCCGAATATATTGTATGCGTTTTCTACGATTCCTCTCTTCTTTCAGGACTTTGTGTTCCTGTTCACTCATCTGCCTGTTCTCCGTGTTCTTTATCTTCTAATTTAAATTGGGCAACAACACCCGTCAGTTGTCTAGCAATGATATCTTCTTTTTCTGCCATTTCTGAAACATTGTCTACATGTTCTGCAACCACACCCACTTTATCCGTCATACTTCCACTGATTTCTGTTGTATCCTGGGTTGCTTCGGTAATGCTTTGTATAGCCGCTGTCACTTCCTGCATGATTTGTTTAATATTATCTGACATATTAGAGATATTTTTTGCTGTATTTTCAATAGACTGAGCATCTTCTCCATATTGCTTTGCTACTTCTACAAAATTGCTGTAATCCGGCGTGACATCATTTACGACAAAACCTAGCATGTTCTGAGCATCATTTTTCAAATCATCAAACGCTGCCTGAACCTTTGAAATCGTATTCTGAATCTGACCAACAGCCTCTGCTGTATTCGTTGCTAAAGAACCTATCTCTGATGCAACCACGGCAAAACCTTTTCCTGCCTCACCGGCACGTGCTGCTTCGATTGAAGCATTTAACGATAGCAGATTGATTTGTTCTGCAATTTCGGAAATTACATTCGCCAATTCTTCTATACTGCTGACAACTTTTGCATTTTCAATACTTTCTTCCAAATGCTCTTCAAACTGTTTTGCCAATGTCGTTGCAGATGCGAATGATTTGTTGCTATTTTCTTCCACCTCTCTGGCTCGTCCTCTGATTTCCTGTGCCATTGCTGTGCTTTTTTGTGTTTCTTCTGTAAGAAGATTTACATTTGATAATACTTCTTCTGTAGATGCGTTTACCTGCTGTGTCGCAGCACTTGTCGTCATCATTGCATTATTTACTTCTTCGATATTTTTTCTAATCTCAGCAAAATTATCTGATAATTCTAATGCTGCATCATGTAGCTTTGTACTTGCGTCATCAATATCCGTTGCATGCTCTGCGATATTACAGATAACCTGTTTATTACTGTCATACATCGCATTTAAAGAATGCCCCATAACACCAAGTTCGTCCTGCGTTTTGACCTGTAATGGTTCAACTGAAAAATCACCTTCTGCCAAGGAACCTGCAAATTCTTTCACGCGATTCAAACCTTTTGAAATAGAACGAACGTTTAAAATGATAACAACTGTAACAATGATTAATGCAATAATACAAATCAGTAAAAGGCTTGTGAGTAATTGTAAAATCGGCTCTGTCAATTCAGAATTCGGCATTGTAATAATCAAAATCCAGTTTGTTGCCTGCACACGAGAATAATAAAGATTGATTTGCCCCTTATTGCTCTCATAGCTTGTCGTTCCATGATCTCCAGACAATATTGTCTGGGCAGCTTTTGCAAGTGCAGGTGCTTCCTCATCCTCTGTAATCACAACAGCATTTTGAATCTTCTGTTCATCAACACCACCAATATAAACACCATCTGCCGTCAAAAGCATGCCTTTTCCTGCTTTTCCTACTTGAATGTTGTCTACCATGGTCGTAATTGCATTCAGCTGAATGTCTACCGTCACACATCCTATGTATTTCCCATTTACTAAAATCGGCATCGCACAAGTCGACATAATACTATCCGATGTCTCATCATAGTATGGGTCTGTAAAAATCGGTCCATCTGATTTTTTAGCCAACGTGTAATACTCTTGTGCAAAATAATCATATTCTGCATTGCTATAATCATAAGTTGTAACTAATGTATTTCCATCTTTATATACATATGGTCCCATATATTCTGCATCAGACTGATATGCATATGGCTCAAACCAAAGCCCACTTCCAGATACCATATCATTATCCTGAATCAGCTCACCAAGCATTTTTTCGTAGGTCTCCATAGAAGTTGTCTGATATGTTGTTGATACCACACGAGATATCGCCTGTGCCATAGCAGATACTGTATGCAAATCCTGCTCCATTTCTCCACTCTGTGACGATAATTCTGCCTGCATCCTGCTTGCAATCTGGGTATTGATGATATCCCGACTCGATAACCCACTAATTGCTGTCAAAAGTATCATAGCCAGAATAACAATTGGCAGAATGACAGCTAACATCTTTGCACCGATTTTTTTGATTTTCATAGAACTTCTCCTTTGTGCATCTCTAACAATATATACTTATTTTATCATATTTTTCCAGTATGTATATACAAAATCCTAACTCAATAATTTTTCAATCATATCCGCATCAAACACGACCTGCTTTTTGTGATCGACTTCAATCTGATATAATGCGTTCGCTGCAATATGTTCCGCAGCCTGTTCTAAATCACGTATTCCTGAAGTGTTTGCATATAACTGAATAACCTGCTCTAATCCATCCTCTGTCAAAACACATTCTTCTGCCGTCATACCAATACGTTTGAGCACCTTTGGCAACACAAATCTAGAGAAAATGATTTTTTTCTCTTCATCTGTATAATCCGGTATCTCGATCACTGCAAATCGTGACATGAGTGGTGCACTAATCTGTTCCCGGTCATTTGCTGTTGCAATCGGATAAACACCATTTGTCGGAATCATACATTCCATGTAATTATCTGTAAATCCAAGGTTATCCAACAGGGTTAAGAGAACATCTGCTGGATTTCCATTTCCTTTTCCGGAGGCAGCTTTATCTAATTCATTGATAATAAAAACAAGATTTGACTCCCCTGCCATCGAAAATGCATCCATGATAATTCCCGGTTTTGCGTTCGCATAGATTCTCGAACTTCCTGTCAATTGTTCCGGATCATTGATTGATGACATATCAAGCGTCGTCCAAGGCATACGAAGAATACGCGCTACCGCATACGCAATCTGTGATTTTCCGGTCCCCGCCGGCCCAATCAAAAGAAGACCATATGCCGGCAATGTATGCGTGCGATTGATTTGAATGATTGTCTCAATAATTCTTTGTTTCACACGTTCCATGCCATATAATTCTTCATCCAGAATTTTTCTTGCCTCCACCGGATCAATTGCCTCGAAATATTGATTTTTCCATTGAATATTCATCATGATGGACAGTGCTCGCTGTGCATGACGACGCTCTTCCGGAGAAACCTCATGTGATTTTGCAACCGCAAGATTTCTTCTCGCCCACAAACGGATATGGTCTGGCAATGTTTTCCCTGCACAAGTCATGAAATCCGTAATGCTTTGGATGCTCGTCAGCTTCATATCATCCCCTGACTCATCCGGTGCATCCTCTTCTTCCACATTCTCCGGCGCACTACTGGCAAAAAGCCGTTCCATCATATATTGCAAAAAGCCATCCTCTGCAGATAATTTGGTTCCCGTTCCGGATGCAATTTCCCGGATACGATACACCGCATACCCCTGTGTTATATGCGCTCCTGATAGCTGTACCTGGATATGATTCTCCCCTAACCATTTCAAAAGACTCACAAAACGGGAATCCACACACAGAATATCTGCATTCACAACACCATCTTCCTCTTCAAAGGCAAATGCCGTGCGCGTGTTTGGATTCAGAAACGTTCCGTTGGCATGGTGCTTCCATTCCCTTTTGGTGTGATCCAAAATCAAAATCGGATGTTGTGCATCAGAAAAAGGTTCATTTGATGCAAAAACATGGTACGTACATGCACTTTTATTTTCTTCCTGGGGTTTATCTGCAAAGTCAAATACTGGCATAATTTATTCTCCTTGGTGTCTGTTTTATTCGTTATCGTTCATTTCTTTTTCGATTTTATTTCCATAAGTAAGGAATACGATTGCCATAACAAAAATGATAACCAATGCGATCATCCCTACCATAGAGAAACAAATCTGGCCTAAAAAGCCAACAAGTGGCAATTTTGCTGCCACGTGACCTGCCACTTTTTCATATTGCACTTTTTCACCGGATTTCATTGTCAAAGTTTCTTTTCCATCATTCGATGCAACGGTATATACATCTACCCGTTTTGTTTTATCTGAAAACACTGCAACGACATTTCCTGCTTCATATGCTGCATTATCCATATTTTCCACATAAACTAACGTTTTTGGTTCCGAAACCTGTTTTGTTGTGTCTGTGCTTACCAAGTATGTCGTATATCTATATCCAAAAAACTGCGGAAGAAATACCGGAATAACCGCCAATAAGACAATGGTCAGGCATAGATAACCTGCTACTGTTAATGCTCCTTTTTTTCTGTTCTCTGCTTTCATCTTTTACCTCTCTTTGATTACTATTTTATAAATTTTCATAACAGGAAACCGGCTCTGAAAGTGCACTGTTTCTCTGTTTTTTCAATGCCTCATCAATAATCTGTGGCATTTGCAAGGTCGCATTGAGTGCATCTATCATATCCTGATAATCATTCACGCTAAACAAATTTGTATCTGCCGTATATAAAGCGTTATGCTTTGTTTCATCAAATCCTACAATAAGCTGATTCTGCAAAAATGCCTGATGAACTGCATCTGCAATTTCATTTTCATAGTTGATGTCTAAATAGAAATCACACTCTTCAAATAATTGCTCCAACGTATTTTGCTTTACATTCGGATAAAGTGAAACATTTGGACAATCTCCTAAACCCATTAGTTTTGAGGACATTTCCGTAAATGCAGCAATAGAAAAATGCATTTGCGGAACCTGTTGCACGATATCATTGATATGTGCAATACGGTCGGAGTTCGTACAGATTAATGCTTTTGCCCTGTGTTTGTTTTCCCGTACAAAATCATATACATAGCCCAGTTTTTTTACCATCTTTTCTGACGCACCAAGAGCCATCAGTTTATCGTACGCATCCTGACGCTGTACATAAATCTGTTTGCATCTTTTAGCGTGCTGTTGCAATATATATTGCATATTTCCCGGGATTTCCTCCCCAATTGGTTCGTTCCAAAACAGAATATCCTGATATCCGTTTTCCGGCAATTCTTCTGCAGCAAAAAATGGCGTTGACAAAGAGTTGTAATAGATGGCCGATTGTTCTAACCCCTTGCATTGCAGGTAAAAACAAATGAGTTCTGTCTTTGTATGAAGGACAATTTCTTTTCCTTCCCATGACACAATGAAATCATTTGTCACAAAGTTTTCAACCACTTTTTCCTCTCCCTGCGGGGAAAAGAACTTTCTTGCAACCTTCTGTCCTTTTTTATTAAAAATCGTATGACAGTATATTTCTCCATATTTGTTGTAATGTTCACTCAGACGCACCACACCCTGATCATCCAGCCAGTCAACCACACGTACCAGTCTTTTCTGCTTCGGATCTGCGTAAAAGATACGTGCCACCTCTTTTTCGTGGTTTAGAACCCTTGCGCTTGTATTATTTCCTTCAATCTGCCAATACTTTGGTACTGCAATCTGATTAAAATACAATGGTCTTTTATCTTCTGTTCTTTTTATATCATCATACCCGGCCAAGCCACCATAGACGGATAAAATGCCTTCCGGCAAAAATCCGTCATCTTCGATAACAACCGCCTGAAACTTCCGGTCTGCAAGTCGAAAACTGTTATACAAATTCTGGCTTTGCTCTGAAAATGTATCAAACAGCAATGTTATTTTAGCAGCTGTATCCATCGCTTTACCACCTCCTCGGTCAGATATTCTTCCGCTTTTTGATAGGAATGTTCTATAAAAGCATTCACATCATCTTTTGTAAACAACTGAATCATAGACTTCGCGAGAAGCTGAACCTTTTCTTTTTGATCCATTTCATCTGTAATAGCAATCTTATAGCCATTTTGTCCCTGATCCACAAAAGTCTGATTTCCATAGCGCACATCAAATCCTATGATCGGCAGCCCTGAACCGATTGCTTCCATCAGGCTAAGTCCAAACCCTTCGCTCTGTGATGCCCCCACATAAGCCTCATATGTCACATATACCTGATCCATATTATGCTGTCCCATTAGACGGACACAATCCTCACACGCAAGTCTTTGTATGGTAGACTGAATCTTATTTTTCTCTGGTCCTACTCCATAAATATCCAACGATATGTCCGGTACTTCCTCTCTTGCCAGAGCCAGTGCTTCCACAATCCAATCACAATGTTTTTCACTTGCAAGACGTGAGGCTGTCACGATCGCATGACGTTTTCTTGGTTCTTGCGGATACTTTAATGTATCCAGACTTCCAACCGGAATCGTCACAATGCGTGGTGTCTTGTTGCAATATTTTGCAAACTGATCCGCTAATATATTCTTCTGGGCATCTGTTGCTGTTATATAAAAATCTATGTGTTCTGTCTGTGAAAATGCATATTCATAATAATTATTCCATAAAATGTTGTTTTCATCGGTTCCGTTTTCACTGAAATGATCTGCATGAACCACAATACCGACTTTCGCATCTCCGCAATTTTCCAGTATTGCCTGACCAATCCCTGTTGTCCTGTCAATCAAAACCACATCTTCTGTTTTTAATTCCAGTCGTCTCACCATAAGGCCAACCAATGCTTCCTTGGAATAAATCACTTCATCCTTAAATTTATAAAATACCTGGTCGTCATCAATCACTTCTTCAAATGCAACAGAACCATCTTCATTAAAAAAAGTTCTGCCATATAAATGTGCCTGTCCATCGAGCGGCGCAAAATATTCAGAAAATGTCTTACAATATGTATAAAAATCCTTTCGGACAAGACAGCCATGGGAAACGATTTCTACCCTATGCACCAGATCGCTCGTTTCATCTGCCATGTAGGCTGTATAAAAACAATCTTTTTCTTTAAACACATAACGGCAGATACCATCTGTTCTGGTCATTTCATAATCTGTATCCGGTAATGTCTTTTCAAACGCTTCCTTTGTAAACACAACCGGTGATGTCACAACATCGGTAAAAAATGTATAGAGCCAGATAATTTCTTCATCTAAAAATCCAATGTTTTTAGTCATGTGCTCTATATTATCTTTTGGAAACATATCTGTAAAAATAAATTTTGCCGAAATATTTGCTTTACGAAGTAAGTTTGCACGATAGCTTTGTGCATATTCAACTCCACTGCTTGCCCATCCTATGCCTAAATTAAAGTTATATACCATTATACTCTCCTAGGTAAATATTTTATGGATATACGATTTTAAGACGTGCATCTTTTAAAACAGTCACATCACTCAATAGTACATTTCTTATAATATTTCTTTTTACCACTTTTACCGTATCCAAATACGACTCAAATGCTTCATTTTGATATTCAAACATGATATTTCTCTGTGCAGAAGCTCTGCCTGCCACAGCATATTTCAGCTGTTCCAGATAATCAATCAGTTCTACCCAGCCTTCATCCACCGCATTTAAGATTGCTTCACGCAAAAACTGTTCATACGCATCGGGATGATAAATGGATGCTTTTTGCTTTGCAATCCCCTCATATACGCGTTTCATCAAATACTCTTCTAAAGCTTTTTTATCAGAAAGAGACATACCCTTTAATCCATCATCCAACGAATACGATACATTATCCAAAATATAGCGGTTGATCTCTGCTAAGTCCATTGTGTCTTGATGCTGTAAATAGTCGACAATATTTTCTCTGGCAATATCCAATAAAAGGTTTTCTTTCACACGTGCTCCTTCTAACAACTGCGCACGCGTTTTATAAATCAGATCTCTTTGACGCTGCAGTACTTCATCATATTGCACGGATTTCTTTCTTCCCATCTCATCCATCTCAACCTTGAGTTTCTGACTCTGGTTAATGATTCTCTTTATTTTATGCTTTAAAATATGTCTTTCTTCGTCAATATACCGTTGAATTTTTTCGTCATCCTCTGCACCAACAATATCATCTTCCAAACTGACGTAAAATTGGCTAAATCCAGGATCTCCTTGTCTTCCGGAGCGTCCTCTTGCCTGTCGTTCCGAACGCACATTATCCATTCTTCCAATACCAAGTACGGCAAGTCCCCCTAATTCTTTGACGCCTTTTCCAAGCTTGATATCCGTCCCTCTTCCTGCCATCGTTGTTGCAATGGTCACAGCTCCTTTTTGACCTGCCCCAGCAATAATCTGCGCTTCCCAAAAAGCGTTACTTGCATTCAACACATTGTGTGGAATATTCTTTTCGATCATGATTCTGGAAAAAAGATCTGTATCGGAAACAGAATTCAACACAACTAGGACCGGTTGTCCGGTTTCATGAATTTTGATCAAATCATCTGCCGCAGCCCAAAACTGCTGTTTCGCATTTACATAATATAGATCGCGCCGATCCACACGTTGCACCGGACGGTTTGACGGGATTTTAATCACCTTTTTCTGATACACATCAAACATTTCATCTTTGGCATCCATAATGGTTCCACTCATACCCGCCATCTTATCAAACATCATAAAAAGATTCTGAAAAGTAACAGAAGCAACGGTGCGATATTCCTGCGAAATTTCAATTTTTTCTTTTGCCTCGATTGCCTGATGCTGTCCTCCACGAAGCTTGACCCCATGCATCAATCGACCTGTTGCACCATCAAACAGTTCCACTTTACCATGATCCGTAACAACATAATCCTTATTGTTTTTCAGTGTCATATGAGCACGCAACGCCAGTGTCACATGACGATTGATCTCAAAATTCTCTTTCCCATAAAAATTCTGGATTCCAAAGAAATTCTCTGCATATTGAACACCCTTTGGAGTCAGCCATACCGCACCATCTTCTTCAATATAATCAATATCTTCTGTCAGCGATGTGACAAAGAAATCGCAGACGCGATAAAGATTGGACTGCACTCGCGGAACACCGGATATAACAAGCGGCATAACGGCAGAATCCAAAAGCACAGCATCTGCCTCATCAATAATGCAATAATTCAGATCACACAAAAAACGGTCTTCTTTTTTCTTTACAAGATTATGAAACAGATAATCAAATCCCAAGCCACTATTTGTTGTATATATGATATCCGCATGATAAAATTCTTTTCTTTCATCGTCTGTCATTTTCTTTTTTTCATCCGCATCCGGATATGAACAGGTCAGTCCCATAAACTGATAAACTTCACCCATCTCCTGTCCATCACGTGCTGCCAGGTAACTATTGGTTGTTACGAGAATACATGGTTTTCCAGAGATCGCATTTAAATACAATGGCATAGTCGCCGCCAGCGTCTTTCCTTCACCTGTATTCATTTCTGCCATATACCCCTGATGCAAGGCAATTCCAGCAAGAACCTGCACATCATATGGTCGCTTCTTTAACACCCTGTCATCTGCCTCAATCATAACAGCAAATGCCTCCGGAAGAAGCCGATCCAAAGATTCTCCGCTCTGGTATCTTTTTTTGAGCTTTTTTGTCATTTCTGACAACTCTTGATCACTTAATTTTTCTATTCTTTTTTCGCATTCTTTTATCTTTGCAAGAATCTTTCTTAATTTGTGCAATTCTGTTCTGCTCTTCATCCAACTCTTCCTTTGAGATTTCCCGTATCTGCAACGAACGGAAAACGAAATTCACTTCTCCACCACTTATTAATTCCACACAATAGCTATATGTCTTTAACGACGGCTTAAACATCACTTTTTTTTCACGAAATATGATACTTTCTGCTTCATTGTCATAGCGATCATAAAAAACAATCCGCATAATGAGTGGATTCTTAACTTCATCTGCCACATCCGCATGCAAAGTAATCTCATACGGACGCTCTCCATCAATCAATGGCAGCGTTGGTTCCATTCTTTTCGTTTGAAAATTTGTTCTCGAATACCACCGGTGAATTACTGTTGCCGGCGGAATCAAACTATTTTCAAAAGCAACACTTTTATCATCACGAAATTCTATTTTAGATCCATATGTATAGGTATCCGCTGTATATTCACGCCAACGGATTGTCCATGTATCATGTAACATATTACGATTCCCCTATCTATGATAATCTTCTTTGAGTACTTTATGATACTGGCTTTTAAACCACTCCATTACTGCAAAGCTATTGTCGGTATGTCTCCCATGATTACCTTTGCCATACACCTGCACACCTTCTGATTTCAAGTGTGTGAGCAGATTACGGTAGCCATCCGGATCGTAATCATCCTCATATAAGTAAGAAACGATAAACTTCGTCTGAGACCAGTCTGCCTGCACAAAATGTTTCCACAACCGCTCATCAAACGCTTGAATCGCATTCTCGTCAATAGAGCCATAATTTTTCATAAGCACGTCTAAAGACGTTGCAAATCCCTCTGTTCTAAGAATCCGCTCATTTTTTGCAACCGTTCCCATATTGGTTAAAGGCTTTGCCAGAATCAGTGCATGCGGCTCTAATTGTGAGCTATAATATAAAGAACCATAGGTTCCCATAGATGCGCCCGATAAAACAAGATCTTTTTTTGTAAAACCAAGCGTCTCCATCTTCTCACATATTTCATCTACAATCAGTGACTCATACGCTTCATTTCCAACATAAAAGGCGCCGCCTTCCGACCTTGGATCTGTAAAAAGGATAAAAGGGCAGCCAAGGTTACGCATCATATAATAGCCCTCAAAACCTTCCTGCTGGCGATACCCAGAAAAATACACAGCAAATGGAGGCTTTCCATCCCCTTTTTCAAAATATGAAAAAAGTTCTTCTCCTTCCGGTGAAGTCAAACGCTTTCCTCCCGGAATAAAATACCCACGATCCTGTCTGGAGTGTCTGTCATGAAGGGAAATGATCTGTAAACTTCCTTTTCCTTTTGCAAGAATTGACACAAAAAAAGGACCATATTCATCCTGGTTTCCAATGGTTACCACGTCTTTTAAAGCTTCCTCATCAAATTCCCAAATCTGGCGCACCATGTCTGCTGAACCATTATAAAATTGTATGACACGTAAACAGATTTCGACATTTCCTGTCTTGCGATATTCTAAATATAAATCAAGGACCTGATTGGCAAATAAAGGTAACGTATTTCTCCAAAACGCAATCTGAGAAAATTCTTCGCCAAAATCTCCTTCCAACAGTAAATTATAATTCCCCTGACTGGAAACTTTTCCTCGAAAAAACTGACTCACAACCAACGCATTCGGCGAATATTTTTCTCCATATGGCGGTTCATAAAATTTTGAAGCCTCTGTAGCAAGAAATACGTCTATATCCTTTGAATAAAGATACTGACCCATTTTCCGCTTAAAATAAGATGTATTGCAGGATTCATTCTTATCCACATGTTCTGTCACAAACATACAATAGCCTCTCGTCAAAAAACACAATGTATCCAGCTCATCTCTTTGAATATTTCGGTCTAAAATCACAACATCTGCTATACGTTTTTTTAATTCCACAGGGAAAGAACGGATTGACTTACAAAACGTAAACTCAATATGTTCCGGTATATCGTGTGTTTTAGACCAGTCTTCTTCCCCTAAATACAACACATATATCTTATTCACTAATTCCTAACACCTTTCTCCATGACTCTAACAAGACGTTTGTCGTATATTTCTGCCCAATATCATAACATGCAACAAGTGCTGCATTCCAATTTTCAAAATTATCCAGATAATATGACAGCGCCGGTTGGATTTGTGTATCATCTGCAATCAGATATCCATTCCCTTCATGTATCAGATACTCATCCTCGCTCATGCTGATGCGGGGCACGCCTTTACTTATCGCTGTAATAAATACATACACATCTGTTTTTTGGCGCAAATCTAAAATCACACGTTGTTCATTGATGCATTTACTAATGGTCCGCTCATCCACGCATATATCGACATATATTCTCTGCGTACAGGTCTCCTCGTTCTGATCCATGCCACCAAAAATCCATGTTTCCTCATACCCGGCTTTTGTCAGTATTTGTGATACTTCTGCTTTGATTTTATCTTCGTATCCCCAGGAGCCATTTCTGGAAAACAAATGCAATCTTGCCAGATTATTTTTCTGTAGATACGACGCCACTTCGACTAATATTTGTACGAATTCATTTTGTGCTATTCCATCGATTGGCAGCAATATATTTTGTACCTTCAACTGTGCACTGATACCAAAGTCGATACGCGTATCATATGGTGATATGTTCATCATGCGAGGTGGTACATGATCCAAATTCTTACAAATGGCGTTTTCTGTCTGTACGGAATCTGCGATAATGTAGCCTGCACTATAAATAAAAGACTCTATTTTGTGCAATTGGTCCATCGGATAACGTTGCTCAAAAAAGGTAAGAATCACTTCCCTATGATGTAATGTCCCCTGCACAACAGCCATATGCAGTGGATGTGCAGCCACGAAAAATTTGTCGTCCGGCTGGCTTGTCATCAAATATGCATCTAACACTTCCCGGATAACATCATCCATCGCATCATAATACAAATTTTTAAATGTTCTTGTTTGTATCTCTCCTTGATGAAAAACGTCATAAACAGGCGTTGTCGGATTGATTTCCACATGACCATCCTGCTGAAACAGGCGCATTTTCCATGTACCGTTTTCCATCAGAAAATCCCGATAGATTTCCTCTCCATCGTGGTAAATGGCAGTCGCCCCTACGAATCCGCGATCATCATAATAATTCTTACGACAAATCTCATTGTTTTCATACATCACAATCGATATCGGATTACCATCATCTCCAAAGTTTATGGTAGCGTATTTTTGACCACGCAAAAAAGCCACAATGGCAAATGGTGAATATACAAATTCCACCCCCTGTGGCCACATAATATCTTTATAAGATAAAATTGCAATTTTAGAACGATGAATCTGTTGTATGGCATCAAAACAGGACCAATACGATGCCCGATACATCCCCTGTCGATGCAGAAAATGACGAAGATTCGGTGAAAAGCTCAAAAGTAATATCTGATACGGCAGCTTGACATTGCGATGAAACAGTGTAATCTGCTTGATTGTCTCATCAAATTCTGACTTTTCCCGTCGTATATACCATCTCTGCTCGTTTTCCACCCATTTATTCTTTTTATACCACGCTGGAATAAAATATAACATTACAACCACCAATTATTCATTATGTTTTATAACAAAGGTCTATATTGATCTGCGTTTCGATAAACTTCCGCTTCACGGTACAGTGTAATCCACAATCCGGATAACATCATGAGCGAAGATGGAAACATAACAAGCGCCGGATCCATATAGCCTTTAAATTGCAAAAATAACGGCAATCCCATACAACAGGACATGACGATTGCACTAAATACAGAAATAGAAAGAACATTACCGACCAGGTATTTCTTCGTCTGTCGTCCTGCATAGATATCCAGAATAGAATCTCCTGCCTTCATCAGTTCCTCTGCTTTTGTTCCCGGTGACAACATAACAAAGGAAAGCGAAATCGTCAGCAAACACACAACACCCATATATACCCATATGCCAGGTATCTCCGTCAGCACGATATTTTTTAATATCCACTGAATCGTACTATTTTCCGGCATCAGGTATAGTAACATGGTACATATGATATGTGGCAACATGAAAATTGCAGAAGAAAACATCAAAGGCATGGCACCAATCGGATTTAATTTATAAGCAATATAATTCTTATCTGCATAAATATTGTGGATGGAAACTCTCTGTACAGCAATTCTCTTTTCCGCATTTTCCAGAATCAACATAATAACAATTTCCAGCAAGCCAATACTAAGCGGCAGTATCCATTGTTGTGGGCTTGTCTTAAAAAGCATAGTCAGAAAGCCTTCTATTATGTTCACAAAGAAAATACTCGTACGTCCGCCTATTCCGTATTTTGTCATACGATCCCCCAGATAAATAACAACGAGCATTCCCGCTAGCATCTCGATAAACGCAATGGCTTTCGTTATTACGAGTGCTTCTCCTTGCGTCCGATATACCAGTGTCTGCATTTTCCCATATGCCTGACATATAGAAATCACAAGCATAATCCCTAATGTCCACAAATTCATCTTTTTCGGAGAAAGTTTTCTTGTTTTATCTAGTGACAGAATAGCTACTGCTAACATCACAACGATAGACGATAACATATACGGCCACAATCCCAAAACAAAAATAGAGCAGTTTTTCATATCTCCTGTCAAAGACTGCACCATAATGGTCTGCGCGTCAATCGTCACTTCCTGATAATGTGATAAATCTATACCATATAATGGTATATTTCTCCCTATCATGTAAACAAGCATAATCCCTGCCATATATATAAATTTATAAAGAAAGATGTGCTCTTTTTCTCTCATAAATATAAAACTCACCTTTTCTACAGAATATGGGTGACCACAAGCATGTGGTCACCCATATTATAGAGTATTTTATGGTAGATTACCATGTGCAATTATTTTTGCTTTTTGGAATCATCTTTTTTGTTCTTTGCTGGTTTTCTACGTTCATGATCATATACACCCTTTCCAGCTACGGCTGCTACAGCTGCTACGACCCATCCCCACCAAGTCTTAACTTTTTCATCCTGTTTTGCATTTGCTGCAAGAGGTGTTGCTTCATCTTCAATATTGGTAACTTCATCCTCTGTATTGTTTACAGCCAATGGTACATTATCATCTGCAATATTCACAACATTGTTTGCATTTGCTGCAGGTGTTATATTTCCAGCCGGTGCTACGTTAGCTGCTAGTGTTGGAACCGGTGCAACTGTTGTCATCGTTGCAATTGTAGCTCCATCAGCTGCTGCTCCCGGTGCTCCCGGCGTCTGTGCATCCTGAATTTGTGTTGCTGTACTTGTTGAAGTACTATCACTGATACTCGTTGATACACTTTCACTGGTGCTTGTAGAAGTACTTGTGCTTGCTGAGGCACTCTGGCTAGTACTTGTAGATGCACTTTGGCTTGCACTTACTGATTCACTTGCACTCGTTGAGACACTTGCTGCACTTGCACTGATTGATTCACTTACGCTGGTGCTTGTTGATGTGCTTAAGCTTGTGCTTGTTGAAGCACTTTCTGATTCACTATCACTTTCACTTACGCTTGTAGAGGCACTTGCCGCACTTGCGCTAACGGATTCACTTACACTTGTGCTCACTGATTCACTTTCACTTGCTGAGGCACTTGCACTCGTAGAGGCACTTGCTGCACTTTCACTGATTGACTCACTTACGCTGATGCTCGTTGATGTGCTTAAGCTCGTACTTGTTGAAACACTTTCTGATTCACTATCACTTTCACTTGCGCTTGTTGAGGCACTTGCCGCACTTGCGCTAACACTTGCACTTGTGCTTGCTGATTCGCTTGCACTTACTGATGCACTTGCGCTTAATGATGCACTTGTGCTTGCTGATTCGCTTGTGCTCATTGAGACACTTTCACTTGTGCTCTTTGAGGCACTTTCACTTGTGCTCTTTGAGGCACTAACGCTGTCACTCAAGCTGTTCAAACTGTCTGACAAACTTCCATATGTACTCAAACTATCACGTAAAGATTCGCTTCTTTCTGTAGATAATTTTGCACTTGTACTTAAACTGTCAGCCTCTTCACTTCTACGTTTCTTAATTGATTCACTTGCTTTTTCAGAATTAGATTGATTCTCCGAAATTGAATCACTTAGGCTTGCTTTCCAATTAGATGTGGAATTAAACTCGCTTCTTTTATCACTGTATTTATCTTCGCCTCTTTTATAAGAAGTTGTTGAAAAATAGTAATCTCCTTTGACGTTGAAGTTACCATTATTTTGATTCGAGATCAAATTACCCTTTTCGTCATATGTGCTATAAGAATTATTTTCTCCACTATTTTTGAATACTGGGTTACCTAACAAATTATAGTAATCAACCGTCTTCTTTAAAATAGCAATTCCTTTTGCGTCTTTTGCAAACAGTTTCGAATTATCAACCGTTCCTGTATCATTCCTATACCCTTCTAACACTTTCCCTGTAGCGTCAGTAACAACATAATCAAAATACTCTACATGGGAAACACCGTTTTTATCGAGATATTTTACTTCTACATAATTTTGAGTCTGACCGCTTCCTCTATCCTGCTTCCATTTTGAATATTCAATTCTATCTACTTGCTGTTCCTGATAATACTTATACTGAGTCAGTGTATTAGCAAGATCATTTGCTAACTGCCAAAAAGTTTTCCCATTATATCTAACTTGCGTAAGGTATATATTCGGATTATTTGCAACTGCCTGATTCAAAGCTTTTTGCAATGTTGCTTGTTGCTCGTTAATCTTTGCAATCAGCTCTTCCAGATGTTCATCTCTATATCCAGAATTATCAAATTCCGCTTTTGTAGAATTATAAATGTTCTCAGCAACGGACATACTTTCTGAAAGCATACTACTAGTAGATCTGTATTCGCTTTCACTAGCTAATATGGATGCACTTTCACTAGCATCTACTGCACTAGCTGATTGTGATACTGATGCGATTTCACTATTCTCAACTGATAATGACTCACTTGCTACTGCTGAGTCAGATAACAATGTGCTCTTCTGTATTGAAACTGATTCTTCAATTTTTGCTGTTTCCTCTGCTGGATCTTTCTTTGCAGTATCTTCTTCCGTATCCATCATCTCGTTTTCAGCACCAAGATTGATTCCGGTCTCCTGTATAGCAATCATTGCTTCTTCAGCTTTACTTCTTGCCAAAACTCCTCGTTTTACTCTATTAGAGGTTGTGTCAATTGTGCTTTCACTAACACTATCGCTTACGCTTTCTGATTGTGATGCCACATCGCTAGACATACTGTCTGCAGAATTGCTTTCCAACTCTGCTGCCATAACAACATCAGCGCCCTGAATGGAACTCACACCTCCGATGGTAGCTCCAGCAACAGCCACACCTTTTAATACACTGTTTACTTTCTTGCTATTCATTCCGGTTCCCCTCTCATTCTTTTTTATAATCTCGCTATTCATATCATGTTATGTGTAATCATCGTATCATTCCTGCTGTATCCAAAAATGTTCCTCTTCATCACTTTTCGCTCTAAATTTCCGTGAACAGACAATTCACATGATACTTTTTCTTTTCATTTTTTTGCTTTTGCATAAAAGAATGGTTGATTCTGTTCTCTACTAGGACACCATCTTTCTCTTCTTTCAAAATCAGTAGTACCAGATATTGACAGCGGCTATATTGCATAAACGCATCACATTGACGAATAGAAGTTCCAATACTATTTCTGAGCATTTCCATCTGTTTATCCCGCGCTTTTTCATCAGAAAGTATTTTTCCTTGTTCATCCACCAGGGAGCAAAGCATAAGATACACCACTTGATGTGTACGATCCATACGCCTGCAAGCCCATTGATATAATCCACGAAACACAGGATAACTACAGCAAAATCCACCTGCCGGTCTCTCCTGCTCTTCGCACATCTTTTCCTGTATGTTTTCCAATATGCCATCCGTATGATTCATTTCTGTCACATGATAATCCAGTAAATGCAACATTTTTGAGGATGGATAAATCCCATATTCTTCGAGATAATCATCCACAACTTCTGAATAATACTCTGTCGCTTCATCATAGCGCCCCGCCTTAACAAGCGATTCCATTTTTAGAACTTCCCAGTTCTGGTATGGCTCTATCTGCGCCGCACGCATCCCCAGTGTTTCCATCGCTTTCCAATCTTTGTGCTCTCGAAGCAACTCCGCAATCGTTTCCACACACGCACGAAACATCTGCTGGTAATGTCTTGCCTCCTGTGCCACCCATGTTTCCGCCGTATACCCTGATAAAAAATCTCCCTTATATAGTTCAAACGCATCCATATAAAGCTTTAGTAACGTTTCTGATGTATCTTTTTGTTCTTCTAAAGACAACTGCGTCTGGTATGCCTGTGCTTTTTTATATTTCTTTTCGAACTCTTTAGCATCTTCTATCACCGTAATATCGGATGTCCAATAATACATCCCATCCTTTTGATAAATCCAGTTTTCTCCCTGCAGCCCAAGTTGTTCTAATTTTTTCTTTGTTTTATACACAATCACACGTATGGCTGTGTGCGGATTTCCCATATCACGCTCACCAACAACATACTCTTCTAATTTCTCTTTGGAAATACCTGTCTCAGAAAAATGCAAAATCACCTGCATCATTCTTGTAAACTGTCCATCCCTGTGCATACGTTCTGATGCCAAAGGCTTTCCATCGTATTCCATCGAAAAATTTCCTAACATTTGCGCTTTGATCTTATGTTCCATAAAGCACCCCCTTGCATAGCTTAGCCTAATCTTTTGCTCATCATCTCCGGATTAGAAGCATTTGCTAATGCTGTATTTTTATCAATCAGTCCTTGCTGATAAAGCCTTAGGATACTCGTATCCATTGCAAGCATGCTTTCATTGGTCGAATTATAAATCATGCCATCAATCTGATGTGTCTTGCCTTCTCGAATCAGGTTCTGGATTGCCGGTGTTAAAATCATGATTTCAAATGCCGGAACTAGTTTTCCATCAACTGTCGGCAACAGACGCTGTGAAACAACCGCATGTAACACAAGCGAAAGCTGTACCGCAACCTGATGCTGCTGGCTTGCCGGAAAAGCATCAATAATACGATCAATCGTATTTGCCGCTCCTATAGTATGTAATGTGGAAAAAATCACATGACCTGTCTCAGCAGCTGTCATTGCTGTATTAATGGTATCATAATCACGCATTTCTCCCAGCAAAATAACATCCGGGCTCTGTCGCAGCGATGCTCTGAGTGCTGTCAGATAATTTTCCGTATCGGTACAGACCTCTCGTTGACTTACAATACTTTTCTTGTGAGCATGCAAAAATTCCAAAGGGTCTTCCAATGTAATAATATGTTTTTCCTGTTCTCTGTTGATTTTATCAATCAGACATGCCAGAGTCGTTGACTTTCCGCCTCCGGCCGGTCCTGTGACAAGCACCATACCATGGTTGATATTGGCAAGATTCATAATGGTATCCGGTATTCCCAGTTCTTCTGGACTAGGAAGTGAAAATGTAATCACTCGTATTACTGCAGAATAGGATCCACGCTGCTTATAGGTACTCACACGAAATCTGGAGACACCCTTGATTGCAAATGAAAAATCATCGTCTCCTGTCGTCTCAAAATGCGTCATATCCCTATGATCTGCCAATGCATAAATTGCTGTAACAAAATCACGACACGAATCCGGAAGCATCTTTTCCTCCTCATACGTGTGCATTTTTCCATGTACTTTGTACGTTAAAGGTCGACCGGCAACAACAAAAATATCAGATGCTTCTTCCTTTGCTATGTTTTCGAGCACTTCTTGAACATTCATATACGTTTTACCCTTTCCTCTTATCTTGTCAATAAATGTAATGTTTCTTCCTCATTTTCTTCACTACGCATAACCGTCGTTTTCCATTGTTTGATGGTATAAAAACAATCCGTATCGCTTTGCGGTTCCTGCAGTTTTATTACCACGGATAGTGTCTGTGCATCATTGATGGCAATTTCAAAGCCATAACTCATCTCATCCGGGGCATAACTTTTCGTAATCCCCTGCGGCAGAGGCATCTCCTGCAATCGCTTTAATGCCTCCTGACAGAATGGTTTTTGGCCTGCATAGTTTTGGTACAATTCTTCCAATGATTCATCAATCTGCAGCAGATATTCTCTTGCCAATAAATCTGCCTCATAGTAATCCTCTGTTTTTGCTGCAACCTTCTTACTCAGACGATAATCGGCATCAGCGGTAAGCAAAGAAAGAGTTGCAAATGTCACCAGACAAAGCATGGTAAATACCATCAAAATTGTAGAAAATCCAATATGGATTGTTTTATTTCTTTTGCTACTCATGCTGTACACCCCCTAGCGCACCTATCGTCTGAGGCTGATATACAGCAGCTGTCAGTTCATATATTACTTCTGTCTCGTTTTGTTCTTTCAATACAATATGTATTTGAGGTAAGGTATCCTGCACAAAGGAAACGGTAGCACAATAACTGGCATCTTTTTTCCCACAGGCTAAAAAGGCTTTATCAAAATAGAGCTGCACTTCATCTTCTTTTTGTATACCATCCGGATAAACAGAAACTAATGTATCATATGCATCCGCTGAACTTTGGCATATATTCGCGATAGATGTGCATACTTCTACTGCCTGATGTAAATCTGTCGTTTTTCTTGCAATCTGATATGCTTTGAAAAAAATCTGCATACAGAGTGTCGCAAGCAATGCAAAAAACAATATATTCATCATTATTTCCAGCAGTGATATTCCGGATTTGGAATGCTGATATTGTTTCATCCTAAACTCCTTTACTGATCTGATTGCAACGATACATATACAGGAAAGGTATCGTTTTTTTGATCGGTTATGGAAAATTCTAATAAGTTAGCACGCAGAAAACGAACCGACATCTGTTCCATCTCGATAATCTGCTGTCCATCCCCCTGGGCTACCGGTGTATCCTGCGATACAGTAATCTCATACAAAAATCCATCGTAACAATAGATATAAGTAATAAATACGGTGCCATTCACCTCTTCTTCCAGTGCTATCGCCGGTGAATCCCCAACATTTGTCATTTGTATGGTACCGCTGCCGTCATTCTGATTCATTTTTTCTTCCAAATAGGAAGAAATCGTTCTTTTTTCATAATTGTTTGTCATCAGATTGGCAATGGAATGATATTGCCGCGCTCCCATGGCAACTAAAATAAATGCAACTGCCGCAAACAATGTCAACAGGATTAGCACAAAAATCTGTTCAATCGAATGCTGCTGTGTTTTCTTTAAGTCGATCATACACTATCTATTCCTTTTTATAATCGTAACATCTGGTCTTAAATTGGAACCAATATACTGATAATCAATAAAATATGCGTCTGCATCATACGTCAGTCCGTAATGTGCCGTCAGATAATCAATATCCGGTGGATACGCACCTTCTAACGCATAACATTCGGTAATCGTTCTTGTAACCGCTTTTTCCAGAATCTCCATCTGTTGTGTCTCGTTTGCCGTCTTTACCCGCGTAGAAAGCACTGCAAACAACACAAGAATGCAAAGGAAAAAGATAAGCGATCCCCAAATTTTCCATTTCTTATCCTGCTTTTTTAAATGAATTTGTTTCATGTAGTAACTGGCCTCACTTTATCTTCTCTTCTTACCCTATACTTGACATAATTCCAATCAATGGCAATAAGAAAGAAATCAATACGATTCCTATGACAACGGATAATATAATGACGAGCGTTGGCTCCAAAATGGCAATAAATTTTGCAATTCTATTTTCAATTGCATCCTCATATTCCTCTGAAATTTTCGCCATAACCTCATCCAAAGTACCAGTTCGAAATCCAATAGAAATCATAGATACATAGACTCTATCAAAAATGTGTGTAGAAAGAATGGCCTCCGCAAAACTCTTTCCCGAAGCAATCAGATCACTACATGTACGAATACGCTGCTCCATATATGGATTGTCGACGAGTTGTTCTGCAAACAACAATCCCTGGTCAGTATCTAATCCACTGCTCATTGCAAGTGACATACAGTTTGCAAAACGTCCGGTCGCTAAAGCCATGGCGTATGTTTTTTTCTGCAGAAACCGTTTTCCATGATTTGACTTAAAAAAGAAAACAAGCGCTACTACCGCTATTGCCAACAGCAAAACAATGACAAGCATATAGCGATTCAGTACCATAGAAAAACGCATAAAAGCACCGGCAACACCTGTTAACTGGCTTCCCAGTTCTCCATAAATCTGCTGAAATACAGGAAGTACTTTTGCAATCATCACAAAAATAATAACAAACATCAGTACAATCATGATGATTGGATATGTTACTGCATTTTTTATGCTATTTCGGATACTGTCTTCTCTTCTATAATAAGTAGACAATGCTTTCAACACTTCTTCTAGTTTACCTGTTGTTTCTCCAATCTCAATCATGTCAATGACATATTTCGGGAAAACTTCAGATGCACTGAGTGCTTCATGAAAGGAAACACCTTGTTCCAAAGATGCATTGATGCCAGACAAAATTATTTTCGTCTGCTCGTCCTCTGCATCTTCCGACAAAATAGAAACGCCTTCATACAGAGAAATACCAGCTGCAACTATCATGGATAATTGATCGCAAAATGCCGCTATTTCCATATTTCCCAATATCGAATTGTTATTTTTATTCATCATTAAGGAATCCTCCTGCTAATAAACATATTTCGTGACATAATCATCTGCTTCCGTCACAAAATCCTTTGGATCTGAACTTGTAGATGCAAAGGTTGGATCCATAAGTTTCCAATCTTTGCCATCAAATTCTATAATACCGTTAACCCAGCCTTTGTCGTGGATATAGGTACTGATCCATGCGTGATAGATATCTCCGGCATACCCCACCTCAAGACGTGTTGGAATACGTTCACAGCGAAGCATTGTTGCCATAACTGCAGCATAATCAAAGCAAATCCCTGTCTTTTGTTCAAACACTTCATCTACATCCGGAAGATAACCACTTTGTACCGTGGCTGCTTTATCATAATCATAGGTAAAGTTTGAAATCATATAATTATACACATTTTGTATAACTTCCAAATCATCCCCGGCAGAAGAAGATATTTTTTTTGCTTCTGCTACGGCTTTTGAATTCGCATTAAAATTCACATATTGGTTCGCATATAGGTAAGGATCAAATTCATTCTCCAATTGCGCATCAATGGATTGCGTGAAAAGTGTTGCATAACTTGTTCCCTCTATATTTTCAAATATGCCGATCTGATATGTGCCACTTCCGGCTGTAAGGGGAAATGTCTCATACCCATCGCCATGTAAATTGTATGTATATGTGATATCATCTGCGCCTGTAATTTGCAATTTCACTTTTGGATTTTGCCCGGTATAAGAAATCATCAGATAACCATTTTGTGTATGTGACGCATCAATGGTAACGGATTCGTTTCCATAGGTAACTGTTCCATCGGCACTCCCCGTCAAAACAACAGGTTCATTATCCCTGTTTGATTTCTTGGTATCATTTGATGCGCTTGTATCCTTGCCACACGAAGAAAAAAGCAGGATTACACACAGAATTACCGGAATACACAGAAATCGCCTTTTTCTTTTAGGCCTCATATCGATACTCCTTATTGTATTCTTACTTCATAAAAATATCATATCATAACTATTTTGCATTTTCTAGCAAACAATAGCATTCCTATATGCTTTGCAACAAAAAATCCTACAAATGGCATATACCATCTGTAGGATTTAATTTACACTGTGACATCAAAGTAAATATTTCTATCAACAGAACCTTTTATGACAACATCTCTTTCACACAAATACTCCGATAATCACTCGGTGATATTTTATATCTTTCTTTAAATACTCGGTTAAATGTTCTCTGACTTTCAAATCCACTATCCAGACAAATGTTTGTAATAGAATCACTCGTATTTTCCAAACGATGGCATGCATAGTTCAGCCTTGCATCGTTAAGATATTGATTAAAGTTTCTATGGAATGTTTTGGAAAAGAGTCTGGATAAAACATATTTGCTCACCCCCAGATCTTTTGCCATCTCTTCCAGAGAAAACTTCTTCTTAAAATTTGCTGATATATAGGAAACTGTCTGGTAAATAAGATCGTTGCTCCCCACATTACTCTTTTCTACCAAATTTAATTTTCCTATGCAGCGTGCCAACACAATTTGAAGATATGCCTGTGCAACAGTAATATCCGACTGTTCTGTCTCTA
>OGDN01000076.1_pt1 | contig 168371 bp, 143 predicted proteins | sample 1570271 | NCBI WGS metagenome assembly OGDN01 (sample SAMEA4384481, study PRJEB24528) | human gut metagenome
TTTATCTTTCAAACCGGAATGTTACTACATATACCGTATCTATCTGAAAACGAATAAATTGAATACAAACGGATGTTTTTTAAACGTTCGTATAAAAAACACTTTTTTAATCTTGTATGTAAAACGAGGAAAAAGAATGAAAGGAATAAATGCCAATGTGAAATCAAACAAGATATGAGACCCTGAAAATGAACGCATTAACTTTCCTGGCCTTGAAATACAAAAATATTTTTTATCAAACATTTTGCCAGTATAAAAATCACCCTTATCTTTGCGTACATCAAACGAACGTTTAAAAAACACCTTATCCATTTGTTATATAAGCAGTTAATTATATCTTGCGAAATCCGGTAAATATTATTGTGTTTTCACATGAGTAGCGGACAATCTATCCTACAAAGTATATATTGCCGATTTATATGCATTTCAGTTTCCATGTCTTATAAAAGTGAATAATCTGTATCTAAATTCTTCAGATGAGGATCGATAATGGAAATCTTGAGAAAGGGACATAAAAAAAGCAGTTATAATTGTTATAACTGCTTTTTTCTAATGGAGCGGAAAACGGGACTCGAACCCGCGACCCTCAGCTTGGGAAGCTGATGCTCTACCAACTGAGCTACTTCCGCAAATTCAGTTTCCAATGACACTTGAAAACGGCCACAAAGATAATGAAATCTTTCAAAAACAAACAAGAGATATTCGATTTATTTCTTGCTTTTTTAATTACATTCCTTGTCACTACCATAGAAATCATGTACATTTGCTTCCCGTAAATTTCAGAAAAATCAATGGGACGAATTATACTTATTACCGGTGGGGCTCGTTCGGGTAAGAGCACTTATGCGGAGAAGCTGGCACTCAGCCTCTCTCCTAACCCTGTCTATCTTGCTACGGCACGTATATGGGATGAGGAGTTCAGGAAAAGGGTGTTACGGCATCAGGAAAGACGGGGACCGGAATGGACGAATATAGAAGAGGAAAAAGAATTGAGTCATCATTCGTTGTCAGGAAGGACGATATTGATAGATTGTGTAACCCTTTGGTGTACCAATTTTTTCTTCGACTTAAATGCCGACACAGACTTGGCGCTGGTTGCAGTTAAAGAAGAGTTTAACCGTTTCACTGCGCAAGATTCCACATTTATCTTTGTTACCAATGAAATAGGTATGGGAGGCACATCGGATAATGAAATACAACGGAAATTTACGGATATGCAAGGTTGGATGAATCAATACATAGCTGCACGAGCTGATGAGGTTGTTTTGATGGTATCCGGTATTCCAGTGAAAATCAAGAGTTGAGAAGCTAAGAGAAACAAAGAAGTAATTTTAATCATAATAATGTAATGAAAGCATTTCATATTATCCGCCCTGACGAAACCATCCGCCCGGCATTGATAGACAAAATCGACAACCTCACCAAGCCAAAAGGCTCTTTGGGAACTTTGGAAGAATTGGCTCTACAAATCGGATTGATACAACAAACACTGACACCAAGCTTGCAGTATCCGCAAAACATTATTTTTGCCGCTGATCATGGTATTGTGGAAGAAGGAGTCAGCCTCTCGCCTAAAGAAATCACCTGGCAGCAGATCAGCAATTTCCTTCATGGAGGTGCCGGAGTAAACTTCCTTTGCAGGCAGCATGGGTTTACTTTGAAGATTGTTGATGCAGGAGTCGACTACGACCTTCCTTATGAGAAAGGAATCATCAATATGAAAGTGCGCAAGGGTACGAGGAGTTATCTGCACGAAGCTGCTATGACGGAAGATGAAATGGAACTCTGCCTGGAACGCGGAGCGGAAATAGTACGCCGTTGTTATGGCGAAGGCAGTAATGTACTCAGCTTTGGTGAAATGGGTATCGGTAATACCTCCTCCTCTTCCTTATGGATGACCTGTTTCACCGATATACCACTGAAACAATGTGTAGGTGCCGGTAGTGGATTAAATAATGAAGGGATACGTCATAAATATGAAGTGTTGCAACAATCATTAGATAATTATAAAGGGGATGGATCTCCTTATGACATTATCCGTTATTTTGGTGGTTTGGAGATGGTAATGGCAGTGGGTGCCATGCTACAGGCTGCTGAATTAAAGATGGTTATTTTAGTGGATGGATTTATCATGACAAATTGTATTCTCGCTGCCAGCAAATTGCATCCCGAAGTTTTGGATTATGCGATCTTTGGGCATTGTGGAGATGAGACCGGACATAAATTGGTACTTGATGAAATAGGAGTTAAACCGTTATTAAACTTAGGATTAAGGCTTGGAGAAGGAACCGGAGCCATTTGCGCTTATTCGATAGTGGAGTCGGCCGTGCGGATGATTAATGAAATGGATAATTTTGCCCATGCTTCCATTACGAAATATTTCTGAATATGAACAATGTCTTAGCAGCATTTATCTTTCTTACCCGATTACCTTTTTGGAAGATCAAGGAGGTACCGGCGGAATGTTTCAAACACGTAGTACCCTACTGGCCGTTGGTAGGCTGGTTGACCGGAGGAGTCATGGCAGGTGTATTATGGTTGACGGGACAGGTTATGCCTCTATCCTTTGCGTGGATTTTCGCCATCATCGCCCGTTTACTTATTACGGGTTGCCTACATGAAGATGGATTGGCTGATTTTCTGGACGGTTTTGGAGGCGGTACTACCCGTGAACGTACGCTTGCCATTATGAAAGATTCCCATATAGGGAGTTATGGGGTTATCGGGCTGATTTTCTATTTTCTATTGCTGTTCCAATTGCATACTCTCCCTTTAATCGAGCTGTGTATTCTTGTTTTTTGTGGTGATTGCTGGTCGAAATTCTGTGCATCTCAGTTAGTCAATTATCTGCCATACGCCCGAAAGGAAGAAGACAGTAAAGCTAAAGTGGTGTACAACCGCATGAGTTGGGGAGAATTGTCAATAGCTTTTATCTGTGGAGCAATCCCTTTCATAGCGTTCCTGCCGATAAGGTTGTGGCCTGCTACCCTATTTCCGTTATTGACTTTTGTCCTGTTGTGCTTATTGATGAAACGCCGTCTGCAAGGTTATACCGGTGATTGTTGCGGAGCTACGTTTTTGCTATGCGAACTATCATTCTATTTGGGATGTTTTGGATTAAGTATAAGATATTAGTAATTTATGGAAGTCATATTTATTCGTCATACTTCTGTTGATGTCGCTCCCGGCGTATGTTACGGGCAAACGGATGTACCTTTAAAACCGACATTTGAGGAAGAAGCCGCTGTGACGGCAGAAAATTTAAAAGTATATATACCTTTCGATTATGTATATACCAGTCCGCTGACACGATGTGTACGCCTTGCCACTTATTGCGGTTATCCGGATGCGGAACGTGACAAACGGCTCATGGAAATAAACTTCGGTTCGTGGGAGATGAAATCCTTTGAACTAAATGACGACCCACGCCTGCAAGAATGGTATGCCGATTATCTGAATGTAGCAGCTACCGGTGGCGAATCGTTCGCTATGCAATACGAACGCGTCAGTCGGTTTCTGGACGAGTTAAAAAAGAAACCATACCATCGTGTGGCTATCTTTGCGCATGGTGGAGTGTTGATATGTGCGCAAATTTACGCCGGCATTATTAAGCCCGAGGAAGCATTCAGTGCACTGACACCCTATGGTGGCATTATTAGGATAGATTTATAAAGGGATGGATGACATCTTTCAGACAGACAAAGATTTAGTTAAAATAACAGGGAGGGTAGAAAGAAAGATACCAAGGTGGTGATAATTATTACAGATACCACCATTAACCACTCGGTACAACGATTGATATGTACCGCGATTTTCATATCTTCTGTTGTCAACGGACGTTCATTACTACCTATGTAGGGTTTCCATACCTTCTCTCCAAAATAATTGTGAGGGCCTCCGAAACGACAATTCAAAATTCCGGCAAGCGCCGCTTCGGGATAACCGGAGTTTGGGCTGGCATGCTGGTTACCATACTTACCGACAAAGACAAGCAGAGACAGTCGTTTGGATGCTATTATCATGAGAAAAGCAGTCAATCGGGCAGGGATATAGTTGGCAACATCATCCAATCGGGCGGCAAAACAGCCGAAACGGTGATAACGTTCATTTTTATAACCAATCATAGAATCGAGGGTGTTTATCATTTTATAGGCAAGCATACCCGGAACTCCCAGCAGCATATACCAGAACAAAGGAGCTATAACACCGTCATTTAGGTTCTCGGCTAATGTCTCGAGAGCGGCAGTACGCACCTCCTGTGCCGATAGCTCCGATGTATCACGTCCTACAATACGGGATACCTGTTTTCTACCCGCCTCCAGCGAACGGTCTACAGCTCTGAATACATTGCGGACTTCACGTATCAACGTAGTACCTGCCAGACAATAAAATATGAGAAGGATCTGCGCGGCCAACAATAGTCCCGGAGAATAAAGAGAAGCCCAATGTAACAGATAGGCTGTCAGGATAAAGACACCTACCACCAACATCAATGTCACAACAGCACCTTTCAGAAATCGTGCCTCGCCCTTGTTGAAACGATGTTCACAAAAAGAAATAGCCTTACCAAAAGCGACTACGGGATGGGGCAACCAAGAAGGATCACCCAACCAGTGATCGAGTATCCAAGCTGTAACCAACGGTAGATTTATGCTGAATGCAACACCCAAAATGATTAGAAAATTCTCCATAAATAGATTTATTTATTGTTCAAACCACTGACCGATAGCTTTTACCAAACGATCATTTTCTTCGGGTGTTTGGGTAGCTATACGGAAGAAGTGTTCATCCAAACCGTCGAAATTGGAAGCATCACGAATAAGGATACCTTGCTTTTCCGCCAGATAATCTTTCAGCGCGGCAGCTTTACCAAAACGGAGACGTATCAACATAAAATGAGTTTCTGTAGCCCACACTTCCAGTCCTCCGAGAGCTTCGAGAGCCGAACGTAAACGGGTTGTTTCCTGCAAATAGGCGGGGACATCCAACGGATTGGGGACATCGTGCTCCAGTAAATATAATCCAGCCTCAATGGCAAGTTGGTTGACAGACCAGGGCATACGATTGGTACGTAGGCGTGCCAGTAAGCCAGAGGAACCTGTGACGTATCCGAGCCGCAGACCGGGAACCGCATAACGTTTTGTCATGGAATGAAGTAACAGAACATTGGGAAACGCCGCTGCTTCTGCCGGAGCGAAAAGTGGACACAGAGTGAAATACTCGTAAGACTGGTCTATGACGAAACAAACTTGTGGATTATGTTTAATGAGTTCTATTAGAGACTCTTTATCAATCACAGTTCCAGTGGGATTGTTCGGATTACAGAGCCAAAGCATGCGCGTATCTTCCGGTAAAAGGTAGCGGTCTTTTGCCAAAGGAATCCGATAAATGGATGTCACTTTATGTCCATGCATACAACAAGCATCGGCATATTCACTGAAAGTTGGCTGTAAGATGGCGGTATTGGTTCCACGAAAGGTTTGGGCTATAAGGTAGATAGCTTCAGTTGCGCCATTCGTTACGCATACGGCATCGACGGGTAAATTATAACGGAAAGCAAGACGGGCTTCCAACGTATAAGGTTCCGGTTCAGGATAGTTACCGATTCCTCCTATTTGTTCGCACAAATGGGCTTTCAGAGGTGAAAGGTCTACTTTACTGTAAACATTGGAACTGAAATTCGCTGTTATGGGATAATTGTATTTATAGGAGTCGTCTCCGTGTCCTTCAATCATGGTTTTCTGTCAATATTTGGTAGATAAGCGGCATGTTCACGTGGATACGTACATGGTTGGCAAGCTTATCGTATTGTTCTTCTTTGAATTGATGATAATCAAATGATTTCGCTGCATCGGACAATTTATCGGAAAAAGGTTCGAGAAGGAAATCAATAAATGTAGGGTTATCGAGAATACCGTGAATATAGGTACCCATACAGGTGCGGTCTATAAAATAACCGTCGGTACAACCGTCTTCCAATATGTTCAATGGAGAAACGGAAACACCATTTATAGGAGAAGTAGTTCCCATATGGATTTCATAGCCGTTCATTAATGAAGAATTACCATGTGGTATCACTGTATTACAGTCTGATTTTGTATTAAGCCTGAACTTAACTTGTCTTGTAACCTTTTTCTCCGTCATACACGTACTTACAGGTAACAGTCCGAGTCCGGGCAAACGGTCTATATCGCCTTCTACGTGGTCAGGGTCGAGTACTTCCTGCCCCATAAGTTGATAACCTCCGCAGATACCCATAACCGTGACACCTTCGCGATGAGCACGAATAATGGTCTGCGCCACCCCGTTGCGACGAAGTTCATAAAGATCGGCAAGCGTACTCTTACTGCCGGGCAGAATGATGATATCTGCTTTTATCAGTTCATCTGTATTGTTTGTATAAAAAAGATGTACACGCGGATCACGCTCCAGGACATTGAAATCGGTGAAATTACTGAGATGACGCAAAAGTACAACGGCTACATTTACCTTGCCACGTTTGGCCTGCATAGATTTAGTGGCAAGGGCTACAGAATCTTCTTCTTCAATAAATATATCTTTATAATAGGGAATAACACCTATCACAGGAATACCGCAAAGCTCCTCCAATATTTTTATACCCGACTCGAAAAGGCGGATATCTCCACGGAACTTATTGATAAGAATTCCCTTGATACGTTCGCGTTCGTGTGGACGAAGTAACATAACAGAACCATAGACACTGGCAAAAACTCCACCCCGGTCAATATCTCCTACCAAAATAACATCTGCTCCGGCATGAAGAGCCATCGGCAGGTTTACCAAATCGGAATCACGGAGATTGATTTCGGAAATACTACCGGCACCTTCCATCACAACCGGATTGTAAGTTCTGGAAAGGCGGTCATAAGCCGCACAAACTTCTCGGCGAAGCTCCTCGCGTCCTTCCTTGCGGAAATATTCGTAAGCATCACGGTTACCGATGGGGAGACCGTTAAGAACAACTTGTGAAGTATGGTCGGATTGGGGTTTCAGCAACAAGGGATTCATGTCGGTATGGCAAGGAATACCGGCAGCTTCAGCCTGTACGGCCTGAGCACGTCCTATCTCCAGTCCTTCGGGGGTAGCGTAAGAATTAAGCGCCATGTTTTGTGCCTTGAAAGGAGCCGGACAATAACCGTCTTGCTTGAATATACGGCAAAAAGCGGCAGCGATAATACTCTTGCCTACATCGCTACCCGTACCGGCAAACATGATGGGATGAAGTTTATTCATATCTTTTGTTTTTGCGACGACAAAGATAATAGTAAAAAGTATACAGATTGAACAATCACAGAAAAAGTGTGTTTGAAAGAGTATCATTCTAAACCTAAACGATAAACTTAACATATGAAACAAATTCTACTCATCGCCCTTTTGGGAACGAGTGTTTCTGTAACGGCACAAATACCGGATATGACCCCGGATGTCTACATTACAGAGCAAACTCTCTCCCTTAGCTTTGACGATGCTCTCCGCCAGATGCAACAAGGCAACCGGAGCCTGAAGATAGCAGATAAAGGCATAGAAACCGCCCGTGCAGAACGAGACAAACTGAATGCTTTGTGGTATCCCAGCTTGCAGGGTACCGGAACTTTTGTGCATTTGTCCGAGAAATTGGAGGTGAAGCAACCGCTTTCACAATTTACTGATCCGGCAAAAGATTTTGTACATAATATTATACCGGATGACCGGTTCATAACGGGCATCCTGGATCAGATAGGTGCCCATACCCTTATCTTCCCTCTTGCTCCCCGTAATCTGACTTCTGTGGGATTGACTGCAGAATGGGTGGTGTTTTCCGGTGGTAAACGTATCCACGCCAGCAAAATAGGAAATACAATGATAGATATTGCCCGCGAAAATCGTGAACAAACGGATGCAACTCAACGTACCCTGTTAGCCGAGAGTTATTTCGGGTTGCGCCTTGCCCGGGAAGTGGTACAAGTGAGGCTGGATACTTACAACAGTCTGAAACGCCATTATGAAAATGCTTTGAAACTGGAAGCGGTAGGGATGATTGACAAAGCCGGAAGGCTTTTTGCCCAGGTAAATATGGACGAAGCGCAACGTGCATTAGAGGCATCGCAAAAAGAAGTTACGGTAGTACAGAGTGCTCTGCGCACACTGCTCAATTTGGAAGATACCAACAGTATACAACCTACTTCCCCACTCTTCATCAACGAGAATTTACCGGCTAAAGAGGAATTTATACAGGTCATGCGGACTGAAAATTATGTAGTAAACCAATTGCAACTACAATCGCATATCGCCAAACAACAACTTCGCATCAATCAAAGCGGATATATGCCCGATATAGCCGTGTTCGGCAAGCAGACACTCTATTCACACGGGATACAAAGTAACCTTGTACCCCGCACTATGGTAGGGATAGGTTTCACATGGAATTTGTTCGATGGCCTGGCACGTGAGAAGCGTATCCGCCAATCCAAATTGGCGCAACAGACACTTGCTTTGGGACAGGAAAAGGCAAAGGATGATTTGGGCATAGGTATAGACAAACTTTATTCCCAGTTACAAAAAGCGCAGGACAATGTACGTGCCCTGAATACGACCATTGAACTGAGCGAGGAATTGGTACGTATCCGCAAGAAATCTTTCGCCGAAGGTATGGCTACTTCTACAGAAGTGGTCGATGCGGAAACAATGCTGGCAACCGTACGTGTGGCTCGATTGGCAGCTTATTATGAATACGACGTGACACTGATGAACTTATTGGCAATCTGTGGTACGCCGGAACATTTTGAGAAATATTTAGTAAAAAATTAAACTAAACCAATATGGACATATCTAAAAGAAACATCAGTATTGCATTCATCATCATTTTGGTCATTACGGTACTTGTTTCCGTAATCGGCATGGTACTTATGAGCCGAGAACCATTGGTATTACAGGGACAAGTGGAAGCTACCGAAATACGTATCAGTGGAAAACTTCCGGGAAGGATAGATTCTTTCCTGGTACAGGAGGGAGACTGGGTGAAAGCCGGAGATACGCTTGTAGTCATTAACAGTCCCACTATCGAAGCCAAATATCGTCAGGTGAACGCATTGGAACAAGTTGCACAGGAGCAGAATAAAAAAATAGATGCAGGCACACGCCGACAAATCATTGCCACCGCACTACAATTCTGGAACAAGACTCAAAGTGACCTGACCCTTGCCAAAACAACCTATCAACGTATCCTCACATTATATAAAGACAGTGTGGTTACTTCACAGCGTAAAGACGAGGTAGAAGCTATGTATAAGGCTGCACAGGCGGCTGAACGCGTCGCATACGAACAATATCAGATGGCGGTGGATGGGGCACAAAGTGAAGACAAAGCCGCTGCCCGCAGTTTGGTCGATGCCGCTCGAAGTACGGTAGATGAGGTCTCTGCTCTATTGGTAGATTCTCGCCTGACAGCTCCCGAAGACGGACAGATAGCTACTATCTTCCCAAAACGGGGTGAGTTGGTGGCTCCCGGTACACCGATCATGAGTCTGGTGGTGATGAGCGATGCGCATGTCGTACTGAATATCCGTGAAGACCTGATGCCACAATTCAAAATGGGTGGCACATTCAAAGCGGATGTACCGGCTCTTGACCGGAAAGACATTGAGTTCCGTATTTACTATATCAGTCCGTTGGGCAGTTTCGCTACTTGGAAATCAACGAAGCAGACGGGAAGTTATGATATGCAGACTTTTGAAATACATGCACGTCCTACAGGAGATGTAGAAGGTTTACGTCCGGGGATGTCGATACTGCTGACTATGTAATCCGTAGCGAATAAACTTATACTTAATATGAAATCGATCTATAACGTCTCTCTCCGTGAGTGGCATCGCATGACTTCACGCCGTCTATATCTCGGTGTCTGCATTGCGTTACCCTTGTTTTGCCTGTTTTTCATGTCTACCATCTTTGGAAACGGACAGATGGAGAATATACCTATCGGTATTGTAGACCAGGACAATACGGCAACTTCACGGAATATATCACGACGTGTTTCCGCTGTACCTACATTCAGGGTGACGGAGCGTTTTACCGATGAAGCTACCGCCCGTCGGGCGTTGCAACGGAAAGAGATATACGGATATCTTGTCATTCCTCCCCAATTTGAACAGAAAGCGGTGACGGGAACAAATGCTACTCTTACTTATTATTATCACTATGCACTTCTTTCGGTTGGCAGCGAATTGATGGCTGCATTTGAGAATACACTTGCACCTGTGGCTCTTTCGCCCATTATTGTGCAGGCGGAAACATTGGGGGTAGGACAAAAACAGATACAAACTTTCTTGTTACCGGTAGAAGCCAGTACACATCCGCTTTACAACCCGGATATGGATTATTCCATCTACCTGAGTCAGCCGTTTTTCTTTGTATTGTTCCAAATACTCATTTTACTGGTAACAGTTTATGCCATCGGCAGTGAAATAAAATTCGGAACGGCACAAGAATGGTTAAAAACAAGTATTCCACGGGGAAAAGATTGTAGTAATTTGGATAATGCCAATATTCTTACGGCTGTTACAGGGAAGTTATTACCCTATACCATTCTGTTTTCAATTATCGGTATATTGGCTAACTATGTATTTTTCGGTCCTCTGCATATCCCTTTTCAAGGGAGTTTATGGTTAATAAATCTTGTTACAATCATTTTTATTATCGCCACACAGGCTTTAGCTGTCCTTATTTTCTCGGTATTTCCTAAAATAGCCTATATCATTAGTGTGGTTTCAATGGTGGGATCTTTAGGAGCGACATTATCCGGCGTTACATTCCCTGTTACGGCAATGTACAAACCTGTATATGCAGCGTCTTATCTATTTCCGGTGCGACATTTTACAGAAGCTGCACAGGCTATGATTTACTTTGATACCGGATTTGGATATTTCTGGCAATCGGTTGCCATCCTATTTGTGTTTCCGTTACTGACTTTGTTAATATTGCCGTTACTGAAATACTGGATAAAAAAAATATCGTTGAACCGTCATCTCGAACAAAGAGAAGAAGCCACTACCGTTTCTTTGAGAGAGAGCATTCGTCGTGAGTGGCGTGCTATCGCTACCAATCCGGCTATTCTACTGGTATTGGCAGGGGGAATATTTCTATACGGTTTACTATATAACTATATGTATGCACCCAATCTGGTACGTAAAGCTCCGGTTGCTGTGGTGGATCTCTCCCACTCTGCACTGAGTCGCGAATATATCCGTTGGTTGGATGCTACACCGCAAACTTCGGTCTATGCACAAACGCCCAACATTCTTGAGGCACGAAAATGGGTGAAACAAGGGGAAGTAGCCGGTATCCTTTATCTGCCTGCTGATTTTGAAGCGCGTGTAGGCAGGGGGGAAACATCCGTATTTGTACTCTATGCCGCAACGGATGCGTTCCTTAATTTCAAAGGATTGCAAGAATCCAGCACGCGGGTGATGCTTGCTGTTAATGATGTACATCGTATGGAAGGAACAGTATTTCTACCTCTACAGGGATTGTTGGCGGTGACTTCATCGGCACCTGTCAATGTATCGGGGACAGCATTATACAATTATACCGAGGGGTACGGATCTTATTTAATTCCAGCGGTGATGATTGTTATTATTTTCCAGACGATGTTAATGGTGATTGCAATGCTTACAGGGGAAGAAGCAGAAGAAAGAAGAAAACGAAAATTAGATGGATTACAATGTTTATCTGCTACCTCCTTCTACAAGGGCTCCTCCTTTCGAGGAGAGAAGGGAGATAGTTTTACCTGGAAAAAAGCTTTGCGGATAGTTTCAGGAAGGACTTTCGTATACGTAATGTTGTATGTAGTCTTCTCTATGTTCTTATTGGGATTGTTGCCACATCTATTCAGCATTCCAAACATTGGTAGCGGATGGGATATTATCACTATGATGATACCTTTTCTGCTGGGTACGAGTTTCTTTGCGCTTGCAGTTTCACGCTGGTTCACAGATTCTGAAGCTCCCTTGCTGATGATAGCCTTTTTCTCTGTAGGCTATATTTTTCTTTCCGGAGTATCTTATCCGTTGGAACTGATGCCATGGTATTGGCAAGCAATACACTATCTTTTTCCCGTAGCTCCTGCCGTATTGGCTTTTGTGAAATTGAACTCAATGGGGGCAAGTCTGTCTGATATCTGGCCACAGATGTTGGTGTTATGGATTCAAGTGATAATATATGGAATATTGGCGGTTCGTACTACTCAATGGATACATAAAAAAGAAAAGGAAAGGGCATAAAAAAAGGCTATCTATCCCAGACAGCCAATCTTTTTGTTAACCTTAAATCTAATACTATGAAAAACACATTACAAATGTACGGAGTTTCGGGATATCTCCAAAATATTAGGGCGTAATGGTCTATATTATAACATGGTTTAATAGGAATATTCCGTTGTTAACAATTTAATAATTAAAAGCTAAGAAAAAGTCACTATCTTCATGCCCGATTACAAATATAATGATTAAAACATACAGCAATGATTTGTACAATACTGGATACTGACCTCTATAAATTTACAACTTCATACGCCTATATAAAGTTGTTTCCTTATGCTATAGGAACTTTCAGTTTCAAAGATCGCGATGAGACTGCTTATACGAATGAATTTCTGCAAAGGCTCCATATAGCTGTGGATAACCTTGCAAAGATTTCATTGACTAATGAAGAACTGGAATATATGACCGGTCACTGTCGTTTTTTGCCCAAGGTATATTGGGAATGGTTGTCTTCTTTCCGTTTCCAACCGGATAAAATCAAAATAAATCTGGATGAAAACAGGCATCTGAACATGGAAATCACCGATTATCTCTATAAGGCAACGCTTTATGAAGTTCCGTTACTTGCTATCGTTTCAGAAATCAAGAACCAGTCGCTTGGAAACGTAGTGAATACAGATGAAATCATCAGTAAATTGTCTGAGAAAGTAATACTCTCCAATAAACATCAACTTTCTTTCTCTGAGTTTGGTACACGGAGACGTTTTTCTTTCGATGTACAAGATAAAGTTATCGGTTATCTGAGGAAGACTTCGACATATTGTACAGGAACCTCCAATTGCTATTTTGCAATGAAATATGATATGAAACCGATGGGTACACATCCGCATGAATGGTTTATGTTTCATGGAGCACAGTTCGGATATAAGCACGCTAATTATATGGCATTGGAAAACTGGGTGAATGTGTACGACGGTGATTTGGGAATTGCACTATCCGACACTTATACATCCGGTATCTTCCTGAATAACCTGAGCCGTAAACAGGCCAAACTGTTTGATGGCGTACGATGTGACTCGGGAGATGAATTTGACTTTACCGATAAACTGATTACCCGTTATCGGGAGCTGGGTATCGATTCTACTACCAAAACCATTGTATTCAGTAATGCGTTGGATTTTGAAAAGGCGCTTGATATACAGATACATTGCAGGGGAAGGATACGCTGTGCTTTTGGTATCGGTACCAACCTAACGAATGATACGGGCTTCAAGCCTTCCAATATCGTGATGAAGTTGACCCAATGTAAGATGAATATCAATCAAGAATGGCGTGAATGCGTGAAACTCTCTGATGATGTAGGAAAATACATAGGAAGTGAGAAAGAAGTACGCGCATGCCTATATGACTTACACCTGAAGTAAATATTATTTCAGTTTACGTTTATAAGCAAATTCCTGCCACTTTTCTTCCGGCCAATCCTGTCGCTGCATTTCCATACGTGCCATGACAAAGAACAAATCGGAAAGGCGGTTGATGAAACATAGGATATCTTCATTGACCGGGTCTTGACGATTAAGCGTCCACAACCGACGTTCTGCACGGCGGACTACAGTACGGGCAAATTGCAATTGGGCGGAAACGGGAGTACCGCCGGGTAAAAGGAAATAACCATGGTCTTGCAATTCAATCATCATTGCGTCCATTTCTTTCTCACAACGTAGGGTTAGCTTGGCTACGGTAAGCACATTCGGATTTATTTTATCACCCGGTGTTGCCACATGGCTCATTACAACCATCAGTTCTTTCTGTATGGTATGTAATAATTCTTGCCATACATCATCGACGGGTAACATGGAGCGTATAATACCAATAACCGCATTCAGCTCATCGAGACAACCGTTTGCTTCAATACGGATATCGTCCTTGGGCACACGTGCACCACCATGTATTCCGGTGGTTCCCTTATCTCCTGTTTTTGTATAAACCCTTTTCATCTTATCTCCTATATTTAATGCTATTTGCTTTTGCAAAGATAATTAATAACGCCGGTTTGATGTATATTCCACTCTATAAATATGATTGAAGAAGGATGCCCATTCATGTTCTCCTATACCGATTTGCATTCCATAAAAACGGGTATCCGCTTTCCGGTATTCTTGCATTTTCCGGATAAGTTCAGGGGTTGATAATGGAATTTTAAAGTCGCTTATCCACAGTATGTCTGCATTCATGTATTTGCGATGGGACTCAAGCAGACGGAAAGTGGTTTCCAGCATCCGGGTAGCATCCGTATCACCGCAAGATGTTTTTGAGAAAAACTCAAGCAGGCGTGCCCGTTCCTTTCGTATATCAATCGGATGGACTGAGACAGAGAATGCTATCAGAAAACAATCTCGTTTTTGCCGGTCGGCAATCTCAACTAATTTCACCATCAGGGAATGAGCTATTTTTTCAGGTTTCCCTGCCATGCTGCCGGAGGTGTCCAGACAGACAACCATCGGTCCTTTCTGGCGAACCGGTTTAGTTACCAAACACCTGGCAGGTTGCATAATCTCCGATTTATAACGGAAAGTCTGGAGCTTACGGGTCAGATATTTATAGACAAACAGGTCTTCAAGATCATCGTCGGCGCAATGTGCCAATTCTACAGGTAACAATGCATTCAAATCATTCCCTACGGTCACACCTTGTATGTCACACTTGGAAGAATAGTCGAGCCTGTATACATCTCCTTCCACCACATTCATATGTTGTTTTCCATCATCGTCGGCTATACGTCCCATCCGGTTGGCAACCCTCACTATTTCGGGATATTCCTTCTGGATATGGACAATTTTGCGTATACGCTCAAAATCAATCTTATTCCATAATCCGCTCATCAATCCCCAAGCTTGGAAGAATTCATCTTTTTCGATGTTATTCTGTTGGAGATATTCAGGAATATCATTAAGATTGGAACGTAACCTACGATCTATGGCGTCTTTGTACCGGTCAATCTCCACTCCTTTCTGCTCCTGCATCTTGCGCTGGAAAACATCTTGCCAGTCATCCACCATCTTTTCCCAAATTTCATCATCGGCATATTTCCCTTCTGCACCAAACTGCCCTTGATAGAAACGTTGTTCAAAGCCTTGTTCCCGGTACTTATCGGACACTTGTTGAAGTAATGCCTGCCAACCCTCTTTCCGCTTCTGCACAGACCACTCTAACACAAGCTTCATGGTATTTTGTTCCGACTGGCTCTTTTGCAGGTTGTATTTCTCTTTCTCCAAGTTTTGCCAGACAAATTGAATAAGCGTATCATAAAAGATGCGGGCACAGATATCATCACTCAATACCTGCACTTTCACTACCGGATCATTCATTACGGATAACAGATAAGCATACAACGGTTCATCATCCGTATCCGCACATTCACCCGTTTCTATATATTTATCCAACACCTGTACGTAGAAAGCCGAATCGTACCTGCTGCTATTCATCTCCATATCGCAGTTTGCGTACATCTACACGCGCCCAAGCAATCTCTTTACGAACAGTAGCTACATAACGCGCCACTTCCTGTTTATCTTCTTCGGAGATGAAGATATTTTCCGAGAGTTCCTTGATAAGGTTATCCGTTTTTAATTGGGCTGTTTCGAGTTCAGACTCATAGTCACGTTCTGTAACAGAGACATTTCCGAAGTTCAGTTGTTGTTCCTCTCCTCTTTTCAGTCGTCTCATTGAAAAACGTACTCCGTTGATATAGATATTCCGGTCGTCTCTGAAAAGATTTATACGTTCCGCACCCTCTGTTTCCATCAACTTAGGATCAGAAAATGTACGGATAAGGGTACGCTTGGGGTTCAGAGGATCTGTATACATTACTCCAATGGCGGGTGCATCCTTAGGATTGTATTCTTTTAGATTTTTGTAGTCAACAATAAATATATAGGTGTTTCCGGTACCATGATTTTCCAGTTGGTAATAAAAATAATCCGTAATCTGTAAATCATCGTCTCGATGATCCCCGCCTTTACGAGCTTTATCCAACGCATCGCGTACACGGCTGACTTTTAAATCGGATTTCAGAGAACGGGAAATACAAGTTATTTCTCTTACGGAGAAAGCAAATAGGGCACGAATCAGTATTCTCCGAACATCTTCACATTCGTCGGGTTCGTTCCACAAGCAATGGTAGATGGGTAGCATGTCTATCATGTCTACTTCTTCACGGTTATGTATGAAAGCTGATGTTTTCAGCAGCCTTACAATATTTTTCCAGCGACGGTCACTTACGTAAATAGTGCGATGTACTTCCGAGCCTTCTATCTCTACTTTCTCCAGATTTTTGCGGATAGTCGTGATACAAGATAAGACCTCTGGGGATATCGTAATCTGTTTTATTTTCTTCTGCCATTCATTATATTCTTCATTGGAAATTTGCCATCGGGAGGTAGTCTCTTCTTCATCACTGTCGTCCAGAAGCATTTGCCGGAATGACTCTTCCTGCTTGACGCAGGTAGAAACCACCCGAATTAGAAAGCGATCCCATAAAGCCTCCAGGCCTTCATCTTGAGTAGGTAATTCGTTACTTGCCGCAACAAGTAATTTTAAAGGAAGTTTCAATTCCATATCTCCGTTACGAAAGAGCTTTTCGTTAATTACCGTCAATAAAGTATTTTGAATGGCAGGGCCAGCTTTCCATATTTCATCCAGGAAAACGACATCTGCCGTGGGCAGGTATCCGTCAATGGAACGTTCATATTTATCTGAGGATTTCAGACGACTGATACTTACCGGACCGAAGATCTCATCGGGGGTGGAGAAACGTGACATCAGGTATTCAAAAGCCTTTGCATTGACAAAGGCTCTCTTCAATCTTCGTGCTACCATAGACTTTGCTACACCTGGAGGCCCCAGCAACAGTATACTTTCACCGGCCAGAGCTGCCAACAAAGATAGGCCTATTTCGGTTTCTTTTTCGTAAACTCCCCGGTTCATGTCTTCAAGGAGTAATTGTATGCGTTCTTTTATTTTCATTTAAACAATTCCATCAGATTAATTTCTCCCCAATATAGATGGGTATAACTAGCTATCACATTCTTATAACGGAAAACAGGGGTATCAACCGGTTGTTTTCGGGCATTGTATACCTGTACGATAGAATCGGGCACCGATTGTTCTTCTCCCCGGATAAACTGCGTATAATGGAACTCGTGTCCACGTAAGTTTAATCCATTATAATCAAACTGACGATAACCTAAACTAAGTTTCCGGTGTTGCTTTTGATTGGATATGGAAAAAGGAAATACCCGCGTCATCGGATAGTAGACATTACCTGCCTGCTGCAGTGTATCGAAACAGATGCCTTGTGAAAGATACATCATACCTCCACACTCTGCCAACACTCGTCCTCCTGCTTCTATATAATCACATATGGAAACAAGCGTCTGGGTTGCCTGAGAAAGCTTTTCCACATGTTTCTCGGGATAACCGCCTGGTAAATAAAGGAAATCGGTTTCAGCCGGAAGAGGGTGATTCTTTTCCGGATTATAATACGTAACCGTACCCATGTGATGCAGAATATCAAGATGTTCCGCATACAAAAAAGAAAAAGATTCTTCATTGCGGGCAACCGTGATATTGATTTTTTCAGATAATGGCACCCAAGGAACTTTACCACTTTTTCTGGATATTCCTGTGGAAAGCGGTAATGATGTAATTTGCAATAACAGTTCCCAATCAATGTATCGGTCTATCAAGTCAATCAGACTGGCAGTAGCTTCAGTTGTTTCCTGTTTGCTGAAATCCAATCCTAAATAACGTGAGTCTTGTTCTAACACACTCTCTTTAGGTAGATAGCCCAGACAAGTAATCTCCAAATCTTCACAAACTTCCCGGAGCATTTCATAATGCCGCGGAGAACCTACACAGTTGAAGATAACTCCTGCGATATGTATGTTCGGACGGAAATGAATGAAACCGGACAGAAGTGGTGCTATGGAATAAGCAACTGATTGGGCATTCACCACCAATACGACGGGTAAGTGCAACAACATTGCAATTTCTGCTGAAGAACCTTTATCCCGATCATATCCGTCGTACATTCCCATCATACCTTCCACCATACAAACGTCTGCATCCAATGCATAATAGGCATAGAGTTGGCGTACATGGTCGTGTGAGGCCATAAATGTATCCAAATTAATGGAAGAACGTCCACAAACAGCTGTATGATATTTGGTATCAATATAATCAGGACCACATTTAAAAGGTTGTACTTTCAATCTTTTTTTTGTAAATAAAGCCATCAGTCCGCGGCTGATGGTAGTCTTTCCACTACCGGAAGTAGGAGCTGCAATCAGAAATTGAGGAGTTGTAGCCATTTTATATATTTACGATTTATTCCCTAAGGTCATGACACGTTTTTCTTATCTTTAACACATAGGTACATTGACAAACTACGATATGTGATTGAAGTTAGACTTACATTTCATGTGCAAAGGTAAACATATCTCCGACAAAAGTTTTATCTTAGCTGCCAAAATAAAATAATTACTATGATAATTGACGAACTAAAAAAACTCTACATTACATATACCGGGCATGAACCGGAAACTATTGATGAACTTCCATCTTCCGGTTCTAACCGTCGCTATTTCCGTCTCACCGGCAACCTGATATTGATTGGTGTCAGTGGCGAATCTGTTGAAGAAAATCGTGCATTTCTTTATATGGCGGAACATTTTCGACAAAAAGGCCTGCCCGTTCCACAAGTATATATCCGTTCCAATGATGATATCTATTATTTACAGGAAGACTTGGGTGACACATTACTCTTCAATGCTATAGAGAAAGGGCGTAAAACCAGTGTTTTTGGTGAAGATGAAAAGCAGTTGTTGCGTAAGACTATCCGGTTATTGCCTGCGATACAATTTGCCGGAGCCGATGGAATGGATTTCTCTTATTGTTATCCGCAGGCCGAGTTTAACAGTCGTTCAATTTTATGGGATTTGAACTACTTTAAATATTGTTTTCTGAAAGCCACAGGTATGGACTTCCAGGAAGACCGTCTGGAAGATGATTTTCAAAAAATGTCCGATGTATTACTTCGCAATAGTTCGGCTACTTTTATGTACCGTGACTTCCAAAGCCGTAATGTCATGATCAAAAATGGCGAACCTTGGCTGATCGATTTTCAAGGAGGACGTAAAGGTCCCGTTTACTATGACGTAGCTTCATTTTTGTGGCAAGCCAAAGCAAATTACCCCGAGAGCCTACGCAAAGAATTGCTGAAGGAGTATATCGAAGCGTTACGTAAATATCAGTCTGTAGACGAAGCATATTTTTATGCGCAACTCCGTCATTTCATTTTATTCCGCACTATGCAAGTATTGGGGGCATATGGTTTTCGGGGGTACTTCGAGAAAAAGCCTCACTTTATTCAAAGTGTACCGTTTGCTATCGAAAATTTGCGTCAGTTGTTGCAGGAGCCCTATCCCGAATATCCATATCTTTGTAAAGTACTGCGCGAACTTACCGAATTAAAACAATTTACCGATGACCTGCAAAAACGTCGTTTAGTGGTGAAGGTTATCAGTTTTGCCTATAAGAAAGGTATTCCTGAAGACTCGTCCGGTAATGGTGGTGGATTTGTATTCGATTGTCGTGCCGTGAATAATCCCGGAAAGTACGAGCGATATAAGCCTTTTACCGGATTGGACGAACCGGTTGTTCGTTTTCTGGAAGATGATGGGGAAATCGCCACTTTCCTTGAACATGTGTATGCTTTGGTAGATGCATCTGTAAAACGCTATATGGAACGTGGTTTCACAAACCTATCTATCTGTTTTGGCTGTACCGGTGGGCAACACCGTTCTGTATATTCGGCACAACATTTGGCTGAACACTTAAATCAGAAGTTTGGGGTACAGGTAAACCTTATTCATAGGGAACAAAACATCGAACAGACATTTAAATCGAAACAATAGTATTAATGAAAGCCATGATTTTCGCCGCCGGTTTGGGTACCCGCTTACGCCCACTGACGGATAATATGCCCAAAGCACTCGTTCCGGTAGCTGGTAAACCCATGCTGGAACGAGTGATATTACGATTAAAAAAAGCCGGATTCGATGATATCACCATCAATATTCATCACTTTGGAGGGCAGATTGTCGAGTTCCTTCATGCCAATAATTCCTTCGGCTTAAACATCCATATCAGCGATGAACGCGATATGCTGCTTGATACTGGCGGCGGTGTCAAGAAAGCCTGTCCCTTTTTGGATGGTAACGAACCGTTTCTCGTTCATAATGCAGATATCCTGACTGATATAGATTTGACAACCTTCTATCGCCATCATCAGGACAGTAATGCAGAAGCAACTTTACTTGTCAGTGAAAGAAAAACATCCCGTTATCTCTTATTCGATGATAGTTATAACCTGCATGGATGGATAAATAAGTCTACCCAAGAAATAAAACCGGAGGGATTTAATTTCCACGAAGGAGATTATAAAGAATTAGCATTTGGCGGCATACATGTCATCTCTCCTTCCCTTTTCCGCTATATGAAAAATGAACAGTGGACAGGAAAATTTTCTATTATCCCATTTTACCTGTCCATCTGTCAACATATACCTATACAAGGTTATCCGCTCCAAGGTTTCCAATGGTTTGATATAGGAAAACCGGAAACATTGGCAAAAGCTGAAGAATACTATGCCAATGCTAATATCAATATCTGAGCAGTGAGTACCCGCAGGAACATTGCTAATGGATAAACTGTGGCATATCCCACAGCGGGTGCATCACAAGAAGTCAGATCTGAAGAATAAGCTAATGCAGGAGGATTGGTATTTGTACCTGACAATACTCCTATCAGAGTATAATAATTCAGTTTCCAGGCAAATCGCCCTATCAAACCTCCTATCAATAGAGGAACTACAGTAATTATAGCGCCATAAGCTATCCAAACATATCCTCCTTCATAAATAATGGTATCTACAAATCCTTTTCCTGCTCCTAAACCCACACAAGCCAAGAAGAGAGAGATACCTATTTCTCGTATCATCAAATTGGCACTCATTGTCGTATAGGTTATCAATTTGTATTGAGGACCGAAACGGCTGATAAGTATCGACACAATCAGCGGACCACCTGCCAAACCCAACTTAACAGGTTGAGGAATACCCGGAAACATAAAAGGAAGACTACCCAGAATACAGCCTAAAGCAATACCTAGAAAAATGGGTATTAAGTTCGGATGATTCAGTCGTTTCAACGAATTACCCAATATCTTTTCCGTATGACTAACGGCTAGCTCACTGCCTACAATAGTGACACGGTCACCCATTTGTAACTGAAGCTGAGGAGCAGCTACCAAATCGACACCAGAACGGTTTACCCGTGTTATATTGGCACCGAAATTATTACGTATCTTTAATTGTGCCAAAGACTTTCCATTCAATTCCGGCTTTGTAATCAGAATACGGCGAGATATTAAATTTTTATCTGATTGTTCCCATTCAACATTAATTTTTTTACCAAAAAAGGCTATAATAGCCTCTACATCAATTGGATTAGCAATAAACAAAATTTCATCTTGTACATGTAGTACAGTATCTGCATTTACCAATTCAGCCTTTCCATCTCCTTCGTGATGACGTATACGTGAGATAACGAATGCCCGGTTTAGTAATGGTTTGATATCTTTGATTTTCTTTCCTTCTACCGCTTCATTTCGTATTTGAACAGAAATGGGACGTACAGTCAATTCTTGTAAATGTCCCAGTCCACGGTCAGCTTCCATTTCTTCTTTTGCCGTATTAATGTGGAGAAGATATTTCAACGCGAGTAACGCTAAAATACATCCAATTACACCTAGCGGATAAGCTACTGCATAACCTAAAGCAATTTCAGGAGCATCTATCCCGTTCAAGTCGCTATTTGCTTGTTGGGCAGCGCCCAAACCGGGAGTATTGGTTACGGCACCGGAAAGAATGCCTACCATGGTAGTAATGGGAATACCTGTAAAGAAATGAAGTATAATGGTAATCAATACACTAACAAATACGACTAACACAGCCAGCATATTCAGAGTGAATCCACCTTTTTTAAAGGCGGAAAAGAAACCGGGTCCAACTTGCAAACCGATAGAATATACAAATAGTATTAAACCAAACTCCTTCAGAAAGTGAAGTAAATGTTCATCTAAATTAAGATTGAAATGTCCGAATACAATGCCTACAAATAATATCCAGGTAACCCCCAAAGAGATACCGGCAATCTTCACTTTCCCCAGCATGATACCGAAAGCAATGACTAGTGATAAGATAAGTACGGAGTGTGCCACTCCTCCACCCCATAGATGAGGATATCCTTCGAACAAATTTCTTAATAATTCCATAAAATCAGCATTTTATATGTTTTAATAATTAAAACTCAATAATATATCCCCGCAGAAATCACTTCTCCGGGGATACCATTCACACATTTTTTTAATAACTATTTATAAAGGCATGTTACCGTGTTTTTTCGGTGGGTTACTTTGGTTCTTATTATGAGCCATTTCTAATGCCTGCACCAATTTGTAACGGGTGTCACGCGGCATAATAATTTCATCAATAAAACCACGTTCAGCAGCACGATAAGGGTTAGAAAATTTTTCCTTATATTGCTCAATTATATCTTTTTTCTCTTCGGTAGAAGCTTTTCTATAAAGGATGTTTACAGCACCTTCAGCTCCCATTACAGCAATTTCTGCTTGTGGATAAGCTAGATTTACATCAGCACCAGTCGGTTTACTGGACATCACAATATACGCCCCTCCATACGCTTTGCGTGTAATCAACGTTATTTTTGGAACTGTCGCCTCTGCATAAGCATACACGATTTTTGCTCCGTGACGAATAATGCCATTATGCTCCTGCATTGTTCCCGGCAAAAATCCCGGTACATCCTCAAAGGTTATTAATGGAATATTGAAGCAATCACAAAAACGTATAAAACGGGCAACCTTATCAGATGCATCAATATCGAGTACTCCAGCCAGATACGCAGGCTGGTTGGCGACAATTCCTACTGAACGCCCGTTGAGACGGCCAAAGCCAATGACTACATTCTTGGCAAAATGGGGCATTACTTCAAAGAAATATTGATTATCCAATACCGGCTCTACGACATCCTTAATATCATAAGGCATATTTGGATCTTCCGGAATGACTGCTTGTAAAGCTTCTACCTGACGATGAATATCGTCCGTACAGGGTTTGAAAGGTGTATCTTCCATATTATTGGATGGCAAAAAACTTAGAAGTTCGCGAATACTCATCAAAGTTTCTTCTTCATTATTACACATGAAATGAGTCACTCCACTCTTACTGCTATGTGTATAAGCACCACCCAATTCTTCTTTATCCACTTCCTCATGAGTTACGGCTTTCACTACATCTGGCCCTGTAATAAACATGTGACTTTGTTCTTTTACCATAAAAATAAAATCAGTCAATGCCGGAGAATAACAGGCTCCACCGGCACAAGGACCAAGAATTGCAGATATTTGGGGAATGACTCCTGATGCTATTGTGTTCTGATAGAAAATGGAAGCATATCCCGCAAGGCTATTTACACCTTCTTGAATACGCGCTCCTCCCGAATCATTCAATGCAATCACCGGAGCACCATTTTTTAGTGCCAGTTGTTGCACCTTGACTATCTTAGTCGCATTCATTTCACTCAATGAACCGCCGTGAGCTGTAAAATCGTAAGCATAAACAAACACAAGCCGACCATCTATTCTACCGTAACCACTCACCATACCGTCACCGGCTATTTGTTTTTTTTCCATACCAAAATCGGTACAACGATGATTTACAAATTTATCCAACTCATTGAAAGTCCCTTTATCCAGTAAAAAGTCAATGCGTTCACGTGCTGTCATACGACCGGAAATATGTTGCTTTTCTATTTTCTCTACCCCACCACCCAATGAGGCACGTTTATCCAGTTCTTCAAACTGTTTATATATATCTTCTCTATTCATGGTTATTCTTCTTTAATAAGCTCCAATTCTATCAAAACCTGATTGGCATTTACCGGTTCATCTTCGTTCACCAGTATATTTTTTACTACACAATCCGCACTCACTTTGTAGTTACTTTGCATCTTCATGGCTTCCAATACTACGACAATATCTCCCGCAACCAATTGGTCACCAACATTCACAGGAATACTTACGACTTTACCCGGCATGGGAGCTATAATCTTATTATCCTGTTTCTCATCCGCACCTTTTCTCATGCGCAGATACTTGGCTTGTGTATCTACAATATCTACATGATATGAACGGTTGAGCATACTTACATCATAACTCTTCCCTCCTTCTGCGCGCACTATTCCGGCATTGAACGAATTACCGTTGTGTAGAATAGAACAGCTTCCGTTTTCTGCCATTACAATATCTACATCATATGGTTTACCATCAATGGTTAACTGTACTTTATTTCCATTTTTACTGACCAGTGTAACATCTGCTGTCCGGTCTCCAATATGTATTTCCATTTTCTTATCAATCAATTAAATTCTCAGTACACCCTTCTGCAATCCGAATTCTCTCCAGCGACTAATAGGGCGTCCGTCTGGAAGTTGTCCCGACGTATTTTCTTCCAGATTAACCAGATAATCTATATAAGCGGCAATCATGGCAATATTTTCCAGTTCATTGTTAGTTGTATTAGTGCGAACCAACATGCGGGCATTTTTTCCAATAAACAAGGTATTATACTCGCCTTTCACAAAGTCCGGTACATACATGATACGTTTCAGATAAGCCAGATTTGTTTTCAATCCTGTTATCTTATATTCATACAACACGCGTCGCATACGTTCGATGGCATATTGGCGGGTTGTTGCCCACACTATCAATTTACCAATCATCGGATCATAATAGATAGGTATTTCGTACCCCTCGTACACATAACTATCTATACGAACTCCGATCCCGTTCGGTTCCGTCAGTTGTTTGATGATACCCGGTGAAGGCATGAAGTTATTTTCCGTATCCTCTGCACAGATGCGGCACTCTATCGCATGACCACGTTGAAATAAATCTTCTTGTTTAAGGTGTAAAGGTTCGTTATTAGCAATCCTGATTTGTTCTTTTACTAAATCTACGCCAACCACCTCTTCTGTAATAGGATGTTCTACCTGTAACCGGGTATTCATTTCAAGGAAATAGAAATTCCTGTTTTTATCCACTAAAAACTCAATGGTACCTGCACCGGAATAACTTACAGCTTTGGCCGCAGCAACAGCCTTTTCTCCCATCTCTTTTCGTAGATCTTCAGTGAGAAAAGGTGACGGACTTTCTTCCACAATTTTTTGATTGCGCCGCTGTACCGAGCACTCGCGATCGAAAAGATGAATTACATTCCCATGATTGTCGCCCAAAACCTGAAACTCGATGTGATGAGGTTCCTCTACAAACTTTTCCAGATAAACCGTATCATCACCGAAAGATGACATCGATTCGGAACGGGCTGTATTGTATGCTTCCACAACTTCATTTTCACTATGAATAAGCCGCATACCTTTGCCACCGCCTCCCATAGATGCCTTCAACATCACTGGATAACCTATCTTATTACAAACACGTATTGCTTCTTCAGCATTCTGTAAAGGTCGTTCTGTTCCGGGAACTACCGGTACCCCGGCGGCAATCATTCGTTTGCGGGCAGCGATCTTATCTCCCATAGCTTCCATCGTTTCAGCCGAAGGACCTATAAAAATAATACCTTCTTCCTTACAACGACGTGCAAAATCTGCATTTTCAGACAGAAAACCATATCCGGGATGGATGGCGTCTGCTTTACTGAGTTTAGCCACAGATATTACTTTCTCAATATTCAGATAACTATCTTTAGCTGTAGTTCCACCTATCGGATAGGCTTCGTCAGCGTAGGCTACATGATGTGACGTACGGTCGGCATCTGAAAAAACGGCTACGGCAAGCATTCCCATTTCTCGGCATGAACGCATAACACGCAAGGCAATCTCACCCCTGTTGGCTATCAGTACTTTTTTTATCATTTCGTTTTTGCTTAATATATTGGGGATTTTTTCCGCTTCTGTAAAATGCATCTTTTACTTCATCCAGACAGCGCGGACACAAACAGTCCAGATAATTCTCTTTTAAATACATACGTTGCTGTAAGTCCAGCTGTACCGTTGTACAATGACATTGCGTTATATTGTCGTGCATACACTGGAATGTTGCACCACAACGTAGACATACCTTTTTCATAGGCATCCCTTTTAAATTTTAATGTTAATCTAATCTTTCGGTCTGTCTTCCTAACCCACGAGCAAAGGCAACCTTTAATGAATGGCAGGTCTTCTGACTAACTCCTATCTTGAAACCTTCCCGATATATAAACACAATATCAGTGGTAAAAGTTCTTTTTCAAAATATTAAATAGAGCTTCACAGCAGCGGGACTGTTCGGGATTTACACCCGATTCCCTTTTAATTCGGATGACAGAATAGTTCATCCGAAGCCAATTCGGCGACAAAGATAAAGGAAAATCTAAATTAATTGAGAATAGATTTATAAAAGTCTTTTCTTTTATCACAGGTATTGGTTGTTTATTAGAGGGAGATTTTATGTTTGCCGTTTAAAACGGTATGTAATGTCATTGAAGATGCCATTATCAATGCGATATAGCCGTTGGTTGGTACGTTCAGACTTCAGACCGCCAAGGCTTTCAACATACGGACCTAATTTAATATACCGGAAATACTTTGTATCAAAACCGGCAGGTAACTCAGGTTTACCTGAATACCATCCGACTTTAATAGTAAATCGATTAGAAAGAAATAGAGCCAGTCGTTCCACTTCGGCAGGTTCGGCATCCCCACCCATAAAACAAACACAAGTGATAGAATTACCATACTTTTCAAGAAGTGCCGACAGACTCTCTTCCGTCAGTGACTCTCCAACATTCTTCATTAGATAAGCACTATGGCAACCCTTACATTTGTTGGGACAGTTGGAAATATTGATTGCCAACGTCACCTCATCCGGTATTTCTTGAAAAACGATATCATAATCAGTGTAGCGGAGCATAATATCTTCGTGCAGCCTCCTTTTGCCGTGGTTGTGAGAAATTACTTACGCGTTTCATATAACCTATTATACGAGTCAGATAATCAACATTATTACTATGGCACTTCGGACACTCTTTCAGGTATCTTTTATCTATATGCTGGCAATCGTTACAAATTGTATTCGGAATATTGAAAGTAAAGTAATTACATCCTTCACTTGCAGCCACACGAAGTAATTGCCTATATTGTTCCTTGCTCAAATGTTCCTCCAAATTCATGTGCAGTGCCGAGCCACCCGTCAAATGTTCTATATAACGACGACCATGCAGACGGAACTTATCTACGATATTCAGCGAAGTATCTTCCACAATGTAAAAATAGCTGTTATAACAATCACGGAATGTCTCGAAACCAGCTTCTTTATCCCATTTGGCATGTTTCACACCCACATTTTCAGCAGGAATCATTTCACAGTTGAATAACAAATCTTTTGTACGATATTTCTTATTATATTTTTCAATAATACTCAATATTTCCTGTACAAAAGCTTCATACTTGGGATTGTCATTAATATCTATACCCATAAATTGCGCAGCTTCCACCAAACCATTCACACCGATTGTCAAATATTGACGTCCCATATTGATATAACCGGCATCAAACAATGGAAGCATACCCTTGTTTTGTAGTTGTTTCAGGTTCTCATTGTAAGCTATCTGTACTTTATGAACAAGATCCACAACTTCTTCGAGAAAGAAATGGTAAATCAAACCGGATTTTACGGCATGTTGTATACAACGGTTCAAGTTTATCGTCAACACACTTTTTGAACCGGTAGATACACCACCTGCCCCCAAAGTATAACTAAATCCATTATCTTGAATTTCGTTACGCAAACGGCAGCAGCTGCTCAGAGAATCGGCATTATCACTCATATAGGTAAAGAACGAATGTCCTTCAGCATACATTTCTGCCGTGAAATCACCATACTCCTTATCCAATACATCTCCATCTTTTGTTAGTAGCGCCATGGTTTCTACCGGGAAGGTAAGTACTGTTTTAGTACGTTCCTTATTGAACCATTTCATAAATCGTTTCTGCAACCAACTTAATGAGCTCCAGTCAGGTTTACTACCATCTGGAAATACAAAATGTTCAAAAAGGCTATTGAAATAATATTTGTCATAATAAGCTACGTTCCAGAATACAGCCTGAAAATTCCGGGCACCCGTGGGCTGATTAATGGAATAGACCACTTGTTCGAAACAATCCGTAATTACTTTGTCTATTGTTCGTTGCTTGGTAGAGAGATCTACAACTTTATCAGCATGTTTATAATAATCTTTACCGAATTCTTTACCAACAAAATAATTCATATACATCAGAAACTCCGGTGTGGCACAAGCTCCGCTTAACATGCTGGATACGATAAACACCATATTGATAAAACCTCCACAGAAAGATTTCAAATTTGTAGGTGCCGTTGAATTACCACCGATCGACATAGTGCCACTTATCAGCCATGGATACATGGTGATACTTGCACAATAATTCGCCAGACTGGTTTCATCATTTTTATATATAAAGTGGTTATTCAGTAATTCAATATAACGGTCAGAGATTTCTTTGCCATACATATCCTTCAGGCGATCAGTCAGCAGGCGACGATTTAAACGAATAAAATTAGCTTTAGGCAACTCACCGATTAAAGTAGCCACATTCTTATTCTCGACATTGGCGTTGGCATCATACTTACTTCCTGTGGCAGGATTGGAAGCATCGCAATAGTCCAACAAAAAACGAAGTTTATCACGTACTTCCCGATCTTCCAAATGTTTCTGGCGGTATAACATAAACGATTTGGCAACAGCATAATAATGTTCTGCCATCAATGCTACTTCTACTTGATTCTGAATTTCTTCTACACTGGCTCCGTCATTGATACTCACACGACTAAGTATATTGGTAATGACATCCTGTGTAGCAAAACTACCTACTGATAAAAATGCCTTACTGATGGCATTTTTGATTTTGTCGAGTGAGAATGCTTCTTTCTTTCCATCTCTCTTGACGATAAAAGTCTCTGAATTAATCATATCTATAATTTAAGATTTAAAAATTATTTACGATAAATTCAAACAACAATGCGCAGAATACAAGTAATAAAATGAATCTTCAGCGGACTCGTTCTATAGCTTTTCACCCGAAAGCATTGAATGAATGATCAGTGAAATATGGCAGGTCTTCTGACTGACTTCTGTTGCAACGCCTTCCCGGTTATTTTTATGACCAGTGGCTATAGATAGGTTACAACATTCCTCCACATAAGGGAGACAAAGCTTACAGCTACGGGGATAGTTCCTGACTTTCACAGGATTCCCTTTTAATTCCTCGTCATGCTAAGATGATTTGGAAACCATTTTCATAGGACAAAGATAACAAGAAAATTTGCAATGCAATGAAAAGAAGAAGAAAAAATATTAATACCTTTTTTCTGTAAGATAAAATATTTTAGAGAACTTATTTTTGCTCAGATATAGTTTTTTAATAACTTTGCAACACTTTTTGGTTTCGTTCCTTTCTGAATAACACGAAAAGAACGGTGAAAAGGGAATCAGGTGTAAGTCCTGAACAGACCCGCTGCTGTAAGTCCTTTTAATTCTTTGAATATACTTTGCCACTGTCTGCTAATCAAGATGGGAAGGCGTTTCAAAGATGGACAAGTCAGAAGACCTGCCAAAAATAACATAGTTTTAACGCTTTCGGGGAATAAAGCAGTAAAACAATGAGTCTGGTAATTCTTTATCATTCATAAAGAAATCATTTCTCTTTGTCTATACTCTTTTCTTTTCGGAAGCAAGTCAATGAATATTATGTATAAACTAACGACTTGAAATGAAATTCTTCACATACATTTTGTTTTGCATAACCTGCATGTGCCAAGTGGCAACAATGGCTCAAAATAAAGTAGTTTTATCAGGAACAGTTACCGACAGGCACGGCATTCCTCTTCCACAAGTAACAATTGCTGTTGAAAACACTACTATTGGAACATATACGGATGATAATGGCCGATATTCGCTACCCGTTACACCAGGCAAATATACTCTTGTTGTATCTTTTATCGGTTACCAGACATCGAAACGTACCCTCAATCTCCAACAAGATAAAAAAGTGAATTTTATATTAGAAGAGAATTCTGTTGTGCTCAACTCTGTTGAGGTATATGGAAAGAGCCGGACACAGAAAGTAAAAGAAGGAGCTTTTGCTGTCAATGCCCTCGATATAAAACCAATCATTAATTCTCTGAATAACCTTAATGATTTAGTGAACCGGACAACAGGTGTCAAGGTAAGAGAAGAAGGTGGAGTCGGTTCCGATTTCGACATGTCCATTAACGGGATGTCCGGTAATTCTGTACGTTATTTTTTGGATGGAATTCCACTTGATACGAAAGGAAGCGGTGTTTCATTGTCAAACCTGCCGGTAAATATTATAGACCGAATTGAAATATACAAAGGTGTAGTACCGGCTAACCTAGGTACAGATGCACTAGGAGGAGCTATCAATATCATCACCAAACAGGAAAAGAAAAACTATTTGGACTTATCCTATGGCATTGGTTCATTTCATACACATAAGGCAGACTTGAACGCACAATTTATAGAGTCCAAGACTGGGTTGATTATCAAACCGACCTTCGGAGTGAATTATTCCAAGAACGACTATACGATGAAAGATGTTGAAGTATGGGATGAAGACAGCCGTAAATATGTATTAGTGGATCGCAAACGCTTTCATGACGATTATTTCTCATTGTTGGGACAAATAGAAGTTGGCTTTACCAATAAATCATGGGCGGATGCTTTCTTCATATCCGGTTCATATTCCAAAGTTAATAAAGAATTACAAACGGGGTCTGTTCAGAGCAAAGTTTATGGTATGGCGGAACGGAATACGAATGCTTGGAATATGTCTGCACGTTATCGAAAAGATGATTTCATAATAAAAAACTTACAATTGAATGCACTTTTTTCACAGACTTGGGATCATTCGTTAACGGTAGATACCGCATATCGACAATATGACTGGAATGGTGATTATATTCAAAGTTCACGAAGTGAAATTATGGGACGGGGGCGACTGATGCGCCATTACAAACGTCCACTAACCATTGTACGTACCAATTTGGACTATCATTTAAATGACCATCACAGTCTTAATCTTAATTATTTGTTAAATCGTACGGGAAACAACAGATATGATGAAATTGATGCCGATTTCGAATCTACTAATGACGTATTATCCAAACATGTATTAGGCTTATCATACAGTCAATCTTTCTTTAATGAAAAAATGGAGAATATATTCTTCATAAAGGACTACGTCAATCACTTGAACATTAGACAAAATGATTTACCTAGCATCACAGGCTCTGATATTGTAAAAGGTTCACAAACCAAAAATTATTGGGGATATGGAATAGGTTCACGTTTTTCCATATTAGATCCTTTTTCTATTAAATTTTCTTATGAACATAGCGTCCGTTTACCTATTGCCCGTGAATTACTGGGTAATGGAACTACTATATATGCCAACGTAACCTTAAAACCCGAGAGTAGTGATAATATCAATTTAGGTATTTTTGGAACTTGGCATCCAGTCGATGGACATACCATTTATTATGAAGCCAATGGTTTTATTCGTTCCGTAGACGATTATATCCAAGCTGTCGTATCACCTAAGGAAGATGGAACCATGCAATATGATAATGTTCCGGCTGTACACATCAAAGGAATAGAAGGAGAAATACAGTATAACTGGCAGAATAGGTTACAACTTTCCGGAAACATCAGTTATCAGGATGCACGAGATCAGAAAAAATATAAAACAGATGGAAAACCCTCTGCTACTTATAATAACCGTATACCCAATCGCCCTTGGTTCTTTAGTAATACAGAAATAAATTATACTTTTCACAATCTGCTACTTCCCCAAAGTAAATTCCGTATGGGATGTAGTTATCAATGGGTACATTGGTTCTACCTTTCGTGGGAAACCTATGGTGCCATAGAAAGTAAAGCACGTATCCCGGCACAGCACATTTGTAATGCCGCTTTAACCTACTCATGGAAACAAGATAAATATAATATTTCTGTGGAATGTACTAACTTCCTAAACAAGACGCTATACGATAATTATAAATTGCAAAAGCCCGGTCGGACACTCTTTGCTAAATTCAGACTTTTTATTCATTAATTTATCACATAATAATAATTAAAAATGAAAGATTTGAGATTTTTAGTCGGCATGTTAGTCATGATGATGACCATTACATTCAGTGCTTGTTCGGATGATGAAAATCCGGCACCTATTCCTGATCCTGATCCGTCGGAAAACAGTTATCATTTTGATATTTGGATTGCCGTGGACAAACACGGCGGCATGGGACGTGATGTAAAGACTTTAGTCAGAAGTGTATCTTCTTTGGAAGCAGATCAACCAATCATAGACTTTGTGGGCGAAGGTACGGAAGTAAACTCCAAACTGACACTGGAAAACATAATTAAAGGTGCATATTATTATCAAGTGCCTGTAAGCGGTGACCGTTTCGGTAAATACACTTTATCAGATAATCAAATTAATATTATTCAAGAACAGAAATTCAAGAATAATGGTAACACATATTCTCCTCGTAAATACACCCACGCTTGGATGCCGGATAATAAATTGATCATTATGGCTGCCAATGGAGATGGTACAGAGATTATTTATACCCTGCTCGATGCTTCCAGCATGGAAATCCTTAAAGAAGGTACATTGGATATTCAAGTGCCAACAGGCTCAGCGTCGTTTACGACCAGCGGAATTTTGACCTATCGCGAGAAAGATAACAAGCTGATCTACTTCTATTACGGAAAAGCTAAAAAAGGCGCTTTAAACTCTACTGCATCAAAAGTGTTTACTGCTGTAATCAATGCTTCCACAATGGCTGTGGAAAGTAATATGCAAACTACCAAAATAGACGAAATGGTAGGTAGTGCTTATGGGGAATTGTTACAGAAATGTGTAGCTTTTGACGAAAGTGGCAACCTCTATCTCGCCAGTCTGTCAAATGATGCAGATAAAGTGGAAAGATCTCACCTGTTAAAAATAAAAGCTGGAGAGAAAGATTTTGATCCCGACTACGATGGTTTCAAGACTGATGGCAAATTGCTTTCCATTGAATATTTAGGTAATAATAAAGTACTTGCTTATGCCCGTGAAGATGAACTTGGTACCAGTATAGACAGCTATAGCCATTATTATGCTATCATAGACCTGACAAATAAATCATATACACGTCTCAGTTATAACGGAACTGATCTGCCATACAGTAGCGGACGTTTCTCCCAACGTACTGCCATAGCTGGTGGTAAAGCCTATATTGGTGTCAATCCGAAAGACAGTAATCCCTGTATTTATATCTACGATATTGCAACCGGTACTGTAACTAAAGGCAGGGAAATTGCAGAAGGTTACTATTTTGAACAGATCCGTGTCTTGGAAGATGAACAATAATTTCCTTTTGATGTTCTTACAACTTTCTCTTTTTACAGTTTGTATGGTGAAAGAGGAAGTTTTATAACAGCCGCCTTCTCGCTAGACTTCATATTGGCGAGAAGGCGGTTCTGCTATCGATACACTTCGATATTACTGTATATGGAGCATAATAGTAGAAATACTGTATCCATGACAGGGTTAGTATTAAGTATCCATTATCTGCGGAAGAAAAAACGTTATAAAGGAAAATAGCCGTTTCTCAAACTTACTTCCATTCTGTGGAAAGTTTTGTTTTCATGTGAAGAATATGCCAAATAGAACGTATATTTGCATACCAATATAATGATATATGAAGCAACCTAAAATAATTGTTGCCGGACTTGGCCCGGGCAATAAAGAAGATATTACACCTGCCGTGCTTACGGCTTTGCAAGAAGCGGACGTAGTGGTAGGATATAAATATTATTTCCGGTTTGTAACTCCTTATCTCCGCCCTGAAACCGAATGTGTGGATACCGGTATGAAGCGGGAACGTGTCCGTGCAGAGCAAGCCTTTGAACTGGCAGAGCAAGGAAAAACGGTATGTGTCATCAGTTCCGGTGATGCGGGAATTTACGGTATGACGCCGCTTATTTATGAAATGAAACGGGAACGCAGCAGTGCTGTGGATATAGTTTCTTTGCCGGGTATCAGTGCTTTTCAGAAGGCAGCCGCTCTATTAGGGGCGCCGGTCGGTCACGACTTCTGTGTTATTTCACTTTCCGACTTGATGACTCCCTGGGAATGTATAGAGAGAAGAATTATCGCTGCTGCGACAGCCGATTTTGTAACTGCCGTATATAATCCCAAAAGCGAAGGCCGTTACTGGCAACTATATCGCCTGAAAGAATTATTCCTACAAGAAGGTCGTTCTCCTCAAACTCCGGTAGGCTATGTACGCCAAGCGGGACGACCAGAACAGGAAGTACACATCACGACTCTGGAAGCTTTCAACCCCGAAGATATTGATATGTTTACAGTGGTACTTATAGGTAACTCACAGTCATACGAATGGAATGGGATGCTAATTACACCACGAGGATATTATAAAGATAGGGGGCAAAACGCTAAAGATGATCTTCAGAAACCTAAACATCATCTTCAGGGAGCAAAACATCATCTTCAGGCCAATAAAGGCCAGGACATCATGATACGTAGTTTCCGTACCATCGAAAAAGAATTAAAGAATAAAAATATTCCTCTTGACCATAAATGGGCGCTTTTGCATGCTATACATACCACAGCCGATTTCGAAATGGAGAACTTACTTCACACGGATACCGGTGCCGTAGCTTCCCTTTATCAGGGTATTGCCGAAGGTCGTATCCGTACAATTATCACTGATGTGACAATGGCTGCCAGTGGTATCCGTAAGGGGGCTTTAGAGCGACTCGGTGTAGAGGTAAAATGCTATCTCGGTGATCCTCGTACGGTATCATTGGCTGCAGAGAAAGGTATTACACGTACTCAGGCTGGTATTCGCCTTGCGGTAGAAGAACACCCTGATGCTCTTTTTGTATTTGGTAATGCACCTACAGCATTAATGGAACTCTGTGATTTGATACGTAAAGAGAAAACGTATCCTGTCGGAATAATAGCTGCACCTGTAGGCTTTGTACATGTGCAGGAGTCCAAACACATGGTAAAACCATTTAAAGAAATACCGAAAATCATAGTGGAAGGGCGTAAAGGGGGAAGTAATCTTGCCGCAACATTGGTAAATGCCATACTTTGCTATAATGATGCGGAACAGTTACAGCCGGGAAGGGATGTCTGAAGTCCTGTTATAAAATAAGAGTATAATGGAGCAGAAGTTTATAATTATAGGGATGGATGATAATCCGGAACCTTTTTTCCCGCCGGAAGTAATAACATGCATACGGCAAGGAAAAATCTTCTCGGGTGGCATGCGACACAAGGAGAAGGTCAAAAAGTTGCTGCCGGAAAATAACGAATGGATTTCTATTACCGTACCTTTGGAATATGTGTTTCGTCAATATGAAAAAGTTTTTACCGAAACCGGTGAAACGATTATTGTATTTGCTTCCGGCGATCCGTTGTTCTTCGGTTTCGCAAATACGGTAAAGCGAGAATTCACAAATGCAAAAATACGTCTTTACCCCACATTCAACTCTTTACAGATATTAGCTCATCGACTGGTTTTATCTTATGATGATATGCGAACCGTGTCATTGACGGGTAGACCATGGCAAGAATTTGACCGTGCACTGATGGAACGTGTGCCTAAAATAGGTATTCTCACCGATCGTAAACATACTCCTGCCACTATTGCCGCACGTATGTTGGAATATGGTTATGACTATTATATAATGTACGTAGGTGAACACCTCGGCAATGGTGAGAAAGAGTGTATCCGCCGTATAACTCCCGAAGATGCCGCCCAATGTACTTTTGAACATCCCAACTGTATAATATTATGTAGCCAGTCTATGCCAGCCGATGCAGTTACCTTACATCAACCAACACAATTCCTCGGTTTGGTTCATCCCCGTCCGTTCGGTATCCCAGATGAAAAATTCGAGCATCTTGATGGTCGTACCCGTATGATTACCAAAGCTCCGATCCGCTTGCTTACGTTGCAGGCACTGGAACTGAACCGACGTCGTGTTTTGTGGGATATCGGTTTCTGTACCGGTTCTGTTTCCATAGAAGCAAGGTTACAGTTTCCACATCTCACTGTCATTGCATTTGAAATACGTCCCGAAGGCGAGAAACTGATGGATACCAATACCCGTCGTTTCGGGGTACCGGGTATTAAGGCGATTATCGGGGATTTCTTGGAGAAAGAAATAGATCAGCTCCCCCACCCCGATGCGGTCTTTATTGGCGGACATGGCGGACATCTGCAAGAAATGTTGATGCGGATTAAAAGTATATTGCAACCCGGAGGATGTGTTGTTTTCAACTCCGTGTCGGTGGAAAGTAAAAAAGCCTTTATCGAAGGTATCCAAATAGCAGGACTGGTACTTCAACCTTCTCTGCAGATTACTTTGAATGATTATAATCCTATCGAAATTATGAAAGCTACGCTTTCATAAAAAATATATATATCAATATATGAAAACAGCTATAATTCTCGTTTCTGAAGCCGGTTTGAATACAGCACAATTGCTGCTTAACGAACTGTCAGAATTAAAATCCGAGACAAAAATGAAAATAGAGATATTCACTCCCCGACATGAAGGTGGATGTACTCATATTGAATCCGCAACCTCTTTTACGTCAGAAAATTTCAATCGTTTTGACGCCTTTATCTTTATCGGTGCTATGGGTATTTGTGTACGTGCTATTGCTCCATGTGTGAAAAACAAATATACCGATCCTGCCGTGATATGCGTAGACAGTATAGGGAAACATGCCATTTCTGTTCTTTCAGGACATATCGGAGGAGCCAATGAGTTGACAATTCATGTTGCAAGCATACTGGGAGCCGAACCAGTGGTAACTACACAAAGTGACCTTACCGGGCTGTGGGCTCTTGATACTTTGGCGGAACGCTTCAACTGGTTTCCTGTCATCACTGCCGAATCTTCCGTACTTTTAATGGCTGAACTTGCCACCACTACCGAGGAAAAAGTAAGAGCCTGTATGAACGAACACATCAGCCTTTTTGTTGCCGGAAAACCTACGGCGCTACTGCTCACCATACGTGACAAGGGAACAGAGTGGATGGAAGCAAATCTCCCCCCCCATGTTCAAGTTTTCTACAATGCCAAAGATATTAAACCTTCACATTTCAAACTAATACTATGTGTATCTCCTCAAGCTCCCAATCTGAAGGAGATACCGATGATTTGCTATGTCCCCCGTGTTATTCATCTGGGCATCGGACTTGCACGGGAGGCAGGCCCCACCCGTAAAGTACAGAAAGCTATATTTAAAGATCTGGAACGCGAAGGTATCTTCCTTCCTGCCATTGCTTCCATTTCTACCATCGATGCCAAAAGTGAAGAACCGGTAGTGAAAGCGTTTAAAAAGAAATATCCGGTCTATTTCTATACTGCGGAAGATTTGGCAAAAATAGAAGTTCCTCATCCGAGCAAGACAGTGATGAAACACATGGGAACTCCGAGTGTCAGTGAGGCTGCAGCTCTTCTATCTTCGGGAAACGATCAGTTGCTGATGCCCAAAAAGAAAGGAGAAAATTATACCGTAGCGGCCGCTATTAATGTAAGTGTACTTCGCCGAGGGCATATTGAAATTGTCGGTGCCGGTCCGGGTGACCCTGACCTTATATCCGTACGTGGCCGTCAGATGCTTGAAAAAGCCGATCTTATCCTATATGCAGGTAGTCTGGTTCCCCGCGAACTGACATTATGTGCCAAACCGAGTGCTACTGTGCGTAGTTCCGCATCTATGAATTTGGAGGAACAGTTCGCTTTGATGAAAGAATTTTATGATAAGGGTAAGTTTATTGTACGATTACACACCGGGGATCCTTGTATTTATGGAGCCATACAAGAGCAGATGAATTACTTCGACCAATATGACATGAGTTATCATATCACCCCAGGAATATCTTCTTTCCAAGCAGCTGCTGCCGCATTGAAATCACAGTTCACTATTCCTGAGAAAGTACAAAGTATTATCCTGACTCGTGGCGAAGGCCGTACACCTATGCCTGAACGGGAAAAGCTTCACCTCATGGCACGTTCGCAAAGTACCATGTGCATTTTTCTCAGTGCAAGTATCGCAGATCAAGTACAAAGGGAACTTTTACAGGAGTATCCAGAAACAACCCCTATTGCTGTCTGTTACCATCTCACGTGGAAAGACGAACGTATTTTCCGTGGCGAGCTCAAAGACCTTGCCCAAATTATAGATAAAAATAAGTTGACGTTGACAACTATGATCGTGGTGGGTGAAGCGATTGGTAACCGGGAAGGCTTATCGCGGTTGTATGCAGATGAATTCAAGCATTTGTTCAGGAAATGAAGATACAGAATTTCAGGTACATTGGTGTCTAACTAAATAAAAAATTATGATACTGATATTAGGTGGAACTACCGAGGGGCGTGTAGCGGTTCAGACCCTTGAGGAAGCAGGAAAACCCTTTTACTATTCTACAAGGGGGGATGAACAGAAAGTACCTCTGCACAATGGTATCCGCCTGCAAGGGGCTATGGATGCCATTGATCTGAAAATGTTCTGCCAAGAAAAAGATATCCGGCTCTTAATTGACGCCGCCCATCCTTTCGCCGAACAACTTCACCGGACTGTGGAGGAAGTTGCCCCAATACTCCATATTCCCGTTATCCGGTATAATCGTATCTTCCCCGAACGGAATGAAAAAAACATCACATGGTGTGATAACTACGAAGATGCTATTCTAAATATAAAGAAAGCGGGTATTTTCACTTTGTTGGCACTTACCGGAGTACAAAGCATAAGTAAACTTAAGAGACTTTGGCAAGAAAATATATGTTGTTATTTCCGCATTCTCGACCGAGAAAGTTCACGCGAACTGGCCAGGCAACAAGGATATCCTAAAACACACCTGTATTATTATCACGCCGGAGAAGATGAGCGGCTTTTGATGCGACAGTTGCATCCGGAGGCTATTCTCATCAAAGAAAGTGGAGTATCCGGTGGTTTCATGGAAAAAGTAGAAGCTGCCCGTGAACTGGGTATTCAAATCTTTGCTTTACGTCGCCCCGCAATACCTGAAACATTCTTGTCTGTCAATGGTGAACATGGTCTCAGACGAATGATAGAAAAACTTCTTCCTGATTTTTATCCTCTGCACAGCGGACTGACAACCGGAACCTGTGCAACAGCTGCTGCCGTGGCAGCTACTTGGGATCTGTTTAATATATCTCAAAAACCACGTCCTAAGGAGTTTCCAGTGATACTTCCTTGTGGAGAAACCATTATGGTACCCGTAGAGAAACAGGAACGACTGCCTCATACCAGCTTTATGAATGACAACTGGATGATGGAGACGGAAGCATACGTCATTAAAAATGCCGGGGATGATCCCGACATAACAGACGGTATGCAGATCAGGGCTAATGTAGCAGTCTCTTTTAAGAAGGACGTTCCTTCTCCCAAGAATACGGTAAACAAAAATGATTATAGTGTCATCGTATGCGGTGGCGAAGGGGTTGGCACTGTCACTATGGCTGGTCTAGGACTTGAGGTGGGTACATCTGCTATCAACGCCACGCCACGAAAGATGATTGAAGACAATGTGAAACGGTGTCTCAAACAATTGCACGTACTCAATGAGCCCAATCCTTTTGTTGTCACGATCTCTGTCCCTGGTGGAGAGGAAATTGCCAAACGAACTTTCAATCCCCGCTTGGGTGTAGAAGGAGGAATTTCAATCATCGGTACGTCGGGGATAGTTAAACCGTTCTCCTCTGAAGCATTCATTAACTCCATCCGCAAATCCATGGAGGTAGCACGTGCCACGAACAGTCCACGTTTTGTTATCAGTTCAGGAGCCAAAAGTGAACGTTTCATTAAAGCATATTATCCTGACCTGCCCAAACAGGCTTTTGTACACTATGGTAACTTCATCGGTGAAACTTTAAAGATTGCCGCCGAACTTGAATTATCATATGTCACTCTTGGAGTAATGATAGGTAAAGCTGTAAAATTAGCTGAAGGAAACCTGGATACTCACAGCAAAAAAGTAGTAATGAATAAGAATTTTATTCGGAAAATAGTCCGGCAAGCCGAATGTAAGGAAGAAACAATAGTCTCTATTGAGCAAATGAACCTGGCCCGTGAATTGTGGGATATCATCCCTGCCGACAAGCTGAAAAGTTTCTGTAAACTATTGATTGAAAGTTGTCATCAATGTTGTGACCCGCTTCTGCCCAATGGAGAACTGACTATATTATTAATCACTGAAGACGGAAAGATATACACATGAGAAGAATTATTATTACCCTTTGTTTTGTATTAACAACTTTGGCAGGAATGGCACAGTCTCCTTTTTCTTTCCATGCCAAGGCAGGAATAGGTACTTCCAATTTTTGGGGTAAACATTCAAACAGTGAAACCAAGATGGCATATAAAGTAGGAGTCGGTGTCGAATATACGCTAAACAGAACCTGGGTAGTACAATCTGCGTTAGAATTTGTATCCATAGGAGGCAAGGATGAAATAGGTTATGTGGGAAATGCCAATATGAACGAATTATATCTTCAATTACCAGTTATGATGGCCGCCCGCCTTCACTTAGGTAAGGATTATCATATTTCACTAGGTTTCGGACCTTATATAGCTTGTGGTATAGGTGGAAAAACTTCCGGAGAAGTATTCAGAGAATATAGTGATAATGGTAACTATCATTTTAAGCTGGATACTTTTGGCAGCATGCAAAATCAGAATATGGGAAACATACGATTTGATACAGGTATTGTTATTGGTCTGATGTTTGAATATCATAAGTTTATGTTTGGCGCAGATGTACAGTTGGGACTGGTAAAAATCAACAAACAAATAAATCAGATGATAAATTCTACAGAAAATGGAGCTTTTCTACCTAAAAACTTTGCTTCGTTCTTTACATTGGGATACAAGTTCTTCTAGATATTACCGAACATATTCCCTTTCCTAATAATGAAAAAGAGAAGTTCCGTTAAAAGTCCAGAATTTCTCTTTTTCTTAATGGCAAGTGACTCCTACTTTTTGAGATGTTCATTAGCCAAAGTAGTTACCTTCTCTTTTGCTTGTTCCTCCAATTTCTGAAGAGCGTTATACACTTCGTTTTTCAACTTTTCAGCCTCAGAACTATGTGCTAAACGATAAGTTATTGCTCCAATGATTGAACCCAAGCCTAGTCCAATCCAAAAATGAGAATTTCGACATTCCATAATTAAGTTAGGTTTTAATAAGTTAATATTCAAGGAACCTGATAGATTCGCTCTATCAAGATTTAAATTGAAAACAGCGGACTTAACCATTAGTTCAATGAATAAGAAAGAAATTAACGACAATTTTATATTTACCAAATTATCTATCATTTCCATTCCTATCGCTTGTCTGAAAAATTCCATTCCGTTTCTTTTTGTTTCATTTCTGCCAAGATTCCACATGTCAAAGGTATGGCAAGGAAAAAAGTCAGTATATCGGAGGCTGCCTGACAAATTTCAACTCCTTTCAAGCCCCAACAATAAGGCAAGATAAATATTAATGGAATAAAAAACAGACCTTGACGGGCAGAAGAAAGGATTGTAGCACGTATAGGTTTACGAATGGTTTGCAACATCATGTTACTTACCACAATCCATGCACCCAAAGGATAGGTAATGAACTGCCAACGTAAAGCAGCCGCACCTGTTGCTATTACAGCAGGGTCACCTTTACGGAATACAGCAACAATTTCTTCAGCATACCCCATACCTGCCACAGCACATATCAATAAAAAGAAGAATCCCACTTTCACACAAAACCAGAAACCCTGACGAACTCGGACATACAATGCCGCTCCATAGTTAAAACCACACACCGGCTGAAAACCTTGTCCAAAACCTATTAAGAAGGAATTAATGAACATGGAAATACGCGTTACGTATCATAAGATTTTTCTTTTCTTACCCTAAGAATACGGGAAATATGCCTATCCATACCTTATTCCCTTATCAAAACAGCTTTCAATAACTCCTCAATACTTTTCACTTTCACAGATCCTGTTTCCGGTAAATGTATAATAAAAGAACTGTCTCCTTTCAAATCCCCAGTTTCAATATATGCTTCCGATTCTATATGGCGGTTTGCCAGTATTCCGTTACGTTGCAATGCTTTTCGTACCATGGCATATTTTTGTCCATGCCCTACTAAACGTATCTGCGAAGTGTATTCATTATCTACTCTGAACAATCCTGTTTCCAAATCAAAGACAATACCTTTACGAGCAAAAAAACTACTCAGGCTACCACTTAATGAAAGATCTTCAGGAGTACCGATGGTGACTCCGTTCACCTTGTCCATCAGCCATATTTTATCGGCTATCTGCAAAGCGAGTTCCAAATCATGGGTGGAAAGGAAAATGGTTTTATTTGTCTGTCGGCTAAGATGGTGCAGTAGTTGCATAACCTCCACTTTACTAGGAAAATCAAGGAAAGCGGTGGGCTCATCCAGATAAATGACAGGCGTTTCCTGAGCAAGCGCCTTGGCTATCATTACTTTCTGACGTTCACCATCACTCAGAGTGTGGACCATACGGTACATCAAGTGCGAAATACCTACCAAAGCGACAGAACGTTCTACTATCTCCTTATCCTCACTGGAAAGAGTACCCCAGAAACCGGTATAAGGACTACGCCCCAGTCCAATCAATTCGTTAACAGTCATATTACGGATATCACATTTCTCCGTCAACACAACACTAATGACACGTGAAAGTTGTTTATCCGTATAATCACCAATTTCCTTTCCCTGAATATGTATTTCACCATCCAGTTTAGGTTGAAAAGCGGACAAGGTACGAAGTAAAGTAGATTTCCCCACTCCATTGGCACCCAACAAACAGGTCAGTTCTCCACTATTGATATCAGCAAAGATACCACTAGCCACTACTTTTACATCCCCTTTTCCCGAATAACCGATAGAAAGATTTTCAATATGTATTGTCTTTTTATTCAAAATCAACTTCTGAATTACAAATTACTCATTCAATTCATTTTTGCGTTTTCTGAACAGAACAGATGCCACTACGGGAGCACCAACCAAAGCTGTCACAGAATTAACGGGTAAAGCCCCCTCCAAACCAGGCATACGGGCTATAAGATTGCAAACTAAAGCCAAGGCAGCACCTACTAGCAAAGTAGCAGGCATCAATATCCGATGGTCGGACGTATGAAAGATGGCACGACACAGATGGGGTACTGCAAGACCGATAAACATAATTGGTCCGCAATAGGCAGTTACGATAGCTACCAATATACCCGAACAAGATATCACGAGCAAACGTGCCCGCTTAATGTTTAATCCCAGATTACGGGCATAGCCATCACCCAATAACAACAAATTCATGGTTTTTATCAGCAAGAAGGACAAAGGTAACAATACCGCCATGATACATATAAACAAAATCATTTGGTCGCCCGACACCCGTGCAAAGCTACCCAATCCCCAGATGACATATGCACGGATATCTTCTTCCACACTGAAATATTTTAGAACCCCAATAACCGCACTTGCCACATATCCTATCATTACTCCGATAATGAGCAACGTCACATTTCCTTTTACCTTCTGAGATACATAAACGATAAGCGCCATCACAGCCAACGCACCGATAATGGCTGCTATGGAAAGGGCAACATCTCCCATATATCCCAAACGGCTCAAAGCAACCCCACCCATCGCACCAGAAAGTAACACTACACATGCCACTCCCAAGCTGGCTCCGGAACTGATACCGAGTACCGACGGTCCTGCTAATGGATTACGAAATACCGTCTGCATTTGCAAGCCGCTGACTGAAAGTCCCGCCCCCGCTACCAATGCCGTCAATGCTTGTGGTACACGAGACTTCCAAATAATATTACTCCAGATAACTTCCTGATTACTCATCACATCGGGATTATAAGTCGTACCTTTTCCCCACAGTAATTCCCAAACTTTACTTAATGGAATATGTACGGAACCCAACAACAAATTCAGTAAAAAGAACAGAAAGATGGACACCAGCAATATCAACATCAGCAAAAAAGCAGGTCTTTTCATTATTTCAGGCGCTCGTAATAAGTAGGTTTATAATCAGGTAATAAATCAGGATGGAAAGCATGAATTAAATCTTCCAGTACCACTTCTGGTTGCATAGGCATACTTTCATAAAAGGGTTTCTCACGCATGTTACAATAAACAATTCCTTTCTCACGGAATGCACGGAAATCGGCATAGCGAGGATCGAGAGACTTTAGAACATCATATGTGAAAGTACCATCATAGCTATTGACAATACGCCAGAACTGGGCACCCTCCGCCTGACTGTATACCGTTTCAAAATCCAAAGTGACACCACCCGAACGAGGATCGTCTTTTAGAAAATAATCGGCACCCGCATCACGGAACAGTTCCGCAAGAAAACTCTTTCCACCCACTGCATACCAATTGCCACCACGTATTTCACCACTGAACACCACTGGACGTTTCTTCACATTGGCAGCCAGTTGTCTCAATTCGTTATATCGTTTTTCAATAATAGCAAATTTAGCATTAGCTTCCGCTTCCTGCCCGATGAACATACCCACAAATTTTATCCACTCAGCCTGTCCCAACGGAGTCATTTCTTTGTATCCCAAATGTGGAACTAAAGGAATACCTATCTCCCTCATCGCATCATATCCTCCTCTTTTGAAAGGAGAAATAAAAATGACATCAGGATTTACACTCATGATCACCTCATTATCAAAATTTCCCTCAATACCTATTTTAGCTGTCTTTCCCGATTTCAAGCGTTCGTTCATCTCCTTATTAAAAAGATGACGGGTACTGGTAATTCCCACCACATGTTCACAAGCATCCAAACGGATAAAGTTAGACAATTGTAAAGAAGTCATACAAATGACATGTTGTACCGGAGTTTCAATAACCGTATAATCTTCGGGAACACCGGCAGATTTTATTCCCCTCGGCACCAAAGCGTAATGAAACGTATTACTATTTTCTTTCTGCGGATCATGAATATCCACCAATTTGATGTTTTTCGGGAGATATTTCACAGTAAAACCCTTAGCGTATACGGGGACGATGGCAGAAATAGAATCGGAAATCGAATATGAAGTAGCAGTAACCGAGTCTGAAGATGTTTGTTTTGATTTTGAGCTACAGGATGTCATACATAACATGCAAATAAAAGCTACGGCAATCATGGATATTCGGGTCATGGGTATCTGAGTTTCATAAAAATTTGAGCACAATATTCGTCAATTTTGGGGAGATACGCAAGTTCTCCCTCAATTAATTACTGGATATTGTGCCCAATTACCTATTTGTGATTAAAAACTCATCAAGTCATTTAATGCTTCGCTCATACTAGGATGGGTAAATATAAAGTCACGCAGGAAAGTGTATTTCTGTCCCGTCTTCATTGCCATTGCTATCAGGTTGATGACCTCACTTGAATCGGGACCAAATAGTGTACAGCCCAATATCTTATCCGTATTGGCATCTATCACGACCTTAAATAGCCCATTAGTATCACCTAAAGTCCTTGCACGTGGAATAGCTGCAACAGGTAGTTTATTTATCTTTATATTCAGTCCCTTTCTATTCGCCTCTGTTTCACTCATCCCGATTCGTGAAAGTGGAGGATCAATAAATACCGAGTAACTTATCGGATCACGATCGGATAAGTTACGTTCTCCTGCTCCAAACAAGTCTTCACGCAAGATACGATAATCATCCAAAGAAATATAAGTAAACTGTAAGCCCCCTTTCACATCACCTATAGCACGGATATTAGGATTACTAGTTTGCAAATGTTCGTTGACAATGATGGCACCCCGTTCATCCAATTCAACTCCGGCTACTTCCAAATTCAATCCGGCTGTGTTGGGACGCCGTCCCGTTGCCATCAAAATCGCGTCAGCTTCCAACCGATATTCATCACCTGTCACCGCATTCCGATAAACTACGGTAGAGCCTTCCACGGATTGTACGCGGGCGTTCAGACAGAATTCTATTCCTTTCTGCTCCAGTACACCCTGAACGCTGGTGGCAATGTCACGGTCTTCTCTTGAAATTAATTCAGAAGCCCCTTCCAATACCGTTACCTGTGAACCGAAAGATGCATACATAGATGCAAACTCCAGACCAATATAACCACCACCTACAATGACAAGACGAGCAGGTAATTCGGTCAGTTCCATAATAGAAGTACTCGTATAAACGTTCTTGTTATCTATTATTCCTTCAATGGGCGGAATAATAGTTTCGGCACCCGTATTGATAAAGATTTGTGGAGCCTGCAACTGTATGGTTTCATCGGCCATACATACCTCTACCACGTCAGGTCCTGCAAAAGAGCCGATGCCGGTATATACCGTTATATGTGGATGATCCGCCAGATTATGATAATTTTTCTGACGCAGAAAAGAAGTTACTTCTTCTTTCTGTGCGATAGCCCGGTTGTAATATGTCTGCTTTTCCTCCCAAGAAGCATGCTTATCTGCTAACTTTGCAGAGTGTACCAAAGCCTTTGTAGGGATACAACCAATATTGATACAGGTACCTCCATACATTTTATCCGAACGTTCTATCATGGCAACTGAACGATCCCGCTTTGCCAGTTCGGTAGCCAGTGTCTTACCTCCTTTACCAAATCCAATAATAATAGCATCATACTTTTTCATAACCTTATTTCTTTAATTGATTTAATACACTTTTTGCACTATCTGACAGTATAACAACCGCACCTGCAAGAATAGCTGTATCTTTAATGACCAGACGTCCTGCTCCTGTCAGCAATGGAAAACCATGTTCCCCACTTCCCAAATCGGGTACCCATACTTCGGGAGTGGTGACAAGGAAAGATAACGTTCCAACAGTCATTATAATGGTTAATATTGCTCCTGTCAATCCGATTTTCGGAAAAAAAAGACCCAGGAACGTAAGAATACCGATTGTTATAATGAGGATACCCAAACCATAAGAAAAGACATAGGTATTATTCTCGACATGCCATTGGTGTTTTGTTTCATTGAACTCACCTTCCTTCAACTTATACTCTTTATATTCAGGTACACTCTTTGAATAGAAGAAACTCATAAAAGGACTATTGGCAACGAAAGGTACAATACCTTCGGCTTCATAATTCCAAAATTTCAGGCTGCCTATCCATACAAAGATGACCAAGATTGACACACGAATTAAATTAATACCTAATTTTTGGGTAGAAGCAGCAAACGTCAGGACAGCCACAAACAGGTTTTGCAATTTAGTTTTCATATTCAGTTGTTTTTAATTAAATGTTTCTGCAAATATCCCTGTTTTCGCCCATCCGCGAAATGGCAATTATTCCGTAACGGTTGGCAATTCTTCCCGTTGTACTCTTCTTCTGTATTCCGAGACACTTTCTCCCGTCATTTTCTTGAAAAAACGGCTGAATGCAGCAATATCTTCAAAACCTAGAATGATACTGATTTCCTTGATACTTTTTTTCGTATAAAGCAAAAGTCGCTTTGCCTCTGCTTCTATCCGTTCATGAATAACCCGTAAAGGTGAAGGCCGGTTACAAGTAGAGAACAAATTGGATAATGTCTTGGGCGAACGGCAAAGAATATCGGCATAGTCCTGTACCTGTTTTTTCTCTTTAAAATTCTGATCTACTAACACATAATACTGACGAATAATATCGAATGCTTTCCCTTTTTCTTTTCCTACCTGAAACTTTTGCCGGGCAATACGCGTACAAGTTATGATAAAACGTTTCAGAACTATACGTAACATTTCCTCTTGCAGATTATCATGTATAGCAGATTCTTGGCAGAAGATACGCACAATATCATACAAATTAGACGTTTCTTCTCTAGACAGCTTCAGTCTCATCACATTGGAAGAACCATAGAAGAGGAAACCGTTACACGACACTTCATTGTCATGTCCGAAGATACAATAAAAGTTACTATTGAATAAAAAAGTCAGATATTCACCCTCTATCTGTTTCACTTCCAAATGATGCAACGGGGTCAATGTCACGATTTCATCTTTCATCAGATACATAGGAATATGGTCAACTTCTACCATTAATGAACCACTCTGTACCCAAATAAACTTATATAAGGTTTTATCATGTTGCAAAGGTTTACGTTCATGGAATCGATGAGTCAGGACGATATTGCCATTCAAGCGGGTATTGAGTTGATAATCCATTAATATAGATGGTTTGGTACGTGAAAACAAAGATAAACAATATCTTGCTTAATACCGATTATTTCCCGACTTTTGTATCTAAATCTCCAAACTTTTAAGTTTTTCATTTTAAATCATAAGATTAATTTAAATCTATAAAATCAATGCATCCTGTCATATTCGTATCCCTTGGCCCGGGTGAACCGGAATTAATCACCCTGAAAGGATTGAAAGCCTTGCAAAACGCCGATTGTATTTTCTGCCCCGAGACTCGGATCCGGGATGGACGGACACTCTCACGAGCTGCCGATATCATGCGCCGACTGGATATTCCCATCGACTGCATCCATCGCTTTCCTCTTCCCATGAGTAAACAACGTGAAAAAGCATTAGCTACCTATGACCGGGTTTATGAGGAAACGATCTTATTATGTAAAGAAGGGAAAAAAGTAGCAATCGTGGCCGAGGGAGACGCCGGTTTCTACTCATCAGTACACTATATTTTCGAGAAACTGCAAACTATCGGCATTCCTGTGGAACAGGTGGCCGGTATCCCCGCCTTTATTGCTTCCGGTGCACGAGGCGGACTGCACATTGCCAGCCAGGAAGAGCGTGTAACTATAATTCCAGGTATCACTACAACGGAAGAGATAGAAAAACTTATTCATGAAAAGAGCGTAATCGTCATTATGAAGTTATCACAATGTACTGATGAAGTCCATCGGTGTATTCGCATTCATCCCGAATACGGCTATCATTATTTTGAAAATGTGGGAACACCGGAAGAAAAGTATTCCAATGATATCAAACTGATTGGAAATCTTCACTTTCCTTATTTTTCATTACTTATCATCCAACAGAACGGATAATAAAATGGAATGCATACCTACTATGTATTAACATGTTGTATGTACCAATAGAATATCTCGTTTGGGTAGTGACGGTACCAGCTGTTGGTAGTTCCTGTATCATGTGTTGATACGGTAGGTATCACACACGGGTATATCTCCGATTTAATACAATTTCGCACATTGTTAAGAGTGTATTTCCCCAAAAAGACTTACCTTTGTCCCATCGTAAACTAAAAAAGATATGAACATGAAGAAACTCGCTTTTTATATGATGCTGTTGGTTATGAGTATCGGTTATGCCCATGCGCAAGGACAGGCAGACATCAAGTTTGAAAAAACCACGCACGACTTTGGGACTTTCCCTGAAGAAAAGCCGATAGTAAGTTACACGTTCAAGTTTACTAATGTCGGTGATGCGCCGTTGGTCATTCATCAGGCTGTAGCGTCCTGTGGATGTACTGTACCCGAATATACGCAAGAACCGGTATTGCCCGGAAAGACAGGGACTATAAAGATCACATACAACGGTACAGGTAAGTATCCCGGTCACTTCAAGAAGTCCATTACCCTGCGTACCAATGCCAAGACGGAAATGATGAGAATTTTTGTGGAAGGTAATATGACTCCCAAAGGTGGTAAATAAGCGTTTTTATTATACAGAAAAAAGGAGAATTTTTTAATTCTCCTTTTTTTTTGCTTTCTTTGAAGTCTATTAAAGAAATCATTATATAATAGACACATAACAAATAATAAACTTATAGGAAACTATGAAACAAGAAGAAGAGAAATTTACCGGCTTGCCGGAAAATGCATTCCGTGAATTGAAGCCGGGTGAAGTCTATAATCCTTTGATGGACTCCAACAAAAAGTATCCCGAAGTAAACTTATGGTCTGTATCATGGGGTATTGCGATGGCTATCCTTTTTTCGGCTGCCGCCGCTTATCTGGGATTGAAAGTAGGACAAGTATTCGAAGCTGCCATCCCCATCGCAATTATCGCTGTCGGTGTATCTGGTGCAGCCAAACGTAAAGGTGCTTTAGGCGAAAATGTTATTATCCAGTCTATCGGGGCAAGCTCTGGTGTAATTGTTGCAGGAGCTATTTTCACACTGCCCGCCTTGTATATTCTTCAGGAAAGTTATCCCAAAGAAATCACTGTCACTTTTACACAAGTATTTATCAGCTCTCTGCTGGGAGGTATACTGGGTATTCTCTTCCTTATTCCTTTCCGCAAATATTTTGTCAGCGACATGCACGGTAAATATCCTTTCCCTGAAGCTACGGCTACCACACAGGTACTTGTATCGGGAGAGAAAGGTGGAAGTCAGGCTAAACCGTTGCTGATGGCAGGTATCATAGGTGGTTTGTATGACTTTATTGTGGCTACCTTCGGTTGGTGGAACGAGAACTTTACCACCCGTGTTTGCGAATTTGGCGAAATGCTGGCAGAGAAAGCCAAATTAGTATTCAAAGTGAATACAGGTGCCGCTGTACTTGGTTTGGGCTATATCGTCGGACTAAAATACGCTTCTATCATCTGTGCCGGTTCTTTGGCCGTATGGTGGATAATCATCCCCAGTATGTCTATGATTTGGGGAGACAGTGTGTTGAACCAATGGAATCCGGAAATAGCCACCACCGTCGGTGCGATGGCTCCCGAAGATATATTTAAATACTATGCCAAGAGTATCGGTATCGGCGGTATCGCAATGGCGGGTATCATCGGTATCATCAAATCATGGAGTATCATCAAGAGTGCTGTAGGACTGGCTGCCAAAGAAATGGGTGGAAAGTCGAATAATGTTGAAGCAAGCGTAAAACGTACACAACGCGATATTTCTATGAAGATTATCGCTATTGGTTCTATCATTACCTTGTTGCTGGTGATGATGTTCTTCTATTTTGACGTGATGCAAGGTAATATCCTGCATACCGTAGTAGCTATCTTGCTGGTTGCCGGTATTGCTTTCCTGTTTACAACAGTAGCAGCCAATGCTATCGCCATCGTAGGTACAAATCCGGTTTCGGGAATGACACTGATGACCTTAATTTTGGCATCGGTAGTAATGGTAGCTGTCGGGCTGAAAGGGCCCGAGGGTATGGTTGCAGCATTGGTTATGGGGGGTGTGGTTTGTACGGCACTGTCTATGGCGGGTGGATTCATTACTGACTTGAAAATTGGTTACTGGCTGGGAAGTACGCCTGCCAAACAAGAAACATGGAAATTTCTCGGAACCATTGTTTCTGCAGCTACGGTAGGTGGAGTTATGATTATCCTGAATAAAACATATGGTTTTACTAGTGGACAACTGGCTGCTCCGCAAGCCAATGCGATGGCTGCCGTCATTGAACCATTGATGAATGGTGTAGGTGCGCCTTGGCTACTATATGGTATTGGCGCCGTGCTCGCTATCATACTGACCGTCTTTAAAATTCCGGCATTGGCATTTGCATTGGGTATGTTCATCCCATTAGAATTGAATGTACCATTGGTTGTTGGTGGTGCTGTAAACTGGTACGTTACTTCTCGTAGCAAAGATACCGCTGTCAACACCGCTCGTGGTGAAAAGGGAACATTACTCGCTTCCGGATTTATTGCCGGTGGAGCCCTGATGGGAGTAGTAAGTGCCGCCATGCGTTTCGGTGGTATCAATCTTACTGACCCGATGGAAATGGTGTTGAACAATTACAATGTCCCAATATGGCTAATTCGCTATGCCCAACAAATTAATGTATGGATGGGAAGTTCAGCTTCCGAACTACTTGCTCTCGGTGCATATGCCATATTGATATTCTTCTTTATTAAAGTTACAATGAAAACAAAATAAATAAGGACATCATGAAGAAGATTTTAATTATATCTTTTTTATTTATATCAACTATGTTATCTGCTCAAAAAACCGTTGAGTTACTACTATGGCCCAACGGAGCACCTAATACAAATGGCCTGACCGACCCAGAGGAAAATATGGAAGGCGGACGCGTAGCCAACGTTGTCAATCCTTCCATTACCGTATATCATCCAGAAAAACCGAACGGTATGGCTATTATCATGTGCCCCGGTGGCGGATATGCCCGTCTTGCCATGAACCACGAAGGTCATGATATGTCTTCTTGGTTCACTGCGCAAGGTATCACATACATCGTTTTGAAATACCGTATGCCGAATGGACATTACGAAGTTCCTCTATCTGATGCAGAACAAGCAATTCGCGTGGTGCGTGCAAAAGCCAAAGAATGGAAAATCAATCCTCATTGTGTGGGTATCATGGGAGCGTCTGCCGGAGGACATCTGGCAGCTTCACTTGCTACATTGTATAGTAGTGATGAAACTCGGCCGGATTTTCAGATTTTGTTCTATCCTGTCATTTCCATGTTGAAAGGGGTTACGCACGCCGGTTCCCGCCAGAACCTGATTGGTTTAAATCCTTCTGCCGAACTTGAGCAAAAGTACAGTCTCGAACGCCAAGTATCCGCCCGTTCTCCACAAGCATTCATCATGCTTTCTGCTGATGACGGTTCCGTACCACCTATAAATGGTATAGGCTATTTCCTAGCTTTGCGCGAACAAAAAGTACCTGCTAGTCTGCATGTCTATCCTATCGGGGGGCATGGTTGGGGATTTCGTGATAATTTTATGTATAAACGCCAATGGACTGGAGAACTGGAAAAGTGGTTGCGTGATGGATTGAATTTGTCGCTGAAAATGCCCAAGCGCCTATGATACCTCGCGCAGGCCTACGTATGCAACTGTCCGGTGCACTTACAACTTTGACGTATTACGGGCGCGGACCTAAAGAAAACTATCGTGACCGCCGCACTTCCCAATTCATTGACGAGTATACCACAGATATAAAGGATATGTATGAACCTTATGTAGGTCCACAGGAAAACAATCATCGCACGGATATTTATTGGTGTACTCTAACCCATAAATACAAAGATGGTTTGCTCTTCATCGATTTCCGTATGATGGGCATGGGTGGAGATAATAGCTGGGGAGCTATCGTACACGAGCCTTGCTTAATTCGTCCGGATAGAGAGAATGCCATTGAATATGGTTTACGATTGTTCCATTTGATAAGAAAACCGATTTCAGGAAGTTAATTCTTAAATATTAAACTGAAAATAATGGCTAAAGACCTGTTTAGCATATTCTGCTTTTTAGCAATCACATTGTCCGTCCCTGCGCAAGAGGCGGATAATGTGACGCTAAAATATGCATTGAAGTTCATCAATACTCCCTACGTGGCACATACGCTTGAGATAAACGACCAGGAACAACTTGTCATCAATCTGAAAGAGGTGGATTGTACTACCTTCGTAGAATATGTACTTGCCATGGCGCTTTCTTCGTCCAGCGATTGTTGCCAGCCGAATAATGTCACTTTTGCTCGTAACTTACAGAATATCCGTTATCGTGACGGTAAGATTAATGGGTATCCTTCTCGCCTTCACTATGTTGCAGATTGGGTAAATAATGGAGTAAAATACGGTTTTCTTGAAGATATAGCCGCTACCAACAGTCTCGATACAGTCACATTATCCCTTTCGTTTATGTCTTCTCATCCTGTTGCTTATAAGCAACTTGTCCATTCACCGGAAAATGTGGCTAAGATGAAAAAGATTGAACAGTCGCTTTCCGGACAAATTTTCCACTATCTCCCTAAAAATAAACTTCTTGACAATGGCTTTTCTTGGATAAAAAACGGTGATGTAATAGCTATCACTACTGATATTCCGGGACTTGACGTCGCTCATTTGGGATTTGCCTATTATGAAAAAGGAATATTAAAACTACTCCACGCTTCTTCCAGTAAAAAGAAAGTAGTTATTTCCAATGATCCATTAACGCAAATCTTGAAAAATAACAAGAAGTTTACCGGCATCAGAATCTTAAGATTGAAAAATAAATAATTGATAATAATACTACAATCCTAAAGGTAATCCGGTTATATACCAAAGGATAAACAGAGCAGTCCAGGCTAAAAGAATAGCCAAAGAATATCTCCATGTATACTTCAATAAAGAGCCGTAAGTAGACTGTTTGTCATATTGCTGCATATAAGTCAGTACCAATGGCATATAGAACATAAAAGGCGTAATGGCATTAGTTGCACTATCTCCTATGCGATAGGCACATTGCGTTACATCCGGAGAAATCCCCATACCGGCCAGTACCGGAACAAATATAAATGACATAAATGCCCATTTTGAAGTAGCAGATACCATTATCAGATTAATAAGAGCCGTAAACAAGATAAATAATATCAGTATCCACAAACTTCCTAAACGGAGGGAAGAAAGTAAATCCGCTCCTAAAATGGCAATACATTTATCTAAATGAGAATACTCAAAACAAGCGAACATTTGTGCAGCAAAAAAAGCGATGACAAAATAAACGCCCAATAGCTTCATCGGTTGGGTCAATCCCTCTATCACATCACCATCAGTACGATAACGTCCAGAAGCAAATCCATATACCATTCCCATTAGTCCGATGCCGAAAGAAAGTAAAAACAAGATTCCTACAATAAACGGGGAATGAATAAGCCCTCCATTCACTCCCCGTAAAATACCCCATGATGAAAAAGTAGCCCATAATATAAGCATTACATAAAGTAAACCTACAACAAAGGCACCCAGTATCGCCCTCCTCTCTTTACGCGAAAGCTGCTTGTAACCTAAGAAATTGACATTCTCCATATAATCCCCTAAAGCAGGCAACAGATTTTTACGAGTTATGTAATAAATAAGGAATATTAGTAAGAAAGTAGATACAAAAAGAAAATAATAATTACTCAAAGGACCTATTTTACCCAACGATACATTTGTCTGGTCGGCAGCCTCTTGAGTGGTAGTAGCAATTAGAGGGTCGAGTGTACTCAATAGAATATTGGCGCTATAACCGCAAGATACAGACACGTATGCCGTAATGATACCTCCAATAGGATGCAATCCCACCGACAGGAACAAAGTTGCAGCAATAGGAATCAAAATAATATATCCTGCATCTCCTACTACATTGGACAATAATCCTAAGATAATTACACAGGTTACAATACGCCACGGATTTTGTCGCTGTTTCCGTACACTTTTACGGATACACGCATCAATAAAACCCGAATGTTGTGCCACCCCTATACCAAACATTGCCACGATGACCAAGCCCAAAGGAGCAAACCCTGTGAAATTTGTCACAACATGCCGTAGTAACCAACGAATACCTTCAGGGCTTAATAAACTTTGTACGCGTATTTCTTCACCTGTCTGCGGCAGAGACACACTCAAACCATAGATATCGAATATCCATGATATGAAAATGACTACAAGCGTCAATAGCAGGAACATCGTCGCGGGATGTGGCATGTGCCATTTACTTTTCATCGGCTTCCGTTTAGTGAAACTATTCTTCGTCTGCTTCTAGGTTATCAATATCAAGAATACGCAATTCGAGAGCACGCACAACCAATCGAGTGGCATTCACCCCTATCCTTTCACCAGGAGAGAAGAGTCTGTTCACCAGGTCATTTTGACGCTTCTCCAAAGACTTCACTCCGAAAGGCATGCCTTTCAGACCGGCAATCATATCTTTTGTATACCCCAATGCCAAATGACGTAGGAAACGTTCGTCGTATTCGTCAATATCGTAACTGATAATGGCTTCCTGACGTTTTGAGTCATTGAGAACAGCTCTTCTGAAACGTTCTACAATTTTTTCCAATATCGGGTAATTGAAAACGAGTTTTTTACCATCCATTACAGCCTGTACATCTGTTTTAGTAAGCAATTCGCCCGTTTTTAAGATGATACCATCTGCACCGGCATCCAGCACATCTACCCACAATTTTTCATTCAGGATTTCTCCTGTGAAAATCAGTACATGTACATCCGGATAACGTTTAAAAATATTCCGGCATATATCTACACCGATAGTAGTAGATCCACCTAACCCTAAATCCAATAAAACAAGATCGGGAATACCTGCCTCCATCAATGTCCAGAATTCCTGCTCTGTCATAGCCGTGCCAATAACCTCTGCATCAGGAATTTCATGACGAAAAATTTCTTCCGTACCTTTCAATTCCAATTTCACATCTTCTACAATGATGACTTTGAACTTCTTTTCTTCCATTTATTTAACCTAATATCAATTACAAACTAACAACCACTAATTAAACATATCTAACGATTGGCAATCTCTTTCTTCGGTATAGTAAAGTAAACGGTAAATCCCCCCTCTTTTGCCGGTTCAGCATTGATACGACACCCGCGCCGTCCCGTAAACTCATCATGGTCACGAATAATCTGTTTACATATCAGATATTCCGTACCGCGCAATTCTCCTCTTTCACCGGCTGTCATACGAGTCAGATTTGGATAAAACAATTGATTTAGTTCCTCACGCGTCTTCTGTCTGCGTGTATCCGTAAAAAGAAAACGCACAAATTCACCATCTACTGCACAACGCAGATAAATATCTCCATCTAAAACAACAGACAATGTTTCTTCAATCAGGTTCTCTAATAAAAAACGCAACTGATTGACATCCCCTATCACAAGTCCCTCCACACTCTCCGTATGAAAATTAATATGTACCGGAAAATCCTTACTCATTTTACGGAAATATTTTTCGGTAGCAGTAACTAATTCGGAAACGACAATTACAGTACGGCGGAAAGTAACTTCTTCCAATTGTCGGGAAGCGCAACGGCTTAATAGAGTAAAAATACCTTTATAATATTCTATCAATTCGCCAATAGCCGATACTGTTTCCTGTTCTTCACTTTCACCAAGTTGGCCGGAACGGAGCTTACCTATCAGTTGCTTTATCTTATTCGGATAATAAATTGTTTCATGTTTAATGGTAGACAAGCAATTATCAAGTACCATATTTTGTACATGTAGCAAACTATCTTCCCAAGAAGCACGACGGGCTTCATCCTGGGCTACCTCTATATTCCGGCATTTCATTGCCAACTTGACCACAGCATTAAATACAACAATCGCCACATAACGTGTAATCAATTCCAATAGCAAATGATCCGTTTCCTGCCGAGTACCTTCTCTACGCTCCACACACAGCACACCAATGCATCTGCTCGTTCCCCCCACCTCTACTGTAAGAGGTAACGTCTGTACACTATTTTCAACCAGAAAATTTTCTTGTTCAAAACAACTTTGCATCAATTTCATCCATTCCGGTATCTCTTCCGATGGCTCCTCCGGAGGGTTAGAAACGTAATCCAAACGATGTGTCGCATCATTATATACTGCAATGCTCAAACGGTCTATACTCAACAATTCATTGACAGCATCAAATGCTGCATCCACTATCCGTTGCGGGATATTCCTTAGAGTATCTTCCTCTTGCAACAGTATTTCTTCTTTTTTCGGAACAGAGGTAACAGACACTGTAAATACTTGCTTGTTAATCTCCAATACCTGTTCCAGGTTCCAACGATTTACCAGACGCTTGCGGAAATACAAAATATAATATCCCAAAATCAAGGCGAAGAAAAGAACCGCAAACAGTAAAATACTTACCATTTTATTATTAGTGGAACGTTCCAGTTCGCGACAATACTCTTCCAAAGACTGATCTTCCCCCAATAATTTATACAAAGTAGTATATGCAGCATTATTATAACTATAGTTTTCCCACTGTTTTAAAGCAAGAAAAGCAACGGCCGCTTCGTTACGGATATCCAGTATCACATGGTAATCTGTATTAAACAACTCATTCCACCAGTCCAATTCGGCAGAAGTACCCGTTCCCGTCATAGTCATAAAACGTTTCGGAAGACAGGTATATTTCTTGTAATGTTCGTTCAGGCAAATCATGGCGGAATCTACATATTGCAATGCTATCTCGTACTCACCGTCCACATTACAACAATAAGCTTCATTGGCATAGTCTGAAGCATAATCCAACAAAATTTCATAGTCCTGCTGCAAAGCCAACGACAATGAATCGGGGACAAATTCTTCCGATGTGCTGTCGGCTGTTTGACTACAAGAAGTTACTCCCACCATCGACAAGAAAATTACTAGTATCATCAGAGTCTTACGAACTCCCTTGGGCAAACGAAAGTAAAAACGACTTCCTTTTCCCAAAGAACTTTCCACATTAAACAGGCACACCTTGAAAAGTTCATTCGTTTTACGATACTTTTCAATAATACCTTTACAGTTCATCAACCCGAAACCACTCCCCTTGCTCTTCATCAATTCCTCGCGGTCAGTAGCATCATTCATTCCGATGGCTTTTGAATCATATACTTTCTCACCGACTATATGTTTCACATCTTCCACCGACAAGCCACATCCATTATCTTCAACAGATATTTCTACATAGTCTTCTTTTTGAAGGGCATATATTTTCACAGTTCCTCTCTGCTGTGTATATTTACGTGCATTTTCAGCCAATGTATTGATCATGAAAAGTGTCAGTGCTTTGTCAGCCTTTACACAAGTATCGGTCGGTTCCACTTCCAAGCTGAGTTGTTTCATCTCGAAAGCCCGATTACCCTTCCGGAGCAACTCAAACAATTCTTTCAACTCAAAGGTTTCGATGTTGAGACTCAAGCTTCCTTGTTTCATCTTTATCCACAAAGCCAGAATATCATTATACTCATTAATAGTTGTCACCAATTCATCTATATATTGATATTTCTCTTTTTTAATGGTTTCTTCATTGATATAACCCATTCCGGTCAGTTTATGAACCTCGTTTATAATACGGTCGATGTACGGATGAATACCGTTAACTATGGCAAGACAGGCTTTCTTTACAAGATTTTGACGTTTATTTTCGGCAATATGTTTCTCATGGATGTACCGTTGCTTCTCCAACCTGCGCTGTTCTTCACCCAATGAAATGGACGTCATGCCATTATCAAGTGCCCATTGTATATAAGGAGTTATTACCCGTACCATTGCCCGTTCGTCTTTACTTAAACTTTGCGGAAGAACTAATTGGCCATTCTCGATACAAATATCCTTTGTACCAAACAAATATTCCATTTCCGGACGTACTGAAACCAGAATAGCATCCACTATCTCCTCTTCAGTCTGTGCATCTGCCGGAATGGAAGCTGTTATTTTCTGGCAGATATCAAGCATAGACTGTAAACGATGCAGATGTACTTTGTTTCTGATTTTAGAACGCTTATTGAAAATCCAGAAAAAGAGAAATACAAGAATAAATCCGGCTATTACAAAAAAAAGCATCAGATTTAGTTGCCCGGCTTCCTTCTCCAAAGCCAGAAATCTACTCTCCAACTCTTTATCTTGCCGGGTATCTTCCAAGATATCCAAATAAATATTACGGTTGTAATCAGAGTATTCTTTCATTTCCAACCCTGCATAGGTCACACTCAATTGTTCTCTGATTCGGGAAATCCATTCGGGAACAGTCTTCAATTTAAGCTGCATCCAAGCTTTCTCTGCACAAATTGTATCCCTACGACCATACGTTTTCAGCCAGTCCAGACTATCCTGACAATCATAAAAACGGCGATGATGATTGTTTACACATTCTAAAGCAAGAGTCAACGTATCGAGAGCTTCCTTGTAATTACCATGTGCGTTCAGGTACTTGCCGATGGAGACATAAGCACCAGCAATCTGGTATAAATCATTATACTGTCTGAATTTCTTCAAAGCCAGTTGTCCCAAACGCATGGGCAACAACGAATCTACCTGTTCTCCAAATTGTTTCAGCGCATGCGAACGCCTATTCTGGAAAAATTCATAATTCTCAGGCGAAGCCATCAGGTTAGCTAATCCCTGCACACTATTCCCTTCGAAATACAAATATCCTCGGCGAGATGCAATCTTCCACGTCGTATACAGTTGATCAAATTCATTCAGCCGTTGTTCATCCGGAGTGTCTCCATCACACAATGCGGCAGAACCTTTTATATAATGATAATACAATAACTGATTGGTGTCTGTGGCCAATTCTTCATGTTCGGGTACCTCATTTATTGATGCTAAAGCTTCAGAACGCTGTTGCAAATAATAATAGTATACAGCAGATACAATATAGAATTCCGAACGGGCATAAGTCAGCCGCATCTTCTCATGCCTGTCCACAAAAAGATTATTATCTTCGGCAATACGTTTCATACGACGCAAGGCACTGTTACGATAATCATAAAACTCCTTATTCAGTGCTGTACGTTGATAAACCTTCATCAAACCGATATCCGCAATAAGCAATTCCAGCTCATTCTTGGTCAAGTCATATACTTCCTTATGATATTTTTCCGCTTTTTCGAAATCCATGCGCATAAAAGCGCAAAATCCCAAATTATTACACGCTTCTGCTTTCCCCTGTTCGTAAATTCCTACCTCCAGATAGGCTTTTATTGCCGCATGGCAGGAAGAATCCAAATCTTTGTAACGATAAATATATGCTACTTGATTTAATGAATCCACCCGATGAACTTCTTTCGTAGGTGCAGTACCCATGCACGAAACAGTTACTGTCCCCATCAGGCACAGCAATCCTACTGACAATAATATAAATGAAAGCCGTTTCACAAAGCAAAGCTACAAATAAATCTGGGAAAGAAAAATATTTTTTCTACAATAAGTCTTGTGTTATGTAACGAGAAATTCATACCTTTGCATGCAAATTAACAAATAGGTAACATCTATTACAAAATGAGCGAAAAAGCACCCTTTATGGTATTCTCCGGAACAAATTCGAGATACCTTGCAGAGAAAATCTGTGCCAGCCTTGACTGTCCTCTAGGAAAGATGAATATCACCCACTTTGCCGATGGTGAATTTGCCGTTTCTTATGAAGAATCTATCCGTGGCGCAAATGTATTTCTGGTTCAGTCCACATTCCCTAATTCCGACAACTTAATGGAACTTTTGCTGATGGTTGACGCAGCAAAAAGAGCTTCGGCTAAAAGCATTATCGCTGTTATTCCGTATTTTGGTTGGGCGCGTCAAGACAGAAAAGACAAACCTCGTGTTTCCATCGGTGCCAAGTTGGTAGCCGATCTGCTTTCAGTAGCAGGTATTGACCGTTTAATTACTATGGATCTACATGCCGACCAAATCCAAGGCTTCTTCGATATTCCGGTGGATCATCTTTATGCCTCAGCAGTCTTCCTCCCCTATATCGAATCTTTGAAATTAGAAGATCTGGTCATTGCAACACCTGATGTAGGCGGTTCAAAGCGTGCCAGTACATTCTCAAAATACCTTGGTGTACCATTGGTTTTGTGTAACAAAACACGTGAAAAAGCCAATGTAGTTGCTACTATGCAGATTATCGGTGACGTAAAAGGCAAGAACGTCGTTTTAGTTGACGATATCGTAGATACAGCCGGTACTATTACCAAAGCGGCCAATATCATGTTGGAAGCCGGAGCAGCCTCAGTCCGCGCCATTGCCAGCCACTGTGTGATGTCCGACCCCGCATCATTCCGCGTACAAGAATCCGGTTTGACGGAAATGGTGTTTACCGACAGTATTCCTTACTCCAAGAAATGCGCCAAAGTTAAACAATTGAGTATTGCCGACATGTTCGCTGAAACCATTAAGAGAGTGGTGAACAACGAATCTATCAGTTCACAATACATTATCTGATTAATGGAATAATGAAAAAGAGATTGTGTCTAGTTCAAAACGGGAGACACAACCTCTTTTTTATATGGTTATAACCATTAATAGTAATTCTCAATTATCCATCAATTAATTTCCAGCCTTCCCATCTTATAGTTCCCTTTCCGTATTACTTTTCCGTTTTTATCCGTTTCCACAAAAGGACCATCCTTTTTTCCTTGTTTGAAGAAACCTTCATAGCGATTACCGTTCTTATCTTCCTGAATGCCGCTACCCTCTTCCATTCCATTTACAAATCCACCTTTATATTTAGTACCGTCAGTCTGCTTCAAAACACCTTGCCCGTTGAATTTATTGTCCTTCCACTCGCCTTCGTACGAATCGCCTACATTCCATTTATACTTACCATATCCATTGCGCTGGTTGTCTTTCCATTCACCATCATATACGGCACCGTTGGCCCAGGTAAATATGCCACGTCCATCCTGCATACCATCCTTGAAGTTACCTACATATTTATCACCATTGACCAAATAGTAGATACCTTCGCCTGTACGCGTGCCTTGCACGTAAGAACCCTCGTAACGGTCACCCGTATGGAAGAAATAAATACCTTTACCATGTTGGATATCTTCTTTCCAATCACCTACATATTTATCTCCATTGGCATATTCAAAAACCCCTTTCCCGTCACGGACATCATTTTTCCAATGGCCGTCATATTTACAACCATCGTTCCATACCAACGTTCCGTCACCGTCTTTCTTGTCATTTTTCCAGGAACCCACATATTTGGAACCGTTCTTCCAAGTATATACACCTTGCCCTTCACGCTTGTCGTTCGCCCAGTCTCCCTCATAAATATCACCGTTATAATAGTACATCGTACCCTTTCCATGCTGGAAGTCCTGATACCACATGCCGTCATATCGGTTATTATTCATAAAATAATAAATACCCCGGCCGTGCTGTTGGTCTTGAAACCATTGCCCATCATATCTCTCGCCATCGGGAAAAGTATAAACGCCATATCCTTCACGCTTACCTTTTACATATTCTCCCTCGTACACATCCCCATTCTTGAAGACCGTTCTGCCTTTCCCATTGGGTTTACGACCTTTTATTTCGCCAGTGTACACCGAACCGTCCTTAAACGTATAAGTTCCGATTTTTATCTCCGACGAGAAAGTACCTTTTATTTTATCAAAGAAGCCACCTTTTTTCTCTTGGGCTGTGACACCACCCTGTGACAGGAATACCAGAATAAGTGCAGTATATAGATATTTCATTTTGGGTTACAAGTTTCTAAAATTAGGATTTGGACAAAGATACGATTTATCTGCTAAAATATTGGGAGACTTTCCGCTTTTTATGATATTTTTTTGCCGGATATGACTTCTTTTAAATTCTCTTTGCACATGTGTTTTCCGGCAAGATCACGTATTTCTTCCGGCGTAACCTCCCGTATAGCATCCAATATATCGGTAAAATAGGTATCCTGAAGTTTTGAGACTTGTACGAATATCCACGAATCTGCCAAAGAAAAAGCCGACTCATAGCTACGGCAGTTATCGCCAAGCATATAATTTTTCACCATGGTAAGTTCTTCATTGGAGACAAGTTCATTCTGTAGTCGGTCTATCTCGTGATAAACTTCACCGATAAGAGGTTCTACAAATTCATTGGTTGTTTCTGTATTCACCACCAACAACCCTTTTCCCGGATAAGGTATTATTCCTGCCGATATCCCATAAGTATATCCTTTCTCCTCACGAATATTCGACATCAGCCTGCTTCCGAAATAACCTCCGAATAAAGTTACCAGCACACGTGCTTTCAAATAATCAGGATGATTGCGCTCCATGGAAAGCATACCCATACGGACGGCGCTTTGCATGGCGTCAGAACGCTCCACAAATATACGTTTTTCATCAGAGGATAGCGGCATATAGTCTTTTTTATCCGGTTTACGCCCCCCCCTACCGAATGATTCGCTTCCAAAGAAATGTTCCACCCAGCGGATACAGTCGTCATTCACTTTGCCGGAAAGATAAATACTACAATTCGCCGAATGATAATGGCGGTCATAAAATTCCCGCAAAACCGCAGAGTTTATACGATGATAATCTACCTCTTCCACCAAGCGTCCCGTAGGATGCTTTTCACCATACACAGCTTTCACCAATGCCCGATGAGCTAGAAAATCTACCTTAGAGGAGTTGACTAAGAATTGCTGGATATTATTATTGACAATCACATCCAATTCCTTTTCAGGAAAAACGGGTTCCTTTACAATGGTTTCCAATACATCCAGCGTTTGGGGCAGATATTTATTTAATGAATAAAGTGTGATATACGCATGCTCCGAGGCACTGGACAATTCTAGCCATGCTCCATAATAATCCAATCGTTCGGCTATCTCCGAAGCACTAAAACGCAATGTGCCCTCACGTAACATGCGGTTGGTAAAAAATGCCTGCAACGGTTGCGACTGCTGCCAACGTCCTCCTTCCATCAGCAAGTCAATACGTACAACTTCATTTTCACCGCTATTGAGTACATTTAGCGATATGCCATTAGGCATAACGATCCGCAGAGGTACTTGCACGGCTAGTTGGTCTACATTCCTCACCTTAGGTTGAATCGTTCTGTCTGGAAGCATCATCCATTAATTCCTCCGATTATCGGCATTGCGATTTCAAAAACAATTCCGCATATTCCAAATCTTGTGGAGTATCTATACCAATAGTTTCCACTTCGGTAATGCCTACTTTGATGGTATATCCATTCTCCAGCCAACGTAGTTGCTCCAATGATTCTGCCAATTCAAGGACTGACTGAGGTAGTGAAGTTATTTCTTTCAGTACTTCCACACGGTAGGCATACAATCCTATATGCTTGTAATATGTATGATTCTTCAACCAGTTTTTTTTCTGCGCATTACGTTGATAAGGAATAATAGAACGGCTGAAGTAAAGGGCATTCATATTTCTATTCAGCACTACTTTAGGAGAATTTACATTCTCTAAAGCCTCGAAACCATTATCGACCGTGAAGGGTTTTACAAGTGTTGCGATTTGTGTAGTAGGATCATCAAAACAGGCTTTCACCGTCTCCAGTTGGGAAACCTGTATAAAGGGTTCATCCCCCTGAATGTTCACCACGATATCGAAATTTCCACCTATCTTTGTACATGCTTCATAACAACGATCCGTACCACTTTTATGATGTACGGAAGTCATGACAACTTTACCGCCAAAGGCTTTTACAGCAACTTCAATGCGTTCGTCATCAGTAGCCACATAGGCATCGTCCAGAATGCCCACTACCTGCTCATACACCCGTTGTATCACGGTTTTACCACCTAACATGGCTAATGGCTTGGCCGGAAAGCGCGTTGATGCGTAACGGGCAGGGATAATTCCTAAAAATTTCATTATAACAGTTGTTTCAATCCTCGTATTATATAATCTCGCTTCAAATCCTCCGGTTTATAAATTGTTTCATCACAAGACAAAAGATCAATATCCAACCGGACAATTTCTTGTAACTTCTCTTCAGGCTTTCTTCCGGCCTCACGCTCAATACTTTTCAAATGTGAAGAAACCTCTCCAACCTGTTTACTCGAAACGAAGCGCGCTATCTGATTGGAAAACAAAACCGACCTCCTGAAAAACAAAGGCTTCGTCTCTTCTTCTTTAGAAAAACGAATTCCCGGAAAAAGTTCGGATAACCTTTTACGTGCCAATGCCAGATTGTCTTTTCTCTGCTCATTACTTCCAATGCTGATAGTATAGACCATTTGAATGGATTAATTGACAATGCCGTTAATCAAATAAATCATCCAAACCCATGTCCGGAGTCGGCTCACTTTCTTCTTCTCCATTATCTTTGCACGGATCAAACCCCTCAGGCAACTTGAAAGTCTCTGTTTCATCATACCCCAAAGATTTGTCACCATATACTTTCACCATATATTTTGTCCAAATAGGAAGTGCCATGGAAGCACCCTGACCATGAAGCATTGTATCAAAATGGATATCGCGGTCTTCACCACCCACCCAACAACCGGATACCAGTGACGGGGTAAAACCCATAAACCAACCATCGGCGTTGAAGTTCGTCGTACCGGTCTTACCTCCCATATCGGTCTGTACACCCAAACGCCGGACACGTACACCTGTACCTTCATTAATCACAGCACGCAACATCACCAGCATCTTGTAAGCGCTGGATGCACTGATTACTTCCTGCATTTCCGGTGAAAAAGTAGCCAATACGTTTCCATCATTATCTTCAATCCGTGTCACAAATAACGGAGCTACCCGGATACCTTTATTGGGGAATGCCGTATAGGCACTCACCATTTCACCTACAGAGATTTCGCAAGGTCCGAGACTCAATGAAACGGAAGGTACAATTTCACGGTTTCGTACTCCAAATGTTTGTATCAGGCGTTTCAGATTATAAGGGTTCAGTTTGCTCATCAGATACGCAGTTATCCAGTTGTCCGAATTCGCCAGTCCCCACTTCACAGTAACCATTTCACCATAACGTTTCTTATTGGCATTACGCGGTGTCCATGGTTTACCGTTTTCATCAAACAAAGTATATTCCACATGACGTACCTCATCACACGGGGAGAAACCATTCTCCATCGCCAAAGTATAAAGGAAAGGCTTGACAGTAGAACCTACCTGGCGACGTCCCACCATAGCCATATCATACTGGAAATAATGATAATTCGGTCCGCCTACATACGCTTTTACATGTCCATTGCGCGGATCCATAGACATGAAGCCAGCACGTAAGAAAAATTTATAATAGCGTATGGAATCCATCGGAGTCATAATGGTATCCTTATCTCCTTGCCAACTGAATACGGACATTTCTTGAGGAGTATCGAACGCTCTCTTGATTTCTGCTTCCGATGCACCCGCATTCTTCATAATGCGGTAACGGTCGGACTGACGCATCGCACGCCCCAGAATTTCATCCACCTGTTGTTGTGTCAACCTGAATGTATAGGGTGCTTTTTTCGCACCCTTCTTTTCCTTGAAGAAATAACCTTGCAATTCTTTCAAATGTTCAGTCACTGCCTCTTCCGCATACTTTTGCATACGCGAGTCGATGGTAGTGTAAACTTTCAATCCATCCGTATACAAATTGTATTTGGTACCGTCTTTCTTGGTATTCTTTTCACACCATCCATATAACGGATTGTTTTCCCAATCGAGCGAATCTTCGTAATACTTCTGCATCTGCCAACCGCGATAATTACCCTTTTCCGGTTTTTTAGCGTTGAGTACTCCACGCAGATATTCGCGGAAATAAGTAGCGATTCCTTCTTTATGGTCTACACGATTATATTTCAGTTTCAATGGCAGAGCCTGTAAAGAATCACGTTCTTGCACCGTGATATAACCGGCTTTGCGCATCTGGTCGAGCACTACATTCCGACGTTTGCGGACACGCTCGTTATAGCGCACCGGATTGTAAAGAGAAGGATTCTTGCACATTCCTACCAAAGTAGCAGCTTCTTCTATTTTTAAATCCCTCGGTTCGCAACTAAAATAGGTGAATGCAGCTGTTTTTATGCCTACCGCATTGTTCAGGAAATCAAACTTATTAAGATACATAGTCAGGATTTCCTCTTTGGTGTAGTAACGCTCCAATTTAACAGCAATTACCCATTCGATAGGTTTCTGAAACAAACGTTCCATAATATTGTCAGCACTGGGCGAATAAAGTTGTTTTGATAACTGTTGAGTGATAGTACTACCTCCACCGGCATTTTTCTGCATCAATAATCCACGCTTTACAATTGCACGAAACAAAGCAATGGCATCAATACCTGAATGTTCGGTAAAACGAACATCTTCCGTTGCTATCAAAGCATTGATAATGTTGGGGGATAAATCCTGATATCCCACAAATACACGATTTTCCTCAGTATAAGAATAAGTACCCAATACTTTTCCATCTTCGGAAAACACTTCAGTTGCAAATTTATAATTAGGATTTTCCAGGTCTTCTACGGGAGGCATATAACCTATCCAGCCTTTCGCTATAGAAAAAAATATGATGATGCACACCAGTACAATAAATGCGATGAAAATCCAGAGTGCTGTAATGACTTTCTTTATCATGTTTGGTTCCAAATTCATTCAATAATGTGACAAAGGTACGGAAATATATTGGATAGGCCTATGACTTTCTACATCTTTTTCAATAGTTAAAAGATATTTGTTCATATTTTAATTCTATATTTTAGCCTTGAAAAGCATTGAAAATCCTCAAAAAAGATACTGAAAACAGCTACTTTTTATGTTAAAAGCGTTCCAAATTGTACATTCAACTCAAATACAACATGTTATATATCACAGATAATCAACAAAAAACTTTTTTCATCTTATTAAATATAATATAAATAATAATATCAGAAAAATAAATAAAGACAACACTAATGGTACTTTTTTGCTAATTACGCTTTATCAATTATATAATTTATACAATCGGGAAATTTATCTGCCAAACATATTTTTTGCTAAAAAACTTCCTCACAGATTTCCATTCCCCGTAGTTTTTCCATACCTTTACACTCTCGAAAAGTAAAACGAATATCAACAATATGGAAAACAGAAGTTTAGTTACCATTGCCGAATATAGTAAGGAAAAAATCCTCTACATGCTCGAAATGGCTAAAGAATTTGAAGCAAAGCCGAATCGTCACTTGCTCGATGAAAAAGTTGTCGCTACTCTATTTTTCGAGCCATCCACTCGTACCCGCTTAAGTTTTGAAACCGCCGCCAACCGTCTGGGAGCACGTGTCATCGGCTTTAGCGATCCAAAGGCAACCAGTTCATCCAAAGGAGAAACTTTAAAAGACACTATCAAGATGGTGAGTAACTATGCAGATATCATCGTAATGCGCCATTTTCTGGAAGGTGCAGCTCGCTATGCCAGTGAAGTTACTACCATTCCCATTGTCAATGCCGGAGACGGGGCTAACCAACATCCCTCACAGACAATGCTTGACCTCTACTCCATCTACAAAACACAGGGGACGCTGGAAAATCTAAATATCTTCCTGGTAGGTGATTTAAAATATGGCCGTACCGTGCACTCCCTATTAATGGCTATGCGTCATTTCAATCCAACTTTCCATTTCATAGCCCCCGATGAATTGAAAATGCCGGAAGAGTATAAAATTTACTGTCGTGAACATGATATCAAGTTCGTAGAGCATACGGATTTTACAGAAGAAATCATTGCGGATGCCGATATTCTTTACATGACCCGCGTACAACGCGAACGTTTTACTGACCTTATGGAATACGAACGGGTGAAGAACGTTTATATTCTGCGTAACAAAATGCTGGAGCACACCCGTCTCAATCTGCGTATTCTCCATCCCCTGCCTCGTGTCAACGAGATTGCTCTTGATGTAGACGACAACCCTAAAGCCTATTACTTTCAGCAGGCACAAAACGGACTTTATGCCCGTGAGGCAATCCTTTGCGATGTATTGGGCATCACGTTGGATGATGTGAAAAAAGATGCCTGTCGCTGAATAATACGCAGAGTATTTTTCAATCGTAAATCGTTAAATTGCTAAATAGTAAATATCAAGATGTCAAGCAAAAAAAAACAAGAATTACAGGTTGCCGCTTTAGAAAATGGCACTGTTATCGACCACATACCTTCTGAGAAACTTTTTACAGTAGTTTCACTGCTCGGATTAGAACACATGAGTAATAATATCACCATCGGCTTTAACCTCAAAAGCAAAAAGCTGGGTACAAAAGGTATCATAAAGATTGCCGACAAGTTCTTTTGTGACGAAGAAATCAATCGTATCGCTGTGGTTGCCCCTAATGTAAAACTGAACATTATCCGTGACTATGAAGTAGTAGAAAAACGGGAAGTGCGCCTACCTGATGAGTTGAAAGGTATTGTGAAATGCGCCAATCCGAAATGTATTACGAATAATGAGCCTATGGCAACGTTATTCCATGTAATAGACAAGGAAAATTGTGTTATCAGATGCCATTATTGTGAGAAAGAACAGATAAGAGAAAACATTAAATTAATGGATAATTGAAAAAAGGATATCTCAACAAATAATTATCAATTGTCAATCATTATTCAAGATATGAAAGAAGATTGGAAACCCGGTACAATGATATATCCGTTACCAGTTGTATTGGTAAGTTGCGGAAGTACACCGGAAGAACATAATATACTGACAATTGCATGGACGGGAACGATATGCACAAATCCACCCATGTGTTATATTTCCGTACGTCCCGAACGTTATTCTTACGATATTATTAAAAGAAACATGGAATTTGTTATCAATCTGACTACGAAAGAGATAGCACGTGCTACAGACTGGTGCGGTGTCCGTTCGGGCAAAGATTATAACAAATTCGAAGAAATGAATCTCACACCCGGTAAATGTACTGTGGTTAACGCTCCTCTCATAGAGGAATCACCGCTTTGTATTGAGTGTAGGGTAAAAGAAATCGTAGCCCTCGGTTCGCATGATATGTTCATTGCCGATGTAGTAAATGTACGTGTAGATACTGCCTATTTAAATTCTGAGACCGGAAAATTAGAGCTGGCGGAAGCAAATCCATTAGTATATGTACATGGTGGATATTATGATCTGGGAGATAAAATCGGAAAGTTTGGTTGGTCGGTCGAAAAGAAGAAGTAATGAAGATGAAGCGGGGAATGTTTATAATCAGTCTGTGTTTGTCTATCTTTTCTACCTCCATGCGAGGACAACAAATTACTATGTCCGGAACTCTCGAAGCCGAGATAGCCCACAAACAAGACCACCCCGTGAACTTTGGTATTAAAGGTGGATTTACTTCCTCTCTTTTTCTTGTTTCCGACCTAATTTTGAATGGCACTATCGTCAATGAAGTACAAAACAACTACAAAATCGGCTATTTCGGTTCGTTCTTCATGCGAATTAATTTTGGCCGCCATTTTCTACAGCCGGAAATTTCATACACTATTAACCGCTGTAATATTACATTCGAAAAACCCCAATCAGAAGATATGTCCGAAAACAACACGTCTGAAATGGCTTCTATAACTTCCTCCATTCATAGTTTCGAGGTTCCGGTTATTTATGGATACAATATTATCAAAGAAGGACCTTACAGCCTTGCAGTATTTGGCGGTCCAAAAATTCGTTATATTTGGGATAAGAAAAGTAAAGTGACATTTGAAAATTTCGACCAACAAAATATTAAAGAAGATTTATATCCTTTCAACCTGAGTTTTACTACCGGCGTGGCTGTAACCATCTCACGCATTTTTTTCGATTTCCGTTATGATATCGGTTTGCATAATATATCCAAACGTATCAGTTACCAAGCGGCAATTCAGGAAGGAGATAATAATGAAATAATTGTTCCCACCGATCAAATCCGTTTCCATCGACGTGACAATGTACTCAGTTTTTCGTTCGGCGTGTTCTTTTGATAGGAAAATTCTTCCTCTTCTTACAATTTATTCATTTATTTCCCCTAAATTTGTACGCTTAATAAGAGAATACAGATTTATCAAACTTATCTAATAAGCAATAATGAAAAGAGACGATTTAATTTTCGACATCATCGAGAAAGAACATCAACGTCAGCTCAAAGGTATTGAACTGATTGCATCAGAGAACTTCGTAAGTGACCAGGTTATGCAGGCAATGGGTTCCTGCCTCACCAACAAGTATGCCGAGGGTTATCCAGGCAAACGTTATTATGGTGGTTGTGAAGTGGTAGATCAAAGCGAACAAATTGCTATTGACCGTTTGAAGAAAATTTTTGAAGCAGAATGGGCTAATGTACAGCCTCACTCAGGAGCACAGGCGAATGCAGCCGTATTTCTCGCCGTTCTAAATCCAGGTGACAAGTTCATGGGATTGAACCTTGCACACGGCGGTCACCTCTCTCATGGTTCATTGGTGAATACTTCAGGTATCATCTATACCCCTTGCGAATATAATCTAAATAAAGAGACCGGACGTGTAGACTATGATCAGATGGAAGAAGTAGCATTGCGTGAAAAGCCTAAAATGATTATCGGTGGCGGTTCAGCCTATTCTCGCGAATGGGATTATAAACGTATGCGTGAAATTGCGGATAAAGTAGGCGCTATCCTAATGGTTGACATGGCACACCCTGCCGGACTAATTGCTGCCGGTGAATTGGATAACCCTGTAAAATATGCTCATATCGTAACCTCTACTACCCACAAGACCCTGCGCGGTCCTCGCGGTGGCGTTATCATGATGGGTAAGGACTTTCCTAATCCATGGGGCAAGAAAACTCCGAAAGGCGAAATTAAAATGATGTCCCAGTTACTCGATTCGGCTGTATTCCCCGGTATTCAAGGTGGCCCGTTAGAACATGTTATTGCTGCTAAAGCTGTTGCGTTTGGTGAAATTCTGCAACCGGAATGGAAAGAATATGCCAAACAAGTTAAAAAGAATGCTACTGTATTGGCACAGGCTTTGATAGACCGTGGTTTTACAATCGTTTCCGGCGGTACGGACAATCATTCCATGTTGGTTGACCTGCGTAGTAAATATCCTGATCTGACCGGTAAGGTTGCCGAAAAAGCACTGGTTTCTGCCGATATCACTGTAAATAAAAATATGGTTCCATTTGACAGCCGTTCTGCTTTCCAAACTTCGGGTATCCGTTTGGGTACTCCTGCTATTACGACTCGCGGGGCTAAGGAGGATTTGATGTTGGAAATTGCTGAAATGATTGAAACTGTTCTGTCTAACGTAGACAACGAACAAGTAATTGCTGGCATTCGTGCACGAGTAAACAAAACAATGGAAAAATATCCGTTATTTGCATATTAAATATTGTATTCCCATTAAGAAAAGCGTTCCGGTATATTTTACCGGAACGCTTTTCTTATATAATATTCTTTTTGTAATGGTATGTTTAACTCAATCCTTCTATATTACCATCAATAATATCAATACGTTCCGCTTGAGGTGACTTGGGCAAACCCGGCATACGAAGAATTTCTCCGGCAATGGCTACAATCATTTCAGCACCATTATTAATAACAATATCCTTGATATGAAACTCGAAGTTATTGACGGCACCATAGATTTTCGGATCGGCAGAGAAAGAATACTGGGTTTTAGCGATACAGATAGGATAATGGGCAATCCCCATTTCTTCAATGAGTTTCATCATCTTACGTGAGGCACTGCTATACGTCACTACACTGGCACCATAAAGATTGCACGCCACTTTTTCTATCTTACGTTGCACCGGATCATTTTCTTCATAAGTATAATGTAATGGAACAGAAGGATTTTTCTCAATGGTTTCCACTACCAGATTAGCCAAGTCTATGGCACCCTCTCCACCTTCGGCAAAAGCATTGTTAATGGCAAAACCAACCTTTAAATCTTCCTCACAATGACGGCGGATGGCTTCCAGTTCTTCATCCGTATCACTGGCAAAACGATTAAAAGCAACTATTATTGTCTGACCGAAAGAACGTAGGTTCCTTATGTGTTTGTCTAGATTACCGAAGCCCTCTTTCAATCCTTCCATATTGGGGTCTTTGATACGGTCGAGACTGACCCCTCCGTGCATCTTCAAACCTTGAGCAGTAGCTACAATGACTGTCAACTTGGGTTGCAAATCACTTTTACGGCACTTAATATTGTAGAATTTCTCAGCTCCCAAATCTGCGCCGAAACCAGCTTCCGTCACTACATAATCTCCGAACGTCATCGCCATTTTAGTAGCTAAAATAGAATTGCAACCATGTGCAATATTAGCGAATGGGCCACCATGAACAAAAGCAGCTGTTCCTTCGGTAGTCTGTACTAAATTAGGATGGATAGCATCTTTCAACAGTACCGTGATTGCTCCTGCCACCCCTAAATCTTTAACAGTAAATGGTTTACCATCATATCTAAAACCAAGAATAATGTTTTCAATACGTCTGCGAAGGTCTTCTGTATCTTTTGCCAGACACAAAATAGCCATAATCTCCGAGGCGGGAGTAATATCAAATCCCGATTCCTGAGTTACCCCGTTGGTACGTGGTCCAAGTCCTGTAACGATGCTACGCAAAGAACGGTCGTTTACGTCAAGCACCCGACACCAGATTATTTCCTTTAAACCGAAACCATCTGCTTGATGCTGGTAGATATAATTATCCAATAAGGCGGAAATCATATTATGGGCGGATGTAATAGCATGGAAATCTCCCGTAAAATGTAAATTTATTTTCTCCATCGGAAGTACCTGCGCATAACCGCCTCCGGCAGCTCCACCTTTCATTCCGAAACAAGGTCCCAAAGAGGGTTCACGCAATGCGACAATTGCTTTTTTCCCTATCTTATTCAACCCTAAAACCAAACCGATGGAAACGGTGGTCTTTCCGATACCTGCTTTTGTTGCCGTAATGGCGGTTACCAAGATAAGGTTACTTTGCTTTACCTTTTCCTCATCAATCAGATGCTCGGGTATTTTAGCGATATATCGTCCGTAATTCTCTACTTCGTCACGTGGAATACCTACTCCTTCAGCAACCTGTTTTATCTTTCTCAGCTCTATGCTGCGTGCTATCTCAATGTCCGATTTCATACAAGGTTTTTTCTTTAAATAACAACTTTGATTTTTGAAAGTTGCAAAAGTACAAAAAATCCCCTACTACTTCACCAGTTTTTCCAGTTTCTTCAACAAACTACCTTTTCCATAACCGGACCACATTTCAACCACCTCTCCCTCTGAAGACAAAAAGACATAACGAGGTATGGCGTCTGAGCTATATTTAGCATACAAACCATGATTACCCTTCAAGTCATTCAAATTCCACCAACTGATGTCATGGTGCCGTGAGGCTATTTCCCAATTGGTTTTATCATCAATGCTTACGCTTACTATTACCAGACAACCTTCGTATTTTTTACTGATTTCTTTCATTTCCGGTAACGCCATAAGACAAGGACCGCAACCACGACTCCAAAAATCTATCAACACTGGTTTTCCTTTAAAATCTGACAAACGATGCACATTCCCTTGTAAGTCAAACAAGTCACCGTCTGCCGCCTTTTCCTGTACAGTTACCGTCTTGGCAGGAAACAGGTATGCCTGGATATCCAACCCTTCCGGTGTCTGACGCTGTACCTCAGTCAGTCCGGCATACAATTCCTCCACTTCTTTGCGGTAAGGATAATCTTTTGTGTATTTCACTCCTATTGCCAGACTTTTCAGTTTATCTATCCAGATTTCTTCTATCGGTAATTGCTTCATACGGACTATTATATTGGAATCGATACGGATTTCTAAATCATTCTTTATTTTCTCCAAACTGTCACGCAAAGCAACAACCTTGGCCAACACTTCTTTATTTTCCGGTTTACGGGGATATTTGCGTCTGAACCGCATCTGTTCCATATAATTTTCTTGCATGAGATTCCATAAATCACGCGAATCATCTACAAAAAACTGCCATATCTTCTGTTGCGGCACTTCACTTTTCACTTGCCAAGTATAGATATTAATATCTTCGCCTATCAAACGGATATGTGAACCTGCCTTCGCCCATAAATGTAACCCCATGGTATACAGATTTCCGTCACGAATCTGTAACATCAAACGGTCGGTATCCGTACCCGAAAAAGGTACTTCAAAACGAAAACTGTCTCCTCGCAGAGTGTCCACAGCAATACTACTACCTACACTTCCTTCCATCCGGAATAAATTTAAACATACACCCTCCTTCACGTTTTTTACTTTCCCTTCAATAATAAAAGTGTCTTGCGCTTGTATCCCGCCACTTGATAACAAGAAAAGTATACAGCTAACCAATACTCTAAAATTCAGATTTTTCATATTTTCTTTTTAACAGTTATGTTCGTGTATATTAAATACAATATTAATAAAGATTATTTTCAATTACGAAATATCCGTAAATCATTTATTCTTATTTAACTACACAGAAGCAAAATAATTATCATAAGAAAAATACGGAACAATACCTTTCTACAGATATACAAGCATTCCCGATTACTTAAACCGTGACGTATCTACTCCCTCTCTTTGTTTCTCTTTATATCCACCAAATTTGTAAGTAATCGAAACTCCGAACTCACGGAAACATGAATAGTGATTAGTGACATTTTGTGTCTTGAAACGAATGTGCGGAGAAATTTGTACGGATTCAAAGATATCGTTACAATAAAGATTTAAAATACCTTTTCCTTTGGCAAAACCGTAACGTAAGGTGGCATTCACTCCCCCTGAAGTAGGTAAATCATATATCCCTTGAATAGCATCACTATGGACCATACCGATTATCTTCAGTTTCAAATCGGGCTTGGTAGCAAGAGTAATGGTATGAGTCATTTGGGCAATTCCATAACATTTCTTCCGATTAAAAGGAATATCCCAGAAATCATCATCCTTTTCGTGATGCCATACACCGATAAAAGTGATCCGTGAATTTAACCATTTATTTATATTAAATGGTATAGAAGCCTGTAAACCTGACTGTTGCTGAAAGTCAAAATTCAGGTATTTATAGATTTCCACAAGACATTGCGGTGATTGATATAATGTCTGAGTAGAATAGTCCTTAGTATGGTTGAACCATGTGCTAAAGATATATTTCCCCTTTAAAATATAAGTCATTTTAAGTTCATAACTCTGCGCCGGTTTCAAAAATGGATTACCGTGTATTTCTGAGTAACCACCACCGATATAGGATATGGCATCTTGCACAGCCCAGTAACCAGGATATTCTTTATCACTACTCAATCCTAATTGAAAAATATGCCCCGGTACAGGTATATAAGTCAAATTTATAGTAGGATATATATCCCACTGATTCCAAACCGCCGTCTTGTAATGTTCTACAGCTAAAGAAACATCCATTGACACCTTATTATTAAAACTTTTTTTGAAACCTGCATAAAGATTGAGAGTCTGTTCCCGTTTACGGGATTTCATACTACTACTCTGTTCATTGCTTTCTACATCATAATAATACTGATAACTATTATCAAGGCTGGTAGTATAAACAATGCCATAATTCACCCCCCAATCCTGTTTCAAATTATGTTCTTGTGTCAAAAATACCTTCCAACGATTGATACGCTGACAATCTTTAGTAAAGAAATTGAGTTTTTCTTCCCACATTTGACTATAGAGCAATTGGCTTGATGGAGAATTGTAATAAGTCAATTCTACCCCAGTTTTCAGCCCGAAGGGTGTATGATAATCGATACGTCCATTATGTAACCAGTCGGTACTGTTACTGTGGGTTACGGACTGTTGTGTACCCATAATATTTGTCTTGTTGTGATAGGTATTATAATTTCCGTTATATACAAAACTCAACTGATGTTTTTTTGCAATATTGTAATCCGCCTCTACGCGAAAACTATGTGTATGCGAACGTCCACGGCTCACCTCATCATTATTTATGAGATGAATCGTGCCGTCCGACAATGTGTGCACAGCATCCTTGTTCGTCGTGCTGTAATTACGACCGTGTTTGTGTGAGTAAAGAAAATCTGCGGAGAATTTATTTTTATTGTAAAGGAGACTGGCACGTTCTTCAAAACGCTCGTAATACTTTTGAGTAGCCTTATTATATACTTCGCCTTGCCAGGAAGAAGACTCATCCGTGGTCTGCTTCAACCGAATATTGATAAGCGCACCACGTACCTGATAACAAGCAGGCGCATTGTACATTACTTCCGCCTTTTCAATGCGGCTTGCCGGAATATTTTTCAATAAAGTATACAGTTGTTCTGTAGTAAGTGTAGTTACCTTACCATCAATAATAACGGTAGTCCCCTGCCCTCCTAACTGGAGTATACCATTTATTTCGGTTACACCGGGAAGTTCTTTCACGGCATCATAAGCGTTATCTACAGGCATATCATGAAGAATTCTCGGCAAGTCATATACTAACTTACCCTGTTCGGCTTTCACTACAGGACGTTCACCGGTAATCATAATTTCCGGAAGACTCTGATAAAGACTATCCAACCGTGAATCAGTTGTTATAAGGCTGTCGGCACTGAGAATACGTTCTTTATCAATATTAGGGTCATTGATCTTCTCTTGTGCAAATAAAACTGCACTTAATACACTAAATACCAAAGAAAGATAATAAATTCGTTTCATGTTCAATATGTTTTGAGAGTTTATTTACATTTCGATGGTACAAAGTACGGTAGAAATTGTGAAAGTCTGTGTTATCATGAACTTACCGAGTGTTATCTACTGTTATTGGAACTGTTATTTAGTCTTATCAGATGGTACAGTACATCGGATAACTCCTTATCTTTGCCCACATAAGTATTCAAAGAAAACAATGAAACTACCATTCAAATATATTGCCATACTTGTCATTATTTCATTGACAGGTATTTTTCTTTACCAGACATACTGGCTTACTGGCTTGTATCAGACAATGCGTAGCGATATGGAACAAAATATCGTGGAAGCCATGCGCATCAGTGATTATAATGAAATGATGTTCCGTGTAAATTCATTGAAAAAAGATAATAAAGACCATGGAGAAGTAAGTGTAGAAGCCGGTTATCACGATAATGGTCATTCTTTTGTCCGTAGTAGTGCCAGTATCACACGTCCAGGTGAACCAGACACGACAAGAATATTATATATCGACCGCCGTGAAAATACCCCAAAAGTGCAATGGATGGAACTGGACTCGGCACAACAGGAGATGAAACAAACTCTTAAAGATACCATTACGCCCAGTTCTGCTCTAAGAGCAAATGGCAGTTTAGACATGATATTACGAGATAAAAACACAATGCTGGAATTGGCAACCTATTTCCAGCGAGGATTGCACGCCGGACTTGATATTATCATGGAACCAGATATTATGATCTTTGATAGTTTGTTGACCATACAGTTGAAAGAGAAAGGTATTTCTCTTCCTCACCGGTTACTGCAAATCCATAAAGGAAGTACTCCCGATTCAACTTTTACATATATAGATACGTTAGCAATAACAGGAACTACAGGCTATATTCCCAGTCCGAAGGCAGTACTATACGATTATTCATTCGATCTAAACACTAACCAAAGTTATCGTCTTTGGATAGAACCGATTACCATGTTGGTATTACACCAAATGTTAGGAATTCTCACTACTTCATTCATTGTATTGATTATCCTTATTTTTGCTTTCTGGTATCTCATCCGTACTATTCTACGACAAAAGACACTGGAAGAGATGAAAAGTGATTTTACCAATAATATTACCCACGAATTGAAAACCCCTATTGCCGTTGCTTACGCTGCTAACGATGCTTTGCTCAATTTTAATCAAGCTAAAGAAAAAGCCAAACGAGATAAATACCTGAGAATTTGCCAGGAACAGTTACAACGACTCAGCGGACTTGTAGAACAAATATTATCTATGAGCATGGAACACAGAAAGACGTTCCGGCTTCATCCAGAAAATCTGAAAGTGCGAGAAGTTCTTGATAAACTCGTCGAACAACATAAGTTAAAAGCCGATAAACCTATAACAATTACTCTCAATGTAGAGCCGGAAGATTTGACTGTTACTGCCGATCGTACTCATTTTAGTAACATCCTTAGTAACTTGATAGACAACGCCATCAAATATTCGCATGAAAGGGCAAGAATAGATATTCACTGCCGGACGATACTTACTGATTCAGGCAAAAAAAACGAAATATCCGTCCATGACTATGGAATCGGAATTTCCATTGAGAAACAAAAACATGTATTCGACAAATTCTATCGAGTACCCACGGGTAATCTCCACAACGTAAAAGGGTATGGTCTAGGACTGTTTTATGTAAAGACCATGACTGAGAAACACGGTGGAAGTGTATCAATCAAAAGTGAATTGGGAAAAGGAAGTGTATTTACAATCATAATATAATTACCTATGTCAGACAAAATAAAAATACTTTTAGTAGAAGATGAAGAGACGCTTGCCATGATTATCAAAGATACATTAGAAGGACAGAATTTCATTATCCAGACTGCCAGTAACGGTGAAGAAGGTCTTCGTTTGTTTTTCGATTTACGTCCCGACGTATTGGTAGCAGATGTTATGATGCCCCGTATGGATGGCTTTGAAATGGTACGTCGCATCCGACAGACAGACAAACATACTCCCGTACTATTTCTCACGGCACGTTCCGCCATCAATGATGTGGTCGAAGGATTTGAACTCGGTGCTAACGATTACTTGAAAAAGCCCTTTGGTATGCAAGAACTCATTGTCCGTATCAAGGCATTGGTTGGTAAAGTCTTTTCATTTACCGAAACAATCCCAGAAGAAAAGACTGGCTTCGAAATAGGGAACTATCGTTTCAATTCTGTCACCCAAAAGCTCAACTACATCGGTACAGCTGTCTCTCCACATATTAATACGGAAATGGAACTCTCCTACCGTGAATCGGAAATATTGAAACGGCTTTGTGAAAATCAGAATCATGTTGTCAATACTCAGAATGTTTTGCTGGATCTCTGGGGAGATGACAGTTTTTTCAATTCACGTAGCTTACATGTTTTCATCACCAAGCTACGCCATAAATTGTCACAAGACAATAGCATACGTATCGTAAATGTACGGGGTATAGGATATAAGTTGATTGTAAATAGTTAACGGTTTTATAATGATTTGCTTAATACTCCAAAATAATACAAAGAAATTTCAGGAAATTGGATGAAACAACTATCTTTGTTGAAATAGAATGAGCAAAAGATATGAAACGATTTCTTTTTAGTATAATCATATTGCTTGCAGGTTTTTCGTCAGTATTTGCACAAAATGAAATATCCGTAGATAGTTTGCATACTAATATATTCCCCAAAGGAGGTACTCAGGAAGAGACAGTTCTGCCTGAAGTAAAGAACTACGATGGATTTCTATTGGACATGAGCCTGATGAAGATGACACCTCCACAGTTACCTAAATTCACACTAGAAATACCTGATGCCAGTAAAGATTATAGTAGTATTTTTCGGTTAAATCCAAATACCGCTTATTCACAAGGATTTTCTAATAAATTTTCTTTAAGTAATTCCATAGTATACAGTATGAATCCTTTTGGGCTGACAGACTTTTGGTCTACTCCTGATAATCTGCAAATGGGTAGTTTCAAATTGAAAAACGGAATGCAGATTAACACTTATGGAGAATATAATAAAGACGGCTGGAGAGTCCCCAACCCTTCTGTATTGCCGTGGAAAAAGAATAACTTCAAAGGAGCATTCGAACTAAAATCCGCTAACGGTGCGTTCGGTTTCAGTATAGAGGTACGGCAAGGGAACAAAACACTATTCTAAACATTGTCACTTCAGGTATAATAAAGAAAAAGATAAGAATTTCAAGTTACATGATTATGAGAAAGAGAATATTGTTAATCGGAGCTAATGGTTTTACGGGACGACGGATATTAAATGATTTGTCACATAATCTTTCCTATCAGGTTACGGGTAGTTCCATGCATGATGACTGTTGCCCTGGTTCAGGAAACTATCATTATATACAAGCTGATATCTGTAATGTCCAGACTCTGAAAGAATTGTTCAAGGAAGTATACCCTGATACAGTAATCAATACTTCCGCTCTCTCTGTACCTGATTATTGCGAAACACACCATGAAGAAGCGGATGCAATCAACATTACCGCTGTAGCCAATCTTGCTAAATATTGCCATAAATATGGAAGTCGGCTCATCCATCTATCCACAGATTTTGTATTCAGCGGAAATGCCAACCGTCTTTATACAGAAGAAGACCTCCCTGCCCCTGTAAATTATTATGGTTATACTAAATGGGAAGGTGAAAAGCACATAGTTGCTCTTTGCCAAAATTATGCTATCGTACGCGTAGTCGTTGTGTATGGTGCCGCACTGCCGGGACAACACGGAAATATCTTACAACTGGTAGTTAATCGATTAAGAAGCAATATAGAAATCCACGTTGTTTCTGACCAATGGCGTACTCCAACTTTTGTAGGTGACATATCCTGGGGAGTAGAAAAATTGATATCTCATCCTCAAAGTGGTGTCTATCACCTTTGTGGAGGTGATTGCCTGACTATTTCTGAAATAGCATATCGTGTAGCCGATATACTGAATTTGGATCGTTCACTTATCATTCCCGTCACTACAAAGGATATGAAAGAAACAACACCTCGTCCCCGCTTTAGCGGACTGAGCATTGAAAAGGCGCGTAAAGAGTTGGGATATAAACCGCATACGTTGGAAGAAGGGATTAAGATAATGTTTGAATGAAAAACTTAGCTACGTTATACAAGCATGCCACATGGTAATTCTTAATTCTTCATATCTCCTTCCCTTTCCTTTCCCTCTCGGTAAACACGTACCATTTCAAGAATACTATCCCCGTACTTCTCTACCCCTTTCTTTCCAAAATAGGGAATACGGACGAGTGCCTTTTTGTCTGATGGTAAAAGATTACTTATGCCGAGAAGAGCTTTCTGCTGAATAACGATATAAACAGGCACCCCCAATCGGGTAGCTTCCGTATTTCTCCACACAATTAGTCGCCTGTATAGTTCCGGGTGCAAAAGATCCGAAGGTATCTCTGCAGTAGCCCGTTGCCTGCTTTCACGAACTTTATTCTTTTGCCCTTTCTCTCCTTTCTTCCGGCTGTCCTTATCTGATAAAATTATTTCTTTACCTTTTGTTTTCTCTTTAACAGATGTATCATCAATCGCAAGTACCGCTTTCTGCTTCAAATACTCATTGACATGGAAACCATTCCGGATAACAAACTCCAACAAGTTCTCCTTCAGCAGATAAACATCCGTCAGTTCCTTATCCGCTTCTTTCAATTTCTTTTTCAAGTCTTTATTGTCTGTAGCAAGTCCCCCCTTACTTATAATCATATTCAGCGGCTTCAACTGCTCCTTAAAGTATTGCGCTCCCAGATGAATACGCTCTTGTAGTGTTTTGTCCGAAGCATAATCATTCACAGCATCTATCAGCCGATTATATTGCAAACTGAATTTCTGGGCTACCTTAATCACTTTTACATGAAAACGTTCCACCTCCTCTTTATAGATTACCAACTGCTTCGGATAAAGCTTGTACAAATGCTCATCCACCAGTCTGACATATCGTTTTAAGGCCAATTCTAACGGCAAGAAATCGAACAAGCCGGATAATAATTCATGGAAATAAGCCTGTTGCAACGAATGGAACCGCTTCTCATCCGGTGTACTCCTGCGTGCAGTCTCAGTAAAAACATCGACTGCATGATCGCTGATAACGGTCTTTGTAGAGAGCGGGGCACTCAGTACCAGTCCTTCCAGAGTTTTGCAACGGCTCAATGCTACATAAGTTTGTCCATGTGCAAAAGATAAGCTGGCATCAATGATGGCACGTTCGAACGTTAAACCCTGACTCTTGTGTATTGTGATTGCCCATGCCAGTTTTAAAGGGAATTGCTGGAACGTGCCTTCGATATCTTCCGTAATCTCTTTAGTTTCCTCATCAAGCACATATTTGGCGTTCGTCCATTCTTCCTCTTGGAGCGAGAAAGTTTCACCACTATCCTTACTGCGTACCGCGATATTATCTGAAGACACTTCGGTCACTATCCCAATCATACCATTATAATAGCGATGCTCACCCGAAGAATCATTTTTTACAAACATCACCTGAGCACCTTTTTTCAATTCAAGTACCTCATCTGTAGGATAAGAATATTCAGGAAACTTTCCGTCAACTGTAGCACGAAAAGTATAAGTATGACCTGGTAACTGTTCCAACTCATAGTCGTTGATGCGCTGTGCCTGATAATTATGGGTAACAAGTCGGATATAACCTTCCTCTTTCCGAGGAACAAAACCCGCTATATAACGCCGATTCAATGTATCCAGTACTTGTACATCGCAGCGGTTTTCACGAATACGGTTCAGTAATTCGAGAAAAGTCCCATCACTTTGCCGATAAACAGTTTTCAATTCGATGGTACAATATTCCGTTTGCCTTAATACCTGGCTAGAGAAGAAATAGGGAGTATCATAATAAGACTTCAACATCTGCCATTCCTCATCCTTCACTACAGGAGCCAACTGCTGGAGATCACCAATCATCAACAGTTGTACACCACCAAACGGTTTATGGTGGTCACGGAAACGACGAAGTATACCATCTACCGCATCCAGCAAATCAGCACGTACCATACTGATTTCATCAATCACAAGTAAGTCTATGCTGCGTATAATGTTAAGCTTTTCTTTACTAAAACGATAACGATAGGATACTTTGCTATTTGCACTGAACGAACTTTCGGGCACAAAAGGAGCAAATGGTAACTGAAAAAAAGAATGAATAGTTACACCACCCGCATTAATCGCCGCAATCCCTGTAGGTGCAAGGACTACCATCCGTTTAGGACTTTCACTTTTCAGTTTCCGTAGAAAGGTTGTTTTTCCGGTACCGGCCTTACCGGTCAAAAATAGATGAGTACCTGTGTTTTCTACAAATTGCCATGCAAGCGCTATTTCAGGGTTTTGATCCATTACTATCCAGATTATTTACAATTTGTAAAGGTAACACTTTTATCCAGATAAAAAAGAATATGCCGTAAGCAAAAAATTAGAAGATTATTATTGAAACACAAATAAACACAGATTTCCTCAGATTATAAAATGCACTATTTTAAAAATAAAATTCTTTACGAAAATCTGCATTTATTCGCATTTCAATGAACTCCCTGTATTATTTCAAGCTTCCCCCAATAATATCTAGCAACTCATTCGTGATAGCTTGCTGACGACTCTTATTATACTGCTTCGTCAAGTCCTGAATCAACTCATTCGCATTGTCCGTTGCCGTCTGCATGGCAAGTGTACGAGCAGCATGTTCAGAAGCGTTAGAGTCCAACAAAACCGTATAAAGTTTTTGACTTAACACCTTGGGAAGAAGACCAGCTATCAACTCAGGAACAGAAGGCTCTACAATATAGTCATTGTTGAAACTACGCATCTCCGAAACAGCTTCATTAGCTTCTTCTGTTACTTTTTTTAAGTCAATAGGCAGATATTCATCTCTTGTCAGTACTTGTGAACCCATAGATTTGAAATGATGATAAATCAGTTCCACCTTATCTACGCGTTTCTCTAAAAAATCATTCATCAGCGAACCGGCAAGTTCATAAGCCTGCACGTACGAAGGTTTATCCGCCATAATTTGATAACTACCTTGCGGCGTATATCCCATCTTTTTCACAGCATCTTCCACCTTCCTACCCACAGGATAAATCATGATATTCTCCTGCCCTAACGATTTATAATCATTCACCGTTTTTTCCAACATCTTCGCCACGTTGGAATTAAAAGCGCCACAGAGCGAAGTATTGGACGAAAACACGACTATCGCCACCTTAGTCACAGAACGAACATCAGTATAGGGTGACTCGAATGTAGCATCCGTACGCAGAAAATTCATCAGGATTTCGTTCAGCTTCCGTTGATAAGGTAGCATATTTTCAATCCGCCCCTGTGCTTTATGCAATTTGGCAGATGCCACCATCTTCATCGCCGACGTAATCTGACGTGTACTCTTGACGGAGTTAATTCTATTTTTTACCTCTTTCAGTGAAGCCATTTCTATTTATGATTTAATTATTTACGATTTACGATTGGAAATACTCTTTTTTATAAGACTTATTCACTCTTTACAACCAAAAGCAACCTCAATCATAAACCGGTCAATTGCAAATTATGAAAATTGTTTCGCCACCGTTTCCGCTGTTTCCTCAATTTTCTTGCAAACTTCATCATCAATCACCCCCATCTTCAATACATTGAGCACATCTTCACAATGATTAATCTCAAGATATTCCAAGAAGCTACGTTCAAATTCACTAACTTTATCTAAAGGAACATTCTTCAACAAACCATGCGTACCACAATAAAGAATAGCAATCTGTTTTTCTACAGGAATTGGACTATATTGAGCTTGCACCAATAAACGGGTATTTTTCTGTCCTTTATCGATAGTCAACGCTGTCACAGGGTCCATATCACCGCTAAATTTGGTAAATGCTTCCAGCTCACGATACTGTGCCTGGTCTATTTTCAATGTACCCGCCACCTTCTTCATTGCCTTAATCTGAGCATTACCACCTACACGGCTTACAGAGATACCTACATCAATAGCCGGACGATTACCCTGATTAAAGAGGTTTGTATCAAGGAATATCTGTCCGTCGGTAATAGAAATTACATTTGTGGGAATATACGCAGATACATCACCTGCCTGTGTCTCGATGATAGGCAATGCAGTCAACGAACCACCACCTTTTACTTTACCCTTCAGGCTTTCCGGCAAATCATTCATTTCACGAGCCACTTCTTCCTGATTAATAATCTTTGCTGCACGTTCAAGCAAACGAGAATGTAAGTAGAAGATATCACCCGGATAAGCTTCACGTCCCGAAGGACGACGTAAAATCAAAGATACTTCACGATAAGCTACTGCTTGTTTGGACAAATCATCATAAACCACCAGCGCATGGCGACCGGTATCACGAAAATATTCACCAATGGCAGCACCCGCAAACGGAGCATAATACTGCAAAGCGGCCGGATCACCAGCTGTAGCAGCTACAACAATTGTATAGTCCATAGCACCATATTCGCGCAACGTATTCACGATAGACGCCACCGTAGAACCTTTCTGCCCAATTGCAACATAAATACAATACACAGGATCTCCCACTTCAAAATTAGCACGCTGATTAATAATAGTATCAATAGCGATAGCAGTCTTCCCCGTCTGTCGGTCACCGATAATCAACTCACGTTGCCCACGCCCGATAGGAATCATGGCATCCACAGCTTTCAATCCCGTCTGCAACGGTTGATTTACCGGCTGGCGAAAAATAACTCCCGGCGCTTTCCGTTCCAACGGCATTTCACAAAGCTCACCACCTATCAGTCCCTTTCCGTCCAACGGTGCTCCCAGCGGATCGATAACACGTCCCAACATACCCTCACCTACCATGATAGAAGCAATACGTTTAGTACGTTTTACCACATACCCCTCTTTAATTTTATCCGTAGGTCCCAATAACACGGCACCTACATTGTCTTCCTCAAGATTCATTACAATGGCTTTAATACCGTTGTCGAATTCCAACAACTCGTTTGCTTCGGCATTGCGCAATCCATAGATACGAGCCACACCATCACTGACTTGCAGCACCGTACCGATTTCATCTAGTTGCACACGGGTATCAATCCCTTCCAACTGCTTACGGAGTATATCGGAAACTTCGCTTACTTTTATATTTCCAGACAACATTTTATTTACAATTTAATTATTTACGATTTACAATTGACATTACTCTTTTCTATCAGACCGATTCACTTTTTACAACCAAAACTTTAATTATAAATTGCAAATCTTCCAATCGTAAATCACACAATTCTTCTATTCTTATCAATGAACTGTTGTTTCACTTTTTTAAGCTGAGTAGCGATACTTGCATCCAGACGATAATCATTGATATCGAATACAAAACCACCTTCAATGGACGGATCTACTTCGGTTTGCAACTCCATTTCAGCATGCAGCAAATTAGAAGCACTATTTCTGATACGTTCCCAAACATCCCGGCTCACAGGCACAGCAGTTATCAACTTTGCTACACCAATATGCTTGTCATTGCGGTAAAGTTTCAGGAAGCTCAAAGCAATATACTGAAGAAAAGACTCGCGCTTGTTTTTCAACACCAAAGTAATGAAACGAATAAACTCACGTCCGGCAGGGGCATCCCCCACAGCAGCGGTACAAATGAGCGTAAACTTCTCTCGTATCGTTAAAATGGGATTATCCAATGCTTCACGCAGGTCAGGATGTTTTTCGAAGCTTCTCGTCAACATACGCATTTCAGCGTACATTATATCTTCTGTCCCCATACTCTTGACATACTCCATAAGTGCTTTTGCATATCGCATCGAAACAATTCCTATATCCACTTTTGTAATGTTTAATGATGAATGTTTAATTATTCTCCTTTGCTGTCAGCATTTCATCCAGCATCCGGTCAATCATTTCCATCTGCTCATGCTTCTCATCCAGATTTTTACGGATTACCTTCTCTGCAATATCTACTGAAAGCACTGCTACTTGACGACGAATGTCGCGGATAGCTTCTTCCTTCTCCTGCTGTATCTGTTTTTTCACATCATCCAGTTCCTTCTGCGCAGCGACTTCCGCCTGTTTACGCGCTTCGACGATAATCTTGTCACGCTCGTGCATCGCCTCCCGCAGAATACGTCCCTGCTCTTTGTTTGCAGCAGCAATCAATGCCTCACTCTGCTCTTTCAATTTGGAGAGTTGGGCATTTGCTTCGCGTGCCACCTCCATGGATTGGTCTATGTAGGTCTTACGACCTTCCACCATCTTAGTGATGACGGGGAAACCGTATTTTGCCAACACAACAAACACCACACCAAATGAGAGGAGCATCCAGAACAACAAACCACTATCGGGTAATAACAATGACATAATTTTATGTTATAAGAAGAATACTAACAAACAAACGACAACTGCCAGCAAAGCAACACCTTCAATCAAGGCAGCGGCAATGATCATGTTCATACGGATATCTCCAGACGCTTCCGGTTGACGGGCAATAGCTTCCATGGCAGAGCCACCGATTTTACCAATACCCACACCAGCACCAATTACAGCTAAACCAGCACCCAGTGCTGCTCCCAACTTACTAACTCCAACACCTGCCGCAGCAGCTTGTAATAATACAGATAGTAACATAACTTTCAGATTTTAAATGATTATTTTTATTAATGTTTATATTCTCAATTATCACTTCATAATTTTATCATCTCTCATCACCTTCGCTCCCGCCTTTTCCTGATGTTCTTCCTGCGCCAATCCGATGAATACAGCTGACAACATTGTGAACACATATGCCTGGATAAATGCGACCAACAGTTCCAATGCATTCATAAAAATATTGAACAACACTGAGGCAACTGTCAATGTACCGTTTAAAGCAGGTCCCATACTAGCGGAAATAAAGATTAAACACGTAAGCACCAACATCGCCATATGTCCCGCCAGCATATTGGCGAAAAGACGAATCATCAAAGCAAACGGCTTAGTAAATATTCCAAAGAACTCAATGAACGGCATCATGGGTATGGGCACTTTCAACCACCAAGGCACATCCGGCCAAAAAATATCTTTCCAATAGGTTTTCGTTCCGAAAATGTTTACGGCAAGGAAAGTACAAATAGCCAACACCATCGTGATAGCGATATTTCCCGTTACATTAGCACCACCCGGAAAGAATGGAACCAACCCCATCAAATTATTGATAAAAATAAAGAAAAATGCCGTCAACAAGTAGGGTGCAAACTTACGGTACTTAGGACCTACGCAACTCTTGATGATATCATCATTCACCATCATAATAAACATTTCCATAAATCCTACAAATCCACCGGGAGCTGCACTACCTTGCGGATGCTTACGATACCACTGAGCCACACTCAAGATGATGACAAGCAACAAAACACTATTGATAAGTAATGCCAACGTCACTTTTGTAATAGAAATATCTAAAGGTCTTACTTCATTTCCTACAGCATCATACTCCACCAGTTTTCCTTCATGCTTACTCCCCACAGGAGCCAGTGAAAAGCCTTCATAACTACCTCCATTTTCTTCAAGGCGTGAAGAAAGGAACACATGCCATCCCGAAGAACGACTATATAAAATCACAGGCAATGGAATAGTGATATGTGCTTTTCCCCAAGTCGTGATGTGCCACTCATATGAGTCACCGATATGTCCGAAAACAATTTCCTTCACGTCCACCGTATTTTCTTTTTCTTCGGCAGCCGTCACGTTATCATGCCGGGCAATGCTATCTAAGTCCGCTTTGAACTCTTCTATGGTAACAGGGATACTGTCAGCCCGCATCGGGACAGATAGTGACAATCCCAATGCCAACAGCACTCCAATCAGTATGTTACGCAATTGTTTCATTTTCTTTTTTCTTTTTCAATCTTCGGTTCGCTTCAAAGGTGAAGAAAAACCAGGTATCATAAGTCAAATATATCACATAATTCACGATAAACGTCAACAGAAATTCTTTAGCCTCCTTACGTACAATGATACAATAAATCAACATCACAATAATAGAGAGCAACATCCTCATGACCCGCATCAACAAGTAAATCTGTAACATCCGTTTCGGCATTCTATGGCGGCAATTCTCCACCATGCTAATCATAAATGCACCGAAAACAAAATAGTAAATTGGTATCAACGGATAACCACCAAAATAATGGTACGGAAAAATTGAAAAATATATCCATCCGCCTATCCCTCCTATCAATACCGTCAAAAGTGCTGTATGCAACAAATAATTCCGTTTTGTAATACTAATAATCACGTCTATCCGATTTTATTTATAAATCAAAATAAAAGAAAAAATCAATCGATACAAACAGAAACCTTGTTACTGCTCATTTCAATAAAACCGCCTTTGATATCCAGTGTATGTTCTTCGTCATCAGGTGTCAGATATACTAATCTGCCTGCTACCAACGACGAGACCACGGGTGCATGCTGTGGCAAGATAGTAAACGAACCTATCGTTCCAGGCAATGTAACACTGTTTACTTCACCATTAAAGATTTCCTTGTCAGGCGATATAACATTCAAATGCAATTCTTTCATTCTCTTATTTTTTTGCTTGTTCCAACAACTTCTTACCCTTCTCGATAGCTTCATCAATCGTTCCGACATTCAAGAAAGCCGGTTCAGGCAAATAGTCTACTTCACCATCAAGAATCATCTTAAATCCTTTGATAGTATCCTCTATGGAAACCATAGTACCAGGAACACCCGTAAACTGCTCAGCAACAGCAAACGGCTGCGACAGAAAACGCTGTACACGGCGTGCACGGTTTACCAACGTACGGTCTGCGTCCGAAAGTTCTTCCATACCAAGAATGGAGATAATATCTTGCAATTCCTTGTTACGTTGCAAAATTTGCTTTACACGCTGTGCTACTTCATAATGTTCCTGTCCCACAATATGCGGATCAAGAATACGAGAGGTAGATTCCAACGGATCTACAGCAGGGTAGATACCAAGTTCAGTAATCTTACGGCTCAACACCGTTGTAGCATCCAAATGCGTAAAGGTAGTAGCAGGTGCAGGGTCAGTTAAATCATCAGCAGGTACGTACACGGCTTGCACGGAAGTAATGGAACCGTTACGAGTAGAAGTAATACGTTCCTGCATGGCACCCATCTCTGTGGCTAGCGTAGGCTGATAACCTACTGCCGATGGCATACGTCCCAACAATGCTGAAACCTCAGAACCTGCCTGGGTGAAACGGAAAATATTATCAATAAAAAACAAGATATCGCGTGGACCATTATTATCCGCTCCCATATCACGGAAAGATTCGGCAACCGTCAAACCAGACAATGCTACCGACTGACGTGCACCAGGAGGTTCATTCATCTGTCCGAAGATCAAGGATACCTGAGATTTCGCCACTTCATTATAATCTACCTTAGACAAATCCCAGTTACCTTCTTCCATGCTCTTTTTGAATTCTTCACCATAACGAATAACACCAGATTCAATCATTTCCCTCAGCAGATCATTACCTTCACGAGTACGCTCTCCTACTCCGGCAAACACTGAAAAGCCATTCAATTTCTTGGCAATATTATTGATAAGCTCCTGAATAAGCACAGTTTTTCCTACACCAGCACCACCAAATAAGCCTATTTTACCTCCTTTGCTATAAGGCTCCAGCAAGTCAATAACCTTAATACCTGTATACAAAACTTCCTGTACAGTGGTTAAATCTTCGAATTTAGGAGGTTCACGATGAATAGGATAAGCACCAGCACGATCCAACTCTTTCATTCCATCTATAGAGTCACCTACTACGTTCATCAAGCGTCCTTTTATCTGTTCTCCTATCGGCATAGTGATAGGCCCCCCTAATGGATAAACCTTCATACCTCTTTGCAAACCATCCGTACTATCCATAGCTACAGTACGCACAGTATTTTCACCAATGTGCTGTTGTACTTCCACAATTAATCTTTTACCATGACTTCTTTTTATTTCCAGTGCGTCGTGAATACTCGGCAGCATCAATTCTGTCTCCGTACCTTCAAAATAGACGTCTACAACAGGCCCGATAACCTGTGAAATATGTCCGACAATCTGTGACATAAGCAATCTTTTTATATTCAGTTTTTCTTAATTATTATCAGGTAAAGTTGTGAGTTGTCGCGTAGTATCCTCAAATTAAGTTCAGCCCAGTCGCGTCGTTTCATCAAAACTCAATCTATGTTTATACGAATAACATTTACAGATGACTTTTGTTCATCCAAATGGTTACATAAACAACTTCGCAAATGTATAAACAAAACACGTCCTATTGTTCTCCTCTATAGCTTTTTTTCTATAAATTATACGATTTTGAACGATTAATATTACAATTAGAACAATTTGTTACAGAAAAGGTAACATTGGTTAACAGTTAGTAAGAGGTGGCTATTATCCAACCTCTTAAATAGATAACAAATAAAACAAAATAACAGATATCATTGTCTATATTATCTACTTCTACTCTACTATTTAATATGCTTGTCTGCATACTTTGTCATGTCAGGTATTTATAAAAAAATCACCATATAACAAACCTTATCATTATCTTTGTATTCCATAATCATATCACAAAATCTGAAATTAAAATGAAATACAAATCGTCTTCTCTACTATTGCTGTTCAGTCTCTGTACTGCTTGCGGAAACGGCAAGATACATTCCGGTACACAGACAGATATATTGTCTGATACTATTACTACATTTGTACTACCAGCTATTCCACCTATGTTGAATACTCCTGAACTTCGTGCAGATTATCTAGTACGCCATTACTGGGATCATGTGAATTTCGCAGATACAAACTACATACATCATCCAGAAATAACGGAACAAGCATGGGTAGACTATATTGACATACTGAAGATTGTTCCGGCAAAAAAGGCCGATACTGCTTTGAAAGAAGTATTTGTACAAGCTGAAAAAGAGAAGAAGTTTTATCTGTATATGACAGACTTAGCAAACAAGTACCTGTATGATCCCAATTCACCCATGCGGAATGAAGAATTATATATTTCTGTATTGGATGCAATGTTGGCTTCTCCTATCCTAAATAATACAGAGAAAATCCGTCCACAAGCCCGTCGGGAACTTGCACAGAAAAATCGCGTAGGTACTAAAGCTTTGAATTTCAGATATACTCTTGTATCAGGAAAGGAAGATAGCCTTTACGGAGTAAATGCTCTTTATACTCTATTATTCATTAACAATCCTGGATGCCACGCTTGTACCGAAACCATTGAAACCCTAAAACAAGCATCTGCCATTAACCAAGCCATTGCCCAGAAACAACTACAAATTCTTGCCATCTACCCAGATATAGATTTAGAGGAATGGCATAAGCATCTTTCCAACTTTCCTAAAGAGTGGATAAACGGATATGACAAAAAACAAGTGATAGAGACCCAACATCTTTATGACTTGAAAGCTATCCCGACTCTTTATCTATTGGATAAGAATAAAGTTGTAATACTGAAAGATGCAACGGTAATGGAAATTGATGATTTTTTAACCAGACAACAATTGAAACAGAATCCATTCATGATGGGCGAAAAAAAATAAGCCCTGTCTCGCGACAAGGCTTATTCACAACACAAACACAAAATAAAACACGACAAAACTACTATGCAATCTTACCTGTCTATGCCGGGGAGGCATACGTACCAATTACGGATATTCACATATACATAAACAGCTTCAGGCTGATTTGCACAATATAAACAAATGCGGGGATGCATTTGTTTATTTCTTATTTGTTAAAAAACACAAATTCAAAATTTACTTACTGAATACCTCTCTCACGAAGTTTCAACTGCCAATTCCATGCAGAACGTAAAGTATCTTCAATACCGACTTCTGCCTTCCACCCTAGCTCATTATTAGCCAGCTCGGGATCAGCCCACACCTTTACAATATCTCCGGCACGACGTCCTACAATCTGATAATTCAATTTCACACCTGTTGCTTTTTCAAAAGCATTAATCAATTCTAATACAGAAAGACCACGACCTGTACCAATATTGAATACTTCTACTTTTTCTTTTTGCTTCTTTTCAAGAATACGACGAATAGCCACGACATGTGCCTTTGCCAAATCAACTACATTGATGAAGTCGCGAATACAAGAACCATCAGGAGTATCGTAATCATCACCAAATACACTCAGTTTCTCACGAATACCGATAGCTGTTTGAGTGAGATAGGGTATCAAATTCTGTGGAACTCCGTTAGGCAACTCACCGAGTAATGCAGTAGGGTGTGCGCCAATCGGATTGAAATAACGCAACAAAATAGCATTGATAGGAGCACCAGAAGCAACGGTATCACGTACGATTTCTTCATTAATCTGCTTCGTATTACCGTAAGGAGATTCCGCTTTTTTAATAGGAGCTTTCTCTGTTACTGGAAGCTCATCAGGCTGACCATATACAGTACAGGAAGATGAAAATACGATACCTGTTACTCCATGCTTCGGCATCAACTCAAGCAAATTAATCAAAGAAACCAAGTTATTACGATAATAAAGCAATGGTTTTTGAACCGATTCACCTACAGCCTTGCTAGCAGCAAAATGGATAATTGCTTTAATACCTTTATATTTGGTAAACACAGCGTCAAGACCGGCAAAATCCAAACAATCCAACTTTTCAAATGCAGGACGGATACCCGATACTTTTTCAATGTTATCTACAACATCTGCGCTAGAGTTTGACAAATTATCAACAATAACAACTTCATAACCTGCGTTTTGAAGTTCTACTACAGTGTGTGAGCCAATATAACCGGTTCCACCAGTAACCAAAATCTTTTCTTTCATATAAATAGATAATTTAGCTTTATAGGTTATCTCTACGCCACAAATGTAAGGAAATAAATTCAGAATATACTCAATATAGAAGAAAAAATTAACTAAAAAGCGTAACTATATTACCGTGTGCGATAACTATGATTGTCCACTACAGAATATACAAAATCCTATAGAGATTTTTCTTTCACGGATACCATATAAAGAAAGAAACCTCTATAGGACTCTTATAAACTATAGTGAATTATTTCACCTTAAATTTTCACTACTCCCGAGAATCCCATAAATGCCATTGCCAGCAAACCTGCCGTAATCAAAGCGATAGGAGTTCCCTGCATACCCTTCGGAATACTGACAAGACTCATCTGTTCGCGCAAACCGGCAAACAATGTAAGTGCCAGACCAAACCCAAGAGCTGTAGAAAATGCATAAACCACACCTGTTAGCAAATCATAGTCTTTTTGAATAACAAGAATAGCAACACCAAGAATACAACAATTAGTTGTAATTAACGGCAAGAACACACCCAAAGCTTGGTATAAAGAAGGAGATACTTTCTTCAGGATGATTTCTACCATCTGTACCAATGCAGCAATCACCAGAATAAAAGTAATTGTCTGCAAATAACCTAAACCAAAAGCATCAAGTACATACTTCTGAATAAGGAATGTTACGATAGTAGCAATGGTGAGCACAAAAGCTACCGCAGCCGACATACCTAACGCTGTCTCTACTTTCTTGGATACGCCCAGAAACGGACAAATTCCCAAGAATTGCGACAATACGATGTTGTTTACAAAGATTGCCGAAATAAATATTAATATATATTCCATAATATCAATTACTAATTATGAATTACAAATTATGCTTTCTTGAAACTGTTGACCAGTGCAATGAGATATCCCAATGCGATAAATGCACCCGGTGCAAGGACAAACAACAACATACCATATTCTTCGGGAAGAAATGTTATGTTAAAGATTTTGCCTGTACCTAAAAACTCACGAACAGCTCCCAGCAATGTCAATGCGATAGTAAAGCCCAGTCCCATACCTAAACCATCAAAGAAGGAAGATACCGGATTGTTTTTGGCAGCGAATGCTTCGGCACGTCCCAATACGATACAGTTTACTACAATCAAGGGAATAAACAGCCCTAGAGTGGCATAAAGAGCAGGAACATATGCTTGCATAATCATTTGCAATAATGTTACGAAAGAAGCAATCACCACAATAAACGAAGGGATACGTACCATGTCAGGTATCAAATTCTTGATGGCTGAAATAACCACATTAGAGCAAATCAATACGAACATTGTCGCCAAGCCCATACCCATACCATTGACAGCAGAAGAGGTTGTACCCAACGTAGGACACATACCAAGCAGGAGCACAAACGTAGGATTTTCTTTGACAATCCCGTTCATCAATACTTTAAAATTATTCATATCTTCTACTCCTTTCTTATTTTACGCTGAGAGTATCTGCAACTTCAATTGTTGCAGTATCAGCAGGTTGTTCAACATTCTTCTGGGTAGCCCCGGTAGCACCATCAGCTGTATTCTGACCGGCATATGCGGCATATGCAATATTAACAGCATTCAGGAAAGCCCGAGATGTAATTGTAGAGGCTGTAATAGCATCTACTTTACCACCATCTTTACTTACAACCAATGGAGATTCACCCGGATTCAGCCCCGTAATATCCCCCTTGTTACCTTTCTTAAACCAATCAGCAGCTTTGGAACCAAGCCCCGGAGTTTCTGCATGTCCTAATAAGGAGTAGTCAATGATTTTACCTTCAGCATCAAAACCTACCAATACTTTCAGTTCACCACCGAATCCCATTGAAGTAGCTTCAACAGCAGCACCAATATACTGTCCTTCTTTTGTAGCAGGATATACGGCATATTCAACACCATTCACCTCTTGCATTTTCTTTTCAGCAATCGGGTCGTTATCAAAACCTGGTACCACTGCACTGACTGCATCACTCAATGTCTTTGCATTAGCCTGCGCAATAGGTTCCTTTGTCAGTTCATTAACATAAGCCAGTAATGCTACGGAAATAGCAGTAACCCCCGTAAGTACCAGCAACATATTCTTTAAGGATGATTCTAACTTTTTCATTTCTTCTTCGCTACCTCCCCAAAGCGTTTTGGTTTAAAATACGTGTTAATCAGCGGAGTGAACGCATTCATGATCAGAATAGCGAACGACATACCTTCGGGATATGCACCGAACAAACGGATTATCACCGTCAACAAACCGATGCAAACACCATAAATCAACATACCCTTATGGCTCATCGGTGAAGTGACATAGTCCGTAGCCATAAAAACGGCACCAAGCATCAGACCACCGGAAAGTAACTGCAATACCGGAGAAACATAGAGTTCGGGATTGACCAGATACATAATACCAGAGAAAATGAATACCGTAACCAGAATAGATACAGGGATATGCCAGGTTATGATTTTCTTCCATAACATATAAGCCAAACCCAGCAATAGAGCCAATGCACTGACTTCACCAAGACATCCGCCATTATTACCAATCAAAAGATCCAATGATGTAGGAAGATCACTCAATGAATACCCCGGAGCTCCACTGATAACCCCCTTCATAATGGCAAGAGGAGTAGCGGCCGTAGTAGCATCCGTATATGCAGTCAACTGACCGACGGCAGGCCAAGTCGTCATCTGCACCGGAAATGACAGCAACAGAAATACACGTCCTGCCAATGCTGGATTGAAAGGATTACAACCCAAACCACCGAATGACATCTTACCTACACCGATAGCAAACAAAGCACCAAGGATAATAATCCAAATAGGCAAATTAGAAGGTAAGTTGAATGCCAACAACACACCAGTAATGATGGCAGATCCGTCACAGATGGTTGTAGTTTGTTTTTTCATCAAAAATTTGCCAATAGCCCATTCAAAGAACAAGCAGGCAGCTACAGAAGTAGCTGTAACAATCAGTGCACCCAGTCCAAAAAAGTAAAGCGAAACGAGGAATGCCGGTATCAACGCAACGAGCACGCCGTACATATTCTTCTTCACGCTGTCTCCGCCATGAACGTGGGGCGAAAGGGATACGATTAATCTATTCATATTTCGTTATTTTTTAGCTTGACGTGCACGTATCATCGCCCCGACTTTACCTTTACCCAAACGGATGTAGTCCAACATCGGACGATTGGAAGGACAAGTGAACTGGCATGAACCACATTCAATACACGACATGATATCTTCTTTCTCTACTCTTTCAAAATCTCCATGAGCCGATACAGTGGCAAGCAAGTAAGGTTCCAAGCCCATCGGACAAGCACCTACACACTTAGCACAACGGATACAAGGCTGTATCTCTCCACGCTTGGCTTCCTTGTCATTCATAATCAGAATACCCGAACTGCCTTTAGCAGTAGGCACATCTGTATTAACCAAGGCTTTACCCATCATGGGACCGCCACCGATAATCTTACCCGTATCTTCGGGAAGCCCACCACAAGCATCAATCAGTTGCTGCATTGGCGTACCGATACGTGCCAGAAAATTGGATGGTTTAGCCAAGGACTTACCTGTTACGGTAATGACACGCTCAAACAATGGTTTATTCTTCTGAACGGCCTGATAAACAGCGAATGCCGTACCAACATTCTGAACTACAGCACCAGTAGAAATAGGCAATGCACCAGCAGCTACCTGGCGATTGATAACAGCATCAATCAATTGTTTTTCACCACCTTGTGGATATTGTACTTTCAAAGGAACGACCTCGATACCCGCATAACCGGCAGCTACTTTCGTCATCAATTGGATAGCATCAGGCTTATTATTTTCAATACCAATAAATGCCTTATTAACCTTTACAGACTTCATGAGAATAGATACACCTACCATAATTTCCTCGGCATGTTCTAACATCAGCTGGTGATCAGCAGTCAAATAAGGTTCGCACTCTACGGCATTGATGATAACACATTCTGCCTTGAATGCAGGAGGAGGACACAGTTTGACTTGTGTAGGGAAACAAGCTCCCCCCAAACCTACGATACCGGCATCAGCAATTTTTTTCACAATTTCCTCTGAAGAGAGGTTACACTCTTTTACCAGTGTGTCTGTACGGTCAATGCTTTCCTCCCACTCATCTCCCTCTACATCAATAAAAATAGCAGGTTTGGCATAGCCGCTGGCATCGACAATCGTGTCAATCTTTGCGACTTTTCCGCTGACAGATGAATGGATAGCTGCTGATACGAAGCCACCGGGTTCGGCAATCTTTGTACCCACTTTCACAACATCGCCTTTAGCCACGATAGGCTTTGCAGGAGCACCGATGTGCTGTCCCAACAGGATTACAGCTTTAGCTGGAACCTCTGCTTTAATAATAGGCTGATGTGCTGAAAGTTTATTTTCCTGTGGATGAACTCCACCAATTGAAAATGTTTTCAACATACAATTCTGTATTTTTAATCGTTTATTTACTCATTAATATTATGCCTCTGCCTCCGGTACATTGGTAACAGAAACTTCAGAAGCTTCAATCACCTTAGGAGCGTCAGTTTTCGGTACTTCCACTTTTTTAGAGGTAACTACCGTAGCATCGCCTTCTACTTTTGGTTTACGTGGTGGAAAATTAAGCGCAACAATAGTACCTTGCGGACAAACCTCCTCACACTTACGACAAGATTTGCACTTATTCGGATCGATGTAAGCCAGATTATTTTCCAATGTAATAGCTTCGAAAGGACATACCTTCACACACTTACCGCAACCTATACAAGAAACGGTACAAGCCTTGCGTGCTACGGCCCCCTTATCTTTATTTACGCATTGTACATACACACGACGAGACTTCTTACCCTGAGGACGGATTTCAATAATATTTTTCGGACAAGCCTTAGCACAAGCTCCGCAGGCCGTACACTTCTCCTCGTCTACTTCAGGAAGTCCTGTTTCGGAATTCATATGGATAGCATCGAACTGACAAGCGGCCACACAGTCACCACAGCCCAAGCAACCAAAGCTACAGCCTGTTTCACCACCATAAAGAGAGGCTGCAATAGCACAACTCTTCGCTCCATCGTATTGATTAATACGTGGACGGTTGGCACAAGTCCCGTTACATCTCACTACCGCAACCATCGGTTCGGAAGCTGCAGCATCCAAACCCAGAATTTCAGCTACTTTTGTCATAACGGGCTGTCCACCCACCGGACAAAGTTTACCTTCCAGCGAACCGGCTTTTACACAAGCATCAGCAAATCCGCTACAACCCGGGTAACCACATCCACCGCAGTTTGCTTGGGGCAAAACTTCTGCCACCTGTGCAATTCGCGGATCTTCATACACGGCGAATTTCTTAGAAGCTACATAAAGAATAACCGCCGATACCAGCGCTATAGCCCCCAATGAAATCACTGCAATCAGAATTACATTCATAAATTAGTTGTTTATTAATTATTTATTTTATGTATTAGTTAGTTCATAGGTTTAATTGAAAAAGAGAACTTCTTCTTCAACCGCGATTTATTCAGCCACAATATATAATAATAAGGTATAAGAAGTACTAACGAGCAAAGTGCGGAAAGCAACTCGTCATTCCAAATAGCCATAAAGATGAAAAGAGAAAATATAACAATAAAAAAAGGTAATATGAATGCGTATAATACTGCCATTGCTCCCATAGAAAGTTCTCCTATAACCCATACCCGATCACCGGGTTGATAAACATAAACACCGGTATCGGTTATATCAATGAGTTTTTCTTTTGTATCGGCCGAACTGCAATGTCCCTTGACACTGCACGAAGCACATGCTGAAGTTTGAATGATCCTCACTTGAAGATGAGAACCGTTTATGTTTTCCACAATACCTTGATGTCTTATAGTATTCGCCATTTTGCAAAGTGTGCATTACAAATCGCGGCAAATTTACGCATTATTTGCGAACTGCAAGGGATAAGACGTCTTTTTCTGTGTACGTAAACATTCTTTTTCTATGTTTTTATACTTTTTCATCCTGTACAGGCTACAAAAAGACAAAAAACAGACGATCTGCTGAAATAAAAACAGACCGTCTGCCAAATTTATGTAGATGCTCCGTCTGTTCTGAACAGACCATCCACTTTTACCATTTATAATTAATACCAAAACTCAATAACTCTTTTACTTGGAAATAACTATCCCCTTCAGTCGGTTTAGCGCTATCATCAAAACGGGCATGCACATAGAGTTTAGTAGAAAGGTAGCGGTTTAAAACAAAATTTACGGTGTTTTCCCATTCAACACGTGTCCATTCATAACTGGTCTGGAAATCCAGTCGGGAATTCAAAACAATAGAAGGAATGATAGTCCATTTAATAGTAGATTGCACTTGAGAACCAAAATTATGCATTACAGATTTTCCTTCATCCAAACCAAACTTAACCTCATTAACCTCTTTATTACCAACATAGCGCATCATGTGGGTCAACGGAGCCATAAAGACAGACAAATTGAATTTTTTCTTATTCAATTTATAATCCATACCAATACTAGACGACCAGTCGGCCGGAGCAAAAAATGCCGAGACAAGTTCTTCACTGTTAGCCTTGTATCCATGACAGAACTGAGTCTTAAATTCTGTAGAAATCGTATAGTACCACTTTGAAGCAGCCTGAATACCTATTTTACTGTAGATACGCAGTTGATCCGTATTAATCAGATAATCGTGATATTTATCTGAAGGAGTAGAGCCAAAACCTAATTTTGCATCCAAAGAATTTTCCCATTGAATTTTTTCACGGTCATTATAATTGGCATATAAGTGCAAATTTGCAAGCAAAGTAGTATTACTTTCACCACCTTTATACCAGTTATCCGATATATAATTTTGCGTAATTTGTAACGAACCACTTCCACCTGTTACCCACCAGTTGGGCTTATGTATTACAATTCCGGCTTCCTCTTTCACCCCTACTATTTCTTCCTTGGCAAAAAGCTTCGCTACAGAAGGTTTGGAAGATACCTCTTTTTCTATATTATCTTTGAAAACTTTAGCCTTTTTAATTTCATCTTCAGTCATCACTACAAAATCTGGATGATTGATATATGTGTCAAGCATAGTGCGGTCTACAATCTCATTCACTCTTTTCTTCGACACAAAACTCTGGGTATCGAACGGTAAAAGTTCATTTATTAATGCAGGAAGCGTATCTCTCTCCCCCTCGAAACTCCAATTTAGTTTTGAAAAACGTTCCATCGGAGAATGATAATAGGTAACAGGGATAAACATTTTGTAAAAATCAGGATTAGAAGGTATATATCGTTCAGGGGTAGCAGGATCATTCAAATAATCCAAAACCCCAAGATATTTCTCATACAATATTGAAACTGTGTCCATTCTGAACGTATCTTCATACGGTTTTAACTTCAATATCCAATATTGTTTCCAAATCCCCGACAATGTGTCAGTACCTGCTGTTGTTGTCTGCTTCGTTGTCTCGAGCACGGCTTTTGTCGAATTCTGGGCCATAACCGATGATGATAATAATACGGCAATACCCCATATAAAAAGGTGTCTATTCTTCATATATGTTTAATATATATATTCGGATACAAAATTAATTCAAAATGTTTAGATAACAAAAGACAAGAAGTGAAAGTTTAATAGCCCCCATCTAAACACACTAATTTCTTTTTTTATAATTGTTTTCACTAAACTGTTATGTACTTCCTCATTTTTTTCATAATTTTGCGCTTTAATTTTTAGAAAGAACATTTTAAAACAGTATAGCTGTGGGAGAAACAAAGTATATTTTCGTCACCGGTGGTGTTGCCTCCTCATTAGGTAAAGGTATTATTTCATCATCCATCGGTAAGTTATTGCAAGCAAGAGGTTATAAAGTAACCATTCAAAAGTTTGACCCGTATATCAATATCGACCCGGGCACATTGAACCCTTATGAACACGGAGAATGCTATGTAACGGTAGACGGTCACGAAGCCGATCTTGACTTGGGACACTATGAGCGTTTCCTAGGCATTCAGACTACTAAAGCAAATAACATCACTACGGGACGTATCTATAAGAGCGTTATTGATAAAGAGCGCCGGGGAGATTATTTAGGTAAGACAATCCAGGTTATCCCTCATATTACGGATGAAATTAAACGCAATGTGAAATTGCTGGGAAATAAATACAAATTTGATTTTGTTATCACCGAGATTGGTGGTACGGTAGGTGATATCGAATCCCTTCCGTATTTAGAAAGTATTCGCCAATTGAAGTGGGAGCTGGGTAAGGATGCTTTGTGCGTACATCTTACATATGTACCCTATCTCGCCGCTGCCGGTGAATTGAAAACCAAACCGACTCAACACTCCGTTAAGGAATTGCAAAGTGCCGGTATACAACCTGATGTGCTTGTACTTCGTACAGAACATGAATTAAGTACTAATCTGCGTAAGAAAGTTGCCCTGTTCTGCAATGTAGATGAAAATGCTGTTGTGCAGAGTATCGACGCACCGACTATCTATGAAGTACCTATCTTGATGCAGGCACAAGGACTTGATGAAACTATTCTAAGAAAAATGGGACTTCCCGTTGGCGATACTCCAGGACTTGGTCCATGGCGCAGTTTCCTGGAACGTCGTCACAAAGCAGAAAACACTGCACCGGTACATATCGCATTGGTAGGTAAATATGACTTACAGGATGCTTATAAGTCTATCCGTGAAGCTCTATCACAGGCAGGAACCTACAATGACCGTAAAGTATCGGTAGACTTTGTAAATAGTGAGAAACTGACGGATGAAAATGTAGCCGAAGCGTTAAAAGGTATGGCAGGTGTTCTTATCGGACCAGGATTCGGTGAGCGTGGCATTGCCGGTAAGTTTGTAGCTATAAAATACGCACGTACGCACGATATTCCTACATTTGGTATCTGTTTGGGTATGCAGTGCATCGCCATCGAGTTTGCTCGTAATGTATTAGGGTTAACAGATGCCAATTCCCGTGAAATGGACGAAAAGACGCCGCACAACGTTATCGATATCATGGAAGAACAGAAGTCCATCACCAATATGGGTGGAACCATGCGTTTAGGTGCATACGAATGTGTATTACAAGAAGGTAGCAAGGCATATGAAGCATATGGTACCGAACACATCCAGGAGCGTCATCGCCATCGCTATGAGTTCAATAATCAATATAAGGCCGAATATGAAACAGCCGGAATGAAATGTGTAGGTATCAATCCGGAATCAGATTTGGTAGAAATCGTAGAGATACCGAAATTGCAATGGTATGTAGGTACTCAGTTCCATCCAGAATACAGTAGTACGGTATTGCATCCACATCCGTTGTTCGTTGCTTTTGTGAAAGCCGCTATCGAAAACGAAAAGAAAAATAAGTAATTTCGTAACTTGAAATTTGTAATTAATAATTTGTAATTAACATAGAATGGATAAAAACACCATCACAGGTCTTGTTTTAATAGCTATTTTGTTAGTGGGATTCAGCTTCTTGAGTCGTCCGAGTAAGGAACAACTGGAAGCGCAACAACGGTACTATGACTCTATAGCTCTGGTGCAACAGCGTGAAGCCGACCTGAAAGCTAAAGCAGAAGCAGCCCTTGCCAATGAAAAGGAAACCGGAACTCTAGATTCAACTTCCCTTTTCTTTAACGCCCGTCAAGGGGCCGACTCATTGATTACTATCCAGAACAATCTGGTAGAACTGACAATTAGTAGTAAAGGTGGAAGTATTTACTCAGCTACTCTGAAGGAGTATATGGGACAGGATAAGCAAACACCTGTCATGCTGTTTAATGGTGACGATGTTTCCATGAATTTCCTTTTCTATAATAAAAAGGAAACCATACAAACTGACGAATATTATTTCACGGAAGTCAATCGTACAGACAGTACTGTAACTATGCGCCTGGCAGCAGACAGTGCAAGTTATATCGACTTTAAGTATGCTATGCATAGCGATACCTATCTGATAGATTTTACTATCGACGCCGTTGGTATGGAAAATAAACTTGCTAGTACCAAATACGTAGATATCGAGTGGTCACAACGTGCTCGACAGATAGAGAAAGGATATACCTACGAGAATCGTTTGGCTGAACTGACTTACAAAATTGCCGGGGATGGAACAGATTATTTATCTGCCAACAAGAATGACGAAAAAGAAGTTCCCGAACGTTTAGATTGGATTGCCTTCAAAAATCAGTTCTTCTCCTCTGTGTTTTTGGCGGATACGGATTTTGAAAAGGCGAAATTGAATTCAAAGATGGAAGTTCAAGGCAGTGGTTATATCAAAGATTATTCTGCCGAAATGAGTACAGCTTTTGACCCGACCGGTAAAACTCCGACTCAGTTATTCTTCTATTTCGGTCCTAACCACTACAAAACTCTGACTGCACTTGATAAAGGTCGTACTGAAAAGTGGGAACTGAATCGCCTGGTATACTTAGGATGGCCACTTATCCGTTGGATAAACAAGTGGTTTACTATCAATATTTTCGACTGGTTATCCAGTTGGGGATTGAGTATGGGTATCGTTTTGCTCTTGATGACATTAATTGTGAAGATTGTCGTATTCCCAGCAACTTGGAAAACTTATATGTCATCTGCTAAGATGCGTGTGCTAAAACCGAAAATTGACGAAATAGGTAAAAAGTATCCCAAACAAGAAGATGCTATGAAAAAACAACAGGAAGTTATGGGATTATATAGCCAGTATGGTGTCAGCCCAATGGGTGGTTGTTTACCTATGCTGATACAATTCCCTATCCTAATGGCATTGTTTATGTTCGTGCCGAGCGCTATCGAGCTCCGTCAACAGAGTTTCTTGTGGGCAGACGATCTTTCCACGTACGATGCTTTTATCAACTTCCCGTTCCATATTCCATTCTTGGGTAGTCACCTCAGTTTGTTTTGCGTACTGATGACAGTGACGAATATATTGAACACGAAGTACATGATGCAACAGCAAGATACAGGCGCTAATCCGCAAATGGCGGCTATGAAATGGATGTCATACCTGATGCCTATTATGTTCTTGTTCATATTGAACGACTATCCTTCGGGATTGAACTATTATTACTTCATTTCAACGTTAATCAGTGTGGTGACAACTCTTATACTACGTAAAACTACTAATGAAGAAAAACTTCTTGCCCAGCTTGAAGCCGGCAAGAAAGATCCAAAGAAGATGAAGAAAACCGGTTTTGCTGCTCGTCTGGAAGCTATGCAAAAACAACAGGAGCAAATGATGAAAGAAAAACAGAACAGGAAATAATCCCCCGTTCGAGATATTTTTCAGAGAAAGCCGGACAATGTAGATTGCCCGGCTTTGTTTTCCGATAGAAAGAAGGAAAAAATTATCATTTACCTTCAAATAATCAGATATCAAAAGAATAATAAATATGCAAACTAAATACACCTATAAAGAAATCTGGCTTATAGCCTATCCTATTCTTATCAGTCTGCTTATGGAGCAAATGATAGGTATGACCGATACAGCCTTTTTAGGACGTGTCGGTGAAATTGAATTAGGAGCTTCTGCCATCGCCGGCATTTTCTATATTGTAATGTTCATGGTGGCATTTGGATTCAGTATCGGAGCACAGATACTCATTGCCCGTCGTAATGGCGAGCAACAATATAAAGAAATAGGTAACCTGTTTTATCAAGGTGTTTACTTTCAGTTGGGAATGGCAGCAGTCATGTTCCTACTCTGTTACAGCCTTGCCCCTATGATATTGGTGCGTCTTGTATCATCCGAACATATCTATAACGCCGCCATCAGTTACCTTAACTGGCGTGTTTTTGGTTTCTTCTTCTCCTTTACGGCAGTAATGTTCCGTGCATTCTTCCTGGGAACGACACAAACCAAAACGCTTACGCTCAACTCCATTGTAATGGTATTGAGTAATATTATATTCAACTACATCTTGATATTCGGTAAATTCGGAATGCCGGCCCTCGGCATTGCCGGTGCAGCTATCGGTTCATCATTGGCTGAATTGGTATCGCTAATATTCTTTATCCTCTACACCCGTTTCCATATTGATATTCATAAATATGGACTGAACAAGATACCCGGACTTAACCGAAGCATATTGAAACGGATGCTCAATGTGTCTTTTTGGACAATGGTACAGAATTTCTTGTCTCTTTCCACCTGGTTTTTACTCTTCCTGTACGTGGAACATTTAGGCGAACGTTCCCTGGCAATCACCAATATTATCCGTAATGTATCGGGTATCCTATTTATGGTAATGATGGCGTTTGCTTCAACCTGTGGTTCACTGGTAAGTAACCTCATCGGCTCTGGAAACATAGACTGTGTACCTGGCACGATACGCCAGCATATACGCATAGCCTACGCCCTCGTACTGCCTCTGGCTATCTTTTTTACCCTATTTCCCAGGTTGATATTGAGTGTTTATACCGATATACCCGAGTTGCAGGAAGCTGCGATACCGTCGTTATGGGTACTCTGCTCCGCTTATTTATTCCTCGTACCTGCCAATGTCTATTTCCAGTCAGTATCAGGAACGGGAAATACGCGTACAGCGCTTGGATTGGAAATGATAACATTGGCAATATATACCTGTTATATCACCTATATCGTTGCTTATTTGAAACTAGACGTAGCTTTCGCTTGGACATCAGAGCACGTATATTCTATCGGAATTCTGATACTTTCTTATTTCTATATGAAGAAAGGGAAGTGGAGTCAGAAGAAGATTTGAATTTATTCCCTATCTTCGCTACCAAAACAAAATTTCAAACATATATGAAACAATCAAATCTATTACTTATGTCGGCAGCAATCATGTTGGCATCCTGTGGTGGAACCAAAGACACAGGACAAAAAGATCAGGCACTCATCGGACAATCGGACATCAAGATCGAAGGCAAGCGCATGACTCCCGAAGCACTTTGGGCAATGGGACGTATCGGTGGTGTATCCGTATCGCCCGATGAGAAACAAATAGCCTATTCGGTGGCTTATTATAGCGTACCGGAAAATAAAAGTAACAACGAACTGTTCATCATGAATGCCGATGGTAGCAGTAACACGCAAGTTACTCATGACAACTGGCAAGAAAGCCAACCCACCTGGATCAAAGAGGGCAAGAAGCTTGCTTTTCTCTGTAACGAGAGTGGTAGCAGCCAGGTGTGGGAAATGAACCCTGACGGCAGTGGCCGCAAACAACTCACTCAATATGATGGGGATATCGAAGGCTTTTCCTTCTCTCCCGACGGTAAGAAATTACTTTTCATCGCCCAAGTAAAGACTGTAAAAAGCACCGTCGACAAGCATCCAGACTTACCGAAGGCAACAGGTATCATCGTCACCGATCTGATGTACAAGCATTGGGACGAATGGGTGACTACTGCCCCTCACCCGTTTGTGGCGGACTTCGACGGTAACGGCATCAATAACGTAAAAGACATTCTTGAAGGCGAACCTTACGAAAGCCCGATGAAACCTTGGGGAGGTATCGAGCAGTTGGCATGGAGTCCTTCTTCCGACAAAGTGGCCTATACTTGCCGCAAGAAAACCGGATTGACATACGCTGTCTCTACCAACTCCGATATCTATATCTACGATCTTACCACTCGAAAGACAAAAAACATCACCGAAGAAAATAAAGGTTATGACACTAATCCTCAGTACTCTCCCGACGGTAAATACATTGCTTGGCAGAGTATGGAACGCGATGGTTACGAAGCCGATTTGAACCGTCTGTTCATCATGAATCTCGAAACCGGTGAGAAACGTTTTGTAAGCCATGCATTCGAGTCAAACGTAGATAATTTCCTCTGGAACAAAGACTCTCAAAGTATCTATTTCATCGGAGTATGGCATGGTGAAACACAGATTTATAATATCAATCTGGTCGATAACGATAAATTGGTACAGCTTACCGATGGAATGTACGACTACGCTTCTCTTGCACTCTGTGGTGATAAAGTGATAGCCAAACGTCACTCCATGAGTATGGGCGACGAAATCTACGCCGTAAACAATGCACGTAGCGGCGAAACCATTGCCGAAGCCAAGCAGTTGACGTTTGAGAACAAACAGATTTACGACCAACTGGAAATGGGTAAGGTAGAAGCCCGCTGGATGAAGACCACCGATGGCAAACAAATGTTGACGTGGGTTATCTATCCTCCACAATTCGACCCGAACAAGAAGTATCCTACCCTGCTCTTTTGCGAAGGCGGTCCTCAAAGTCCTGTCAGCCAGTTCTGGAGTTACCGTTGGAACTTCCAGATTATGGCAGCCAACGATTATATCATCGTAGCTCCCAACCGTCGCGGTCTTCCGGGCTTTGGTGTGGAATGGAACGAGGCTATCAGCGGTGATTATGGCGGCCAGTGTATGAGAGACTATTTCACTGCCATCGATGAAATAGCAAAAGAACCGTTTGTTGACAACGACCGTCTCGGTTGTGTAGGTGCCAGCTTCGGCGGTTTCTCTGTCTATTGGCTTGCCGGACATCACGACAAACGTTTCAAGGCGTTTATTGCCCATGACGGTATCTTCAACATGGAAATGCAATATCTGGAAACCGAAGAGAAATGGTTTGCCAATTGGGATATGGGTGGTGCATACTGGGAAAAGGACAATGCCACTGCTCAACGTACTTTTGCCAATTCTCCCCATAAGTTCGTTGATAAATGGGATACTCCTATCCTCTGCATCCACGGTGAGAAAGACTTCCGCATCCTTGCCAACCAAGCAATGGCAGCTTTCGATGCCGCCGTCATGCGTGGTGTTCCTGCCGAACTGCTCATCTATCCCGATGAAAACCACTGGGTGCTGAAACCACAGAATGGCATCCTCTGGCAACGTACTTTCTTTGAATGGCTGGATAAATGGCTGAAACCGGCTAAATAAATAAAGCCAAAGTATAAAAACAATCGTCCCCGGCACTTCATTGAAGAACCGGGGACGATTCGCTTTATTTATAAACCATTCGACTTATCAACGTAGAATACTCCGGAATGTCAGAAAGATTATCTTGAAATATTCCTTGATGGAACGGTTATCAATATACCTCATATTATACCGTATCTTATCAGGCATTATCTGCTCCTGATATGCTTTATCCGCATCTTCCGCCTGACCTAATATCTTGTTTTCATCCACATATTCTATCGAAGCGTAATCGGTGATACCCGGACGAACCGATAAAACTCTCCTCTGCTCATCCGTATACAAGTCTACATACTTACGAACTTCAGGACGAGGTCCCACCAAACTCATATCCCCTTTCAATACATTGAACAACTGAGGTAATTCATCCAGCTTATATTTTCTGATAAAATAACCGATACGTGTTATTCTGGGATCACGCCCACCCACAGTTATCAAACCCTGCCTGTCAGCCCCCACACGCATCGAACGGAATTTATAGACAAAAAAGTCCTTTCCATAACGCCCCACACGCTGCTGACGATAGACACCACCCCCTTTACTTTCCAGACGGATAGAAATATACAGAATAAGAAAAACAGGAGAAAGCAGCAGAATTCCCAAAAGGGAAAATAGAACATCAAAGCAGCGAATCATTACTTAATACTTACAACCGACTGATAAGCCGCCATTACAGTCTTAATGATAAAATTCAACTTCTCATCGTCCAACTGGGGATAGATGGGCAAAGATATTTCACTCTTGAAATTCTCGTATGCCTGAGGATACTCATTGATATCATATCCCAAAGATTTAAAGAACGAGAGCATAGGCATCGGAATAAAATGCACATTCACGGCAACCTCGCTTTTAGCAATTTCATCAATCATCCGGTCGCGTTGTTCTTCCGTAAAGGCCTTGATGCGCAATGCATAAATATGGTAAGAGCTCTCTTTCTCCCCCTCTATCGAAGGAGGAACGATTGCCCAGTCACATTCCTTGAAAGCTTCCGTATAAGTATCGAATACTCTCTTACGTTCCTTCAGCAGCTTCGGATATTCCCGTATCTGGGCAAGTCCGATGGCAGCATTCACATCCGCCATATTTACCTTCATCCCCAATCCTACAATATCGTAACGCCAACCACCAGCCTTTGATTTAGAGAAAGCATCTTTTGTCTGGCAATTCAAACTCATCATCCGCAACTCCTTATAAAGTTCCGAATTATCAAAAGGCGCAGGCAGGTTCAAACAAATAGCTCCACCCTCGGCAGTCGTCACATTCTTCACCGCATGAAGTGAGAAGATAGCGACATCCGTCTCACAACCTGTACGTTGGTTCTTACTATAATAAGCCCCCAACGAATGTGCGGCATCATTCATCACAAGAATACGTCCCAGTTTCTCCTGTACAGCACTTTCTACTTTGAACATCTTCCGTATTTCAGGTTCATTTACCAGTTTCATAATTTTGTCATAATCGCAAGGAAAACCTGCTATATCCACCGGAATAATTGCCTTTGTTTGGGGAGTAATCGCCTTACGGATAGCATCTACAGATATATTGAAGTCCTTACCCGAGTCCACCATAACAGGCTTTGCACCCGCATGGAGCACAGCCAATGCCGTAGCACTATATGTGTAAGCCGGAACAATTACTTCATCATCCGCTTTCACTCCCAGCCAACGAAGCATCATAATGGCTCCCGAAGTCCAGGAATTCACACAAAGCACTTCTTTCGCACCTGAGAAAGATTTTATTTCTTCCTCTAAAGCTTTTACTTTAGGACCGGAAGTAATCCAGCCCGAACGCAATGAATCAACCACCTCATTGATGACAGTATCATCAATGTAAGGAGGAGAAAATGGTATTTTCATGATTAAAAAAAATATGTATTGATTAGGGCTATCCCGGGGAGGGATAGTCTATAAAAGAGAAATCAGGAAATAAATATATAATACTTCATCATAAAACACTAGGAAGCCTACTAAACGTATCTATCAAATTATATCCATCCCAAGTCAATGCAAAATTCGTAGTTTCACCTATGGGTACTATACGATCAAGACCTAAAAAGCGATTACGTCGAACAAAATCAACAAGTTCTTCCTTTTTAAAACCATAGTATCCAAGAGTTTGATATTTGACGGTAACAATTGATGCTATTTCGTCAATTGTCCCAATCGTTTTCTCTGAAAAATAGCCACAGGCGCAACGGAACTCTTCAATATTCTTTGGTAACTCGCTTAATTCTGTACGGAACACCAGATTATCAGGCATATCTTGCATCTTAACATTCATACATATAGCCTGACGATAGAAAGCTGTGAGCTTATCAACACTCATGACTGCCTGCAACTGATACTTGGATGAAACATAGTCATGAAAAATATTCCAAAAACGTTCTTTGGCTACTTCCAGACAATCTGCAGAAAGCCAAAAAATAGTATGGGGAGCAGAACAAGCATTCTGGTCAAACAGATATGTGTCATTATAAAGTGCTTCTGCAAGTCTCTTCATTTCAACATCTGTAGCCGACATTATAGCAGTTGGATTTATAGCCGCAATAGAATATCTATCAGCAAAGCAAACATCAAAAGAACGTGCAGGTAGTGCACTCTGACGAATTGTAGCTATAGTTGTATCCCCTCCCCAAATCACACGCACATTGGCAATAGATGAGAAGTATGTACTTGCATCTGAAGTTCGGTCGTAGCGTACCAAAACAATACGACTAGCAACTTCATCATATAACTCACTTTTCAGTATCTCATACAAATGTTTGATAATTAAATCTACCTGCGGGAATTGTTTTGAGCTCACACGAACAATATTGGTATTACCGGATAAAAGACCTGCTACCAATGAATAACCAAAATTAATAGGAACATTGGATGGTGCAATATGAAAGAGAAGCCCTCTCCCTAAACGCAATTCATCCTTACGAACGTATTCACTCATCAATTTTTGCAGATTTGCCTTTCTGCAGAAAAAAGCAAACGTAATTACATCCGGATACAGACGACTACTACGATCTTTGAGCAATGCTCCTGACAATATATTCAGAAACTCAATAACTTTATCTGAAAATGGTATATCCGGACGATATTCCAAAAACTTCTTCCAATCAATCTGAGCAGGATAAAGCAATGTAAAATTAGAATTTGGCAGCATAGGTATCACTACATCCGCGGATTTCCGCATTTTTAATTCGACCTTCTATTTTGAAATACTTACCTTTAAGTCCACACGGACAATCATCCTCACCTAAAATCATCCCTTCATCTTCGGTTAAAAGTACATGACCCGGATATGATTCTGGAAGTGTACTTACCACTTCAATCAGACCTTTCTCTCCAATTTCAGCCAATGAAAAATCAAAAGGCCTACGAATCAACACATCACTGAATATACTTGTATGCAGATGACCATACTTGCATTCCATATAAATACAACCGGTTTGTTCAACCATGCCGTAATAGTCATGTACATTATCAGGCAAGATTCCACACACCTCATTCAGACTATTCTTGTATTCTTCCGGAGAGACCTTCTCCGTTACAAGCTTCTTCCAACCGCCACCATGAATCAGGATTCCCTTACTCAAATCAGGCTTATATCCACTCTCAAGCAGCTTCTTATAAAAGTGTTGCCAAATCATAAACGTGAAACCGAACATAAAGATCGTTTCTCCTTTGTTAGCTTCGAGAAATTCTTTCATTCCCTCAACATCAAGTTCCATATCTTCGTTGAGTGCATATTGACGTTTGTTGCCGAACATGGAAAAACCAAGTATACCAGCACCACGGGCAGAGAACATATTGCGGTTTTTAACAACAGCCGTAGAATCAAGGATCAACATCGGAACACGCTTTGTTCCAAGGAAATGACTCACAATCTTTGTCAGACATTTCTGTTGTGCGCTACTGGTCTCACGGTCAAGAAAAATACGTGAGACTTGTTGACCTGTAGTCCCACTGGAAGTCATAGTTTTGACTACCTCGCTTTTCTCACACGAACGAAGTTCAAACTCTTTAAATAATCGTACCGGTAAATACGGCAACAGCTCATAGTCAGGCAGATTACTTATATCCAACCCACGAGCATCCATCATTCTACGATAAGCCTCACACTGATTATAATGCTTACGTGTAAGCTCACGCAAGCGTTCGTTCAAAAGTTGATGCTTCTGTCCTCTATCCAGTGAATACGGAGCTATTTCAAGTATTTCATTTATGTTCATTATCATAGCATTTTCTGAAGCTCAGGATAATCTATTTTTCCATTTGTTTTAACAGGTATAGTATCAATCTTTTTTACAGTAAAAGCACGCGGATTAAAACCAGTCTTCTCTACGAGTAAAACCTTAATTTTCTCCTCAAGTCCATTTTCTGTCACAAAAACAGTAATCAAATCATCCACCCCTCCACAAGCGCAATTAGGAGTTATGGCTTTTACCAATTGCTCAATGGCATCAAGATTAGTCCGATTCCCCCAAATTTTCACGAAACGCTTCATGCGGCCGGTAATGTAGAAAAAACCATCTGCATCAAATTTGGCAATGTCACCTGTATGAAGTTCACCACAATTTTCATCACCTTTTCCAAGATCCATACGTTCTTCCGCATAACCCAAGCAAACATTCGCACCTTTATATACAAGTTCCCCTTCCACTTCCGGCTCTTTTATACTTTTGCCATTAGTATCCACTATACAAAGCTGCCCTCCTGGTATGGCAATGCCGATTGAAGCATTCTTCTCAATCGCCTTATCAAACGGCAGATAAGACATTCTTGGAGCTGCCTCTGTCTGCCCATACATCACAATGAATTCTTTATTATTCTGTTTGGCAAAATCTACATATTCTTTCACGTAAGTAGCATTCAATTTACCTCCTGCCTGAATCATTGTCTTCAATTCCGGTAATTCCATACGGAAAAAACGCAGTCGCTTCAACATTTCGTAAGTATAAGGTACCCCTGCAATGGAAGTAGCTTTCTGTTCCTTGATGAAAGTCCAAAACTCACGTTGCATCACAGCTTTATCAGTAAGTAAAATGGTAGCTCCCTTAATTAAATGACTGTTAATGACCGACATGCCATAACTATAATACATTGGCAATGAAGTCACCGGACGCTCATCGGATGTAATTTTTAAATAATCGGCAATTGATTCTGCATTACTCTTAAGATTTTGTTCAGACAATCTCACCAATTTAGGAGAACCGGTACTCCCTGATGTCGTAAGACATAGAAGCAGATCCGGATTAATAGCTTTATCGGTCAAGGGCTCATCATAAGCCATCAACTGAAGAGAATACTCCTGATAAGTATATATACTCTTTCCACCGATTTCATTCGCACGAACCGATGGCATCCATATATACTCCGGCTGATAGATTCCAATGAGTCTTTGAACCAACTCTAAATCCTTACTACCATCCAAAAGCACCTGCGGAATATGTCTGTTCATACAAGCCACATAACCGATAAAAGCACCAAGAAGATTCTCACAAAGCGTAAAAACAAACCCACCTTTATAATGAACGGCAAAGTTTTCCACTTCTTCTGCTACCTGTCCATAAGTCAATGATTCGTTACGGTCGGTAATGACAGCCGTATTAACTTTATATTTATCTAAATCGAACATTCAGTATATTATTATTCAATAATTCTTTATATAAAAAAGGATTATCGTGTCCTGGAAAAATGGTCATGTCCTCCCTTAATATTCTCTGTATCGTTGGTAAAGCCTTAGTCAGATAGTCCTTATAGCTACTATCCGGAAATCGGGTAATAATTGGTATATCCTTCAATAGTGAATCTCCTGTAAATGCATATTGATTATCAACTACTATCAAACTACTTCCTTTTGAATGTCCAGGAATATGATAGAACATTAATTGATGTCTATGCCAATCCATCTGTAACTCTTTATTAAACGTAACATCAGCTTTGTAGTTACATGCAACATATTCACGCTTAAATAATTCCAGATTATTATCACCAGTTACCTTATCTCTTTCTCCAATAATAAATAAAAGTAATGTTGGTCTCAGGTATTTTGAGGAGACCATCCATTTTGCTCCAAATTCCTGACAAATTATTGTAGTCTCAAAATATTTCTGATACCAATATATTCCAGAGGTGTGATCATGATGTTCGTGCGTTAGCAATATAGTTATGTTTTGTATACCTTGCTTGTTCAGTAACTCTGTTAATTCCTCGCTTTTATGAGGATCAAAAATAATAGCTTCATCCCCACTAAAAATCACATACATATTAGAATTGACAGGCTCATACACAGAACGATATATTCGTAAGTCTCCTATGGAAAACACATCCAGCATCTACTTCAACTCATTTAATATATCTTCTGCTATTTGTGATGCTGTCAATCGATTTTGCTCAAGTAAACAATCATAATCACCTGCTAGATCGAATACATCTGAGATACCCAAACGTAACAAACGAGATTGTCGCAAGCGTTGTTCTGCTACAATCTCTGCGACAGCTGCTCCAAGTCCTCCCATTTTATTATGCTCTTCTAAAGTAACAAGTAAGCGCGTATCTTTTCCCGCCCAAACAACTTCCTTATCAATGGGCTTAATGGAATACATATCAACGACAGATACTTCAATAGCTTGTTCTGATAAAATTTTTGCTACCTCTAAAGCCGTCGTAACCATAGTACCGCACGCATATATAATTACATCTTTTCCTTCTGTCAAACGGTTACTCTTACCGATTTCAAATCGGGCATCTTCCTTGTATGCTATTGGACAGTTCAAGCTACCGGTCAATCGAATATATACAGGAAACTTGGATTTTAATGCTACATTAAACAATTTTACCGCAGAAGCAGCATCAGCAGGTGAAAGAATCTGTAAATTAGGAATAGCACGCATCATTGATATATCCTCAATAGTATAATGGGTATTTCCTGCAAATCCTTGACTTAAACCGGCACCAGAGCCAATAACTATTACTTTCTGATGCATGTATCCAAGATAGTGACGAATCTGTTCACAACTTCTCATCGTTACAAAAGTTGCATATGTTGTAACTACAGGATGGAAGCCTTCAGCAGCCATACCAGCAGCAATTCCCATCATGTTTTGTTCGGCAATACCAACATTAATGAATTGCTCAGGATAAGTTTTACAGTAACGATCCATTCCAGAAAGTGTTGCCAAGTCGGCTGTCATTAATAAAAACTTATCATCATCCTTAGCAGCTTCGAGAACAGCCAAACCGAAAATAGAACCTCTTTGACCCAACATACTACATGTACGAGCCGTTATTCGTGTAATTTCAAACATTTTCCACCTCCTCTTTAGCTTGTATATATTGTTCTTTGGTCAAAGTGTGATGATGCCACTCTTTCTGACCCTCCATAAAACTTACACCTTTGCCTTTGATAGTATCTGCAATAACACAAATAGGTTTTTCACTTAACGTATTCAAGGCTTCAACCAGTACATCCGGATTATGACCATCTACAATACGTACCTCAAACCCAAAAGCCTTAAATTTTTCTCCAAGATCCATCTGATTCATCACCTCTGTTGTGAGTCCATCGTATTGCAGTTTATTTCTATCTACAATAACAATAAAGTTATTTAAACCATAACTAGCTGCAGACATTGCAGACTCCCAAATCAGACCTTCATCACATTCTCCATCACCAACAAGTGCAAATACACGCGATGAAAGCCCTTTCTTCTTACAAGCCAAAGCAAGCCCACCGGCAAAACTCATTCCCATACTAAGACTGCCACCAGAGAACTCTATACCTTTCTGAAGATTACGCATTGCATGTCCATGAAAATGAGAGCCATTTATCTCAAAGCTCTTGATGTCCTCATCAGAAAGAAAACCTGCCCATCTCAATGCGGAATAATATGAGAGCACGCAGTGCCCTTTGCTTATCACCAAACGATCACGATTCTCATTTTCTTTTTTATTTATGTCATAACGAAGCACCTTTCCGAAGAGGGCAGCAAATATCTCTACCGTTGACAATCCAGGGCCTAAGTGAGAACCATTCCGCCCACAGTCGTATGCCATCTGTAATGCAGATAAGCGAAGGTTCTTCGCCAATTCTTTTAATTCCATTTTATCTATTCTTAATCATTAATCGAAGATCAAACCCGCCACCATCAACTTTAACATTTTCTCCATTAATAAAACTACTATCATCACTTGCAAGAAATGCTATAGTTTTGGCAATCTCCTCTGGCCTACCCAATCGTCTCAAAGTAAGACCAGAATTTATTTTAGACATAGTTTCGTCTTCTATTTCTTGAGCCATTTTGGTGTCTGTGAGTCCTGGAGATACAGCATTGACTCGTATACCTACAGCACCCATCTCCCGAGCCAGTTTTTTGGTAGCACATACCAATGCTGCTTTACTGGCTGCATATTCCAATTGGGAAGTATCTTCACAATCAGCTGCAATACTGGCAATATTAATGATACTTCCACTTCTTTGTCTTAACATTACTCTAGACACAAGTTGAATAGTCTCAAGTATACTAAAAAAGTTAATATCCATTACTTTTCTAATATCAAGCATGTTTGTCATTGAAAAAAGTCTATCAGGACTGACTATACCAGCAGCATTTACCAAGATATCTATCGGTCGTTTCTCTTTTATAATTTCTTTAATTCCCGTTTTAATAGATTCCGATTTACTCAAATCTATATGTACCCGCTTAATCCAAATATTATTCTGCTCCTGCAATAATTGTATTTGCTCCCCAAATTCGGTATCATTTCTATGAACTACCGCCCAACAATTAACCCCTTTTTGAGCAAACAGTTTCAGTGTAGCAAGACCAATCCCACTGCGTGCACCCGTAATTATTGCATTTTTACCTCGTAACATCAGAACTCTACATTATATTTCTTCAGTATCTCCTGCCCTCTTTCATAAGAAGAAAAATCAATGATATCATCTGTATCCATCATGATATCAAATGTATCCTCAATAGCTGCAATAAGTGTCATATGACCTACAGAATCCCAAAGCTCAGTTCCTTGATATTTTAAACCTACAAGTTTGTCAACTGTTATTTGAAGATTCTCACAAAATACATTGTTATACTTTTCTAAGTTTGTCATAATTATTAGTTTTATATGAAATAAATTAGTTATTATCTACCTGCTTTAAGAGCAATTCTAATCACAACCCTGTCACGACCATCAGGTAAAGTGAATTCATCAATAACTTCTGCCTTATTTACACGTTTATGAAAATCAAGAACGCCTTTATTTCTTTTATCAACTTCCCCTATAAGTTCTTTTTCTCCAAGATGATAAAGAACCCGGTTCTTTATATTATCAACTTGAAGATTCTGAAGTCCAGACTCTTCACTCTTCAACCAGCACCAGTACTCACCTCTTACACCTTTTGTATCTATAAACTTAGGAGCATTGGGGGCATCACATAATGATTTATAACGTTGCCAAACACCTTTAATTAATGAAGGATGACATATTAATGCAAATGCTGCTGCAAATCCAAGTTTAAGTTTATGTTTCTTTAAATTATTTGCCTGGGATTTAGCATCTTGACTAGCACTGCTAAACCCCACTATTTTCCCATCCTCTTTTACTGCACATATTACTACCTCCCATGGGTCGTTGAGAATTATTTTATAATAAGTCTTTAAAAAACTCCTTCCTAAAGACAGAAACATTCCCTCTGTATATCGATCTCGTACATGCCAATGCACATCTGTAATTTGCTTGGCATCACTTGGTTTTGCTATTCTGAATCTAATATTGCTCATTTGTTTATTTCCAATATCTCAGTAAATGTCTTTATCATTATTTGATTTACAATCTTTATATCAAAGCCTTTCACTTTTGTACGATTGTATTCTCCCAAAAGTTTTGCATGGACTTTATCTTTCAATAGTTTATTAATTGCACAAGCAAATCCTTGAAAGTCTAATGGTGCTATTAAATATCCACCGTATCCTTCATCTATAAGATCCACATTACCTCTAATCTTAGAAACTATACAAGGAAGTCCCATACACATAGCCTCCATTGTCGAACGTGGCAAACCCTCTCTTTTAGAGGCTAATAGAAATAAGTCAGAGATGGCATATAATTCTTTAACATCCGTTCTATAACCCAAAAAATGTACCCGTTCTGTTAACTTTTCATCATCGACAAGTTTTTTTAGAGACTTCTCATTAGAGCCAAGTCCACAAATAATAACATGAAAAAAAGAAGGTGTTAAAGGAAGAGCCTTTATTAAAGTTTCAACATTTTTGTTATCATTCAAATCACCTACAATTATGCCAACATTTACATCCTCTGGGAGACCAATCTCTTTAAATTTTACTACCTTATCAACAATAATATTCTCGCATGTTGTAGTACAGACTCCTACCCCTGGTACGTAGTAAGCTTTCCCACCCTTCTTGTAATGGAATTTTTTAGCAGCTGTAAAATCTTCTTTATTAATAGTAATTATAGCGTCAGAATAATGTGCCATCCACTCTTCTATCCATTTGAATATTGTTCTATTAACAAATGACCCCCCTTTGAAAAAGTGAAAGCCATGAGCTGTATAAATAACTTTCTTTTTATACTTATGACCGCAAATTCTACCTAAAAAACCTCCAATAGGAGTATTACAATGAATAACATATATATCTGGATGCATCTCAAGAAAACTACACAGTTTCTTGTAACCTATCCAGATATCTTTAATCCCCCAAATATTTCTATATATATGTTGATTATAAAATGTTATATCATAATCAATACACTTTAGTTGATCAGCATAGTTATGATTTATACCCATATACAATTTAAATCCTAACTGTTCAGCAGCATACATAGCCGATGCTTCAAATGAACCAGTCCTAACTGGAGCTAAAGAAAGCTCCTGCTCTCGAGGAACAATACGTCCATTAGCAATAAAAAGATAGCCTTTTTTCATTTTATCAATTTAAATAGCTTTCTTTAATTTCGCATACATATCTATCAATATTTATTAATTGATTAAATTTAGCAATTGATGCTTTTGAATATTGATCCCGCTTATTACTATTTGTAATTAATTCAAATGATTTTTCAGCTAAATCCTCAACAGACTCCGCAAAACTTCCATTTATCTCATTATCAATCAAATCACAAATACCATCAGTAGGCGTACTTACAACAGGGGTACCAATAGCCATTGCTTCTAATATACACATTGGAGTACCTTCAAAACGAGACGTCATTAATAATATTTTTGAATCATGTATTATTTTCAATGGATTATCTCGAAATCCCAAAAAATCAATATAACAGTCAACTCCACTTTTATATACAAGTTCCTTAATACTATTCAACAAATCACCATCGCCAATAATTGCACATTTCAAAAATGGATATTTTTTATAAACCGCATTCATTACTTGTATCAACTTCTCCGGATTTTTCTGATATGTTAAACGTCCAACGTAAACTATATCATAATCATAATTTGTAACATCATTAGACATTCTCTGGAGTAACTCTCTTCGATTAATTACATTATATAAAATTGAACTTTTTGAAGCTACATTAGCGCGAAATAGATAATTATTAAAAGCACTATTCGACACCCAAAAAATATGAGAATATCTTATTGATGACAAAAGATATAATATAGTTTTAAAGTTAAATTTAGACATTCTTTCATGATTAACATGCATATGCGAAATAACTTTAGTTCTATTAGAAACGACACCAGCCATTATACTTGCTGAAACATCGTGTGCATGTATTATATCGGGATTATATATTTTTATAACTTTACGTATTTCTCTATAACTAAAACTTTTAAGAGGTAAGAATTTTATATCACGTTCATTTAAAGATTCCTTTATTTGTCCATCTACACTACAATATGCCATTTCTATACTTTCTTGGTCTTTAAACATAGATATAATTTGACATACGACATTCTCCGCTCCTGAAAAATGACTACTTGACAGTAAATGTAATACTTTCATATAATATTGTATAAAATTAGCCTGTTAGATTAATTCCTATCTAAGTATATTAGAAAAGAGCAACTGGTATTTAGCCACAAAAATCTCTTTTGAGAATTTAACAACAGCGATATTCCTACTATGATGTCCCATTTTCACCCTAAGGTTATCACTAAGTCGCATAAATTTCATTATCTTATCCGCAATATCCTCTATTGACAGAGGATTAAATAAAAAGCCATTTTTTCCTTCATCAATTATTTTTGAATTGTCACACACATCACTGCACAATACAGGTATTCCACAAGACATAGCCTCACAAATAACATTAGGGTATCCTTCAAATAAAGAAGGTAAACAAAAGACATCTGCACTACGGTATATATCACGAATATTTAACGACTCCTGACAAAACTGGATAACATCTTCTAAACCTAATGCTTTTCTTTCACATAAACATAATGAATAATATTCTTCATAAAATGGCTCACCATACCAGTCCACTTTTATTGAATATCCTGTATCCTTCACAACTTTCAATGCCTGCATAAATCTATGAACGTTTTTCTGCTCGACAATTCTACCCACAACTAACATTCTCATAGGAAAAGTTCGTTTATTAGGAATTCCTATGACTGGTGAAAAGAAAGCAGTGTCTGTAAAATTTGTTATAACATGTACCTTTGTACTTAGATTAGGGTAATACTTTTTAATAAATTGTTCTTGAGAATATGAATTAGATACAATAGCATCAGACCAACGATACACAAAGAATTTAAACCGTTCTTTCCAATCCCTCACCTGAGTTGTATTACGTTCTGAAACTACAAGACGGAATTTTGCCCCCAACATCCGTAACAAACAAGTAATTATAGTAGGACCATCAATATAGGCAACTACAATGTCAGGATTATATTTTTTTATTTCAGATGAGACATAAATTAACTTTGCCCATCTGCCTTTTACAGCTACATTACTATAATTAATATTGCAGCTTTCTAATAGAGGTTGATAAAAATTAATATCATGATACCATACAATCTTGACATCATATTGTTTTTCTTTTAACAAAGTAGCTAACCCCACAAGTTGCCTTTGAGCCCCACCTGAGCCAAGGCTATCAATAAGACAAACAATTCTCATAGAATGATAATAATTATAATACTCCAAGATAAATAATCGCCAATATCTTATAAATCCCTTCTATCTATAAAAAGCATTCTCACCCACTTTGACAAAAAAAGATATAGACAAGTATAAAATATCAAATTTATTGGCTGAAAAATGGTAGATCGCCCTAAATATATAGACTTAACAAAATAGCAGATTGCAATAACAAAAACCAGCAATTGAGTATTATCCTGATATAATGACAAATCTAGTTTTCGCACAATCATACCGAAAACGATAAATAACATGATTGTTCCTATTAATCCTAAATTGTAGTATGAATCAGCTACACATGTAGTTCCTGCACCATAATCTTCTCCAAGCAATCTCGTAGCCAAGGCATCAGTACTCAAAAATTCTATGTCAATTCCAGAAATATTATAAATTACTGATCTTATTCCAGGAAGAACTGCAATCAGTTGAAAACCAATTCCTATTCCATTAATCGGCTCGTTAATTTCAGTATGTTCAAAAACTAAATGATATGCGTCTACTACATTAGACAAATCTGATACTGGTCCAAAAAACAAATTATTATCTTCTCGAAAACTTCCCATCCTTTCATTTACTTGGGATATTTTATCTAATGACAAATCCTCAGAATTACCTCGTAAAAAAGATAAATAGGTCAAAATATTAGCACCAATAATAATACATATAAGAGCAACCCATACTTTTATCTTCGCCTTATTTATAAGTATATAACCCAGAAAGAATGAAAAGAAAATATCTATTAGTGGCCCTCTATCCCCAGATATTAAAACAAGAATTAAATATATGAATGTCAATAGATAAAAAGAAAAAGAATATATTTTCAAATATCGAATTAATGATAAATGAACATTTCTATAATTTATTATTTTTGAAATAACAGATGCTATTATACATGCTATGCATGACGTATTTCCAACTGCACCTATTGGATTCCATCCTATTTCATTTAAAACCAAGTTATTTCCACCTGCTGAAAAATACCGTTTATCAGTAAACGCAACAAACATTATGAGAGATATACATAGAAAATAGTTTAATGTCTCACCAATTTCAATTGATAAAGTTGTTTTTTGTCCCTTAAATGGATGCCTAGGTATCAATAAACCTATTAAAATAGCTATAAACGCACAAGTCGATACCTTTGATGCTTTATTTACATATCGCATAGATAAAAAGCCATGATCCAAAATACCCAAACAATAGCTTAGATAATTAAAAAAATGAACAATGACGAAAGAAAGTAAAAATATTGTGGCAATAGTAAATACTTGCCTCCTAAGAAATTTATTATATTCCTTCCGGCTACAATATATCAATAAAGATAACATAATTAGTATTATGCTTTCCCATAAACTATACACAGAAACAAAAGAATAAGATGTCTGATAATAAGATATTATTGAATAAACTAATAATCCTATTAATAGAATTATTCTCAAAAAATTTCTATATATGTATATCATTATAAAGTAAAAGAATTTATCTTATGCAAACGAAAAAATTAGAATTTAAGTTTTACTTTCAATCCATATAAAGGCATAATAAATAAATAATAAACAAGTAAGAGAATCAGAGAACAAAAAATTTGAAATAATAATATATTAGTCAAGCAGCAACTATATTTCATTATACAATAGTATATAAGAGCAGGTAACAATAATAGAACTGTTAATCTAACCTGGATAAAAGTTTTTTCATTCACTAAAGAAGAATATGCAAATAGGTTAACAATATATCCAATTGCAGAACTTATAATATATCCATATAAAACCCACTCTATTGATTTTATTAGACATAAAAAAATAATCAACAGTCCAATACATCTTTTAATCAATGTTATTTTAAATAATAATTCTACAGCACCGAGTGATTTTATAAAATTCCGATTAAGAGTTTCCATTATCAAAAAAATGCTAGCAAACATTAGCAATGAAAGATATGGGGCAGCATCTCCCCATTGTGCACCTAATATGAGCTTAATAATTAACTTTGAAAATATTGCAATGGTAGCCAACAAAGGAGCTAGAAGTAGTATAATTGTCTTAAAGATTGTATTGGCTTCATTTTTAAACCGTATTGTATCGTTAGCAATCTTTGTCAATACAGGAAATGCAACATTATTAATCGTTGTTATTAGTGTTTTAGACGGCACCTCTTCAATACGCTTGGCTTGATACAAAAAACCAGCTTGTTTAATATCCAAAAAACGTCCAAAAAGAAATGTCATAATATTCTCATAAACAGTATCAATAACAACGCTACACGTTGTAAAAAAGCCAAACGGAATTAGTCTTTTAAAACTCTTAAAACTAAACTTAAAAGATATGCAATATTTACTATATATATAATACAATACTACAGATACAAACGCCTGAATTATTTGATATACAACCAAAGCATATACCCCACAATTATATATAGCTAAAATTATTGCTCCAAAAGATGCCAATAATACACTTATAATAACACAGACACTAATTGACTTAAACTGAAGTTTTCTTGTTAATATAGCCAAAGGAACCAATCCCCATGAATTTATAACAAACACTAAACATAATATCTTAACGACGGATGAAAGTCCTTCAATTTTAAAATATTGCTCTAGCAGATCAGAGCAAAAAAATATAACTACATAAAGTAAATGACTTATTAAAATATTGAAAACAAATATTGTTGAACAATCAACGTCAGAAATAGACCGTTCTTTTATCAAACTTCCACCTAATCCTGCATCCATCAAAACATTTGCCACCATGAAAAATACAGATAGTACCCCTATTATACCAAAATCATTAGGAGTTAAAAATCTAGCTAAGATAATTGTAGTTAACAAATATATAATTTGTGGTGCAAAGCGACCAATCATAGCCCACAAATATTCTTGTTTATTTTGCATACAAATACAATAAAACAAAAGTTATTAATAAAAGATATGCTATATCAATTATCACATTTTATATATTAGCCAATCTGATAATAAAAAAATCCATTCTCTTTTAATTCTCCTCTATCATAAATATTTCGCCCATCAACAACCATCGCCTTTTTCATCGTCTTCTTCAACACCCCCCAACTTGGCATACGAAATTCTTTCCATTCCGTCACCAGCAATAACGCATCCGCATCTAACACTGCATCATACATATCCGCAGCATAGGCGACCTTATCCCCTATTCTACGTTTACACTCATCCATCGCGATCGGGTCATAAACCTTTACGTTTGCCCCCGCCTCTATTAACTTATCAATCAACACCAATGCAGGAGATTCACGCATATCATCCGTTTCAGGCTTGAATGCTAAACCCCATAAAGCAATCTGTTTGCCTTTCAAATCCCCATTATAATGCTTCAATAATTTTTCAAAAAGAATACTCTTTTGTCTTTCATTCACTTCTTCCACAGCTTTCAATACACGCATCGAATAACCATTTTTCTCCGCAGTTTTTATCAGCGCTTTCACATCCTTTGGAAAACAAGAACCACCATAACCACAACCGGGATATAAAAATTTACTGCCAATACGACTATCCGTACCAATACCTTTGCGAACCATATTCACATCAGCACCAATCAGTTCGCAGAGATTAGCAATATCATTCATAAAGCTAATCCGTGTAGCCAACATGGAATTAGCAGCATACTTTATCATCTCGGCACTCGGAATATCAGTAAATATCAACCGATAGTTATTCATCATAAAAGGTTTATAAAGACGTTCCATAATACTTTTTGCCCTTTCCGATTCCACACCTACTACTACACGGTCTGGTTTCATAAAATCATCTACCGCATCACCTTCTTTTAAAAACTCAGGATTGGAAGCTACATCAAACTCTATCTTTACGTTACGCTTATCAAGTTCTTCTTGGATGGTAGATCTCACTTTTTGCGCAGTACCCACCGGAACAGTGCTCTTAGTCACAATCAACACATACTTATTCATATTGCGTCCAATAGTACGCGCAACCTCCAATACATATTTCAAATCAGCACTGCCATCCTCATCAGGAGGAGTACCAACCGCACTGAATACAACTTCCACTGCATCCAGACATTCCTTCAAGTCTGTCGTAAATTTCAGACGACCGGCAGTATAATTACGATGAACCATCTCCTCCAATCCCGGTTCATAAATGGGAATAATTCCTTTCTTCAGATTTTCTATCTTACTTTTTTGTACATCTATACAAGTCACATCAATGCCCATTTCTGAAAAGCAAGTACCAGTAACCAAACCGACATACCCCGTTCCTACTATTGCTATTTTCATATTATCTTGATTTTCTTTTGATTATAATTTATAAAAAGAACGATACCAGTCTATCGTCTCCTGAACTCCTTCTTTAATCGGTTTATCAGGCTTAAAACCTAATGCATCCTGTAAAGCCGTGGTATCAGCATTAGTCTGATAAACATCTCCCGGTTGCATCGGAAGATAGATTTTCTCTGCTGGATGTCCTATTGCTTCTTCTATAGCCCGGATAAAATCCATAAGTTTCACGGGATGAGAATTGCCGATATTGTATATTTTATAGGGAGCGGTAGAAGAACTGGGATCAGGAGTCTGAGTATTCCAGTCTGTATCAGGAACAGGAGTGTGGTCTATTACGCGAAGAACACCTTCTACAATATCGTCAATATAAGTAAAGTCGCGCAACATGTCTCCATTATTGAAAACCTTTATCGGTTTCCCGTGCAACATGGCATCAGCAAAAAGGAAGGGAGACATATCCGGACGCCCCCAAGGACCATAAACCGTGAAGAACCGTAGACCGGTAGAAGGAACACCATATAAATGACTGTATGTATGTGCCATTAACTCATTCGATTTCTTAGTCGCTGCATAAAGACTTATAGGATGAGCGATGCTGTCTTTTTCTGAAAAAGGGACTTTTCCGTTCAGACCATAGACACTGCTGGAACTGGCATATACCAAATGTTTTACTCCATAATGGCGACAACCCTCCAAAACATTCAAAAAGCCATCCACATTACTCTCTACATAAGCATAAGGATTTTCAATGGAATAACGTACACCTGCTTGCGCTGCAAGATTGACCACTTTATCAAAATGCTCATTTGCAAAAAGCATCTGCATAGCTTGCCTGTCCTCTAGATTCATACGAATAAAACGAAAGTACTTATATGTGTTACTCTGTACAAACTTATACCAGTCAATAACGTTCTTATCAATACCTAAAGTTTCCAAACGACCGAACTTTAAATCAATGTCATAGTAAGTATTGATATTATCAAGACCTACTACTTCATCGCCACGAGAAAGTAAATTTCTACATATATAAGAACCTATAAATCCGGCTGAACCGGTAACTAAAATTTTCATGGGATAAAAAAGGTTGTATTAACGATATGTTATTTTTTTATACTATATACCGCTCCCTTACATATAGTGTCACTTTCAAGTTAACTTTAACACACTGTTAAAGTTAACTTCCTATCTATAAGAAGTTAACATCGTAATCACAAGAAATTAACTTCCTGCAGACAGAAAAATCAATGTCTGTTTTTCACTTTAACATTGTTAAAATAGAGAAGACGTTTTTCATGATAATCCTATCGAAAGCTGTCGATAGCTCTATCAATACGCATAAATACCTATCGAAGCTCATCGATAGGCTGAATTCAAAATAACGTGATTTTATGTTTATTCAAAGGTTATCTCAGCAGTATTTTTATTCTTCCACTATATACTTATCCAGGTTCCTCGTTTCTTTACTGAAGTTCACTCCCACTTTTATAAGACGTTTTCCCTCCAGCGTATAAGGAATCAGATAACCCTTCTCATCGATTTGTTTCAAGGCTTCTTCGGCTGTACCGTTCAGTTTAAATTCAAAGGCATAAATGGCATTCTGAGTTTTCACGATTGCATCGGCACGACCACGCGCACTGCGGACTTCTGTTTCTACAAATTGTCCCATTAAAGTGAAAACTATATAAAAAACAGCTTGATAATGACGTTCGGTATTGTCACTCAAATCGTATGGCATACCGGCAAAGAAGACTTTCAAGCGCTCCATGAAGGCGTCTACATCACCGGAACGAAGTTCACGCATAAATTTAGCTATGAGGAAACCGGTTTCGTCATCAGTCACTTTGGTATAATATGGCACCAAGAAATTAAGGAAACCGTAGCGTACTTCATCATTGGGAAATTTCAATGTATAAAGATCCACTTCACGGTCATAGTACTTGATAGTCAGATAGCCGCTTTGATAAATCATGGGAAGAGGGTTATTTACCTCTATACGATATTCCGAAAATGCAGAAGCAGTTACTTCTACTCCATCTACTAATAAACGAAGATCATAATCACTCTGCTTAAGTAAATCAACCAGATAGGTAGGCGTACCTGTTTGAAACCAAAAATTGCCGAACTTCAGTTTTTGAAAAACATTTAAAAGACTGAATGGGTTAAAAAGTCCGACTGTTGTATCTTCACAAAAATGATAACCGTCATACTGTTTCTCCAGGCGATAAACGGTTTCTTCAAATGTCAGTCCTTCACTTTCACCTAAATGTTGTATCTCCGGAACAAAAGTACGAACCATCTCTTCTTTTGTAATACCGCACAAGGCTTTATATGCCCTGTCCATACTGATATCATTCAATTGGTTCAAATCGCTGAATATGCTGACTTGGGCAAATTTAGTTACTCCGGTCAGAAAAACGAAACGTAAATAACGGTCTGCGCTCTTCAATACGCCATAAAAAGCTTTCAGAATACGACGGTATTCATTCAACAAATCTTCATCCAGCAATGCCTGAAGTAAAGGTTTATCATATTCGTCAATCAATACTACAATTTGTTTGCCCGTCTGGATATATGCTTGTTCTATTATATAGGCAAAGCGCTCCTCAGGACTGCGATCCTGCTTTTCGGTACCGAATTTCAACTCCCATTTCTCCAAATATTGATTGAGCATGGCTATCAAATCAGCGGCAGTCTCATAGTTGCGGGCATTCAAATCAAGATGCAATACAGGATATCTTTCCCATTTAGTTTCCAGTTCTTCTATCGCAAGCCCTTGGAACAAGTCTTTACGCCCTTGAAAGTATGCTTCAAAGGTTGAAAGAAGCAGACTCTTACCGAAACGGCGGGGACGACTTAAAAAATAAGGTTTACCAATATTTGCTATTTGATAAACCATAGCAGTCTTGTCTACATAAAGATAATGCTCCTTACGTATTTCCTCAAAAGTCTGTATACCAACTGGTAATTTACGCATCTGTTCCATTTTATCTCCTTTTTTAGAAGCTATATGCAAATATACGCTTTTTCTTCAAAGGGAAATCCTATTTATCTTTTTTTCTATTCTTCCACTTCCTCCCACGGATACTGATTTTCCTCAAAATTTTTCAGTTCTTCAATAATCTCCATTTGCTCCTGTGTCAGATATGTCTTATCCCAAGTGTTAATGATGGTATGGGCAGTCTGTGCCAAGCTCTCATCGTAGACCTCACTGTAGCAGTAGGATAAAAGACGGGCTTTGAGCGGGGAGGAAGAAAGTTTAGGGAGGACTTCATAACTACGATCCAGAAGGCGCTGGATGTATTGCTGCTTATGACCGTTGTCGTAAATGGTGGCGGAAAAGGCGATTAAGAGACCGAGACAAAGTTCGGCTTCGGACTCGGGAATGTCACCGGAAGTGTTGTAGAGTTGCAGAGCTTGTTCGTAAACATCACGATTCAAACGAGCAAAGTCATCAGCATAAATTGGAGTACCATCCATGCCCAAGGTCAACAGACGATGGGCAGAAGAGTACAAAGTTGCTATTTCTGAGTTCATATAACTGATATGATTTATTGATTTCACCACAGAGGATACAGGGGTATCTTTAAGATCTCATGTTGCCTTTCCTACAATTCTACAATAGGTTCTACAAGGGAAGGATGGATGTAGGTAGTGGCTATTGCCATTACTCCTTCAATATTCACTACCACGCGACGGTCGTGACGGATACGTACAAATTCACCGATAACGCCCTCAAAAACTCCGGCTGTAATACGAACTTTCTGACCTTTTACAAGATGTAGCTCGGCGGACTCGACATAGAGAATAGCTTCATCGTAAGTGCCGGCAACAAGTATGAAGCTACGCATCTGCTCATCGGGAATAATGACCGGGCGGCTGTATTCACGATCCATAATGAAGCGTATGGGCATAGAGCCTTCTAGGGTATCCTTCAGAGCATCTATACGTTTACGGGTGGAATGGATAAAGACTAGGTTGTGAATGGCCGGAAGCAACCTACGCATGCGTTTACCATTTTTTACGATATATCCATATCTCATCGGAATGAAGTTTTCTATTTTTTCCTTGTCCAGAATAGCCTTCAAGAACAGTTCACGACTATAAGAGACGCGAATGGCATACCAATGATTGTGTTGCAGAGAGTCTTTATTCGATTGGGAATTCATAAATAATCTATTGATAATCAAAGTATTTATTATCAATACTGTTTTTTATATCGTTCGGAAAAGAGTATTCTTTAGGGACACCGGAGTAATGAGATACCTCCCGGTCAGGCTATGTAATGCAATTATTTTCAATAGTTTAGTCTGCATTCATCTTATTTTGAGACCACTTACCATCACGGAAAAAGAAGTCAAAAAATAGCTATGTTTAATATTACTCTTCTAAAGAGCTATAAACGAAGCGGTTAAAGAGATAAAACGTTTTTTAATCGTTCGTTTAATGTACGCAAAGGTAAGAGCAAGAAATGAAATTACAAAATATTTCTATAGATAAATTCTTTCTCCTTGTCTAGTTCTTCTTTATTTTACTAATTATCAAGATGTTGTAATATTTATTGGATATAAAATTTAATCTCTCCTTTTATAGGAAATAGTGTGATATATAAATAGTCTTCGGAAAATGTTTTTTAAACGAACGTTTAAAAAACACCTTCAGTCGCATACAAAATGCGGATACGAATAGAAATTCGGGTGTAATATTTTCCTATAAAATGATATTTATACCTACATAAAAAAAAGGATATTACCGATTACGGTTAATATCCTCTTTTCAATTATAACACACAATTATATATGCAAGCCAGTTCCTTATATATTCATATTACCCATATATTCATTTAAATATGAACGACACTGAGTATCGGGAATACAGCGCCCTGTATAACGAAACAGATGCCAAACACGGCAACGCTGACAATCCAAAGAATAAGTAAAGTCCATTTCAGACCAGAATTCATGGGTTGCCATTTGAACAATTGGCTAAAGATTGCCCATACAAGGCTGATCAATGGGATGCCAACTAACAGGATACCAGTGATGTACATCATAATGGCAGACATCGGAGAAGCGGGAAGTATAATATCCGCCATCGGGAAGAGTGAAAGAAGTGCCGCTCCCCCTCCGATTGCCACCGCAATAGCAGCAAGGAGTAAAGCCACAAATACAATTCCAAAAACAAATAGTACCGGACTGCAAATAATAGCAAATATTACCAAACATACTTTCAGGAACAGACCGACAACCATCACTAACGTATCACCTGCTTTCTGTAACAAAGTACGAGGTTTGTCAGATTTCATGAAATCGTTTACACCATGGCTCACTTTTTCAAAACCATCGGTCACCGTTTTGCCAATATTCTCTACCGTGACAGCCTCACCACGCATACTCAATTTCTCGGCAGCCGTACGTGCTTCGGGAATTACCAGCCAACATATGATATATACCGGTATCAGTGTACCGTAACCACAAATAAGAACGATTAGCAGTAAAAAGCGAAGTAAAGTTACGTCCCAACCCAGATAGGAGGCCAAACCACTGACTACACCGCCCAGCATCTTGTCATCCGGATTACGAAAAAGGCGACGGCGAACAGAAGCGGTTGCCTGATTGGCAGAACCGGCATTCCATGAACCGGAACCGTAGCCACTACTTGTATTCGTACCGTCATGAGAAGAGGTATCTGCATCTCCAGTCTCTATATCTTCGGGTTTTCCCATGCGGGTAATCACCTCCTCTACATCTGTAATCGTAATAACTTGCAAGCCTGCCGTCAATTTCTCGGCAAACAGTTCGGAGATACGGCGTTCGATATCATCAACAATCTCATCAGCGCCAACGTCCTTACTGAAATGTATCTTCAGATTGCTTAGGTAATTATCCAAAAGGCGATAAGCGTCTTCATCAATATGGAAAACCGTTCCGCCTAAATTTACAGTTAAAGTCTTTTTCATTGCTATATTTTTTATTATGAATTACTAATTATGAGTTGCTAAGATGATTCACGGTATCACTCAGCTCTCGCCAGGATATTTCTAACTCTCCAAGAAAAACCTCTCCTTTCTCTGTGAGCTTATAGTATTTGCGTGGAGGTCCCTGTGTAGACTCGATCCATTCGTAACTCAACAAGTCATCATTCTTCAAACGGGTGAGTAACGGGTAAAGTGTTCCCTCTACCACAATCAAACGGGCTTCCCTCAACTTTTGGATAATATCCGAAGCATACGCCGGTTCCTTGTGAAGCAATAGCATGATGCAATATTCAAGCATGCCTTTGCGCATTTGTGACTTTACATTATTAACGTCCATTCTAAATTATAAATTACCGATTATTAATTACACGACCATTGTCTTTCCTCTCTTATAAATCTCATATTGTCTTATCAACTTCTTTGTATGGCACAAATATATGTATTACTTTGGTACTATGTATTACAAAGTACCTTATATTTTCATTATTTAACTATTAGAGTTACAAATAACAGCATTATAGTGTATCTTTGTTCCCAAATACTATAAATACAACAATATGTTTACCATTAGAAAAGCAACGACTGCCGATTGTGAGTTAATTCATAAACTTGCCTGGCAGATATTTCCTGAGACATATAAGGAAATACTAACTAAAGAACAAACCGAATATATGATGGAATGGATGTACTCTTTAGAAAACATCCGTAAACAAATGGAAGAAGAAGGACATGTCTATCTAATTGCTTACGAGGAATGCGAAGCGGCAGGGTATGTATCCGTACAACCACAAGGCGAAGATTTGTTCCATTTACAGAAGATATACGTACTCCCCTATTTTCAGGGTGCACATTGCGGTAGTTTTCTGTTCCGCGAAGCCGTTAAGTACATCAAGGAGATACACCCGGAACCGTGTTTGCTGGAACTAAACGTGAACCGTAACAACAAAGCACTACACTTTTATGAACATATGGGAATGAGAAAATTGAGAGAAGGAGATTTTCCGATAGGAAACGGATATTATATGAATGATTATATAATGGGGAAGGAAATTTGAAATAAAAGATGAAAGGCTGCGCGAATATCCAATATTTAATTCGCACAGCCTTTTTATTTTTACCGGCAAAGAAAATTTATGCCACTCTCTCCAAACGCTTCATTACAGAGAAAATGAACAGGGCGGACAACAGGCAAAGAGCTACCAAGACTCCCCATACCACATAGAGTGGGAGGTTACCCCACAAATTGGAAGCCACGGAAGTCAGATAGTTACCAATGGCAGTTGCCACAAACCAACCACCCATCATCATACCTTTATATTTGGGAGGTGCCACCTTGGACACAAAAGAAATACCCATAGGCGAAAGAAGAAGCTCACCGAAAGTAAGTACAAGATAAGTAGATACCAACCAGTTAGGTGACACAAACGAAGCAGTACCGGCTTCAACAGCTACTTTTTGCTGATCGGGTGAAAGCAATCCTATAGAAGCAATAATCATCAAAATGTAACCACATGCTGCCACCAACATACCTAAGCCAATCTTACGCGGAGCACTCGGTTCCTTACCTCTTGAAGCCAACCAACCGAAAATACCCATAGAAACAGGTGTCAGAGCTACTACATAGAATGGGTTGAACTGCTGGAAGATAGGAGCATCAACTACTGTGGACTCCGGAAGCATCGTATATCTATATATCAGGAATGCCACAGCTACTAAAATAACCATACCCGAAATCATCTTCGCACGTCCGGATTTACTTTGGAACAAGGAGAACAGAGCGTAAACAATAAAGATAATTGCTACCAAATTCCATACCGTAAACATCATACTTTCCACTCCCGTAGAACTTTTGGCAGTAAACTCATCAGCAAAGAAAGTAAGTGTCAGTCCGTTTTGATGGAAAGCCATCCAGAAGAAAATAACCACAGCAAATACCAGACAAAGAGCCACAATACGGTCTTTAGTCTCAGCAGGAGAAAGTTCTTCGGTAACCGCACCTTTACCTGTACCTGCAGTTATTTGTTTCGTACTACCTTCCACATGTTTGAAAGTGCTGCGGAAAGTATAATAAATAATCATGGAAACAATAAGCGAAACGCATGCCACGCCGAAAGCAAAGTGATAAGAGTCGTTGACACTTATCCCCAGACTTTTCTGCGCATAGTTCATGATACCTACCGCACATGATGGGGCAAACAGGGCACCAATATTGATGGCCATATAGAAAATACTGAAAGCGGAATCGCGTCTTGAAGCATATTCCGGCGAATCATATAGATTACCTACCATCACTTGCAGATTTCCCTTGAAAAGTCCCGTACCCGTACTAATGACCAGCAATGCACCTATCATGCACACCATGCCCACTGTACCCGTACCTGCCGGAACAGCAAGCAACACATAACCCGCAAACATGGCAATGATGCCGATAGTAACCATCTTGCCATAACCGAATTTGTCGGCAAGAATACCACCAATGAACGGCAAGAAATAAACCATAGCAAGAAATCCACCATAAATCTGTCCAGCTACATCCGGCGACAGACCGAAATTAGCTTTGAGAAACAGCACAAACACTGCCAACATTGTGTAATAACCGAAACGCTCTCCTGTGTTGGCAAGCGCCAAGGCATAAAGCCCTTTAGGTTGTCCTTCAAACATAATTTTTTTTGATATTAGATATTAGTAAATAGATTAATTTCTTAATATTTGTGCAAATATAGACTTTTTGATTGATTGCACCAATAGACAATGAAGTATATATTTACTCAATTCTATTTACTTTGAAGGCGTAATGTACTGTCGATCTCTTTTTAAATTCATTTTAAATTGGTATTCGTATTCGTCTCCTTCTCCGGTATGGCATATAAGTAGTAGGTACTATTCGGCGTAAAAGGAGTGCCGTCGGGAAATGAAGTAAACCAATGTCCCTCCGGATTATACTTTTTATAACTACCGTCCTGTTGCCAACATTCATATTCCTTGGTAGCTTCTTCCTCTGTCAGCGGTTCACGCACTACGGACTGCTGTGTGCGGAGAATATCGGTTATACCGAAACCTTCTCCCCAAAGTTCACGGCGACGTTCCATCAAGATATCGGCAACCATCTGCTCCTGTGTTTTCCCTGTCAAATTATAATCAGCAAGTCCACGGGCATTGCGCAAAGTATTAAGGGGTTTCACGGCTTCTTCCAGTACCCCCTTACGGGCCAATCCTTCCGCAGCAATGAGATACATTTCAGCAGAACGCATCACGACAATATCTCCCGTCTGATCGGAACGGATACGGAATTTGCGATATCCCAGATAACCCTCGCGCATCCACTGAAAGAGTTCCCGACGGATGTCATTCGCTTCGAACTGATCCATGAAGTGCGGGTCGGCCATAAAACTGTTGTAAGCATCGGGAGTCACCACATCAATATAATAGAAATTATAACTGGCGTCGGACTGGCTGACGGACTGCGGTTGTCCCCATATCCACTCGGAATTGGAAATATCGTTAAAACCCATATAGGTTTTGGCATCTGTCATCAAGGTATATCCATTGGCTGCGGCAAGAGCAGATTTGGCAGCATCTTCCCACTGGCCGGTGAGCAGATAGGCACGGGCAAGCAAACCGTTGACGACAGCTGTGTTCGGCTTGAATTTTGAATTGTCATCAGAGCGTACATAACCATCGAGCAAGGTCTGTGCCTGTTTCAGATCTTTGAATATCTGAGTATAAAGTTCTTCAAGAGTGGCTTTTCCCTTGGGTTGCGTACCCGGACCGGTCGGTTCGGTATAGAGAGGTACGGCAGGCGCCGTCTTGTCCTTCAAATAAGTAAATTGGTAATGCTGCGCTAAATGTAAATAGCAGAATGCACGCAAAGCATACGCCTGTCCTTGAGCATGACGAAAATCAGAGGTATCATCATCACCAGTGGCCTGAATGGAAATAACCGTGTTGCAGTTGTCGATGGTTTTATACATCAGATACCAGGCAAAAGCGGTTCGATTGTTGGAAGGTATTGCCACATCATCGAACTGATAAGAAGAATTGAAACCGTACATGGGACGAGAAACAACATCGTTCGCCATCATATCGTCTTGTAACATCAAGGCACGATAGCCGATATTGGCATACGTACTGCTATATTCAAATAAATTATACCAAGCACCGTTGAAGATACGCCCGGCATTGGAGGGTATGGGGACGAGTCCGGCATCTACCGCATCGGTAGGCTTATGGTCGAGAAAATCGCCACTACAAGAAGAAATGACGAACAGTCCGGTAACCCAAATTACTATATTTTTAATTGAAGTTTTCATAATGAGTAGAAATTTAAAATAAGTTTGATATATGGGATGGAGATTATCAGAATGAGACATTAACCCCTCCCGAAATAGATCGCATGGCAGGATAACGGTAATAAGTCAATCCTGTAATTCCCTGTTCTGGATCAAGTCCTTGATTACCGGAAATCGTGAGCAGGTTGTCTGCCTTGACAAACAGTTGCAAGCTACTCAAACTGATTTTCTTTATCATAGGTTGCGGGAAATTATAGGATAAGGTGATATTCTTCATCCTCAAGTACGAATTATTGAACAGGTTACGGGTGGAATTTGCATTCCAGTTATTAGAAACGGTCTTCAGTGCCGGGACATCCGTATAACGATTTTCCGGCGTCCAACGTTTCAGCATTTCCGTAGACCAAGCACGTCCCGTACTGCTTCCATTGCTCCACAGCATCGTGACGTCACGGTCTACAATGTATCCACCGATACTATAAGCAAAGATTGCGGACAACTCAAATCCTTTGTAAGTGAAAGCGGTATTGAAACCTCCATACACTTTCGGTAAGGAAGATTTATTGACATAATAGTAATCGGCTTTGGCATAGTCATTGGTAGTGGTACGGCCGATAACATTGTTCTGCGTATCCTTTACATCTTTATACCACAACGGGTCACCATTTTCCGGATTTACCCCGGCCCACTCACGCAGATAGAAATCATAGACCGAACGGCCTACCTTCAAACGGGTGACTCCCGTAATCGGCATATCTTTCAACGGAAGATCGGTTACTACGTTCTTATAATGAGTCAGGTTCACGCCCAGACGCCATGCGAAGTCACGCGTATGGATGAGTGTACCTTTCAAGTCTATTTCAAATCCGGTATTCTTCAATGCACCGATATTCTCGTCTACCGAAGTATAGCCCAACGAAGTGGCAAGCGGACGGGAATAGAGCAGGTCTTTGGAACGACGCTGGAAGAAATCGAATGAACCGGAGAAACGGTTATTGAACAATGAGAAATCAATTCCGACATTAAAGTTCAGGTTAGTTTCCCATTTCAATCCCGGTGTAGCCAGACGATCGGATACCAAAGCGTTCTCACCGGCTTGGGAAACGATGGAATAGAGTCCGCTACTGGCATAATATGTACCCAGATTGTCGTTACCCTGTGCGCCATAACTCGCCTTCAACGTCAAGGCCGAAAGCCAATCGGCGGTGGAAAGCATAAACTCTTCACGGTCGATACGCCAAGACGCACCTACCGACCAAAAGTTACCCCAGCGGGTGGAAGGAGCAAAACGGGAAGAACCGTCACGACGATAAGAGGCCGAAAAGAAGTACCTTCCCTGATAATCGTACTGTGTACTCAGGAGATATCCCAACAAGGAATAATCGATACGGTATCCGGAACCGGCGGTCACCAGTGAACCGACAGCCAACTCAGGCATATCGGGCACAGCCATATTTGAACGTGCGGCCTGAAGTACATCATAACGATATGAATAGGCTTCTTCTCCGGCAAGGATATTGAAGTGATGCTTACCAATGGTTTTATCATACGTCACAATATTGTTCCATGTCCACGAGAAAGTACGCGTATATTCACGGCTCGCACCGCCTCCGGTATTTACAGCAGGACCGATTTTGGGATTGGTATAATCAAGTGCGTTATAATTGACTAAATCGAAGTTGAAGCTGGTTTTGAATTTCAATCCTTCGATAATAGTTGCTTCGAGGTATGTCCGTCCCGAAAATTCATCCTTCATACGTTCCGCTTTGTCATTCGGCAACGTGGCGGGTAAGTTCCAGTTCGCCATAGAACCGGACGGACGATAAGATCCGAAATCGTAAATACGGTTTCCTTCGGAATCATATTTGTACGTACCGTCGGAGTTCATTTCATAGATAGGATAAAAGTCAGCCATCAGTCGTCCGGCGTTGATGACATTGCTCGTTTTCGTATCCGAGGATACAGGATAATTTTGCATAGAATGAGCAAAACTCATATTGACACTGCCACGCAGCCATTTATTTATCTGACTGGTGATATTGGAACGCAGGTTGAAACGTTGGTAACCGGACTCAAGGGCAATACCTTTATCATTCAAATAGCCTGCCGAGAAGAAATACTGATTTGTTTTTCCTCCTCCCGATACGTTCAGCCCTAACTCCGTACGCAAAGCCTGTTGCTCCATGGCATCCTGCCAATCTACATTCCAGAGGGGAACAGCTCCTGCAACCAATTTCCCGTCCGTGCCTACCGGTTGGGAATAGTTGGGGCCATAGGGGTTAGGACCTCCTCCCATCAATTTGCCTACAAGGTCTTTGGAAGCCTGAATGGCGGCGGTTTGGGGAGTATACTTATCCGTATTCAAGGCATATTGGTTCCGTAAAGCTTCCCAATAGAGTTCAAAATATTGATTGGTACCGATGCGGTCATAATCGCGTACGGCACGGTTGGATCCCCCGAAACTGGCTTTTACACTGACTGTAGTTTTAGAGTCAGTCTGCCCCTGTTTAGTAGTGATGATGATCACGCCATTGGCACCACGAGAGCCGTAAAGTGCGGCTGATGCAGCATCTTTCAGTACCGTAATAGAAGCAATATCTTCCGGATTGATAGAGTTGATGCTGCCATCGAAAGGTAAACCATCCACCACATAAAGCGGTGCGCTAGATGCATTGATAGAACCGATACCACGAATACGAATTTCGGCATCGGTACCCGGTTGCCCGCTGGCGGCACTTGCTTGAAGTCCGGGAACAGTGCCCTCAAGGGCACGCGACACATTTGAAGTCTGCATGCGGGCTATCTCATCCCCTTTCACAGTAGAAGCCGCTCCGGTAAAGCTGTATTTCTTGGCGGTGGCATAAGCTACTACCATTACTTCATCCAGTACTTCACTATCAGTCTGCAAATCCACGTTAATTACCGTACGGCCATTGATTTTCTGTTCCTGGCTTTTAAGGCCTATAAAGCTAAATACCAATATGCCGTCTGAAGGGGCTTTAATGGAATAATGACCATCAATATCGGTCACCGTACCATTATGCGTTCCTTTTATCAATACCGATACTCCCGGTAAGGGGTCTCCTTCTGACACAACGGTACCTGTGACCTGTATATCGTTCGCCGTTGCCGCATGGAGAACGGCTGTACAAAGCAGGACGAACGATGCTAAAAATAGACGTAGTTTCATATTCATCTCTTAAAAATTAGTTAGGTTAGTTAACTATTAAGAGACGACTTTGGTTCATTGAAAAAGAACAATTTTCACCACAAAAGAAAAGTTCAATTACTTTAGAACTTACATTTACATCCGCTAAAGGTCATATTTACAATCCTAAACATCATGTTTATAGCCATAAAGTTGATGTTTAACTTCGTAAGGATCATGTTTACATCCCCCGCTTCATTCATTGAAAAGAGTACATACTTCAGCGCGAACCTCCTTTATAAGATCTTTTGGATCAAGTTTAAGTTGAAGTCCCCGTTGCCCGGCACTGATATATATATAAGGAAATTGCAGACAGGTGTCATGGATATAGGTAGGAAAAGCTTTCTTCATACCTATGGGAGAACAACCGCCACGAATATAACCGGTAAGCGGAAGAAGTTCTTTCATTGGGATAAGGTCGCATTTTTTGTTACCGGAAACTTTGGCAGCCAGTTTCAAATCAACCTCATGTTCACCGGGAATAACACAAACAAAATAACCATTCTTATCTCCGTGAAGTATCAGAGTCTTAAATACTTGCTCGATATTTTCACCCAGACTGGCGGCAACATGTATGGCACTCAAATCGTTTTCGTCGACCTCATAAGAGATAAGGTCGTAAGAAATCCTGGCTTTATCAAGCAGACGAGCTGCATTGGTTTTATTAATTTTCATGAAGTTACGAATTATCAATTTATTTCACCACAGAAGATACAGAGGGCACAGAGATTATTATTTTAGATTTAATTCTTCTCTCAGGAATTTCGGCGTATACCCCTTCGTGCTTTTTGCCACTTCCTCGGGTGTTCCGAATGAAAGGAGTTCTCCCCCACCCTTACCACCTTCCGGCCCCATATCAATGATATAATCGGCCATTTTAATGACATCGAGATTATGTTCGATAATGATAACTGTATTTCCTTTATCAACTAACTTATTCAATACATTCATCAAAACACGAATGTCTTCAAAATGGAGTCCTGTCGTCGGTTCGTCAAGGATATATAGAGTTTTACCTGTATCTCGCTTAGAAAGTTCGGTAGCCAGTTTCACGCGCTGGCTCTCGCCGCCGGAAAGAGTTGTGGAAGATTGTCCCAACTTGATGTATCCTAAACCAACTTCCTGAATAACTTTGATTTTATTCAAAATCTGAGGAATATTCTCGAAGAACTCTACCGCACGATTGATCGTCATGTCCAGCACATCGGCAATGGATTTTCCTTTGAAACGAACTTCCAAGGTTTCACGATTATAACGCTTACCATGACAGACTTCACACGGGACATATACATCCGGCAAGAAATTCATTTCAATAGTCTTGTAACCATTACCCTGACAAGCTTCACAACGTCCACCGGTAACGTTGAAAGAGAAACGACCGGGTTTGTAACCACGTATCTTGGCCTCGGGCAAACCGACAAACAGATTACGGATATCGGAAAACACTCCCGTATAAGTGGCAGGATTGGAACGTGGTGTACGTCCTAAAGGAGATTGGTCTACATTTACCACTTTATCTATATATTCTATTCCTTCAATACAGTCGTATTCCAACGGATCTTGGAGCGAACGGTAGAACTTTTGGGACAAAATAGGTTGAAGTGTTTCATTTATTAACGTAGATTTACCACTACCCGATACTCCTGTAACACAAATCAACTTACCAAGCGGAAATTCAACGTCTACATTCTTCAGGTTATTCCCTTTTGCACCACGCAGCCAAAGACTATGCCCGTTACCCTCACGACGCCTGGCAGGTAGTTCAATCTTACACTCTCCGTTCAGATACTGAGAAGTCAATGTATGGGTCTGCAACATTTGTTGGGGAGTACCCGCAAAGACTACTTCACCTCCCAGACGTCCGGCCTTCGGCCCCATGTCAATGACGTAATCGGCAGCAAGCATCATATCCTTGTCATGTTCTACAACAATGACGGAATTACCCATATCGCGCAGTTCCTTCAATGAATGGATAAGGCGCTGATTGTCCCGTTGATGCAAACCGATACTCGGTTCATCGAGAATATACAGTACATTCACCAGCTGCGAACCGATCTGTGTAGCCAAACGGATGCGCTGGCTCTCGCCACCGGATAGACTGACGGCACTACGGTCGAGAGACAGATAGTCCAATCCTACATCCAACAAGAATTTAAGACGCGTACGGATTTCTTTCAGAATTTCCACCGCAATCTGCTGCTGCTTATTGCTGAGATAAGGGTCTACCTTTAACAACCAGTCATATAGTTCGTTGATATCCATACTGGAAAGTTGGTAGATATTCTTGTCATGGATGCGATAGGACAAAGCTTCCTTATTCAGTTTGGCACCATGGCATTCCGGACAAACGGTAGTCTTGGCAAACTGTTCCGCCCATTTTTGAGCTGTAGCAGAAGCATCTTTCTCCTGTAACATCTGGATGTACTTCACCACTCCCTCAAAAGTCACAAAATAGTCGGAAGAAGTACCTATCAGTGTACTCTTTATCTTGATACGTTCGTCGGAACCATAAAGGATTTCATCGATGGCATCGTCCGGCAACTCCTTCACCGGAGTTTTTAATGTAGCTTCGTATCTCTCCAGCAATGCGGTTATCTGCCAGAATATCATGCTGTTCTTGGACTTTCCCAAAGGAATGATGGCACCTTCGGCAATAGAAAGGTTACGGTCAGGTATCACCTTATCTATATCTATCTGATTGACTACCCCCAATCCCTTACACTTGGGGCACGCCCCCTGCGGAGAGTTGAAAGAGAAATTATGAGGAGCCGGTTCCCGATAAGATAATCCGGTGACAGGACACATCAGACGTTTACTGTAGTGACGCACCACATCCGCCTGTACATCGAGCACCATCAACAAACCGTCTCCTTGCCGCATAGCAGTGATAACACTATTTTTCAGACGGGTATCGTCTTTGTCGGTCACTATTAATTTATCAATTACCACTTCCACATCGTGATTTTTATAACGGTCTAGCTTCATACCCGGTAAAGCTTCACGCACTTCACCATCTACACGAACATTTAAATATCCTTTTTTACGTATCTGTTCGAACAGTTCTTTATAATGCCCCTTACGGCTACGAACCAACGGAGCAAGGATATAAATCCGTTTACCTTTATAATCTTTCAGGATAAGATCGATAATTTGCTCCTCTGTGTACTTCACCATTTTCTCACCGGAAAGGTAAGAGTATGCTTCACCCGCACGGGCATATAACAGACGAAGGTAGTCGTACACTTCCGTCGTAGTACCTACCGTAGAACGGGGATTTTTGTTCGTCGTTTTCTGTTCGATGGAGATAACCGGACTCAGTCCTGTAATCTTATCTACATCGGGACGCTCCAGGTTCCCCAAAAAATTACGGGCATAAGCGGAAAAGGTTTCAATATAGCGACGTTGACCTTCAGCAAAAATTGTATCGAACGCCAAGGATGACTTACCGCTACCACTCAGTCCGGTGATGACCGTCAAGCTGTTGCGGGGTATCTCTGCATCAATATCTTTCAGATTGTGTACACGGGCACCGTATACGTTGATATATTCTGTCTCTTCTTGCATACTGCTATTTATGTTCATTAAAATGTGTCAAATGATAAAGGAAAATTTCTTTCATTACAGAAAAACACGGAACGGAAAATTATCACCTATCATTTCAATATTCAACCCAAACTGTCTTTTTATAATCGGGCAAAAGTAACTTTTTTCCTTCTAATATCAGCTGAAATAAAGTATTTTTCAGTTTTGAAATGCACAATATTATTTCTTAACGCATTCCTTTGGTTAAAATGGGACAATATTGTTAACTTTGCAGCTACTTTGGGAAATTGTAAACATAAACCAACGATTACTGAATGAAAACGATTAACCGCATTATCTGCTCCTTACTGCTTGCCGGCGCATGTAGTTTCGGGGTAAACGCACAAGAAAACCAGTCTTATTTTCTACATACCATCGAGAAAGGGCAAAGCCTATATTCTATAGCCAGCATGTACGGTGTAAGCCAGACTGACATCGTGAAATTGAATCCCGGAAGTGATGAGAAAATCTATGTGGGACGTGCTCTACGTATCCCTAAAGCTATAGCCAATCCTCAGAAGGAGACATTCCATACCATCGAAGCCGGTGAAACGCTCTATCGGCTTACCGTAAGATATAACATATCCGCCAAAGCCATCTGTGACGCCAATCCCGGACTGAGTGCCGAGAATTTCCGTATCGGGCAGGTGATCCGTATCCCTTCTGCAACGGAAGCAGGTGTTACTACTAATACAACTGTAAATACTTCTGAACCTACTGAAAGCAGTGATATACAAAAACCAGTACAATCACGTTGCCGTGACATGCACAAAGTGAAACGGAAAGAAACCGTATTCAGCATCAGTCGTGAATATGGTATTACAGAAGCTGAACTGATAGCTGCCAATCCCGAACTGAAAGGTGAAAACAAAATAAAAAAAGGATCGTTCCTCTGTATTCCTTATCCTTCCGTACAGACCCAACAGAATACCCGACCGCAAACTGTACCTTCGAATAGTGAACTATTCAATGAAAACAAAAAAACAGGTGAACGTATCAGTACCATTAAGGCTGCTGTCATTCTTCCCTTCCTGCCGGATGGAGCTACCCGGAGCGAAGCGACAAAAATGGTGGAATATTATGAAGGTTTTTTGATGGCAGTGGATAGTTTGAAGCGTACAGGTATTTCCATTGATCTCTATACATACAGTTCAGGATCGGAAACTGCTTCCCTGAGCTCCATACTCGGCAAGAGCGAAATGAAAGATATGGATATTATCTTCGGGCCATTGCATCAACAGCACATCAAGCCTTTGGCAAACTTTGCCAATAAAAACGGAATACGTCTCGTGATACCGTTTACTTCCAAAGACAATACGGTATTCCGCAATCCTGCCATATATCAAATCAATACGCCACAGTCGTATTTATACTCCGAAGTTTATGACCATTTTGTACGCCAGTTTCCCAATGCAAATGTCATATTCCTTGAAGCAAGTCAAGGAACAAAGGATAAAGCTGATTTCATAAAAGGGCTAAGAGAGGAATTGCGTAACCGTGCCATCCCGGTGAAGACACTGAAAGAGGATGCCAATGTAGAATCACTGAAAGCGGTATTGATGAATGATCGTGAAAACATCTTCATCCCCACTTCGGGCGATAACGTCACGTTGATAAAAACTCTTCCACAACTCACCATGCTAGTTCGCGAGATGCCCGACAGCCGTATCCATCTTTTCGGATATCCGGAATGGCAAACGTACACCAAAGATCATCTTGAAGCGTTCTTTGAGCTGGATACATATTTCTATTCTTCATTCTATACTAATAACTTATTGCCCGCTGCTGTCAGTTTCACGAAGAATTATCGCAGATGGTATGGTAAGGATATGGACGAACGTTATCCGAAGTTTGGTATGTTGGGATTTGATACAGGCTATTTTTTCCTGAAGGGTTTGTCCCAATATGGTTCAGAACTCGAAAAGAACTTGCAACGGATGGATTTAGTTCCTATCCAAACCGGATTTAAATTCCAACGTGTGAATAATTGGGGAGGATTTATCAACCGAAAAGTATTCTTTGTGCATTTTACCAAGAATTTTGAACTGATAAAACTGGACTTTGATTAATTAGTAACTTGTAATTAAATCGATGAAGCTGAAAACAATTATAGGAACAGTACTATTACTGGGTATCATTGCCCTACCTACAAGTGCACAGATAGGTGAACAACGGCATAATTTCTCTGTAGGTATTAATGGGGGTATTAACCTGAATAGTGTAACCTTCTCACCAAAAGTACGCCAGAAAAATCTGATGGGTATCAATAGCGGTATAACTGCACGTTATATTTCTGAGAAATATTTCAGCATGATTTGTGGTGCGCAAGTGGAATTTAACCTTTCTCAACACGGCTGGGACGAATTTTATGAAGATTTCCCGACTTTACAATATACCCGCAAAATGAACTACCTGGAAATTCCTTTCTTAGCACATTTGGCATTCGGAAAAGACAGGGGTTTACAGTTCTTCATTCATGCCGGTCCGCAAATCGGCTTCTTCTTGAGTGACAGCCGAACGATAAGCGGTAATTGGAAAGATCACCCAAGTATCATAATAGAACAGCACGACAAAGCTGTAGATAATAGATTTGACTATGGTATTACCGGAGGAGCCGGTGTGGAGCTTCGTACTAAAGCCGGTAATTTTCTTGTAGAAGGAAGATATTACTATGCACTTTCCGATTTCTACAATAGCACCAAGAAAGATTATTTCTCACGTTCTGCACATGGAGTAATTACTGCAAAGATTACATATCTGTTCGACCTAAGAAAATAATACACATACCTATAAATAAAAAACAGATGGTGTGTCGAATATTGACCACCATCTGTTTTTTTATAACGCATCATCTATTATCTCAATCTATCCGCAGCTTTCACCATCAATTCATCCCGATAGATAGCACGGAATGCCAAATAATTCAAAATAATACATATAACGGGAAGACACAAGGCCCAACCCAACTGAAAATTCATCGCATCCAAGTCATTCTTCAACATAAACATGAACACGAAGAAAGCAATGTAATAACCTATCAGCAAAAGACTACTGAATATAGTCATACGCACCTGCAACATGCGATTACGGAACAGAAAAATAGTGCAGAAAGCAATAATTGCACTCAACAAAAGTATACCGAACAACCCCCATGTAGACTGAAAAGTACCATTAGCTAACGTTACGCCCAACGGCTTGAATATATGGGTTGTCACTCCGTCCGTACCGATATACTGTCCTACCGGCAGACAAATTGCCACTACCAGCAGAATAGTTACCAACAATAAATAAACGGATTGAATACGTTGTATCATTACTGCAATTTTTCTTTTTCCTTTGCAGGATTACGATAATATACCTTACCTTCTATATATTCTTGTGTAGCAATCAAAGTCGGTTTCGGCAATTTTTCATAATAGCGTGAAATCTCAATTTGTTCACGGTTCTCGAATACTTCTTCCAGATTGTCATTGTAAGAAGCAAACTCCGCCAATTTCTTAGAAAGATCGTTCTTGATTTCAACACTAATCTGATTGGCGCGTTTACCAATAATAGCTACGGTTTCGTATACATTACCGGTATCCTCACACAACTCCATCATATCACGAGTAACCGTAGTAGAAGGAGCATTTGTCTTTCTGTAATCCATAAATTTCTATCTAATTTAATTTACTATCAATTATATTTTCTCTATTCTCAGTCTTTCAAAATCTTTTGCGCTTCCTTGAAAATGCGATCGGCATCTTTCATGTATTTACTCTCGGGAAATTCATTTTTAAAAGCATAATATTCGTCCACCGTTTCGCGATAACGTTCAGCCTTCTTATCTTCTACACTATATACTGCCATTTCATATTTGGCACGCAGAATAAGGATAGACAAATCTTCACGCAGATTGGTATAAGGATAATCCTTCAATGCATTTTGCGCAGTTATAACACATGATTCGTAGTTATTACCCAAATAATTCCCTAAATTATAATATAACTTAGCCGAAAGGTATTCTTTCATCACCAACTTGTCTTGAAGAGCGAATACCATGGTTTGAGCTTCCTCTTTCTTAGTACTTTGAGGAAAATATTCAAGAAACATCTGTAACTGCTGAATGGCACTGTAAGTGCCCGATTGGTCGAGACGAGGTTCCGGGGTATCCAAATACAAAGCTTTTCCGGCATGGAAACGTGCTAATTCAGCAAATGTACCACGAGGATAAACATTATAATATTGAATGAAAGTTTGAGCAGCGGTTTGATAATCTTTCTGGTTATAGTAACTCATACCCAACATATATAGAGATTCCTCTGCATTAAGGGTACCTTTTAGAATAGCAATCAATTCATTCAACAAGGTGGCAGCACGGTTGTACTGTCCTTTTGCAAAATAATTCTTTGCCGCTTCGTACTTGTATTCGTAATCGGTGCTTTTCAGCAACTTGTTGTATTCTCCACACGAGGAGAGCAGCAGTGCTGCAAGCAGAGTTATTAGGATGTTCTTTTTCATTACTTTTATTCAAATAATGTGCAAAGATAGAGGTTCGCATCGAATAAAGCAACGATACGAACCTTAATTTTTCAAAAAGCAGACAAACGGGGCAAGATTATCGACCAATAGAGATTATAATCTATACAAATCGCTTGCTGCAAGTAAATCCACTTTCTTTTCCGTTAACACACGAATACAGTTCTCCATGTCGTTAGGACGGATGATAACATTGGCAGTCTGACCGTTGGCAAAAGAATACATGTATTCAATGAATACTCCTTCATCAGACAGACAACGAAGTACTTTCGCCAACGAACCGGGAATATTGGGACAACTAATACCTACAACATCAGTAACATTGACTGCAAAATGATTATCTTTTAAAGCCTTATATGCTTTATCAGGTTCAGAAACAATACCACGAAGAATACCGAAATCAGCATTCTCAGCAATGCAAAGAGCAGAAAGGTTAACGCCTTCTCTAGCCAGAACTTCCGTTACTTCCGTAAGGCGACCGGACTTATTCTCCAGAAAAATAGAAAGTTGTTTTGCTACCATGGGATTAAGTTTTAAATTATAGTTTACGATTATCAATTACACGTTTGGCTTTACCTACGCTACGCTCTATGCTGCGAGGTTCCACCAACCGGACATCTACTCCCAGACCAAGTACGCTTTGCAGGCGTGCGGTTAGTTTCTTTTTCAACGCCAGCATCTTATTGATTTCGTCTGAATAGAATTCGGGACGGACTTCAACCTGTAACTCCATGGTATCAGTGTTATTTTTACGATCAACCAACAAAAGATAGTGCGGTTCAAATTCGGGCATTTCAAGAATTACAGATTCGATCTGCGTCGGGAATACATTAACGCCACGGATAATCAACATATCGTCGCTACGTCCAAGAATACGATCCATACGAACCAAAGTACGACCACAAGGACATGTGTCATAGTGCAATGCGGTTAAATCTTTAGTACGGTAGCGCAACAGGGGCATCCCTTCCTTGGTAAGATGGGTAAATACCAACTCCCCTGTTTCACCGGGAGCTACGGGTTCCAGCGTCTTCGGATCTACAATCTCAGGAAAATAATGGTCTTCGTTAAGATGTGTACCGTTCTGGCACTCACACTCGTACCCCACACCCGGACCGGCTATTTCACTCAGTCCATAAATATCGTAAGCTTTAATACCCAATTTAGTTTCAATATCACGACGCATATTCTCCGTCCACGGTTCAGCACCGAAAGCACCAATTCGCAATTTAAATTCTTCACGGGGAAAACCGGAATCTTTTATAGCATCAGCCAGATAAAGAGCGTATGAAGGAGTACAACAGAGTACTGTCGAGCCGAAATCATGCATCAATGTAATCTGCTTTTCCGTATTTCCACTAGACATAGGAATAACGGAAGCACCTATATTTTCAGCACCGGCATGAGCTCCCAAACCTCCGGTAAAGAGTCCGTATCCGTAGGACACCTGAAAGAAATCCGAGCTATCTGCACCGTAAGCCGTAAAAGCACGGGAAAGACATTCGGACCAAGCCGAAAGGTCTTTACGGGTATATCCCACTACCGTAGGCTTTCCGGTAGTACCGGAAGAGGCATGGATACGTACAATTTGACTCATTGGAACAGCACATAGTCCGAAAGGATAATTATCCCGCAGATCATATTTAGTGGTAAAAGGAAGTTTTACGATATCATCAATGCTGTTGATATCATCAGGAGTAATACCTAATTCCTGCATTTTCTTACGATAGAAAGGAGTATCATGATATACACGCTCCACAGTCTTCTTGAGACGAATACCCTGAATTTTGCGAAGACTTTCGCGATCCATGCATTCGATATTTTCATTCCAAATCATGTTCTTCGTTGTATTACATTATATGGTTGTTATTAACTTAATTGCACTTTCTTTGCCGCAAAGTAAACAAATTATTTTGTTTATCTCAAAGATTTTACCGAATATTGCCGCTCCTAAAGAGAGAAAATGAATAAATTTGAATTAACATCTGCCTATAAGCCTACCGGCGATCAGCCGGAAGCCATCGCCCAACTGACCGAAGGTATACAGGAAGGAGTTCCTGCACAGACCTTACTGGGTGTTACAGGATCGGGAAAAACGTTTACTATCGCCAACGTCATTGCTAATGTCAATAAACCAACTTTGATATTAAGTCATAACAAAACTTTGGCAGCGCAACTTTACAGCGAATTCAAGGGATTTTTCCCCAATAATGCCGTAGAGTATTATGTATCTTATTATGATTACTACCAGCCCGAAGCTTATCTGCCGTCTTCGGATACCTATATAGAAAAAGATCTTGCCATCAACGATGAGATAGATAAACTCCGTCTTGCAGCTACCTCTGCCCTACTTTCCGGCCGGAAAGATGTAGTAGTGGTTTCTTCGGTATCATGCATCTACGGTATGGGAAATCCGGCAGATTTCTACAACAATGTAATTGAAGTGCAGCAGGGTAAAATGTTTAGCCGTAATGTATTTCTGAGACGTTTGGTAGACAGTCTCTATGTTCGTAACGACATTGACCTTAACCGTGGTAATTTCCGGGTAAAGGGTGATACGGTGGATATCTATCTGGCATATGCCGACAACTTACTACGCATTGTTTTCTGGGGAGACGAAATAGACAGTATCGAAGAAGTAGATCCGATAAGCGGGGTGACCCTGGCCCAATTCGATGCTTACAAAATCTATCCCGCCAACCTCTTTATGACAACAAAAGAGGCTACTCTGCGAGCCATTCATCAGATAGAAGACGATCTGCACAAGCAAGTGCAATGGTTTGAGAATGAAGGACGTCCGTTCGAAGCCAAACGTCTGCAGGAACGTGTGACATATGACATGGAAATGATACGCGAATTAGGTCACTGTTCAGGCATCGAAAACTATTCGCGATATTTTGACGGCCGTGATGCGGGTACTCGCCCTTACTGTCTGCTTGATTTCTTCCCTGATGATTTTCTGATTGTCATTGATGAAAGTCACGTCAGTGTGCCGCAGATACGTGCCATGTACGGTGGTGACCGTGCCCGTAAAACCAATCTTGTGGAATATGGTTTTCGCTTGCCTGCCGCTATGGATAACCGTCCGTTAAAATTCGATGAATTCGAGTCAATGGCAAAGCAGGTAATCTATGTCAGCGCTACTCCTGCCGACTATGAGTTGATACAGTCGGAAGGTGTTGTTGTGGAGCAGGTCATCCGCCCCACAGGATTGCTCGACCCGATTATTGAAGTTCGTCCCAGCCACAACCAGATAGATGACTTGATGGAAGAGATCCAACTGCGCATCGAACGGAATGAGCGTACCCTTGTCACCACGTTGACCAAACGTATGGCAGAGGAATTGACGGAATATCTACTGAATAACAGCGTAAAGTGTAACTATATCCACAGTGATGTAGATACACTGGAACGTGTAAAGATTATGAGTGATTTACGTGAGGGTGAATACGACGTACTTGTCGGCGTGAACCTATTGCGTGAAGGTCTTGATTTACCGGAAGTGTCTCTCGTCGCTATTTTGGATGCAGACAAGGAAGGTTTCTTGCGTTCCCACCGTTCACTGACACAGACTGCCGGACGTGCTGCCCGTAATGTAAACGGCATGGTCATCATGTACGCCGACAAAATAACGGAAAGTATGCAACTGACTATTGACGAGACGAACCGCCGCCGTGAAAAACAGTTGAAGTATAACGAGGAACACGGCATCACACCTCAACAAATCAAGAAAGCGAAAAATCTCAATGTATTTGCTACAGCAGAAGGATCAGCAGAAACAGTTTCAGGTAAAGACAAACCTTCAGGTAGTGTTCCACGCCCATACATTGAACAGGAAGAAGCTACTGCTGTTGCTGCCGATCCGATAGTCCAATACATGAGTCGTTCCCAATTGGAAAAAAGTATCGAACGTACCAAAAAACTTATGCAGGAAGCAGCCAAGAAACTCGATTTCATCCAAGCAGCGCAATATCGCGACGAGGTGCTGAAAATGGAGGAGTTATTAAAAGAAAAAGTTGAGTAACACCCCTAATAACATACTTGCCACAAAACAGATTTCCAAGATGTTTGTTATATCTTCATTTAGAATATTAACCCTTTAAATTAATAAGATAATGAAGGTAAAATTAGGAATGGTAGCAACAACCGCATTAGCTGCGCTACTTTCAACAAACGTACAACAGGTTGAAGCATGTACCCGTGCTACATACATCGGTCCGGACAATATGGTTATTACCGGTCGCACCATGGACTGGAAAGAAGATATCATGAGTAATATCTATGTATTTCCGCGAGGTATACAAAGAACCGGATATAACAAGGGGAAAACAGTAAATTGGACTTCCCAATATGGTAGTGTCATTGCTACAGGTTACGACATAGGCACTTGCGACGGCATGAACGAAAAAGGGCTGGTTGCCAGTCTGCTATTCTTGCCAGAATCTATTTATGACTGTCCCGGAGATACTCGCCCGATAATGGGTATCAGTATCTGGACGCAATATGTTCTTGATAACTTTGCCACCGTGCGCGAAGCTGTGGACGAATTGAAAAAAGAATCCTTTCGCATCGATGCACCCATGATGCCTAATGGCTCCGCTTCTACCCTGCACATGGCAATCACAGATGCTACCGGAAATACTGCCGTCCTGGAATATCTGAATGGTAAATTGGATATTCACGAAGGTAAAGAATATCAGGTAATGACAAATTCCCCCAGATACGAACTGCAATTAGCCGTCAACAACTATTGGAAAGAAGTGGGTGGATTGAACATGCTTCCGGGCACCAACCGCTCAAGCGACCGTTTTGTACGCGCCTCTTTCTATATACACGCCATTCCGCAGACCAATGATGCCAAGATTGCCGTTCCCAGTGTACTGAGCGTCATGCGCAATGTATCCGTACCTTATGGGATTACTACCCCGGACAAACCTTACATTTCATCTACCCGTTGGCGTTCCGTCTCCGACCAAAAGAATAAGGTTTATTACTTCGAGTCCACCTTAACTCCCAACCTCTTTTGGCTCGACCTGAACAAGATTGATTTCAGCCCGAAAGCCGGCATCAAGAAATTAGCCCTCACCGGTGGAGAAATTTACGCAGGCGACGCGGTGAAGGATTTAAAGGATAGCAAATCATTTACGTTCTTGTTTCAGACACCTATAATGTAGACTAATGCGTACTTATAACCAAGTCCTCTCATGGCATAGTATATATGGTTCCGCAAAAGTGGTTTCACAATTAATATGTAGCCTCCGTTAATAATGAAAAAAGGTATATTTTAGTTAATGCTTACTGAGATATGATGAGGTAAGATAAACTAAATAAAGCAGCCGGAATTACTCAAACTGAGCAATTCCGGCTGCCGCCTAAAACAAAATAACCGCTGTTACCTGTCGTTTATTATAAAAATGTCACTCTAAATTTGTAGAAGAAACTCTTTGTTTACATATCACTTTTGGTGCACCTAGTTCTTCTCGCTCTAATACTTCAATAAATCCCTCCTGTTCCAATTCGAAGAGTGCGGGATATACCCGCAGTTTGTCAGCACCGGAATTCCGAATGATATCCTCTACCCTAATCTCCCCTAAAAAAGAATTTATGTAGTCTATGATTTTCTGAGTATCAATAAGTTTATAATTCACATCCATATCATCTCAACATTTGGTTCTTGATATATAGTTTCTGCACGAATCCCATATCATGTTCTACCATAATTTTCACTAACTCTGGAAAACTTGTTTTTGTAGGATTCCAACCAAGTAAAGTTCTAGCTTTTGTCGGATCACCCAATAATTGTTCAACTTCACAAGGACGAAAATATTTAGGATCAACTTCTACTATAATTTTACCAGATTTGGTATCAATTCCTTTTTCATTTATACCCTCACCTTCCCAACGAAGTTCAATGCCAACCTCCTTGAAAGCCAAAGATGCAAACTCACGAACCGTATGCATTTCACCTGTGGCAATCACAAAATCTTCAGGAACACTATGTTGAAGAATTAACCACATACATTCCACATAATCCTTTGCATATCCCCAGTCACGAAGCGAATTCAAATTACCCAGATATAATTTATCTTGAAATCCTTGGACAATACGTGCAGCAGCAAGGGTTATTTTTCTTGTAACAAAAGTCTCACCTCTACGTTCACTTTCATGATTGAACAAAATGCCATTTACAGCAAACATATCATAACTTTCACGATAATTCTTCGTTATCCAAAAACCATATTGTTTCGCTACTCCATAAGGACTACGGGGATAGAAAGGAGTTGTTTCCTTCTGAGGAACTTCCTGAACCTTACCAAACAGTTCAGACGTAGAAGCCTGATAAATCTTTGTTTTTTTCTCTAAACCAAGAATACGGACAGCTTCCAACATACGAAGCGTACCAACAGCATCGGATTCAGCTGTATATTCGGGAACATCAAATGATACTTTTACGTGGCTTTGTGCAGCCAAATTATAGATTTCATCAGGTTGTACCAACTGAATAATACGAATTAACGAACTGCTATCAGTCATATCTCCATAATGAAGGCTTATAAGACGGGTTTTCTTCATATCACGCACCCACTCATCAAGATATAAATGCTCTATACGTCCTGTATTAAAAGAAGAAGAACGGCGAAGAATGCCATGAACTTCATATCCTTTATCTATTAAAAACTCAGCCAGGAATGAACCATCCTGACCAGTAATGCCTGTTATTAAAGCAACTTTTTTCATATATTTTATTTTCTGATAAATTCCGTCAATTTATATAAATATCTCAAGGATAATAAAAAACGATTACTTTTCACTCCATTTTCTTGGAATGAACGGATATGTTCGTTCATTATATGCAGAAGACTCTGAAGCCCATTTGTACTAGCTCCACCCAACCTCATTGTTACCATGTCAATCGGTAAGTATTTAATAGGGATATGCTCCACATAAATAAAACGAAGTAACAAATCGAAATCTGCTGCAATCTTATAATCTGTTTTGTATACTCCATATACTTCAAAACAACTTTTACGACAATAAAATGAAGGATGAGCTGGCATAAATCCCAGTTTCATTAATGATCGTCTAAAGACCTTAGATGAATAATAGCGTACAGATTTATTTAGGTTAGATGAATTTACAAAGTGGACATCTCCATAAATTGCGTCTATTTCATTGTTAAAACTATCTGCTACATTTTTTATCACACTATTTGAAGTGAAGAAATCATCAGAATTTAGTATTCCTATAACATCTCCTGTAGCCATTCTTATACCTTTATTCATGGCATCATATAAGCCTTTATCTTTCTCGCTAAGCCATAAGAGTCTTCCATTAAATTTAGGTTCGTACTCTTTCACAATATCCATAGTATTATCTTTTGACAATCCGTCCACAATTATATACTCAATATTATGATAGGTTTGTGATAAAACAGATTCAATAGTATCACGGAAGGTTGAACCACTATTATATGTAACAGTGATTAGAGAGATTTTCATCATTTACATCTTTTTAGAACGTATCCATTCTAATGTCTTGTGAATTCCCTCGGCACGAGAGTATGGTGGATTTGGAGCAATATCATAAGTATTGGTCAAGTCTATTATATTGTTTTTTGTCATATTTTTTAACCTAAACGAAGTCATAGGAAAGGAAACTCCTACTAGTTTTAATAAATCACCACCCCATGCTGCTAAACGTAAAAGGCACCAAGGCATTCTTTTTATTTTATAACCCAATTCATTGGCAATTTCATTAGCCCATTCTTCAATATTAGTAGGAGGATTATCTCCTATATAAAATACTTTTTTACTTTCATCTTGTGTATTACTAAATAAAATCTGTTCTATTTGATAGATAGAATTACCTATATATCCATAGGTTTTAGTGCATCCTTTTTTCCCAATATGGAAATACTGATGTGCTATTACTCTATCAAAAAAAGATCGATAAGGGATTCCAAACCACGGCCCCCAAATAGATGTTGGACGTATGATCGCCCAGTCACAATGGGGTTTGTTATTCCATACTATTTCTTCTGTTTTCACTTTACTTTTACCATATAAAGTCGAAGGAGAATAGTCAAATTGATTTTTAGGATAATAACCTACACGACAAACAAGCATGGAGGATGTTATTATAATTTTTTTTAAATTAGTCAATAAGGGTAAAATTCTCATCAAATTCTCCACACCCAAAATATTGGCAGAGTAATCATTTAAAAAAGAGCCATCAAGATCTGTACGAGCTGCCAAATGAATGATGTAATCAGGATTAAAACTTAGCACAACAGTTTTAAGAGCATTAAAATCTGTAATATCAACTTTTACCCAAAATTCATTTAAAAGTTTATTTTTAGGCGGTTGCTGATCAATACATAATATATTATATCGTTCTTTAAAAGCTAATGTAATATTTGTACCAATAAAGCCAGAACTACCAGTAAGTAAAATTTTTATCATTATTCGAAATTATGATTTTATATTAGTTGATTTAAAATAGCTATCAATAAGAAACTATGCTATATGAGATCAAGAGGTGATTTTTAGAGATGATGATTTCCAAATTTAGGTAAGAAGGCTGATTATATGTCAAAATTGGATGCCAACAAATTATCTAATAATCTGTATATATTACTAACACTATATTTTTTAAAGAAATTATTTTCTTCAATAAATGTTTGCTTTTGAGCTATTTGGATTGCTTCAACTAATTGTTTCTGATTTGTTAAAGCAAAGAATAAGATATTCCTACTTTCAAATTCCAAAAAAGCAGGGATCTTAGATGCAATGACTAATGTATTTGAATGTAAGGCTTCCAATATAGGAAGCCCAAATCCTTCATATTTAGAAGGAAAAATAAAAGCTATTGAGGATTTGTACAAAGCTTTTAATTCCTCTTCAGATACTACTCCTACAACTTTCACATTTGTACTAGGCATATGTCCTTTTCCTGCTAATACAAGTGGTGGTAAATCAGGTAAAGCATTAAAAATATCAATAACAAATTGCAAATTTTTATGAGGTCGATTATTTCCGCAATAAAAGAAAAATTGTTTATCGCTTAATTCAAATCTTTTCAATATTGAATCATTAGAATTTATGTTTATAGCAGAAAACTCTGGGATATGAATAGAATCCATTTGAAATTGATTGTATAAATCCTTTTTAGTTGTTTCGGAAATAGTCACTACTACATCAGCAGTCATGATAGTTCTTCCTACTATAAAGTCAAAGTATTTTCTTTTTGCAAAGTTCAGTAATTTATTTTTTCCAAAGAAATCACTTACTAATCTGTACATTAAATCATGTACTGTTACAATAATTTTTGTACCTGGTAATTGAGTTGCAATTCCTGAATAGAAAGGTATATGCAATAGATCAAAACTTAATTTTGATAATGTCTTTCGATATAGTAAGAAATGGACTATATTAAATGGACGCAATTTAGTATATATCATTTTACAATTCCCAATATGCAAAGAATTATTATTAGTTATAATAGATATATTCTCTTCTCCATATTTTGTTACATAATATTCTATTAAAAAATCTGTGTATCGAGAAATACCTGTATTTTGATGCCTATTTATTAGACGACCATCAATTCCTATTTTCATTTATAATTGAAACTTATAATTAATATTCTAAAAACTTATGCTTATTATTTTTGTAATTTTGAAAAATGCAAAGAATAATAATCAAAAAAGATAGATGAGTTATAGATTTTAATAAAAACAAATCTGGGCCATGTCTCATGAAATGCAAATAATCATACATGAACACTAGTAAAGCATATCTTCCTATTATCATAGATGATATACCATAAAGAACTGCAATAAATACAAAAAACAGAACAGAAATAAATAAATATTTATTCCCAAAATTACCTATAAAATATGCTACTGGACTAAGGGCTAATCCATGACCAACATCTGCGATATAAAAGTCTTGTAGAATTGTATCGAAATTAGTCAGAGCCATTGGACTATTCGCCATATTATATTCATACCCCCAACCAATAGTTGCATTAACTCCCATAAATTCAGAAAAGATAGAATATACATCAACAAGAAAAAAACCACCGCTAGACAATGCTCTTAATGTGAATATTGTAAATATAAAAGAAAAACCTAATACTCCAATAAGTAATAACTTTCTCATTGACATCTTTATCCTCAGATTGTCTAAATAAAACATTAATAACATTATCAAATAACTAGAAAATATTTTACCTTGATATATTATATCTAAGCATAAACAGCATAACGCAAAAATTATAATGTATTTCTGATTTTTGAGACATAGTAATGAAATACAAGCCAATAATAATACATATCCATATCCTGTTATTAACTGAGAACTAATACTCATCAATAATTCCTCGCGACTAGCTCCAGCCAACTTTAATGGAATTCCATGAAGTATCATTTTAATAAAGTATAGAATGTTTAACCAGTAGAAAAATTTTAAACTAGTTTTATCAGGTAAAGGACAAGAAACATATGCATGTTTACTTATACAATGAGACAGATTACATATCAATAACACAACTCCTACAAAAAACAGGAGAGAATAACATGTAACTTTATATTGATAATAAGAATATATATAGAAATTTTCTCCTACTATAGGTTGTATAAAAAGAGGAAAAACTAAATATAAAAAAGAAAAGACTATTAATATAGTCCTACTATAATTACAAAAATAATTGTCTGACTGTTTTTTCACGTAAAACATCAATTTTTTCTATTGATTGATTTTCAAACACTTTTAATTTATTTGCATTTGCAAGACTTAAGCAGTGTAATAATTCTTGTTTATTACGAAAACGATTTTTTCTATGTGTACAACCTTTATGTCCAACAATATCTTTTGCAATAACAACTGAACCTCTTCGGTTTGCCTCTCTTATCGCTAAAGGTTCTCCCTCAAATGAACTATTTGTGATATATATATCTCTTGACGAAAATTCTTTTTCCTGTTCGCTATAAGATAACCAACCTTTAAAAGTTACACGTAAATATTTCAATTGGGTTACATGTTTTTCTAGAAAAGGCTTTTCACTTCCATCTCCTACTATTACAAACTCATGAAATGGATTTTGGGATGTATCAAGCCAGTTTATTAAAGTATAAAGTCCTTTTATTGCTTCAATTCTACCAACAAAGTACAATCTACGATTTGTAGGACTCTTTATTTGAATTAATTCTTGTTCGTCAAAAATGCGGTTTGGAACCACTACAATAGATTTGTATTTAGAAAACAGTTTCCCTTGTATTCGATTTATTGTAATGATCTTCTTATATGGATAAACAAAGATACCAGTTAACAGATTATAGAGACATCCTATTCTTCCCCATAAAATAATACGATCAATATACATAGGTACATATAGGAAAGAAACTTTATTTCTCAATATATATCCTAAACTTATTCCTGCTTCTACCGTACCTGCACATACAATAATATGAGTGTATCCATTAAATAACTTTCTTATCTTCTTGCCATATTTTACCGAATAATAAAACTGACTGAGAAAATTTCCACTTTTAAAGAGAGGTAGTTCCGGTTTTATATAATGAAGATGTTTATCTTTAAATAAAGAGACATCCAATGAGTGATTAACAAATAGAGTCGCATCAAAATATTTACAAACTTCTTTAAATAACTCTATTGATTGAAATTCGTGTCCACCAAATATTTTACTACTTAGTATAACTGCAACCTTATATTGCTTCATTGTTTTTTCAGAATAATTTTTAATTGACGCCAAGATAAGATGCCATATATTCCACCTAGTATATAGACTTTTTCTCTTAGATTTGTTGTTGAATATTGATGTAAAAAACATTTTAACCTTTTCCAAATAGAAAATTTTTCGATATTACTGAAGAAATCATAAAGTTCTATTTTTGACTGAATTAAATTTTTGAGACAGATATACTCATTTTCTCCTTTCTGCACAGCCTTTAGCCAAAGTTCCATATGCTTTTTTCTTATTGGCATATCTTCAATAAAACGTTTCAAGAATTCTCGTCCTGATTGTTTATTTCTTATCCAAGAACTTGCAGATAGAGAATGTACACGATATTTCATTATCATTTCGCTACTACAGAAAATCCCCCCACTAATTAATCCCCAAAAAGTTATTTGATCATCCTCATTCGGAACAGAAGTAGGTAAATCACCAAACCTGTCAAAAAGAGTTTTGCGTATAGCTTGTCCAACAGGAAAAACTTTTGGCATACCATTTTTTATTGTTGTAATGACATCATTATACAGTATATCATCATAGACAATATTCCCTATGATTTTACCTTGAGCATCTATTTTAGTTATACTACCAGTTATGATATACAAGTTGGGATGTTGTTCAAATAATTTAATGGCATGTTGACAACGATTTGGTAAAGAAATATCGTCTCCTGCATTTAATAACAAAATATCTCCAGTAGAGGCTTTTATGGCTTTCTTTAAATTACACGTAATACCTTCATTTTTATGACTGAGAATAAGTTTCCATTTTTCTTGAAGTAGATTTTCATTCACGAAATTTTTAATCAAAAGAGGAGTTTGATCTGTAGAACCATCATCTGCAATGATAACCTCATCTGGTAATACTGTTTGACTTAATATACCATTAAGTGTTTCCAATATATAGTCTTCTTGATTATAAGAAATTACAATACACGTAATTTTCATTTGTTTTTTATTCATAGTATTCAGATATGTACATATTAAATAAATATTAATTTACGAAAGATAAACAACATCGCAAGCATATAAAATATATAATTTACTAGATATCCCTGCGTAATTCCTATCACTCCATTCCAATTCATGAAAAGAAATCCTAAGCCAACAAAGGATAAACAAAAGAATATTTCAGTAGTAACAAAAGCTTTTGTCATTGATTTGGCAACCATCAAGAAAGACAGTATCCAACTACATATCTTGAAAAAGTCTCCTATCAACTGCCAAATAAAAAGATTTTCCATAGGAAGAAATTCAGAAGTAAATAATAATTCAATAACAAAATGTCTAAGTAGATAAACCAATATAAAACCTGCTAGAAGCATAGGAATAATTATTTTATAACTATTGAATATCTCATGACGTAACTCTCTAAAATCAGTTAATTCACTAAGTCTGGGAAGATAATATACGCTAAACGAGGAAGTGATAATCATCAAGTACATATTGGATATGCGATTCATCCCTTCCCACCAACCGGCTTCAATTGGAGATATATCTGATATTACATACCCACGCAGTAACATTTGGGCTATTGGCAAGGTGGATGTTGTTGCTATTGCCATTATAGTATATTGTAAATACTTCTTTGAAATTGTACTATTCAATTTTTCTTTGAAATATTTCCATTTAAACCACGCCAACTTACGAAGCATCCATATTGTTACAATTAACATTACACTCTGATAGGTTACCACACTTATTAGTGCACCTTTCAACCCTAAAGTTAAAACAAAAACAAGTGTAAAAAGTAAACCTAAAATGCTATTGGCAATATTAATATATACGTATCGTTTAAATTCTTTAAAACCATTGACAATAGAAATAAGCATCATATTGATTGCATAAAGCAACACTGTGAAACCAAAAATAATAAATACATAGCCGTATTCTGATGATAACATAATATATTCACTTAGATAATTGTGAAATAATATCATCAATATACCAACCATAATAGAGCAAATAACAGTAATACGTAATGCGGTAGAAAGATAACTACACACAACATCTTTGTCTTCTTTATACTCAGCAATATATTTGGTTATACCACTATTGATACCTCCACTACTAACAGTCATTGCAATAGAAGTGAAGTTATTTAACTGCCCTACTAAAGCTACTCCGGCAGGTCCGATTATAGATGCTACTACCTTTACACTGATTAATCCGGTCAACATTTTTACCAAAGTAGCCACGGCAGTGAAAGAGAATACTCTCACAATATCCATTTTGGTAGAACGTTTGTACAAAGAAATGAATTTTCTAATTAGTTTTTCCATCCATTTAACAAGTCAACTACCACTTTTATTTCCTCTTTAGTCATCACCGGGCTCATAGGCAAGCTCAATTCTTCATCGTGTATCTGTTCCGTTATCGGAAATGAAAGTTTGTTCCATTCCTTGTAGCACTCCTGCTTATGGGGAGGTATCGGGTAGTGGATAATGGTCTGCACGCCATTGTCCGTCAAGTATTTTTGCAATTCATCACGTTTCTTGCAGCGGATGGTGAAAATATGGAAAACATGGGCATCCCAGTCTTTCACTATCGGAGCAATGATATCCGGGTTCGTGATATGCTCGATATAGTACCTGGCTATTTTTTTACGAAGCGCTACATCTTCATCCAGATGTTTCAGTTTCACATCCAGTACGGCTGCCTGCATTTCATCCAGTCGGCTGTTCCTGCCGCAGTATTTGAATACATATTTCTTTTCCGAGCCATAATTCGCCACAGCGCGAACCACTTTTGCCAATTCCTCGTCATTAGTAGTCACCGCACCCGCATCGCCAAAGGCGCCTAAATTCTTGCCTGGATAAAAGCTATGACCCGCCGCATCTCCCAATGAACCCGTCTTCCTTCCGTTGAACTTGCACCCGTGTGCCTGTGCATTGTCTTCCACCAGCTTCAGACCATACTTCTTACAAAGTTTGCCTATCTTGTCGGTATAAGCACACTGCCCATAAAGATGAACAATCAAGATAGCTTTGGTACGTTCCGTAACAGCTTCTTCTATTTTAGAATCGTCAATCTGGTAGGTTTCAATGTCCGGTTCCACCAATACAGGTTTCAGCCCGTTTTCCGAGATAGCAAGAATGGAAGCGATATAAGTATTTGCAGGAACAATTACCTCATCGCCCGGTTGCATCACGCCCATTTCTACATAGGCACGAAATATCCATATCAGGGCATCCAAGCCGTTGGCGCAACCTATCGCATATCTTGTTCCGATATATTGGGCATAATCCGCTTCGAACTTTTCATTTTCTTTTCCTTGCAGATACCAACCGGAGTCTACTACACGATTCACCGCTTCATGTATTTCATCAGAATACTTCTGGGTTATCTTTTGTAAATCTAAAAACTTTATCATTATTATCTTATTTTCTTTTTAACAATCTCTATCCCAGGATTATGCCGAACGATGGAATGCGCCGGGATTATCTGAGTTAAAACCGCACCGGAAGCTATCAAACAATCCTTACCTATTTCTACAAAAGGTTCTATATAGATACCTGTTCCAAAACGGGTTTCATCCCCTATCGTCACATGCCCAGAGGTCATGACACCTGGACCAAATGTACAATGGCTACCTAAGTGATTATGATGTTCTATTGATACCTTAGCCGTAATAAAATTATCATTACCAATAAAGGTATCTGCTCCAATGTGTGTAAAAGGAAAGAGAATATTACCGGTACCCATTTGTACATTACTACCTATGACACAAGATTCATGTATCAAATTACAATATGGAATATCCAAAGTACTCAAGTGCTCATAACAACTTCTACGAAAAGGTATGGAAGTAGACACTGAATTGATAACACAATCAAATATTTTTTGAGTATATAAATCTTTTATACGGGAAAAGTCTACAGCACCATCGATATATACTCCATCCAGATTTTTACCTTTTTTCTCTGCCGTGTCATCAAAAATAATAACAGGGACATAATCCTTTAGACTACGGATCAAATCTATGACTTGTACCGCTCCTGCACCAGCACCAATAATAGCAACTCTTTTACAGGATCGTTTATGGCCATAATTATATAAATCCTTTTGTTCACAAGCTTCAACTATATCATTTTTGCAAACAAAAGAATATTCTGAAAAATCAGAAACCTTTAATCCCGCTTTCTCCATTAATGGACGGGCTCCAGAAGTTACAATCAACCGTTTAGGTTCTTTTATTGCCTCTTCTACCTCTATGTCAGATATCTGTTCTTTATTATCTTCAACCGTTTCAAAAGGATTAACGGGCTTTTCTACTATTTTGCCTATTGAGAAACCGACAGGAAGTTCCATCCCTTCTTCCAAACCATCTACAAAATACAGATAACCTTCAGCAGGAGATTGGATTTCAATTGTTATTTTAGATGATTCAATGCTGAATATCGTATCGTCCTTTTTTACCAAAGAGCCGCTCTCTACAAATAACTCATTCAATAGATACATGTCATCACTGACATTTAACTTTTCTAAAACAATGTCTATCATAACATTTCTTTTATTACTTTGATTATAGAATCTTCGTTAGGTAATAATGCATTTTCAGCATCTAAAGCGCAAGGTATAACTGTGTTATTTCCCAATGTTCTGGTTGAATCGATATGAATACCCGACTTCAATAAATTAGATAGAATTTCAGAACCCAATGCAGCAAAATCGCTACCCTCTTCTGTTATTAGAATCTTCTTACTTTTCCTGACAGATTCAATTATAGGGTATATGTTGAGTGGGACTAATTGGGTTAAACATATTATTTCGCAAATTATATCATCATAAGCTAATTTTTCAACAACTGATTTTACGATTTCCAACATACCACCATAACATACAATTGTCAAATCTGTATTTTTTGTGTCAGGACGATATAAAGTTGTAGGAAATTTTTCGTCTGAAACCAATAGTTTGAACCCATCAAGAACTTTAAAACTGCTTCTTGTATATTGAATTTTGTTTTCTATAAGTAAAGTTGGAGTTGTCAAATTGGCAAATATGCGCTGGTATACAATTTCAGGTAACAAAGCACCGTTTATAGCTAGAACATTGATGTCCGAAATACCTAAAAAGAATTTTTCTATACTCTGAGAGTGAGTAGGCCCATATCCTCTACGTCCTCCCATAGGCGTACGAATCAATAATGGCAGATTTACTTTTCTTCCATACATGGAAGAAAATTTTGAAGCATGCTGTAAAAGTTGGTCTAATGTTAACGTCATAAAATCCCCAAACATAATTTCTACTAAAGCGGTATACCCCATTAACGCCAAACCTATACCCACCCCTGTAATTGAAGATTCACTGATTGGGGTATTTATTACCCGGCCAGGAAACAAATCACTTAAATCTTTACTAACCTTAAAAGCACCCCCATAAGGAACCGATGTGTAGGGAGACTGATATGCAATGTCTTCACCGATCATAACCGACTTGTCTGTGACTGAAAAGAAGTGTTTCAAAGCCTTGTAAGCGGATTCATTCCCACGCACTTTTTCATAACCTTCCGACTCTTTATACGAAACTGGAATATTCTGTACAAATTGGTTCGTTGTAACATTGACCAGTTTCGGTGCTTCTTCAGCAGTTTTTACTATTTGATCCAACAATTCATCAGCCTCTTTCGTATAGTTCGAATATAAATCAGGATATAACTGTTCAAAAACAGTCAATATGTCCTTTGTACGAAATCTTTCAATCTCTTCTTCATTACGATTGTCATCACCTTTGGAATGTGAATTTAGTCTATAACAATCTACTTCAACAAAAGCAGGATTACCGTTACGTACATTTTTTATTACATTTTCAAAAGTAACATCCAACTGGTCTAAATCCCAAATATTCGTGCTATAATAATCCAAACCGAAACCTTCAATCCGCTTTCTTATATCACCGGAAAAGGTTTGCTGAGAAGATGTGGATTGTGCATAATGGTTATTTTCAAGGACATACAAAACTGGAAGTTTCCAGATACCACAAAGATTAAAGGATTCATAAATGATGCCCTCTCCTAAAGTTCCATCACCCAAGAAAGAAACCGCAATACGACCGGAATCAGACAGTTTCATTGCAAGTCCCATACCTGCAGCTATAGGAGTCATGCCACCTTGTACGCCATTAGAAATAAAGCCTTGGGTATATAAATGTTGGCTTCCACCGTAACCATGGGAAATACCTGTAGTACGCCCCATCATTTCAGCCATCAAGTCAGTAACTTTACCTGTTTTTGCAATAAAATGTCCATGTCCACGATGGTTACTCAAAAACCAATCAGCATCAGACAAATATTTACTTATAAAAACTGGAGTTAACTCCTCGCCGACACAAGTATGTACCGTACCGTTTATTTTACCTTCTGAAAATAGACTTAATAAACGTGTTTCAAAACGTCTTATTAATATGGCCTTCCTAATTTCCGATTTATAATTTTCAATACTCATTCTTATATTCTATAAATTTACCATAATCTCTTATATAATCACTCTCATCATACCTATGTGAAGCCAGCACCAAACAGACAGCTCCCGAAGAAAAATCATCCAATGTTCTCCAAATGCCAGGTACTACGTAAAGACCCTGATAGGGGCGGTTCAGCAGAAAAGTACGCTTTACGTTACCATCGTCAAGCGTGACCGTGAAACTGCCACTAGCTGCAACAATCAGTTGGCTTAACTCTTTGTGTGCATGCCCGCCACGACTTTCACCACCGGGAACGTCATACAGATAATAAGTACGTTTTACATCAAACGGAACTGTATCTGTATTTTCAACGACTGATATATTTCCTTTCCGCTCGCTATGATGCTTGTCGAGCTCAATCATTGTACAATCATAAACCTTACTTTCTTTCATTGCTTATGACTTTTAAATAGTTCGTAATTATAAATATAGTCGATCTCATTGTATGATGTGGAAGCCAGTACCAGTGCCAGCGAATTAGTAGAGAAATTATTCATCTCCCGCCATAAACCTTTAGGCACATAAAGACCATAGTAGGAGCGGTTTAAAGAAAATGTCTTCTTTTCTTTCCCGTCATCCAGTATCACGTCGAAACTACCGGAAAGAGCCACTATGAATTCTTGGTTTTCCTTGTAGGCATGACCGCCGCGAGCTTCGCCGCCGGGCACGTCGTAAATCCAGTAGGTACGTTCTATCTTGAAGGGGATGTTCTTGAACTCTTCAATGATAGATAGGTTTCCCCGCTTATCTAAGAATTTAGGTAAGTTAATAATTTTTACATTGGTTAAGTCCATAGTAAATGAAAGAATAAAGTGGAATACAAAAAAGCATGTAAGTAGTGACACCTTTGTCACCCTCTTTTATAACTTTTTATATGTATACGTAAAACGTTATATCAAGTATTGATTCATTGAATATATATATACTATAGAAAGTTGGAAAAACGCGTGCCAAAGGTGTCATCGGCTACAGC